>Ga0315907_10002530_pt1 | contig 22823 bp, 20 predicted proteins | sample LakEriMetagenome_3_FD_203525 | JGI IMG/M metagenome (GOLD analysis project Ga0315907, IMG submission 203525) | Freshwater fungal communities from buoy surface, Lake Erie, Ohio, United States - Buoy 12 MA123 | ecosystem: Environmental > Aquatic > Freshwater > Lake > Lake biofilm | place: USA...
CACCATCAGCCGGTAACCCGCGCCCGCCACCGCCTTGGCCGCCGGCACGATGGCCTTGGGCTCCCCCAGGGCGGCCCGCATGGCCCAGCCGCCCGCTTCATGCCAGACGGCGCCATGCTCCAGCTCGCCGTTCACGCCCACGATGGCAGCCTTGCCGTACGCCTCCACACGGTCCTTGCCGAGCACACCCGCCAGTTCCTCGGCCAGCTCGCGGCCCAGAGAACGCAGCTCGGCCATGAAGGGCAGCAGGTCGGGCTCGTAACGGCCGGCATAGGGGTTGCGGACCACCGCAGCCGCCGCGGCCAGCCTCAAGGGCACAGCCGCCGCCGGGCCGCCCTCGTGGTGCACCGTCTCGACGTTGAGCAGGCGCTTGCGGACATGAATCAGTGACATGGAACCTCCTGGACCTCAAAGGCGCGGAATCTTGGCATCGGCCACCACACGGGTCCATCTCTGCACCTCGGCCGCCACCATCGCCGTCATCTCCTGCGGTGTGCTGCCCCGTACCTCGCCACCCATCTCTTCCAGGCGCGACCTCACGTTCGGCAACTGCAGAGCCTTCTGGGTTTCTTCGTGCAGGCGCTGCACGATGGCTTGTGGCGTGCCGGCGGGCAGCATCCAACCCGCCCACGAGCGCACATCGAAGCCGGCCACACCCTGCTCGGCCACGGTGGGCACGTCGGGCATGCCGCCCCAGCGCTGCGGGCCGGTGACGGCCAGCGCACGCAGCTTGCCCGCCTTCAACTGACCGAGCACGGCCGTGGGCGGTGCAACGATGAACGGGATTTCGCCGCCCAACAAGGCCGTGATGGAGGCCGAGTCACCACGGAAAGGCACGTGCAGCAAGGGGGCGCCCGCCTGGCGCGACAGCAGCTCGCCCACGAGGTGGTGGGTGGAGCCCACGCCCGCCGTGCCGTAGGCCAGCCCGCCGGCGGTGACCTTGGCCGCGGCCACCAGGTCGGCCACGCTGCGCAGCTTGGCGTCAGGCTGCGTGACCAGCAGGAAGGGGAAGAAGGTGATGGTCGACACCATCTGGAAGCTGTCCACCGTCTGGTAGGGCAGCTTCTCGTACAGCGCCCCGGCCACGGCATGCCCGCCCGTGGCCAGCAGCAGGGTGTGTCCATCCGGCGCCGCGCGCGCCACCGCGGCGGAGGCCAGCGTGCCGCCGGCTCCGGCCACCGCTTCGACGACCATGGTCTGGCCCAGGTTCTTGGCCATCTCCGCACTCACCAGTCTTGCGATGGCGTCGGCGTTGCCGCCCGCCGCAAAGCCCTGTACCACCCGAATGGGGCGCTGCGGCCACGCCTGGGCGAAGGCGCTGGGCAGGCAAGCCGCACTCAGGGCGGCTGCGGTGAAGAGTCTGCGTTGCATGGTCCTGGTCTCCTGCTATGAAGAGTGGGGGTGGGTGATGCGAGTGGGTGGCTCAGGCCTGCGCGACCACCCGGTTGCGCAGCGTGCCGATGCCCTCGATCTCGACCTCGACGACATCGCCCGCCTTCATGAAGCGCTGCGGCTTGCGGCTCCAGCCCACGCCCGCCGGCGTGCCGGTGGCGATCACATCGCCCGGCACCAGGGTGAAGATGGTCGAGGCGTAGGCGATGAGCTTCTGGATCGAGAAGATCATGTGGCCGGTGTGGCTGTTCTGCACCGTCTCGCCGTTCAGGCGGGTCATCAACTTCAGCTCACGGCCGGGCGCGATCTCGTCTGCCGTCACCATCCAGGGACCGAACGGCCCCGTGCCTTCGAAGTTCTTGCCCGACGCAATCTGCTTCGCATGGAACTGCCACTCGCGCACGCTCACGTCGTTGTAGATCGAATAGCCGGCCACATGCTCGTAGGCGCGCTCGGCAGGGATGTCGCGTCCGGGCTTGCCGATGACCACAGCCAGCTCGCCCTCCCAGTCCAGGGTGCCCGACACACGGGGCAGGATCACCGGCTGCTCGTGCCCGACCTGAGAGCGCCACACCCGCAGAAAAATGGGCGGCTCTTCGGACAGCTCGCGCTGCATGCCTGCAGCGATCACCTCCTGGTGGTGGTCCATGTAATTGCGCACGGCACAGACGATCTTCTCGGGCCGCGGAATCACCGGCAGGAAGTGCAGCCCCTGCAAGGGCGTCTGGGCCGAGAGCCCGGCCACCAGCTCCGCACGCCGATCGAATGCCGGGCTGCCGAGAAAGTCGGCCAGCGTCGGGCAACCGGATCTCTCGGCCAAGGACACCACGCCGTCGCCGACCACGGCGCCCCAGGTTTCGCGGCCATCGAGGAGGTAGGACAAGAGCTTCATGAGGTTCTCCAAACGGATGCAGTTGGGCACAAGTATCTACTTTGTGCATAAAACGCAATATGCGCACAAACCCTGTGTGCACAAGCCGGCAGCGGAAATGCACAATGAAGGTGTGGAAAACATCGACGACGAGACGCTCGAGCTGCCTTTGGCCGAGCGCGCTTACCGGGCCCTTCGGCAGGCCATCGTGCGTGGGGAATTCGAGCCCGGCGCCCGGCTGCGCGTGGAGGAACTGGGCCGGCGTTTCTCGGTCAGCAGCAGCCCGCTGCGTGAGGCGCTGAACCGACTGTCCGAGCAAGGCCTGGTGCGGGCGTTGGAAAACCGCGGGTTTCGCGTGGCCCCCCTGACCGCCGCGGGGGTGAGCGACCTGGCGCGCGTGCGCACGCTGGTGGAGTGCGAAGCGTTGCGCGACGCCATCGCGCATGGCTCCGATGCGTGGGAAGCACAGGTGGTCGCGGCAGGCCATGCCCTGGCGCTGGCTGAACGCCGGCTGGGTGACCAGCCCCGCTCGCTGGACGACGACTGGTCGGCGCGCCACCGGGCCTTTCACCTCAGCCTGTACGCCGCGTGCACGTCACCCATGCTGCTGGACCTGGCGGATGTGCTCTTCGACAACGCGGAGCGGTATCGCCGCTGGGCTGCACGCTGGCGCCAGGCGCCGCGCCACAAGCACAACGAACACCAGCAACTGCTGAAAGCCGCACTCTCGCGTGACGTCGACCGCGCCGTCGAGTTGTTGCGGCTGCACATCTCCCGCACGGAACAACTGGTGTCGGCGGCCCTGGTGGGCGCGGACGTCGCAGGCCTGCAGTGAGCCGGACACTCCCGGGCCATCAAGCGGTTGTCACAAAGCGGTTGTCAAAGCGCGCTTGATAGCAGCTCTGAATCCGTTGCTTGTGCCTTGGCAGCGTCCCATCCAGACTTCGAAAACCTGACGGATACGGTGAACCACCCCATGCTGCAACCAAACCAACACCTCTCGCTGGCACGTGAACTCGATGCATCCGAACGCTCGCGGATCCAGGTCGAGCAGTTCTCGCGCCGCCACCCCGACATGACGATCGCCGACAGCTACGCGATCCAGCGCGAGTGGGTACGGCTGCAGATCGAGGCGGGGCGCAAGGTGGTCGGCCACAAGATCGGCTTGACCTCGCGTGCCATGCAGATCGCCTCGCAGATCACCGAACCTGACTACGGCACGCTGCTGGACAGCATGGTGCTGCGCGATGGCAGCGAAGTCGAGGCCGCGCGGTTCATCGTTCCCCGGTTCGAGGTCGAGTTTGCGTTCATCCTGGCCCGGCCCCTGGCAGGCCCAGGCGTCACGGTATTCGACGTGCTGAACGCCACCGATCACGTGGTGCCGGCGCTGGAGTTGATCGACGCCCGCATCGAGCAGTTCGACCGGCACACCAAGGCGCCGCGCAAGGTGCTGGACACGATTGCAGACAACGCCGCCAATGCCGGCATCGTACTGGGCGGCAGGCCCATGCGCCCGGATGCGGTGGACTGGCGCTGGGCTGGCGCACTGCTGTTCAAGAACGGTGTGATCGAGGAGTCCGGTCTTGGCGCTGCGGTGATGAACCACCCCGCCCACGGCGTGGCCTGGCTGGCCAACAAGCTGGCACCGCATGGCCAGAGCCTGGCCGCCGGCGAGATCGTGCTGGGCGGCAGCTTCACGCGCCCGGTGGCCTGCGCCGCTGGCGACACCTTCCACGCCGACTATGGCCCCCTCGGATCCATCTCGGTGCGGTTTGTGTGATGCGCACCCCGGCCAACCCCTTCAAACAGGCCCTGGCTTCGCCCGGGGCGCAGATCGGCCTGTGGCTGGGGCTCGCGGACCCCTACGCGGCGGAGCTGTGCGCCACCGCGGGCTTCGACTGGTTGTTGATCGACGGCGAGCACGGCCCCAACGATTTGCGCTCCATGCTGGCCACGCTGCAAGCCGTGGCGCCCTACCCGTCCCACCCAGTGGTGAGAGTCCCGCATGGCGACACCGCCCTGATCAAGCAGGTGCTGGAGATCGGTGCCACCACGTTGCTGGTGCCCATGGTGGAGAGCGCAGATCAGGCACGCGCGCTGGTCGCTGCCATGCGCTACCCCCCACACGGCGTTCGGGGCGTGGGCAGCGGCCTGGCGCGTTCTTCCAGGTGGGGAGCGCATCCCCGGTATCTGCACGAGGCCGACGGGGGCATGTGCCTGCTGGTGCAGGTCGAGACTGCTGCGGCCCTGGCGCAACTGGAGGCCATTGCGGCTGTGGACGGGGTGGACGGAGTCTTCATCGGGCCGGCGGATCTTTCGGCGTCCATGGGGCACCTGGGCAACCCGGGACACCCTTCTGTGCAGGCCGCAATCGACCACGGCCTGGCCCAGATCCTGGCCGCAGGCAAGGCACCGGGGATCCTGGCCGTCGACGAAGCATTGGCGCGCCACTACATCGCGGCAGGGGCTCGCTTTGTGGCCGTCGGTGTCGAGGCCACCATGCTGGCGCGCGCGGCCCGGGACCTGGCGGCCCGCTTCAAGTCCAGCCCTGCTGCCGCGGCACCGAGCAGCGACTGCCCGTACTGACCTGAGCGGGCATCCGGCCCTCAGAGAACAGGCACCGCCACGGGTTCAGAAGACCCGCCCGTCCTCACCGCGGCGGGATCCTCGAAGCCAGCGGGCGCGGCGTGAAGTCGGGAAGGAAGCGGCATTCCGCCACCTGGGCCGGCTTGAGATCGCGGCAGCGCTGGGCGATGCCTGCGGGAGTGGGCTTTTCGCCCTGCTCCACCCAGCGCAGCAAGGATTCGAACAAGGGCGGGTAGATCGCATCGCCCAGGTAGCTGTGCTCGCGCGAATCCACGAAGGTCTGCACCAGTCGATGCCCGTTGCCTGCGGCCTGCATGCGCTGGCGCAGCGTGTCCTGGCCCTCGACGAACACGGTCGAGTCACCCACCCCATGGGTGGTGAGCACGGGCACGGCGAAGCGGCCCGCATGGTCTACATCGGCGACAAAACCAGCAGCGCGCCGTAGGCGGCGCGCTGCACACTGACCAGCAAGTTCCAGCCTGAGGGCTGCGGTCCAGGCCTTACCGGGCTTGAACCGCCTGCGCAGGCGCGCCCGCTCCAAGCGGCCACCTGCCGCGCTACTTGTTGTAGACCAGATCTCTGAGCGCCAGGGATATCTCCGGGACGTAGCTGATCAACATCAGGCAGGCGAGGATCACGCAGATGAACGGTATGAGATCCTTGATGATGCGGTCCAGCGAGATCTTGGCCACGGTACAGGCCGCGAACAGGTTCACACCAAAGGGCGGCGTGATCATGCCCAGGGCCAAGTTGACCACCATGATCGTGCCGAAGTGGACCGGATCAATGCCGAAGTGGATGGCCACCGGCACGAGGATCGGGGCCAGCACGATGATGGCCGCGCCGGTCTCGATGAACATGCCGATGATGAACAAGGCCGCGTTCACCCCCAAAAGGAAGTAGAACGGTGACTGCAGCACCTGCTCCAGCCACTGCCCGATGGCCCCCGGCACACCCGCGCGGGTGATGAGGAAGGCGAACAGCCCCGCGTTGGCGATGATGAACATGATCACGGCGCTGGCGATCACGGACTTGCGCAAGATGGGGTACAGGTCCTTGAACTTGATTTCCCGGTGGATGAACATGCCCACGATGAAGGAATACAGCACCGCCACGGCCGCTGCTTCCGTGGGTGTGAACACGCCACCGTAAATGCCGCCCAGCACGATCACCGGCATGAACAAGGCCCAACCCGCTTGCCAGGTGGCCTTGCCAACACTCATCCGGCCATCGCCGTCGTTCTTGCCCCAGCCCTTGTACTTGGAATAAGCCCACACGAAGAGCATGAGCGCCACACCGATCAACAAGCCCGGGCCAAAACCCGCAATGAACAACTCGCCGATGGAGACCTCGGCACTGACGCCGAACAAGATCATGGGGATCGACGGCGGGATGATCACCCCCAGTTCGGCTGCCGTGGCCTGGAGGGACGTAGCCCAAGGGCGCGGATAGCCGTGCTTGATCAAGGCCGGGATCAGGATGGCGCCGATGGCAAAGGTGGTTGCCACCGAAGAACCTGACACCGCTGCAAAGATCATGCAGGTCAGCACGCAAGTGATGGGCAGGCCACCTTGGATGCCGCCCACGATGCTCTTGGAGAACTCGATCAAGCGCTTGGAGATGCCTCCTGTTTCCATCAGGTTGCCGGCCAGGATGAAGAACGGAATGGCGGCCAGCGGAAACTTGTTGATGGAGTTGAACATCTCCTTGACCGAGATGAGCATGTTGGCATTGGCCACTTGAATACCCAAGATGGCAGACAAGCCGATGGACACGGCCACCGAGATGCTGAGCGCAAAGCACAGCATCATCGTGATCAGCATGGCGGTGCTCATTGCGCGGTCTCCAGTTCAAGACGCTGGGGGTCCAGCCAGTTGCCGATGATGCTGATCACGCTGAAGGCTGCGCCCACGGGCATGGCCAGGTAGGCCCAGAACATCGAAACGCCTTCCAGGCCGATCATGGACTGCACGCTGCCTCGGTTGGCATAGTCCAGCCCCCACCAGAAGATGACGAGGCTGAGCGTCAGTGCCGCAGCGGCCACCACGGTATCCAAGACCCGGCGCATGCGCTGGCCGCTCAAGCGATAGAGCAGGTCCACACTCACCATCGCCCCCTGCCGGAAGGCGGTAGGGATGCCCAGAAAGACCATCCAGATCAGACTGAAACGGATCAGCACCTCAGTCCACTCGGCGGGGGACTCCAGGATGAACCGGGTGACGATCTGATGAATGGCCAAGTACGAGGACAACGCCAACATCAGGCAGGCCACCACCATCGCGGCGGCACTGGTCCAGCGCTCGAAGCGCAAGAACTGTTGTTTCATCGGCCGTGGAACCTTCAGCAATGGAAAACGCCCGCCAGCGTGAACCGGTCGGGCGTTCTCAGTATTGAATCGCGTCGGAAGCGTGTCAGATCACTTGTAGTTCCGGATCCGATCCAGATTGGCCTTGCCGAACTGCTTTTCGAACTCCGCGTAGACGGGAGCCAGCGTGGCCATGAACTTGGCCTTGTCCACGTTCTCGATCACGGTCATGCCGCGCTTGCGCAACTCGGCGGCACCGTTGGCGTCATCCCGATCGACTCGCGCACGGTTGGCCTTCACACCCTCTTTGGCGGCGTCCAGGAAGATCTGCTTGTCCGCGGCGCTGAGCTTGTCCCACACAGCCTTGTTCATCAGGTACACCGATGGCGAGTACACGTGACCGGTGAGCGTGATGTGCTTTTGCACCTGGTCGAAGTTGGCCGCCAGGATGACAGACAGCGGGTTCTCTTGGCCATCCACCGTGCCTTGCTGCAAGGCGGTGAACACTTCCGGGAAAGCCATGGGCGTGGTGACGATGCCCAGGCCCTTGTAGGCCGCCACGTGCACCGGGTTTTCCATGGTGCGCATCTTCAAGCCCTTGAGGTCACCGGGCTCGTTGATCGGACGCTTGTTGTTGGTCATGTGACGCACACCGTTCTCGGTCCAGGCCAGGGCCTTGAAGCCCTTGGACTCGAACTTGGACAGCAGTTCCTGGCCGATGGGGCCATCCAGCACGGCACGCGCATGGGCCTTGTCGCGGAACAGGAAAGGCACGTCCAGAATACGGGTCTCCGGCACGAAGTTCGGCACCGGCCCCGTGGAGTTGTGGGCCAGTTCCTGTGTGCCCAACTGCACGGACTCCATCACCTCGCGCTCACCACCCAGAGAGCCCGAGTAGAAGTTCTTGATGACGATGCGGCCGTTGGTGCGCCTCTCCACCTCTCGGGCCAGCGTGTCGATGGCCTCGCCAGCATGGGAGTTCTGCGCCACAGAGATGGCGTTGCGCATGGTGATCTGCTGCGCAACGGCAGCGGAGGTCAGGCCGAAGGCCAATCCCAGGGTCAACAGAAATTTGCTTGGCTTCACTTGAAGTCTCCTCTAGGGGGTGCAAAACGGCCGTTCAACGGCTTGTGTGCGGCGGATTATCAGCACGGGACCCAGGGCCACCATCGGGGTTTCTGCGGGGGCGCAAACCACACCTCCAAGAGGGAATGCCCGTGTTGCGGCGGTCAGAGCAGCGCGGCTCGCGCCGCCTGCGAGATGTCCGCCACGCCCGGGTGCGAGATGCGCCGTTCCACCGAGATCGCGTAGAACTGCTCGACCAGTTCGCTGCTGCGGCCGATGACCTGCACGTCGTACTGCGCGCACGTCTGCTGCTCGACGACGCTGGGGGAGATGAAGACACCGCGGCCCTCACGGCCGAAAGCCTTCATCAGCGCCCCATCGTCGAACTCGCCCACGATGCGCGGACGCAGGCCGTGCAAGGTCAACCAGGCATCGACCTGCGAACGCACCGTCGACTGGGCGCCGGGGATCAACATGGGTGCCCCGTTCAGACAATCCGGAAAGGGCCCCTCCAGCAGCCGAGCCAGCGCCGGGGCGCAGAAAAAGCTCATCGACGAACTGCCCAGCTCGTGGTTGTAGGCCTTCACCGCCAGTCCGCGGGGCAGCGGCTCGTCGGCGATCACCAGGTCCATGCGATGCAGTGCCAGTTGCCCGAGCAGGTCGTCGAATCGGCCTTCGGTGCAGATCAGCCGCATGGGTTGTGCAAGCGCCAGCGCAGGCTCCAGCAGCATGTAGGCCACGGACTTCGCCACCGCGTCCTCGATGCCGACACGAAACTCCATCACCTCACTACCGCCGCTGCGCCGCTCGCGCATGGCCGCTTCCAGTTCGCCGCCGAGGCCGAAGATTTCTTCGGCGTAGCGAAGGGCCACCCGCCCGTCTTCGGTCAACTCAAGCTTGCGCCCGCTCTTGCGGAACAGCCTTCGGCCCAGGCGGTCTTCCAGCAGCTTGATCTGGCTGGACAGCGTCTGCGGCGTGGTGTGCAACTGCTCGCCTGCCCTCACCACGCCCCCAGCCTTGGCGGCCACCCAGAAGTAATGCAAATGTTTGAAGTTGACGCTCATGATGCGTTTTTTTCGAAGTGAAGATGATTGAAATTCGAATTTACTCGAATTGTGTGGAATCCTAAAGTGCGCCCACTTCTCGTTCAACCCGGAAAGGAAAGCACCATGCGGATGAGCACCAAAGGCCGAGTGGCAGTTGCGGCAATGATCGACCTGGCCCTGCATGCGCCCCGGGGACCCGTGTCCTTGGGCTCCATCAGCAAGCGGCGACAGGTTTCGCTGTCGTACCTGGAACAGTTGTTCAGCCATCTGCGCCGGGAGGGCCTGGTGGAAAGCGCCCGTGGCCCCGGCGGCGGCTACAGGCTGGGCCGCGCAGCCCACGAGATCTCGGTGGGACAGATCGTCTCGGCGGTGGACGACCCGGTCGAAGACCTGGGAACCGACAGGCCCGGCGAGTCCGCGTCCACAGACCTCTCACGAGACCTGTGGCGGCAACTTCACGACGTGATGCTGCGGCACATGTCGACCATCACGCTGGCCAGCCTGGCCCAGGAGCAGATCGACAAGGGCGTGAAGATCGAGTTGCCCACCCATCGGCTCGGGATCTCGGCCACCCCCGTGGTGAAGCCCCTGCGCACCCGAGCGCCCAACTCGGTGTTCGCCCTGGCGCACTCGATGGCGGCCTGACGGCCGCGGCTGAGCCACGGCTCAGCCACAGATCAGCCGCGGCGACCCATGAGTCCCATCACCTCGGCCAATACGCGGTGCCGCAGGCCTGACGAAGCCAGGTCAATGACCTGGCTGCGGCGGTAGTAGGGGCTCAGGTCCAGGCCTACCCCGACGGCCGAGAGTTCAATGTCACCGGCGGCCTCCAGGTCGCTGGCGATCTGCTGCAGGTGGCGGTCCAGCAGATGCGGGTCATTGGCCAGGCCAGTGGCTGCGTCCATGGGGCAGCCATCTGAGATGACGATCAGCAGCTTGCGCCGCTCGGGCCGGGCCCGCAGCCGCTGCGCCGCCCACTGCAGCGCCTCGCCGTCGACGCCTTCGCGAAAGGCGTCTTCCTTGAGCATGGCGGCCAGATCGCGCCGGGCGCGGCGCCACGGGGTCTCGGCAGCCTTGAACACCATGTGCAGCACTTCATTCAGCCGGCCCGGACGGCCCGGTCGGCCGGCGCGCTGCCAGTCCTTGGCGGCGCGGCCTCCGTTCCACGCGCCCGTGGTGAAGCCCAGGATCTCGCTGGTGGCACCGGCCAGTTCCAGCGCACGCGCGAACACATCCACCATGGCCGAGACGGCCTGGCGGTGCGTGCGCATGGAGCCCGAGCAGTCGATCAGGAAGGTGACCGCCGCATCGGCCACAGGCTCGCGCACAGGCTGACGGAACAGCCGCCGCTCGGTGGGCGAGGTGATGAGCTGGGCCAGGCGCCGGCCGTCGATGAAGCCCTCTTCCTGCGCCTGCGCCCAGTCGTCGCGCAGCGGCGTGGCCAGCAACGCCATCAGCTCGCGCGCCAGCCGCGCCACGTTCACGCCCTGGGCCTGCACATGACGGTCCAGTTGCTCGCGGAACTCGTCGAGTTGGGCTGCGCGGACCAAGGCGGAAGCGTCCAGCTCCCGATCGTGAGCCGTGGTGAAGACGCGGTAGACGTCCTCGCCGTCACGCACGTCGCGCGGGCCCGTCAGCACCCAGGCCGCCGCGTCATCCTCGACGTCGCCTTCCTCGAACTCCATGCGCATGCCCAGCGCAATGCGGCTGTCGAAGGGCTTGTCTGCTGCGCCATCCTCGGCGGTCAGTGCGGCGGCATCGGCCAGCTGCCGTGCCACCCACCGCGCGAGTTCCAGCGCAGGCGCGGCAAAGGTGGTCTGATCAAGCCGGTGCCGGCGCATGGCGGCCAGCGCCTGGCCGATGGCCGGCCCGATGCCCGCGCGCGTGGCCTCCATCAGGTCTTCGGTCTCCTCGAGCACAGGGTCGCCCGTCAGCCGCGCACGGGTGATCTGAGCCACCGTGAAGACCAGCAGGCCGCCGGCCGTCTCGGTCAGCCCCCCGTGGTGGAAGGCCAGCAACCAGGTCTCGAAGCGGTGGCGCAGGTTGCGACGCGCACCGGGCCACTCATCGCCGGCCAGCGCCTCCACGCGCAACTGCTCGAACAGGTCGAACAGCGCACGCTCCACCGGGTCTTCGGGCTGATGATGGCGGTGCAGCCCCGGGTCAGAGCGCGACAACCGCAGCGCGAGGCCATCGGCCGCGCCGCGGAACGAGTCCAGATCGTCCTTCTCGTGCGATGGGTGCAGGTGCGCGGCGTACAGCGGCAACCGATGCCGGCCGCGGAACAGCCGCCCCCCGCGAAAGTGCAGGTCGGTCTGCCCCGCCAGCGCACGGATGGCCGCTGCGCACAACTCGTCCAGGCGCTGCTGGCGGCGGATGGCCGATGTCAGGCTGAGGCTGTCTGCCATGGTCTGGCCGTACGGTCTGTCGATGAGGCCCCGGGCTCCATCAGAAGCCGGCCATCACGCCCGTCAACCCCAACTCCCGATCAAAGCAGCGCTGGAAGTACTCCGCCACCACGGGTTGCTCGGCGGCGTCGCATTTGTTGACGAAGGACAGTCGCAGGGCCTGGGCCACGTCGCCAAAGAGCTCGACGTTCTCCGCCCAGGTGATCACGGTGCGAGGCGACATCAGCGTGGACAGGTCCCCCGCCTCGAAGCCCTTGCGCGTGAGCGCGGCCAGCGCCACCATCTGGCGCACCAGGGCCTGGCCCTGCTCATGGGCGAGCGAGGGCACCCGCGCCGTGACGATGGCGGCTTCTTCGGCCGCCGGCAGGTAGTTCAGCGCGGCCACGATGTTCCAGCGGTCGATCTGCGCGTGGTTCAGGCGCTGGGCACCGTGGTAGAGACCATTCAGGTTTCCAAGGCCCACGGTGTTGGCGGTGGCGAACAGGCGGAAGGCCGGGTGCGGCCTGAGCACGCGGTTCTGGTCCATCAGCGTGAAGCGGCCGTCGCGTTCCAGCAGGCGCTGGATGACGAACATCACGTCCGGCCGGCCGGCGTCGTACTCGTCGAACACCAGCGCCACGGGGCGCTGCAGCGCCCAGGGCAGGATGCCTTCTTGGAACTCGGTCACCTGCTGGCCTTCGCGCAGCACCACGGCATCGCGGCCCACCAGGTCCAGCCGGCTCACATGTCCGTCCAGATTGACGCGGACACAGGGCCAGTTCAAACGCGCGGCCACCTGCTCCACGTGCGAGCTCTTGCCGGTGCCGTGCAGGCCCTGCACCAGCACGCGCCGGTCACGCGAAAAGCCGGCCAGCAGCGCGAGCGTCACGTCCGCGTTGAACCGGTAGGCGTTGTCCACGTCGGGCACGTGCTCGGTGCGCTGGCTGAAGGCCGGCACCGTCATCGGGCTGTCGATGCCGAAGGTGTCGCGCACGCTCACCTGACGGTCGGGCTGCAGGGTGATGAAGTCGCTCATGAGGTCTTTCTTCTCTCGGTTCTCTCGGACGAGGGGGCACCCTCTTCCAATCGGGACAAGGCTTGTGCCGCGGTGTGCAAGGCAGGAAGCAGAGCATGCAGCTTGTCGCGGTTCAGGCGCACCGTGGGGCCCTGCAGGGCCACGCACAGGCTGGCGCGGGCCTTGGGGTCGGCGGGGGTCACCGGCACGGCGGCGCAAGTCAGTCCGGGTAGGAACTCTTCGTCGTCAAAGCCGCAACCCTCCACCTTGACCCGGCGCAGTTCCTGCTCAAGGGCGTGCAGGTCGGTGACGGTGCGCGGTGTGCAGGCCTCCAGCGGCGCGGCCCCCAGCAGGCGCTGGCGCTGGGCCGGGGTCATCTGTGACAGGAAGACCTTTCCGCTGGCCGAGCAGTGCATGGGCACCCGGGAGCCGGGCTGCAGATAGAAGCGCAGCGGCGCGGCGGTCTCCACGCGGTCCAGGTACAGCACCTCGCCACCGGACAGGGCGGTGATGTTGCAGCTCTCGCCCACCTCGTCCACCAGGCGTCGCAGCACTTGGCGGCGCGCGGCATGCAGGCTGCTGTTGAGCAACAGGTTCTGCGCCAGGCGACGCAGGCGCGAGCCCGTGCCCCAGTGCCTGCCGTCGCCCTCCCTTTGCAGCAGGCCCGCGGCCTCCAACTGCTGCAGCATGCGGTGCAGCGTCGGCTTGGGAAGGCCGGTGGCCTCGGCCAGGCCCTGCAAGGTGTGCAGGTGGTCGCGCGAGGCCACGTGTTCGAGCAGCGACACCAGTCGCAAGGCGGGCGTGTCGCCCTGCACCTCGGCTTGCTCTGCCGCCCGTTGAGACACCAGCTTCATGCGACCGATGATAGCCGGCAGGCACCTTGAATTCCATCTTTTGTAATCAGGAGTTCCAAAAAACGGAATCGCTGGCTATCATCTGAAGCGTAGCCCCTTACCCAGTGCCGTCCAGCGCCACCCTGCCCCGACCCGCGTCATTTCGCGTCATCCACCAAGAGGAGCCCATCATGAACGCACCGCAACCCATCGCCGCCCGTACCGTCCCCGTGGGCCCCACCCGCATGACGCCTTCAGAGGCCTTTGTGGAGACCATGGTCGCGCAGGGCGTGGACACCATGTTCGGCATCATGGGCTCGGCCTTCATGGATGCGATGGACATCTTCGCGCCCGCCGGCATCCGCCTGATTCCCGTGGTGCACGAGCAAGGCGCCGGCCACATGGCCGACGGCTATTCGCGTGTGAGCGGACGCCACGGCGTGATCATTGGCCAGAACGGCCCCGGCATCAGCAACGCCGTGACCGCGATTGCGGCGGCCTACTGGGCACACAGCCCGGTGGTGGTGATCACGCCCGAGACGGGCACCCTCACCCAGGGCCTGGGCGGCTTCCAGGAGGCGGCTCAGTTGCCGATGTTCACCGAGTTCACCAAGTACCAGGCGCATGTCTCCAACAACAAGCGCATGGCCGAACTGACCGCCCGCGCCTTTGACCGCGCGCTGCTGGAGATGGGCCCGACGCAGCTCAACATCCCGCGCGATCTGTTCTACGGCGACATCACGGTGGAAATCCCGAAGCCCATCCGCATCGAACGCGGCGCGGGCGGCGAGGAGAGCCTGAACGCGGCGGCAGACCTCATCGCAAATGCCAAGTTCCCGGTGATGATCTCCGGCGGCGGAGTGGTGATGGGCGACGCCTTCAAGGAGGCCATCGCCCTGGCCGAGCGCATCGGCTGCCCGGTGGTCAACAGCTACCAGCACAACGACTCCTTCCCGGCCAGCCATCCGCAGTGGTGCGGGCCTCTGGGCTACCAAGGCAGCAAGGCCGGCATGCGGCTGATCGCCCAGGCCGACGTGGTGATCGCGCTGGGCACCCGCCTCGGCCCCTTCGGCACGCTGCCGCAGTACGGCATGGACTACTGGCCCAAGGGCGCCAAGCTGGTGCAGATCGACGCCGACGCCAAGATGCTGGGCCTGGTGAAGAAGGTGGACGTGGGCATCTGTGGCGACGCCAAGGCCGCGGCCGTGGCGCTGCTGGCACGTCTTGCCGGCCGCACCCTGGCCTGCGACGCCACACGTGCCGAGCGCGCTGCCAAGACGGCCGAGGAAAAGGCAGCGTGGGAGAAGGAGCTCTCGGAGTGGACACACGAGAAGGACGCCTACAGCCTGGACATGATCGAGGAGGCCAAGGGCGAGAAGACTCCCACGGGCGGCCAATGGCTGCACCCGCGCCAGGTGCTGCGCGAGCTGGAGAAGGCCATGCCCGCCCACGTGATGGTGTCCACCGACATCGGCAACATCAACTCCGTGGCCCACAGCTACCTGCGCTTCGAGGAGCCGCGCAGCTTCTTCGCGCCCATGAGCTTCGGCAACTGCGGCTACGCCCTGCCCACCATCATGGGCGCCAAGGTGGCACGGCCTGACCGCCCGGCCATCAGCTACGCGGGTGACGGCGCCTGGGGCATGAGCATGAGCGAGATCATGACCGCCGTGCGCCACGACATCCCGGTGACCTCGGTGGTGTTCCACAACCGGCAGTGGGGCGCCGAGAAGAAGAACCAGGTGGACTTCTACAACCGCCGTTTCGTGGCGGGCGAGCTTGAGAGCGAGAGCTTTGCCGGCATCGCCCGGGCCATGGGCGCCGAGGGCATCACGGTGGACAAGCTGGAGGACGTGGGCCCGGCGCTCAAGCGCGCGATCGACCTGCAGATGAACCAGCGCAAGACCTGCGTGATCGAGATCATGTGCACGCGCGAGCTGGGCGACCCTTTCCGCCGCGATGCGCTGTCCAAGCCGGTGCGCTTCCTGGACAAGTACAAGGACTACACCTGAGTTCGGCTCGCGGGGTCCTTGCGGGGCTTGAGTCGATGCACTCGCACGGGTGGGAAGCGATGCACCCGCACGGGCGAGAGGCGATGCGCGGCGGCGCTTCGGCGGGTCGGCCGGCCCACAGGGCCGGCTGCCCTGCGGTGCTCGGGCTTCAGGCCCCGACGCCGAACTCGCTTCGCGCCCGCTGGGCGCTGCGCTCAGACAGCGGCGTCGAGTCAGTGCTGGAAGCGCGCTGCGCGCGCAGGCCCGAATCCCTGCGCTCCTCGGCGACCCTCAGGCGCGCCGCCACGCATCACCTCCCGCCCTGGACCCATGGCGTCCGTGAATCGCCTGGCGCGTGTCCTCACCCGCTTTCGCGGTGGCTTGGCAGGCGTTGCGGCGCGCCTAAGGGGCGCCGAGCACCGCAGGGCAGCCGGCCCAGCGGGCCGGCCGCTCCACCGAAGCGCCGCGGCGCCTGCCAAGCCGCCGCGCGACCGAGAACGGCCACGCGCGAACACACGAACCCATGACCCGTCACCTCCTCACCCTCAACGCCGGCTCGTCGTCGATCAAGTTCGCACTGTTCAGCGTGGAGGGTGGGCTGCAGCAGGCCGAGCACCAAGGCCAGGTGGACGGCATCGGCACCCGCAGCGGCCCGGCAGACCATGCCCAAGCGCTGCAGCAAGTGATGGCGCAGATTGGCGGCGCCGACATCGCCGCGGTGGGCCACCGCATCGTCCACGGCGGCACGCGCTTCGAGACGCCCTGCCTGATCGACGAGCAAGTCAAAGCAGACATCGAATCCCTCACCCCCCTGGCCCCCCTTCACCAGCCCCACAACCTGGCCGGCGTGCGCGCCGCGCAGGCGGCGTTTCCAGGGGTGCCGCAGGTGGCCTGCTTCGATACCGCGTTCCACCGCACCATGCCCGAGGCGCACCAGCGCTTTGCGCTGCCTGATGAACTGTTTCAGCGCGGCATCCGCCGCTACGGCTTCCACGGCCTGAGCTACGAGTCCATCACCTTGCAGTTGCGCCAACAACATCCCGCACTCGCCGCCGGCCGCGTGGTGATCGCCCACCTGGGCAATGGCTGCTCGATGACGGCGGTACAGGCGGGCCGGTCGGTGGCCACGACGATGAGCTTCTCGCCTCTGGATGGCCTGACCATGGGCACGCGTTGCGGCAGGCTGGACGCGGCCGTGGTGCTGCACCTGCAGCAGCAGGAAGGGTTCAGTGCCGACGAGGTGTCGCGGCTGCTGCACAAGGGTTCGGGCCTGCTGGGGCTGTCGGGGCTGTCCAGTGACATGCGGGAACTGGAAGCGGCCGCGGGCCACGGCCACGCAGGCGCCATACGCGCGCTGGATCACTTCGTCGAGCAGGTCCTGCGCGAACTTGCCGCCCTGGCGGCGGCGATGCGCGGACTGGACGCCTGGGTGTTCACGGGGGGCATCGGCGAGAACGCTGCCGCACTGCGCCTGCGCATCCTCGACAGTGCACGATGGCTCGGCCTGCGACCAGACCCGAACGCCAATGGCCGAGGCGCAGGCTGCATCACCGTAGACGGCAGCCCCGTGAAAGCCCTTGTGATCCGCACCAACGAAGAGGCCATCATTGCAGGGCATACGGCCCGACTGGCCTTGGGTGGTTGATCCGCAGGGCCGCATCAAGCGAACACCGCATCTGAAAAGAACCCACCGGAGACACGCCCCCATGGCCCTGTTCAGCGCGAGCCCTCCCCTGCATGACCCGCTGGCGCCCCCAGCGGGCACAGACGACCAGGCCACCACCGTCAAGTGCACCACCTGCTACATGTGCGCCTGCCGCTGCGGCATCCGCGTGCACCTGCGCGAGGGCGAGAACGGCCCCGAGGTGCGCTACATCGACGGCAACCCCGACCACCCCATCAACAAGGGCGTGATCTGCGCCAAGGGCAGCTCGGGCATCATGAAGCAGGTGTCGCCCGCACGACTGACGCAGCCGCTGCGGCGCAAGCCCGGCGCCGAGCGCGGGGCCGGTGAGTTCGAGCCCATCTCCTGGGAGGAGACCTTCGCCCTCCTCACCGAGCGCCTCTCCCGCATCCGCGCGACGGACCCGAAGAAGTTCGCCCTCTTCACCGGGCGCGACCAGATGCAGGCCCTCACCGGCCTGTTCGCCCGCCAGTTCGGCACGCCCAACTACGCGGCGCACGGCGGGTTCTGCTCGGTCAACATGGCCGCGGGCATGATCTACACCGTGGGTGGCAGCTTCTGGGAGTTCGGCGGGCCCGATCTGGACCGCGCCAAGCTCTTCGTGATGATCGGCACGGCGGAGGACCACCACAGCAACCCGCTGAAGATCGCCCTGTCGGCCTTCAAGCGGCGCGGCGGTCGCTTCATCTCCATCAACCCGGTGCGCACGGGCTATTCGGCCATCGCCGACGAGTGGATCCCCATCAAGCCGGGCACCGACGGAGCGCTGTTCATGGCGCTGATGCACGAGCTGATCAAGCACGACCGCATCGACCGCCCCTTCCTGCAACGCTTCACCAATGCCCCGCAACTGGTGGTGCTGGACGAGGGCGAGCGTGAGGGCCTGTTCGCCTTCGACCCCGATCCGGCCAAGGGCCCGCCGGGCGACGGCCGCAACCCGCACAACAAGCTGGTGTGGGACAGCGTGTCCGGCCAGGTGATGGCGGCTTATCCCGAAGGCATCGCCGACGGACGCAGCCCGGCGCTGACGGGCACCTACACCCTGGCCAACGGCACACGCGTGGCGCCGGCCTTTCAGTTGCTCACCGAACAGGTGGCGCTGTGCACCCCCGAGTGGGCGCAGGCCATCACCGGCATCAACGCCGACCGCATCCGTGCGCTGGCCATGGAGATCGGCGACACGGCGCTAAAGCAGGCCTTCGAGCTGCCCATCGCCTGGACCGACGCCTGGGGCAAGACCCACCCCACCACCATCGGCCGGCCGGTGGCCTTCCACGCCATGCGCGGGCTGGCGGCGCACTCGAACGGCTTTCAGACGGTGCGCTCGCTGGCCGTGATGATGAGCCTGTTGGGCACCATCGACGCCCCTGGCGGATTCCGCCACAAGGCGCCGTATCCGCGCCACATCGTGCCCAACTACCGGGCCTTCAGCGACCCCGAGCAGGTCAAGCCCAACACGCCGCTGAACGCCGCGCCGCTGGGCTTTCCGGCCAGCCCGGCGGAGTTGGCGCTCAACCCCGACGGCTCGCCCATCCGCATCGACCACGCCTTTTCCTGGGAGCACCCACTGTCGGCCCACGGGATGATGCACAACGTCATCACCAACGCAGTCAAGGCCGACCCCTACCGCCTGGACACGTTGATGATCTTCATGGCCAACATGGCATGGAACTCCACCATGAACACCATGGCCGTGCGAGAGATGCTGAACCGCCGTGGCGACGACGGCGAGTACCAGATCCCCTTCCTGGTGGTGTGCGACGCCTTCCAGAGCGAGATGGTGGCCTATGCCGACCTGGTGCTGCCCGACACCACCTACCTCGAGCGGCATGACGTGATGAGCATGCTGGACCGCCCGATCAGCGAGTTCGACGGCCCGGTGGACTCGGTACGCGTGCCGGTGGTGCCGCCGCTGGGCCAGTGCAAGCCCTTCCAGGAGGTGCTGATCGAGCTCGCCTCGCGCCTGAAGTTCCCGGCCTTCACCGGTGCCGACGGCGGGCGCAAATTCAAGGACTACCCGGACTTCGTCGTCAACTTCCAGCCGCAGCCGGGCATCGGCTTTCTCATGGGCTGGCGCGGGGAGACCGGCACCGAGCACCTGCGCGGCGCACCCAACCCGAAGCAGTGGGAGATGTACGAAAAGAACGGCTGCGTCTTCCAGTACCACCTGCACGAAGACCAGCAGTACATGCGCAACTGGAATCAGTCCTACCTGGACTTCGCCAAGGAAAAGGGCTGGCGCCAGAAGAATGACCCGGTGCAGTTGGCCATCTACTCCGACGTGCTGCAACTGTTTCGCCTGGCTGCCCAGGGCAAGACCGCGGGCCGGCAGCCACCCGAGCACCTGCGGGAGCGCATCACCACCTATTTCGACCCCCTGCCCTTCTGGTACCCGCCGCTGGAATCCACCTGCACCGACCTGGACGCGTACCCGCTGAACGCCATCACCCAACGGCCCATGGCGATGTACCACTCGTGGGATTCGCAGAACGCCTGGCTGCGCCAGATCCACAGCCACAACTACCTGCATGTGAACCCCGTCACGGCTCTGGCCGCGGGCATTGCCGATGGCGGCTGGTGCTGGGTGGAGAGCCGCTGGGGGAAGGTGCGCTGCATGGTGCGCCACAGCGAGGCCGTGGAGCCCGGCACGGTGTGGACCTGGAACGCGATTGGCAAGGCCAGCGGCGCCTGGCAGCTCGACCCCGGCGCAGACGAGTCGCGCAAGGGCTTCCTGCTCAACCACCTCATCAGCGAGGAACTGCCGCTGACCGACGGTGACGGGCGCAGCGCCGGCACGATCAGCAACTCCGACCCCATCACCGGCCAGGCCGGCTGGTACGACGTGCGCGTGCGCATCCGCCCGGCTGAACCCGAAGAACCCGAAGAAACCTTCCCCCAGGTGGCCGCCCCGCCACCCGCTCCCGGCGTGCTGGGAAGAGCGCAGAAGGTGCTGACGTACTTTGCGGGAAGGAAGACCCGATGAGCACGACCACGAACACCACCACAACCGCCACCGAAACCCTGGCCAAGCAACTCGCCCTGGTCATCGACCTGAACGTGTGCGTGGGCTGCCATGCCTGCGTCACCTCGTGCAAGCAGTGGAACACCTCGGGCAGCGCCGGTCCGCTGGCTGACGAGAACGCCTACGGCGCCAACCCCACAGGCACCTTCTTCAACCGCGTGCAGACCTGGGAAGCCGGCAGCTTCCCGAACACCGAAACCATCCACTTCCCCAAGAGCTGCCTGCACTGCGAAGACCCACCCTGCGTGCCGGTGTGCCCCACGGGTGCGAGCTACAAGCGCAAGGAAGACGGCATCGTGCTGGTCGATTACGACAAGTGCATCGGCTGCAAGTACTGCGCCTGGGCTTGCCCCTACGGAGCGCGCGAGCTGGATGAAGAGCGTCAGGTGATGACCAAGTGCACGCTGTGCGTGGACCGCATCTACGACGAGAAGATGGCGCCAGAAGACCGCAAGCCCGCCTGCGTCAAGGCCTGCCCGACCGGGGCGCGGCTGTTCGGTGACGTGAAGGACCCTGAGTCCGAGGTCTCCAAGGCCATCCGCGAGCGCGGGGGCTACTCGCTCATGCCGGAATGGGGCACCCAGCCCGCCAACCAGTACCTGCCGCGCCAGCGCACGGGCCCGCTGGCCGCAGCTGGCCCTGCCGGGGATGAGGTCGCGGGTGGCAAGGCGAAGGAGGAGGCCCGATGAAGCCGGCCTTTTCCGTCATCAGCTTCACCACCGTGGCCGGCGCCGGCCAGGGGCTGGTAGTGGCCGTGGCCTGCGCCACCTTGAGCGGGGTACCGCTCGGGCCCGCGTTCCTGCCCCTGTGCCTGGCGGTGGCGCTGGTGCTGCTGGGCGCAGGCCTTGTGGCCTCGTTCTTTCACCTGGGCCACCCGGAGCGCGCCTGGCGCGCCATGGCCATGTGGCGCACCTCCTGGCTCAGCCGCGAAGTGATCGTGCTGCCGCTGTTCATGGCCTTGGTGTTCGTCTGGATCGTGCTGGCCTGGCGTTCGCCGGGGCACTCGGCATCAGGCATCCTGGCCGTCTTGGCGCTGGTGCTCGCCGCAGCGTTGTGGGTCTGCACGGCCCAGATCTACGCCTGCCTGCGCTTCATCCAGGAGTGGGCGCACCCGCTGACGCTCGTCAACTTCACGCTCATCGGGCTGTCCTCCGGTACGGTGCTGGCCTGCGCCCTGGCCGCGCTGCGGGGCGAAGCAACCCTGCTGGCCGCCGCCCTGCCCTGGGCCTTGACGATGACCTTCGCGGCCTGGGCCTGCCGCACGGCCTCGCTGATGCGCAATGCAGGCCTCAAGCCCAAGTCCAGCGCACAGAGCGCCACGGGCATCCCTGCGGCCCGACTGGTTCAGAAGTCCATGGGCATGTCCGCGGGCGCCTTCAACACGCGGGAGTTCTTCCACGGCGCGACCGACGCCTTCGTGCGGCATGTGCGATGGGCGGTTCACGGACTGGCCTTTGCCCTGCCGGCCCTGCTGATGATGGCAGCACGCGACGCCTCCGCAGCGCAGACCCCCTGGCTGTGCGCGGCCGTGGCGGCACAGGTGGCAGGGGTGATGGCCGAGCGCTGGCTCTTTTTCGCCCAGGCCCGGCATCCGCAGAACCTGTACTACCAGGCGGTGTCTTGAACCGCCAGCGCCGGGGCTGACCGTGGCGCCTGCCCGCAGCCTGACCGGACGGATCGCCGAGGCGGTGCGGCAGCGCACGCACCACCTGTCGCCCACCGTGCAAGGGCTGCTGTGGACCACGGCCGCCGGGGTGATCTTCAGCTTCCTGAACGCCTTGATGCGGGCGCTGGGTCAGCAGGTGGACCCCTTCCAGTCGCAGTTCCTGCGCTACTTCTTTGGCTTGCTGGTGCTGCTCCCGCTGGTGTGGCACCTCGGCCTGGCGGCCTACCGACCCAAGGCGGTGGGAGGGCAGTTCCTGCGCGGCGGCTTGCACACCGCCGGGCTGTACTTGTGGTTCGCGTCGCTGCCGAAGATTCCGCTGGCCGACATGACGGCCATCGGGTTCACCATACCGCTGTTCATCATGCTGGGCGCGTGGCTGTTCTTCAAGGAGGCCATGCGCTGGGAGCGCTGGCTCGCGACGGCCCTCGGTTTTGTCGGCGTGATGGTGGTGGTGGGCCCGAAACTGTCCCTGGCCGATGGCTTCGGGCCGGGGCCCGGCCTGTACCACCTGCTGATGCTGGCCTCCGCCCCCTTGTTCGCCGCCTCGTTCCTGGTGACCAAGGCCCTGACGCGCTACGAGACCACGGGCACCATCCTGGTGTGGCAGGCCCTGACCATCAGCCTGCTGAGCCTGCCACTCGCCCTGTGGGTGTGGCAACCCTTGACGCCGTGGCAGTGGCTGGGCTTTCTGGCCTGCGGGCTGCTGGGCAGCAGCGGCCACTATTGCCTCACACGCTCTTTTGTCGCCGCCGACATCTCGGCCACCCAGTCCATCAAGTTCCTGGACCTGGTGTGGGCGGTGCTGCTGGGCTGGGCGCTGTTTGCGGACGTGCCCACCGTCAGCACCATCGCCGGCGGCCTGCTCATCAGCGCAGCCACGCTGTGGGTGGCGCGGCGAGAGTCGCGGGCGGGGCCGAAGGCACCGTAGGCTCAACGGCTACGCGAAGCGGCGGACGAACG
>Ga0315907_10002531_pt1 | contig 22809 bp, 19 predicted proteins | sample LakEriMetagenome_3_FD_203525 | JGI IMG/M metagenome (GOLD analysis project Ga0315907, IMG submission 203525) | Freshwater fungal communities from buoy surface, Lake Erie, Ohio, United States - Buoy 12 MA123 | ecosystem: Environmental > Aquatic > Freshwater > Lake > Lake biofilm | place: USA...
CAGGTACCACCCAGATCGCTGCCGGTTTCAAACACCTGGACGGCATAGCCAAGCTCCCGCAACCGATAGAGTTGGTAAAGGCCGGAAATACCGGCGCCGATGATGATCACATCGGGCTCGGTCAAGGTCGGCCCGGTGTTTGCTGGCATGCTTCGCCGCATTTCATTCATCGCATCCACCCTTTCCAGCGGTGCAAGTGCCCGCGCCACCAAACAGAAACTCCATGAACCCAGCCCAGGGCTTGCGCGCCGGACAGGACGGGGGTGAGTATTCCCCCAAAAGAGGAAACCGCCAATGCCAAGCCGTCTTTTTTCGCCATGCACCTTGCGCGGGCTGACGCTGCCCAACCGTATCGTGGTTTCCCCCATGGCGCAGTATTCGGGGACCACGGCCAATGAGGCGACGGATTGGCACCTGATGCATTACGGGAATTTCTCCGTCTCGGGCGCTGGGCTCATGTTTTTTGAGGCAACGGCGGTGGAACCCCGCGGGCGGGTCGGGCGGTTTGATCTGGGGCTATGGAATGATGCGCAGCAAGACTCCATCGCGCGGGTGATGGCGTTTTGTCGCCAGCACGGCCAGGCGAAAATAGCGATGCAATTGGCGCATTCAGGGCGGAAGGGCTCCACCGCGCCGCCCTGGATGGGGGGCAAATATATCGGGCCGGAGGAGGGCGGCTGGCACCCGATCAGCCCGGGCGACATTGCCTTTCCCGGCCGCCCGGCGCCACGCATGCTGGACCATGCGGGACTTGCGGAGATCAAGGAATTTTTCGTGCAAGCGACAAGGCGCGCCGATGCACTCGGCGTTGACTTGATTGAGCTGCATTCGGCGCATGGCTATTTGCTGCATTCCTTCCTTTCGCCGCTGTCGAATAATCGCAATGATGAATATGGCGGCGATATCGCGGGCCGTATGCGCTTCCCGCTGGAGGTCTTTGCGGCCATGCGCGCGGTTTGGCCTGAGGAAAAGCCTCTTGGTGTGCGCGTTTCCGCCACGGATTGGATCGAAGGTGGCTGGACGCTGCAAGATAGTGTGACCTTCGCGCAGGAATTGAAGAAGCTTGGCTGTGATTTCATCTGCGCGTCTTCCGGCGGCAGCAGCCCGCATCAGCAAATTGACGTCGGCCCTGGCTATCAGGTGCCCATGGCGCGGCGCATTCGCGAAGATGTCGGGATTCCGACCATTGCGGTCGGGCTGATCAATGAACCGGCGCAGGCGGATCAGGCCTTGCGCGATGGCGCGGCGGATTTGATCGCGATTGGCCGGGGCATGAGCTATAATCCGCGTTGGGCTTGGCACGCGGCAGAGGCCTTGCGCGAACCGGCGGCCTTCCCGCCACAATATGCCCGCAGCCACCCGAGCATGCGCTTTGGCGATTTCACGAAATTACCCGCCGCGCGCTGAAGCCGCCCCTTGACTGAGGGCGCTTCCGGGCGGAGCCTTTCCGGCAAATAGCAGCGCGGGCCATGCAAGCCCGGCGCAATGGTAATGAGGAATGTCATGAAGCTTGGTTTCATCGGCCTTGGAAATATTGGTGGCGTCATGGCGCGGCGCCTGGTGAAGGCCGGCCATGCGTTGGTTGTGCATGATCTTGATGCGAAGGCGGTTGCCTCCCTTACCGCCATGGGCGCCACTGCAGCGGCAAGCGCGCGTGATGTCGCCGATCAATGCGATGCGGTGCTGCTCAGCCTGCCGACACCAGCGGCGGTGGAAGCGGTGGCTTTAGGCGCGGATGGGTTGGTGCATGGCAGTAAGGCCAAGATCGTGGTGGATCTTTCAACCACCGGCCCCACGATTGCGCGGCGTGTGGCGGAAGGCCTGGCCGTAAAAGGCATTCATTTGATTGATGGGCCGGTCAGCGGTGGCGTTTCAGGGGCTGAGGCCGGTACGCTTGCCATCATGACATCGGGCGATGCGGTATCACAAAAAGCCATTGAGCCGGTGCTGAAGCAGATCGGGCAGAATATCTTTTATCTGGGCGCGGAACCGGGCCTTGGGCAGACGATGAAGCTGGTGAATAACGTGATCCTGGCTAGCAATACATTAGCGTGTTTGGAAGGCATGGTGCTGGGCGCCAAAGCGGGTCTTGATACAAAGCTGATGTTTGACGTGCTGAATGCCTCCAGCGGGCGTTCCTTCATGTCTGAAAAGCGCGTGCCGCAGGCGATTACGGAACGCGCGCAGGGTTTCCCGGTGCGTTTCGCCGCAGGGCTGATGCATAAGGATGTGAAGCTGTGTCTGGAAGAAGCCGAACGCTTTGGTGTGCCGATGTTCATGGGGCCGGCTGCGCGGCAATATCTTTCCATGGCTCTGGCGATGGGATCGGGGCCGGAGGATTTCGTTTCCACCATCCAGCATATGGAAAAACTGGCAGGGATTGAGGTGCGCGCCGCCTCCAAGGAAGCAGGCGACTAACGCCAGTATCAGCAGAATAGCAGGAGGAAGCAGCAATGGAATTCGGCATTCTGATGACCAGCCACCCCAATCCGGTGGAAGAACCCTATCCGCATCAGGGCGTGACCGCGCGCACGACCGAAGAAATCCTGCGCGCCGAAGCGCTGGGCTACGATACGGCCTGGATCGCGGAGCATCACTTCAGCAGCAATTACGGCATTATGCCTGATTGCTTTGTCTATATGTCCTATCTGGCGGCGCGCACCAGCCGCATCAAGCTCGCCGCCGGCGTGATTACGCTGCCGCTTTATGACCCAATCCGCGTGGTAGAAAATACGGCCTTCGTGGATGTGCTTTCCAATGGCCGCGTGATGCTGGGCCTTGGCAGCGGTTACCGTCCTTATGAGTTTGAAGGTCTGGGCAAGGATTTTGAAGCGCGGCGCGATATTGTCGAAGAAAGCGTCAAGCTGATTTTTGATGGCTTTCATCGCCGGTGCTGGACGCATGAGGGTAAATTCTTCAAGGGCAAGGTGGAAGGGCAGTATGAAATGCTGCCCGTGCCGGTCCAGCTTCCGCATCCGCCGCTTTATATGGCGGGCGGCACGGATCGATCCATCGCCTATGCTGGCCGTAACGGCTTCGGGCTGATGTTGAGCACACTTCCAGGGATTGAAACCCTTTCCGCGCAAGCGAAGATCTATCGCGAAGCGCTGGCCACTGCGCCATCACCGCAACGCAATAATCCGGCGGCCGGTCATTTTGATATCGCGCGCATGGTCTATGTGGCGGATACGGATGAACAGGCACGTGCCGATACGGAAGACCACATCCTGCGCCATATCGGCAATTTCAATAGTGCCGGCACTAGCGGATACCTTGGTTCAGTATCCGAGAAAGGGCAGGCGCTGGATTACGGGGTGCTGGCTGAAACAACGTTATTGCATGGCAGCCCGACCACGGTGATTGCGAAGCTCCGTGCCCTGCAAGCGCGTACTGGCATGACCAGCCTGCTACTGCATTACCCGCCCTATTACGGTCATGAGAAAATCCTGCGCAGCCTCACACTTTTCGCCCAGCACGTGATCCCGGCCTTCCGCCCACCGGCCAGCCGCATGGCCGCGGAATAGGCATGGATTTTAGCCAGCGCCTGGGGTATGGAGCGCGCGTCTCAGGCTTCGAAAAGCCAACAGGGAGAAGAAGGGAAACACCATGACTATTGAAAGACGTTCAGTCCTGACCGCTGCGGGCGGCGCAGCAGCGCTTGGTGGCCTGCCATGGCGCAGCGCGAAAGCCCAAGCCGCAAATACCATCAAGATCGGTATCCTGACCGATATGTCCGGCACTTTCCGCGATATCAATGGCCCAACCACCGTTGCATGCGCGCGTCTTGCGGTGCAGGAATTTGGCCAGCGCGGTTTTAATGTGGAAACCGTTGTGGCAGATCACCAGAACCGCCCCGATGTTGCCATCAACATCGCGCGCCAGTGGTATGACCGTGATGGCGTGGATATGACCCTCAGCCTCGCGGCTTCTTCCGTGGCGCTGGCGGTGGCGGAGCTGACGCGTGAGAAGAACAAGGTCACGATCCCGACCTCCACTGCAACATCCGATATGACCGGCCGCGCCTGCACGCCGAATACGGTGCATTGGTCCTATGATACCTTCATGCTTGGCAGGTCGACAGGCGGTGCGACGGTGCGTGCAGGGGGCGATAGCTGGTTCTTCATCACCGCGGATTACGCCTTCGGCCATTCCTTGGAACGCGACACCACGGCCTTTGTGCAGGCAGCGGGCGGGCGCGTCATTGGTTCCGTGCGCACACCTTTTCCGGGCACGACGGATTTCTCATCCTTCCTGCTGCAGGCGCAGGCTTCGCGCGCGAAAGTCATTGGCTTTGCCAATGCCGGCACGGATACCATCAACTGCATCAAGCAAGCGGCGGAATTCGGCATTACGCGGCGCGGCACCAAGCTTGCCTCCATGCTCATGTTCCTGCCGGATGTGCATGCGCTTGGTCTGCAAACTGCCCAAGGGCTTGTTTGCACCGAAACCTTCTATTGGGATTTGAATGACCGCACGCGCGCCTTCTTCCGCCGCGCACAGGCGGTGGCCGGGCAAGTTGCAGTTGGCATGAGCCATGCCGGCGATTATTCCGGCACGCTACATTATCTGAAGGCGGTTGCTGATCTTGGTGTTCAGGCAGCGAAGGCGAGTGGTGTGGCCACTGTGCAGCGCATGAAGGCAATGCCGACTGATGATGACGCCTTTGGCCGCGGCACCATTCGTGCCGATGGACGGAAGATGCACCCGGCCTATTTGTTCGAGGTGAAAAAGCCCGAGGAAAGCCGCGGGCCGTTTGATTACTACAAGCTGTTACAGACAACGGCAGCCGATGATGCCTTCCGCCCGATCGCGGAAGGCGGCTGCGCTTTCGTCCGTAGCTGATACAATGCGCGTGGGGCGGCTACGTGTCGCCCCATCGCCTTCCTATGCTTTGGGCAAGGGTGGCAGTGGCGTCGCCTCGGGCGGGATTTGCACTTCCGCGACATTCAGCGTCATGGAAACCGCAACGTAGTATCCACTCACGGCAATCAAATCCACGACACCCTGTTCACCGAATCGTGCGGCAGTAGCGGCGAAGGTTGCGTCTGATACACCGTGGTCGCGGTGCAATTCGGTACAGAATTCATAGACCAGGCGTTGATCTTCCGTCATGCCGACGGGGCGGCGCCCGGCGGCAAGGTCGGCCGCAATCGCGGGCGGCAAGCCGGCCTTCATCGCCATGGCGTGATGAGCATACCATTCATACTGGCTTGTCCAGACACGCGCCGTGATCAGGATGGCGAATTCATTCAAATCAGTGGGGATCGAGCTATTGAAGCGCAGATACTCACCAACCTTCTGCATCCTATCCGCAAAGACCGGGCTGCGGAGCCAGGCATTGAAGGGGCCGCGCAGGCCACCACGCGGGCCTTTGATGATGCCCTCGGCTGCGACGCGCTGCTCTGCGCTCATGGTTTCGAGTGTCAATTCGGGGAAGCGCTGTTTCTTGGGCGTGCTCATGCTTGTTTCCTCATCTTCATTACTGCCGAAAGCGGCGCGCCCCGGCGGATGGGGCAGGCTAGACAGCGCCAGATGGGTGAGCAAGCCAGCGCCTGCTTGCAGGGCCAGGGGGCTTTGGTTAGCCTAGACACTTAGCAAAGCGTCCCCAGGGCATTCCGGGGCCAGCACCAAGCCGGATGGAGAAGCACCATGCATGATATCGTGATTCGCGGCGGCACTATTGTGGATGGGCTCGGCACGCCGCGTTACACCGGTGATGTCGCGATTGATGGCGACCGCATCACGCAGGTGGGCGGCAAGGCCGGGCCGGCGCGGCGCGATGTTTCAGCCGAAGGCCGGCTGGTGACACCCGGCTGGGTGGATGTGCATACGCATTATGATGGCCAGGCCACATGGGACCCGAAGCTCGCACCTTCATCCTGGCATGGCGTGACGACTCTGCTGTTTGGGAATTGCGGCGTTGGCTTTGCGCCAGTGCAGAAAAGTCACCATCAGGCGCTGATTGATCTGATGGAAGGCGTGGAAGATATCCCCGGCATTACGCTGACCGAAGGGCTCAAATGGAATTGGGAAAGCTTCCCCGAATATCTTGATGCATTGCAAGCGATGCCGCGCACGCTCAATATCGGTGCGCAGCTCGCGCATCATCCCTTGCGCGTTTACGTGATGGGTGAACGCGGCCTTAAGCGCGAAAACGCGACAGGCGATGATATTGAAGCCATGGCGCGCCTCACGCAGGAAGCACTCGAAGCCGGTGCCTTTAGCTTCACGACATCGCGCACTGATCAGCACAAGACGCTCGCCGGTGATCTGGTGCCGGGCCGCTATGCGGAAGAAGAGGAATTGCTCGCCATCGGCCGCGCCATGGGCAAGGCCGGGCGTGGCACTTTCGGCATGCTGAGTGATTTTGAGGATGAGGCGGCGGAATTCCGCTGGCTGCGTGAAGTGGCGAAATCCACCAAGCGCCCGGTTTGGTTCCTGCTGACGGATCGCGCCTATGACCCGCAGCGGTGGAAGCGCCTGATGCAGGGTGTGCATGAGGCGCGCGCCGAGGGGCTCAGCCTTGCCGCGCAAGTGGCGGGCCGCACAGTAGGATTGATTTTAGGGCTGACCACATCGCTCAATCCCTTTGCCTTGCGCGAAAGCTTTGCGGCGCTGGCAGGGCTTCCGCCGGCTGAGCAATTGGCGCGGCTTCGTGATCCGGAAACGCGGCGCAAAATCCTTTCCGAAGAAGCATCGAAGCGGTTGCTCGATGTGCTGCCGCCGCTGTCCCGCCAGATCGCGACGCGTTGGGACAATATGTTCGAATTGGGCGATCCGCCGGATTATGAGCCACCGCGGGAGCGCAGCATTGCGGCGCTCGCTGCCAAGGCCGGGCAGGATCCCGCTTCCTATTGCTATGATTTCCTGGTCGGCGCTGATGGTGGGCGGATGCTCTATTTCCCTGTCACCAATTATGTAACCGGTGATTTGTCCGTGGTGCGTGAAATGAACATGGACAAGGCAACGGTGCTTGGCCTTTCCGATGGCGGCGCGCATTGCGGCGTGATTTGCGATGCCTCCACGCCGAGCTTCATGTTGACCCATTGGGCGCGCGATCGGAAGCGCGGCGATGGACTGCCCTTGGAATTCGTGGTGAAGCGCCAAACAAGTGAGACAGCGGATTTCTTTGGCCTGACGGATCGTGGGCGACTGGCGGCCGGTGCAATGGCTGATGTGAACATCATCAATTTCGATGCGCTGCGCTTGTATCATCCCGAAATGATCTATGACCTACCGGCAGGCGGGCGGCGTTTGGTGCAGCGGGTTGAAGGCTATGACATGACTTTGGTGGCCGGCAAGCCCATTCGTGAAGCTGGGCATGATACGGGCGCACTGCCGGGCAAGTTGCTGCGCGCGACAAGCTGAAAGGCATGCTGGGCTTACGTCAGCCGATAATGGCTTGGCATTTCATCCTTGAGCGCCACGCCGGTGGCACCAAGCTTGCGCGCTTCAGCCAATAGCCACAGAGCCTTGGCGGCGGCGAAGTCCGCGCTGAGCCCGCCCGGGCGGATATTGCTGATGCAGTTGCGCATAGCGTCATTGCTGCCGCGCCGTGCCGCCCAGGTGATGTAAAGCCCCATGCTATCGGTCGCTGAAAGCCCGGGTCTTTCGCCGATCAGCACTACAATTGCTGCGGCTTCCATTGCTTCCGCCACATGATCCCCAAGCGCGACGCGCGCCTGTTCGGCAATGATGATGGGGCCAGGCGTAAAGCCCGCCTTGCTGAGAGCTGGCACCAGTACGTTGAGCAATGCAGGCGCTTGTTGCTGCACGCCGCTGGCGCAAAGCCCATCCGCGATCACCAGTGCTACGCTGCCTTTCGCCTCTGGCAGAACAGTGCCTTCCGGCAAACGGCGGCCAAGATCAGGGCGCAGCAAAAAGCGCCGGCGTTCTTCTGCTTGGCTCGTCACGCGCTGAATGGGTAGACCAAGGGGCAAGAGTTCCGCTTCAAGTTTTGCCGTATCCAAACTGGACCAGACCGCATCGCGCGCCCGCGCATGTGCCTCCTGAAAATCCAGATGTGCGGCAGTGGGTAGCGCATTGCCAGCGCGGCCAAGTGCCACGCGCGCATCGGTGAAGCGGCGTAGATCACGCCATTTGCTGGGCGTGTTCATTCAAGACCGATCAGCGCGGGTGACAGCCGCGCAGGGATCGCTTCTGTTGTGCTGCCAATGCCCATGCGGTTCAGCCAATCCTCAAATTCCGGGGCAGGGCGTTTGCCAAGTGCGGCGCGCGCATAAAGCCCATCATGGAAAGATGTGGATTGGTAGGCGAGCATGACATCATCCGCCCCCGGTACGCCCATCACGTAAGTGACCCCTGCCGCGGCAAGGCATGTCAGCAACGCATCCATATCATCCTGATCCGCTTCCGCATGGTTGGTATAGCAAACATCAACCCCCATCGGAAGGCCGAGCAGCTTGCCGCAGAAATGATCTTCCAGCCCCGCACGCAGAATTTGCTTGCCATCAAACAAGTATTCCGGACCGATGAAGCCCACCACGGAATTGACCAAAAGTGGCGAAAAGCGCCGCGCCACAGCATAGGCGCGCGCTTCCAGGGTTTGCTGATCCACACCGTGATGCTGATCCGCACTCAGGGCGCTGCCCTGGCCGGTTTCGAAATACATGACATTCTGCCCAAGGCTGCCGCGCTTGAGCGCGAGCGCCTGTTCATGCGCTTCCGTAAGCAGCGCTAGGTCAACGCCGAAGGACCGATTGACGCCCTCAGTCCCGCCAATGGATTGAAACACCAGATCAACCGGCGCACCGAGATCCATGGCGCGCATGGTGGTGGTGACATGCGCTAGTACGCAGCTTTGCGTTGGGATGTCATAGGCGGTGCGCAACCGGTCCAGCATATCCAGAATCCCCAACACCGCTTCCACATTATCGGTCGCGGGATTGACGCCAATCACCGCATCGCCGGCGCCGAGCAATAGCCCATCAAGCGTGGCGGCAGCGATGCCGCGTGGATCATCGGTTGGGTGATTGGGTTGCAGGCGGATGGAAAGTCGGCCCTTGAGACCGATGGTATTGCGAAAGCGTGTGACATTCTCGCATTTCGCCGCGACGGTAATCAAATCCGCCGCGCGCATGATTTTGGACGTTGCCGCGACCATTTCCGGCATCAGGCCCGGGGCTAGCGCCGCAAGGGTTGCGCTATCGGTGGCATCGGCAAGCAGCCAATCGCGAAAGCCGCCGATCGTCAGGCTGCGGATCGGGGCGAAGGCTGCCTTGCCATGGCTGTCCTGGATCAGCCGCGTGACCTCATCCGCTTCATAAGGAATCACGCTTTCCGAAAGGAAATGCGTGAGCGGCAAATCAGCCAAGGCGCGCTGCGCGGCGATGCGTTCCTCAGCACTTTCCGCGGCAACGCCGGCCAGGGCATCGCCGGACCGAAAGGGCGTGGCGCGCGCCAGCAGTGTCTTCAGATCGGGGAAGACATAGCGCGTTGTGCCGATATGCTGCGCGAAGGCCATGCTCATCCTGGGTCTAGGGGCTGAAGTTTTCGCAATATACCGCGAAGGCGCGCGGGATTCGAGCGGGAAACTGCGCTGCGCACCCGACATGACAGGCGTGGTCCGCAGCGATACACTGACGATGGTTGCAGGAGATTTGACATGCGTATTGCGGTGATGGGGACGGGCGGTGTTGGCGGTGGTTTCGGCGCGGCCTTGGCCAAGGCGGGCGCGGATGTGACCTTTATCGCTCGTGGGGCGCATCTGACTGCGATGCAGCGCGACGGCTTGCGCATTATGGGTGGCCGGGGTGAGACGCATCTTGTGCCTACCAAGGCCACCGATGATCCGGCCAGCATCGGGATAGTGGATCTGGTGATGTTCTGCGTGAAGCTATGGGATGTGGAAAGCGCTGGTGAGGCCATCCGCCCCATGGTCGGTCCGGATACGGCCGTGCTGCCTTTGCAAAACGGCATTGATTCCAGCGAAAGGCTGATCCCCATTCTGGGTGCGAAAGCGGTGATGGGTGGTGTTGCACAAATCAGCGCCACCATTGATGCGCCAGGCGTCATTCGCCAGACCGGCACCTTCATGCGCCTTGCGTTTGGGGAGTTGGATGGCAGCATCTCGCCACGCGGCAAGACATTTCTCGAATGGTGCCAGCGTGCGGGTTTTGACGCGACTCTGAGTGATCGCATCCTGACCGAGCTTTGGCTGAAATTCATTATCCTGGCGACGAATTCCGGTATGACGGCGCTCACACGCCGCCCGCTTGGTGAATTGCGCGATGACCCCGATATCGCGCCCTATTTCCGCGCAGGGTTTGAGGAAGTGATTTCCCTTGCTCGTGCCAAGGGCGTGTGGTTGCCGGATGATGTGCTGGAACGCAGCATGAAATTCACTGCGGGCGCCCCGGCCGGCATGCGCGCTTCCATGGCGGTGGATTTGATTCGCGGCAATCGCATCGAATTGCCATGGCTGTCTGGCAAGGTGGTGGCGCTGGGCCGCGCGCTTGGCGTGCCGACGCCAACCCACGCCATGATCAATGCCGCGCTGAAGCCCTATGCCATGGGCGCGCCCCAGGATTAGCCTGGGTTTTGCGCGCGCCAATGATCCGCGATTTGGCCCATGGTGGCGGGCCAGATACCACCGCGTTCCATGATGCCATCCAGCATGGCATTGAAAGCGCGGATGCGATGCGGCACGCCCATCAGCCAAGGTGTGATGGTCACCATCAGAATGCGCCCGCTGCCGGTGGCCTCTGCTTCCCGGTCCAGCGTCTCATGCGCAGTCAGAATGGCATTGGTGAAATCCTCGGTCGCCAAATGCTGCTGGTGCAGCATGCGTTGGTCCGACAAATCCTGCGATAGCGGCATGCAGATCAGGCGCCCGGCATCGGTGGTCATGACATAGGGCATGTCATCATTCGCCCAGCCGGTAGTGAAGCTGAAGCCGGCTTCCGCGACCAGGCGCAAAGTATGGCTCGATTCAGAATGCGCCGGTGAATGCCAACCGCGCACGGCTGCGCCGAAGCGTGCGCGCAAGATGCCAGTCGCTTCCTGCACCGTGGCGCGTTCTTCATCCAGCAACACGCCGCTATGGTGCAGCCGGCCCATATCCAAGCCAGCACAGGCAACTTCCCATTGCGCCGCGGCCAGATCATCCATCAGCGCCGGGTAGCGACGTGAAAGTATCGCGCTGAGCAACGCCGTGGCAGGTAGGCTACGCGCAGTAAGCGACTTCATCAGCCGATAAACGCCGATTCGATTACCATAATCGCGCAAAGCATAATCCCAATAGGAAGGATAGGGCCGTTCCATGCCACCCGGCGCGATGAAGGGCTTGAGCGGCATATCCATCGGGAAATGGCCCATATGCACGGCGATACACACTGCAACGCGGGCGCCATTCGGCCAAGAAACCGGCTTCGCAGCAGGTAGCGCGCGGAAGGGGTAGATATCATGATCCATCCCGCGCCGGCGGTGCGGATAGTGCAGATAGTCTTCAGGCAAACCCTTCATGGTGTCCCCGCTGCGATCCAGGATTGCGCTTCCGCCAAATGATGTTCTGTGTACCAGGCGGCGATCTCTCGCCCCGTGGCAAGCCAGACCTTGTCGTGGCGCACCACATGTCGCAGCACATCATCGAGAGCCTTGATGCGATGCGGCTGGCCGATCAGGAAGGGATGGAGCGGCATGCACATCACTGTGCCGCTTTCAGCGCCTTCTTCGTAAAGCTGATCGAATTGTGCCTTGCAGATGGCGGCAAATCGTTCGGGCGGCGTATTTCGCATGGCCAGCAGCGGCACGTCATTGATTTCAAGTGAATAGGGAATGCTGATCAAATGGCCGCTGCGCACCTTGATAGGTGTGGGCTGGTCATCATGCAGCATATCAAGTGTGTATTTGATGCCCTCTTCCGCCAGAAGATGCTGGGTGGTTTCATCATTGGAAATGGCGGGGGTAAGCCAGCCATCCAATTCCTGACCGCTGGCGCGCTTGATGGTTTCGCGGTTCTCGCGAATGACGGCGCGTTGCTGAGCCTCATTCATGCCGTAGAAATACCGGGTGTTATAGGTGCCGTGGCTGAATAGTTCCCAGTCTAGTTCGCAGCAGCGTTCGATGATTTCCGGATAGTGATCACATACCGCGACATTGAGCGAAACACTGCCGCGCACGCCGTGCCGGGCCATGACATCAGCCATGCGCCAAAAGCCAACGCGATTGCCGTAATCACGCCAGGAATAGCCAAGTACATCTGGCTGCGGCCTGGTCCATGGCATGCGACGCGCATTGGGCGGCGGGTCAAGCTCATAATGCTCAATATTGGGCGCCACCCAAAAAGCGATCCGCGCGCCATTGGGCCAAGTAATCTTGGGGCGCCTGCGCCAGGGCATGTAATCGTAGTGGCCGGGTTCGCTTAGCATAGGGGACGATCCTTCGCACAACAAAACAAATCGAAGATACAAACTTCCAATGGCAAGCATAGCGTTCAAAGTGCGGAAATTTCAATCCGTTCCAATATGGCGCGCCCTTTCAGGCGGGAGGCCAAGCCGAATTCGGGAAAGGCGTTCAGGAAATTACGCCGCGCTTCAGCATCTTCTGCGTGACAGAGCATAACATGCGTGACACCAATGCCAACATCGCGGTCATTGGGACCAAGCGAGGTGCCGGCACCGCCATCAATATCAATACAGAGCTGCCGCGCCTTCACGCGGAATTGGAACCAAGGCGCGAAGCGTTTGCCGCGGCCAATGTCACGTTGGATGGGTCCAAAGATATGCATTCCATCCGCCAAGAAGTTTATCTTGATCGGCGTCGCAAAAGCCGGGCCGCGCAGTCGCAGGCAGCATAGCGCATCCTGGTCCACCAGCTCCTCCGGAAAGGGCAGACATAGCCGCGCGACACCTGGCTTGGTCCAGGAACCCCAATCCTCTGGCCGATGCCAATTCAACCCATCACGCAATCGAGAGCCCATGGCCGCGACAAGGGGCGGTGTATCATGCGGTGCCTTGCCAAGATGGATCAGGCGCGCAACGGGCAGGCGCAGGAATTGTGCTTGTCGTGCCGGCGCGCTTGGCTCCGTGGCAAGGATGCATTGCAGGAATTCATGGGCCACACTGCGCCAATCCCTGATCTTGGCCTTGGCGCGCGCTGCATCACGCAGGTTTTGCCGCTTCACCGTATCGAAGATCAGCATTTCAAGCTTGGCATCAAGGTCCTCAGGGTCATTATCCTCGAAATAGATGGCGGCCTCACCGCCGGCTTCTGTCAGTGATGTATTGCGCGCCACCAGGGCAAGTGCGCCGAAGGAAAGGCTTTCAGTGATGGGCAAGCCCCACCCTTCATAAAAGCTGTTGAAGATGGAAAAGAGACATTGCTCATAGAGCGTGGCAAGGGCTCCGTCCGTCACACTGGAAATCAGCAGGATGCGTTCATGAAGCCTTGGGTGGGCGCGGAGGGATTCCGCGGCCTCATCAAACAGCCACCCAGCACGGCCAATGCAAATCAGATAGGGGACCGCTGCCACATCATGGCGTTGCATCAACCTTGCCCAGGCATTGAAGAGCAACAGGTGGTTTTTCCGGCTTTCAAGCGTTCCAACACAAAGAACAAAGGATGCGCTAGCAGGTAGAATATGCTGCAACGCTTGACTGTCTGCGAGGCCACGTGACGCAAGATGGCCGCGCATATTGCCATTCAGGGCAATCGGATGAACGGGAAGCTGTGCATTCGGAAGGGCACTATCCAAAATACGTCGGATATCCGTGGCGGACCAATGTGAATTGGTGATCACGGCATCCGCTTCCAGCATAACGGCCAGGAACCATTGCCGAAAATCTTCAACCAAGGCCGCTGGACAATGCTCAGGCACCATCAGGGGAATGCAGTCATGGATCATCGGAACGTAGCGAAGATCATGCAGCTTGCGCAATTCGCGCACCTTTTGAAAGTAGTTTTCGATCCACCAGGATGAACCCAGATTGGCCAGAAAGAAACGATCCTGTGATGGTTTGACAGCAAGATAGGCCGGCAGCGGCTGGCCTTCCGCGAGGCCCTGCATCAGCGTTTGGAAGGCTTCCTCATCTGTCTCTGCATGGGCTTCGGTTGCCTGATAAAGCGCAAGGAAGACATCCTCCTCAATGAAAATCCAATCATTTTTGTTTTGGTCGAAATAGACGATGATTGGATTGGCCTTGTCCCGAAACTTCGTGACTGCATAATGAATGATATTGAGTTGTACGCGCTGGATGCCGGTGGGCACGCGACTTTCGCGCAGATAAAGAATAAGGTCCGAGATATCAAAGATAACGCGTTGATGTGCCGCTCGGGTGACTTCAGCCAGTACCGCCATGGGCGCGATACCTGCTGGCTTGTTGGGCTCCATTGGCGCGGGTCCCGCAGCGGATACTGTCTCTGGCACGGCGTGAGGCCTTTTGGTTGGCTTGGCTAAAAGCCGCCGTAGGGGGCGCAGCAAGGCGTCAAAAAAATGTGGCAAGTGCTAGCCACCCGGCAGCGTCACAAAGCGCCCGTAAAGCGCCGCGAGCCGCGCATGATACCGATCAACGGAAAACAGTTCCGCGCGTAAAGGTCCGGCTTCCGCCAATCGTCCGCGCAGCGCTTCATCGGTTGCCAAGGCGCGGATGGCGTCCACCATCGCTTGCGTATCATAAGGATCAATTTGCAGCGCGGCATCCCCGACCAATTCTGGCATCGAGGAGGTGTTGGAGGTCAATACCGGTGTGCCAAGTGTCATGGCTTCAAGCGCAGGCAGACCAAAACCTTCATACAGTGAGGGGAAAAGCACCGCCTTGGCCCCGCGGATCAGGCTGACGAGTGCGGGGAAGGTAAGGTATTCAAGCTGCACAATCCGCGAAAGCGGCCCGCCGGAAACATTCTTGTCCAACAGTGACAGCAGCCTGTCATGCTGCGCCAGGAAGCGCAGGTCCCGCTTGCGCCGCCAGACTTTCTTGCCCACCAGCACCAGCGGTTCAGTAACACCGGAAGCGAGATGCGCTTCGATCATCCGCGTGACATTCTTGCGCGGTTCAAGCGCGCCAAAATAAAGGAAGTAACCCTTGAAGGGGATGCCGAAGTTACCCTCAACCTCGTTCTTCACCTCATGCATCGGCTTATTCTTCAGCGCCGTCGGAATGTCCACGGCCTGATAGGTTACCGTGATGCGATCCTCCGGCACGCCGAAGAAGCTCATGATATCTTTCTTTGAAGATTCGCTGATGGTTACAAGATGATCCGCATGCTTGGTGATGTGATTAAGCAGTCGGAAGTAATTGCGTTTATTGTCAAGCGTGGCGTAAGGCAGACGCAAGGGTACCAGATCATGCAATGTATAGATATTCTTCGCGCCCTTGGCGCGTAGCGCCAAAGGGAAGGTCCAATGCATCAATTCCGGCGGTTCAAGAAAGTGAATCGGAATCCGCCCCGCAGCGATTTTCGTTGCAAGGCGCTGCTTGTCATAAAGGCCTTTGACATTCCAGATGTGATCGAAATGCGGCAGCCGGTTTTGCAAGGGTTCGCGTATGACGCTTCCTGTCACGGGAACACGTGTGGCGATTTCGCCAAAAGGCAGCGAAAGGGTGCGCAGGATATTGCGCGGCATATCCTTCAGGCGGGGGCGGCGTTCCAGTGGAGCATCAAAGAAAGAAACCTCACGCAGCAGGGGGTTTCGGCTTACCGTGCGTGATTGGCCGCCATAAAGTACACCTACTTCCGCCCCAAGTTCGCGCAGGGCAACAGAAAGATTGCGCGCATAGGTCGCCACCCCCGTGCCCTGCTGCAAGGAAAGATTATAGCCATCAATATAGACGCGCGGCTTTTGCAATATGATCCTGCCTGAAACGCCGAAACTGCTGAGCTTGTTCTGTTACGCCAGATGAAGCGCCAAAGTCCAGAATGGGGCTAGTGGTGCGGTCGCTGCTGTCGGTTTCCGACAGCAGCGTGAATCTGCACCCCAGACATGCGGCCAGCGGTGCGCAGGGGCATATCGGCGTCTGGCAAGATCAGGGTGAATCGCGCCATTAGGCGCTACCGGCCAGCTTGTCCTGGGTTTTGGTGGCGAAGTCATTCGCGTCATGGCGTTCATGCAATTGTTCGGATGGGTCCCCGGTCACGCGGTTCACCATGCGCCCACGCTTCACGGCGGGGCGGGCGAAGATGGCATCGGCCCAGCGCTGCACATTCTTGTATTCATGCACGGCAAGGAATTCCGCCGCGCCATACAGGAAGCCCTTCACCAGCCCGCCATACCAGGGCCAAACGGCGATATCGGCGATGGTGTAATCCTCTCCGCCCAGATAGGCGCTTTCCGCCAAACGCCGGTCCAACACATCCAATTGCCGCTTGGTTTCCATCGCAAACCGATCAATGGCGTATTCGATTTTCACTGGCGCATAGGCATAGAAATGTCCAAAGCCGCCGCCGAGATACGGCGCGCTGCCCATTTGCCAGAACAGCCAAGAAAGGCATTCGGCGCGCGCCGCCGCTTCCTTCGGCAGGAAGGCGTCGAATTTTTCCGCGAGGTGCATCAGGATCGCCGCGCTTTCGAAAACGCGAATGGGCTTAGGCCCGCTGCGGTCCAAAAGTGCTGGGATTTTTGAATTGGGGTTTATATCCACAAAACCGCTGCCGAATTGCTGGCCTTCGCCAATGCGGATCAGCCAGGCGTCATATTCGGCGCCTGTGTGGCCTTGTGCCAAAAGCTCTTCCAGCAGGATGATCACCTTCTGGCCATTGGGGGTGCCGAGCGAATAGAGCTGCAAGGGGTGGCGGCCCACCGGCAATTCCTTGTCATGCGTCGGGCCGGCGATGGGGCGGTTGATATTGGCAAAGCGCCCGCCATTGGCCTTATTCCAGGTCCAGACCTTGGGGGGCGTGTAATCGCTGGTGCTGTTCATGTCGTGCTGCTCCTGGGTTTTCCGCCACTAAACTGGTCTAATTTCGCCAATCACGCCATGGGCTACCATGGTCGAAGGTCTTCCGGCCCAGCCGAAGCGCGGCCAACCCCTTTTGCCTGATGACCCTGAAGGCGCTTGAGGCCGGAACGGCGTGGCGGTGAAGCTGTTAGGGGCTGGCTTTCGCTGAGGTGGGCTGGATTGCACCGCACCGCGCCTCGCGCAAGAATGAACATTCTTTAGCGCCGCATGATTCAGTCCGCGTGGTTTAACGATCTCTTAATCTTTAAGTTGGCCTTTAGCGCAACTGTCACCAAAAGGACTCTTGGAAATTACCGTGCCCTTCCAGCAGCCTAACTTGCCGACCCGAAGCAGAGACCGTTTTGTGGTCTTTGCCTTTGCGTCTGCTGAGTTATTGGTGGAAACCGATCTGCGCGGCCGGATTTCCTTCGCCGAAGGGGCCTTTCGGGCGCGATTTGGCCGTGTGCCGCAAAGTTTTCTGGGGCAGCCCGTGATTTCCCTGGTTGCTCCGGCAGACCGGCCAGCTTTCGCCACAGCTTTGGGCCTTTTGACGGAACAGGGCCGGCTAAAGCCGGCGGTGATCAAGCTTGCGGATGATGCGACCACCGCCTTTAGCGTGGCGGGGCTAAGACTCAGCGATGGCGACGCCAAGCTGGTGCTTACTTTCGCCCCCTTGCCGCGGGAATTGCCTGGGGGGCCGCTGCCTGGTGGCCCTGGGCTCGCAAGCCTGGCCGAGGAGGCGCTGCGTTCTGGTGGACCAAGTGGGCCGGTTGGCTTTCTGGAATTGAAGGGTCCTGCGGGCCGGTATGTGCCGGGGGGCGAGGTCAATCGGGAAATCCAACAGGAATTGAACCGGCAAGCCGGCGAAGGAGCCGTTGCAACCGAATTGGCCGCTGGGCGCTATAGTGTTTTACCGGGTCAGGCGCCGTTTGATTTGCCGACCCTGACCTCAGCCGTTGCCGAGATCCTGAAGGATCGGGGTGTTGAGGATGTTTCGGTCGGGGCCATGGCAGTGGGGCTTGAGGCCGAAGGGCTAAACCAGGTTCAAGCCACGCGGGCTTTACGCTTCGCACTGGCCGCTTTTGCGCGGGGCGGCAATGATGCGCTTGAAAAGGCGGGCTTTGCCGGGGGCTTGGCTGGTTTCCTGGATAGTGCTTCAGAACGCGCCACCTCCCTCAGGCGCAGTATTGCGGAGCGGCGTTTCCGCATGGCCTTCCAGCCAATCGTGTCGATCGCTGACCGAACCCCGCATCATTATGAAGCCCTGATCCGCCCGCTTCAGGCCGATGATATGGCGCTGTCCCACCCTGGTGAGTTTGTCGCCCTGGCCGAAGCGGTGGGCCTGACCGAGGAACTGGATTGGGCTGTGGTCAGCGCGGTTTGTGAGGCGGCAGGGGCGGCCGGAGGCACCCGCGTTGCCTGCAACCTGTCCGGGCTTTCCCTGCAAAGCCCCAAATTCCGCGAGGATATGAAGACCCTTCTGGAAAACACCCCCGGCATGGCTGAGCGCCTGGTGGTCGAAATCACCGAAACCGCTGAAATCGAACAGGAAGATGAAGCGGTGCGCATGATTGAATTGCTGCGGGAACACAAAATTCCGGTCTGCCTTGATGATTTCGGCGCCGGGGCGGCGGCCTTTCGATATTTGCGCGCCTTTAAGGTGGATTATGTGAAGGTGGACGGCATTTATGTCGCCAATGCCTTGCAGAGCGAACGGGATCGGGGCTTTATCGCTGCCATGGTTGACCTTGCCCGCACGGTTGGCGCCCAGGTGGTGGCTGAACGCATTGAAACGGAAGAAGAAGCGGCGCTGATGCTGGAACTCGGCGTGCGCTATGGCCAGGGCTATCTTTTCGGCAAGCCGAAGATGGAACTGGCCACCCGTAAAGCAGGGCAGGCCTGGCAAGAAGAAAAGTGACCGCCACGGCGCTGCCGCGCCTTTGCGTGGTGATCCCTTGTTACAATGAAGCCGAAAATGTGGCGCCCATGGTAGCACGGCTTGATGCGACGCTGGCCGGCATCGCCTGGGAAGTGATTTTCGTTGATGATGACAGCCCGGATGGCACCAGCGCAGCGGTGCGCGCGATTGCCGCAAGGGATGCGCGCATTCGCGGCATCAGGCGCATCGGGCGACGCGGCCTTGCTTCCGCTTGCATCGAAGGCATGCTCGCTACATCCGCGCCCTTTCTTGCAGTGATTGATGGCGATTTGCAGCATGATGAAACCTTGCTGCCGCGCATGCTGCATGCCTTGGAAGCGGGTGAGGCAGATATTGTGATCGGCAGCCGCAATATCGAAGGCGGCGACAAGCAGGGCGGGCTTACCGCTGCGCGGCAAATGATTTCTGATACCGGGGCGGCGCTGGCCAATGCGGCGTTGCCGATGCGCGTGAGCGACCCGATGAGTGGTTTTTTCGCCCTGCCGCGCGAATTGTTTGAGGAACTGGCGCCGCGCCTGACCGGCACAGGCTTCAAGATTTTGCTGGATATTCTGCTGTCAGCGAAGCGGCCTTTGCGCAGCCTGGAAATCCCCTATTCCTTCCGCGCGCGGGTTGCTGGTGAAAGCAAGCTGGATGCGGCGGTGCTGCTGGAATTCGCGGGCCTGCTTGCGGATAAGGCTTTGGGCGGGGTAGTGCCGCTGCGCTTCCTGTCCTTCGCTGCCGTGGGGGCGATTGGCGTGCTGGTACATTTGGCGGTGCTCGGCCTGCTGCATGGGTTGGGCGAGGTTGGCTTCAGCGCCGCGCAATGGTCAGCGACACTGGTCGCTATGACCGCGAATTTCCTGCTGAACAACCGCATCACCTATCGCGATCGGCGCCTGCGTGGCCCTGCGCTGCTACGTGGATTGGTGCTGTTCTATCTGGTCTGCGGATTGGGCGCGGCAGCCAATATCGGCATTGCCAATCTGCTGCTGCGTGATGGTGTGTTGGCCTGGGGTTTTGCGGGCGCAGCGGGGGCGGCGCTCACGGTGGTATGGAATTACGCAGTTTCCGCCACCCTGGTCTGGCGCGCCAAGTGAATCCTTGGCTGGTTGCGCTGCTGGCGCTGACGGGTTTGCGCCTGGTGCTGGCGGCGATCCTGCCGCTTTCCCCGGATGAGGCGTATTACTGGGTCTGGTCGCGTAACCTTCAGGCGGGATATCTGGACCATCCGCCCATGGTCGCGATCTTCATCTGGCTCGGGACCGCGCTGGTCGGTGATGGCGCGCTTGGCGTGCGGCTTTTGGGGCCGATCACTCTGCTCGTGGGCTCCCTGATGCTGGCGCGCAGCGCTGCGGATCTTTTCCCCGGCCGCGGTGCCGGGCCTTGGGCTGCGGCGCTGATGAATGCGACGCTTTTCGCGGCACTTGGCGCCGTGACCATGACACCGGATACGCCCTTGCTGTTCTTTTGGGTCGCCACGTTATGGGCCGTGGCGCGGGCGCAGCGCAGTGGCGATGCACGCTGGTGGCTGGCTGCCGGGGTTTTCGCGGGGGGTGCGCTGCTGTCCAAATACACGGCGGCGCTGCTCGGCTTCGGGTTGGTGCTTTGGCTGGTGCTATTGCCCGAGGCGCGGCGCTGGCTGACGCGCTGGCAGCTTTGGGCAGGGGGCGCTTTGGCAGTAGTGCTTTTTGCGCCAGTGATTTTCTGGAATGCGACGCATGAATGGGCGTCCTTCGCCAAGCAGGGTGGGCGGACTGCCGCTGGCGGCGCCGGGCAAAGCCTGCGCTGGCTTGGCGAATTGCTGGGCGGGCAGGTGGCTTTGGTGACGCCTTTGGTATTTTTGCTTTGCGTTGTGGGCACTTTCGTGGCGGCGCGGCAGGTCTGGCGCGAGCGTGACGCCGGCGCTGGGCTGCTGCTCGCGTTGATCCTGCCCGGGGCGGTGATTTTCGCCTGGCAGGCGCTTGGCAGCAGAGTGCAGGGGAATTGGCCAGCGATCCTCTACCCCAGTGCCGCCATTGCTGCCGCTGCGCTGCTGCCTGCTTCGTGGCTCCGGCTTCGCATGCCTGCCTTGGCGCTAGGGTTTGCGATGGCAGGGGTGGCCTATCTGCAAGCCACCGCCGCGCCCTTGGCCCTGCCGCGCCGCCAGGACCCAACCCTTGCCCGGCTTGGCGGCTGGGATGGGCTGGCGGCTGATTTGGCCGAAGCGGCACGGCGCGAAGGCGTGGCCTTCATCGCGGCTGAGGAATATGGCTTGGCTTCTGGCATGGCCTTTCGCATGCCGCCCGAGGTGCCAGTCCTGGCCATGGATCCGCGCTGGCGCTTCTTCACTTTGCCCCCCCCCACCGAAAATGCCCAAGGTTTGCTGATCCGCAGCGAGAGACGCGGCGAGGGCCCACCGCTTTGGCCGGGCGCCACCCCGATTGAAGGCGACGCCGGCCGGCTGGTTCGTGCCCGGCGCGGCCAGGAAGCCGAAGCATATCGGCTATTTCGCGTCACCACGGCGCCCGGCCAGCCGCCGAGTGCGGTTTTGCCGCAGCCAGGGCGGTAATCTTCTTGACCTTAAAGGGAAGCGGGCCTTTATCGCTTTCAACGAAAGGCGCCCCGCGATGCATATCCTGAAAAGCCGCCCCTGGAATCTGCCCGAAAGCAGCGTCACACCGGAATCGCTGGTGTTTGGTCGCCGCAAGGCGCTGGCGCTTGGCGCTGGGATGCTGGCCGCTGGACCGGCCCTTGCCCAGCAAGCCAGCCTGCCACCCGCCATGCGCAACACGCGTTACGTGCCAGGCCGCGCCATCACCGCCGAGCGTGAGGTCACCACCTACAACAATTTCTATGAATTCGGCAGCCACAAGACCATCAGCGCCGCCGCCCAGCGCATGCCCCAACGCCCCTGGACGGTGAAGGTGGAAGGCATGGTGGAAAGCCCGCGTGAATACAGCATTGAAGACCTGCTCCGCCGCATGCCCCTGGAAGAACGCGTCTATCGCCTGCGTTGCGTGGAAGCCTGGGCCATGGTCGTACCCTGGACCGGTTTTCAATTCTCTGCCCTGATGGCCGAGGTAAAGCCGCTATCTTCTGCGCGCTATGTGGTGTTCCAGACTGCAGTGCTGCCTTCTGTCATGCCTGGCCTGCGGCAAAGCTGGTACCCCTGGCCCTATACGGAAGGCTGCACCATTGCCGAAGCTGCCAATGAACTTTCCTTCATGGTGGTCGGCGCCTATGGCAAGCTGCTGCCGCCGCAAAATGGCGGGCCGATCCGTTTCCATCAGCCCTGGAAATACGGCTTCAAGGCCGGCAAGAGCATTGTGACAATCCGCCTGACCGATCAGCGCCCGGTTTCCTTCTGGGAGAAGATCCAGTCGCAGGAATATGGCTTCTGGGCCAATGTGAACCCCGCCGTGCCGCATCCACGCTGGAGCCAGGCGCAAGAACGCATGCTGGGCACTGGGGAGACGGTGCCGACGATGCTGTTCAACGGCTATGGCGATTTCGTCGCTGATCTTTACACCAATCTGCAACGCGAAAGGCTTTGGGCGTGACATGCGCCTGATTGGCCTTGCCCTGCTGGCCTTGGCGGTGGGGCTTTTTGCGGTTTTCGGTGGTGATCCGTTGGGGGCGGTGCTGTTCCGGCTTGACCCCGGCTTGCTCAATTTGGTGCAAGCCGTGGTGCAGCGCTATCTTCTGCCAATGATTTGGGATGACCTGCTGCTGCCAGTACTGGAAGCCCCTGCCTGGGTTGCGCCGGCGGTTTTGGGCGGTGCATTGACCTTATTCGGTTGGATGCGCGCGCGTGGCTGATGCGCCGTTGCATCACCAGCTTTTGCTGGTGGAGGATTCACCCTCACTCGCGACCGTCTATCAGGAATATCTGCGCGCGGGGCCTTACGATATTCGCCACGCGCATTGCATTGCGGATGCGCTGAAATTTGCTGATCAGGCGATGCCGGATGGCGTGCTTTTGGATTTACGCCTGCCCGATGGCGATGGGCTTTC
>Ga0315907_10002532_pt1 | contig 22805 bp, 19 predicted proteins | sample LakEriMetagenome_3_FD_203525 | JGI IMG/M metagenome (GOLD analysis project Ga0315907, IMG submission 203525) | Freshwater fungal communities from buoy surface, Lake Erie, Ohio, United States - Buoy 12 MA123 | ecosystem: Environmental > Aquatic > Freshwater > Lake > Lake biofilm | place: USA...
ACGCAAGTCCTTCGAATAGGCTACCCGCATCCATGCTGGCCTCCAATCCAGTACCAAGCTTGAATCAGAATTCGCAGCCTTTGGGAATCCCCTATCGATTCAAAACCAAACAATCACGCTCTAGCAACAGATCGGCGCCGAGCAGATCGGCAAGGGCTTGCGCGATCGGCAATCCCAAGCCGATGCCGCCCTCGCGGACTGCGATGGCGCTGGGGGCGACGCGCATGAAAGGTTTGCGGGCATCTGCGAGTTCTTCGGCGGTCATGCCGATTCCAGTGTCGGTTACGCGAACATAGGAACGAGCCGAATCGTCCCGGCCACACGCCACCTCAATGCGCCCGCCGCGCGGGGTATATTTGATCGCGTTGTCCATTAGGTTGACGCAGATTTGGCGCAGCTTCGTCGCGTCGGCTGACACGAACAGGCCATGTTCGAGCACAAGCGACAGTTCGATATCTTTGCTCTCGGCACGTGCGGAGACCATGCGCGCCGCAGCGCCTGCGATTTCCGATAGCTCGATGCGCGCGATCACCAAGGTGAGGCTGCCCGCCCCCGCGCGCGCGTATTCGAGCAGATTGTCGATCATCGCAAGCTGGTAGCCGCCGGCCGCGACGATGTCGGCCAGATAGCTGATTTCGCGGTCGTTGAGCCGCCCGCCCGCCGTCGTTTGCAGCAGGCCCGCAAAACCCAAGACGGCGTTGAGGGGCGTTCGCAATTCGTGGCTAAGCTGCGCGAGGAATTCAGTTTTTGCCTGGTCCGCGCGCACGAGTTCGGCCATCGCTTTGTCGAGCGCCAGCCCATGGCGCGTGAGATCGGCGTCCATGGTGCGCAGCGTTGCGGCGACGGCCTCGATTTCGGCGAAACCGAGGTCGCGCACCGCAGGCGCAGGTTTGCGCTCGCCGATCGTCGCGGCCAGATGGGCGACGCCGCCGAGTCCGGTTGTGATGCGATGCCACAGGATGAAGCCGAAAGCCAAAGAGAGAGATACTGCAACCGCACCGGACGCGAAGCTTGCGTGCTTGATTCCACCCACCCAATCGTTGAATCCTAAACGCGGAACGTAGACCCCGATCGTCCAGGGTACGCCAGCCGCCCCGATGTCATCGCTGGCGAGAAGGTAGCGCCGTCGGTCGACCGCGATTTCCTGGAGGCGCGCGAATGGCGCCGCAAGTGCGGCGGCCATGGCGCGTGGATTTGTTCCGGTCGACACCGCGATCGGTTCTGCCAGCTCGGAGCGCACAAATGCACCGATGCCGCTGTCGCCGCGCACAGCTTGATCGAGACTGCGGGCCAGGGTTTCGACGGTCATATCGACACCCAAAACGCAGCTCGTCGAGGTGGCCGGGCATGCGACCACCCGCGCAAAGCTCAGTCCTACTTCACCGGTCGACCAATAGGCGTAGGGCGGCGACCAGGCGGCCACCCGGTTGAACGCCGCGGCGCGGTACCAAGGCCGTTCGCGCGGATCGAATTCGTCGGGCTGCGTGCTTGCGGGCGCAACATGCTCGTACCCTTCGCTCCAGAGTTCGATGCGGACGCTGCGCTCAACGCTGTCGGCGCCGATCTGGCGCGTTTCGACCGTGCCGTCCTGCACGCGGCGCACGAACTCGAACGATCCATCGGCACGTCCGAGGTAGACCGCGCGCAAATCCTCCTGACGTTGCAGCAGCTCGAAGAAGAATCTTTTCAGCGCGCCCGTATCTTTTTCGTCCACAAGACGCGATTCGATCATGCGTGCTGCGAAGCCGGCTTCGCTCTCGAACGCCGTGACGAAGTCGCGCGCGCTTTCCACAATGGCGGCAATTCGCTCGCGTGCATGCTGATCCGCTTCGCGGTCGGCCCGCGCGACAGCATCCCTGAAGCCCAGATATGAATAGGCAAGAAATACGATTGAAAACACGGCGGCGGCGCCGAGCGGAAGAAATACACGCAGAGAAAGCAGTCTTTCGGACGTATCGCGCGGCTTAGCCGAAGACATCCTGTCAACCACGCTGCCCCCCGATCAGCAGATGCAACGTGCGAACCATAAAACAGCTTCGACGCCGACGGAATAGCTTCCGCCAGCGTCGAAGTACAACAATATGGCGTGGTTCAGCCTGCCGCTGCCACCGCGCGCTTGGCCATCACGCCCACGAGATGGGCGCGATAGTCTGCCGCTGCATGGATGTCGCTGTTGAGGCCGTCGGGCGAAACCTTGACGCCTTCGAGCGACGACGCACCCCAGCTCTTCGACAGGGCTGCTTCCGCGTCCGACCAGCGGAACACGGCCGAGGCTGCACCGGTGACGGCGACGCGCGCACCCGAGGCGGCTTTGGCGACCATCACGCCGACCAGCGCATAGCGCGAGGCGGGCTGGCCGAATTTGACGTAAGCGGCTTTCTCGGGGATCGGGAAGCTCACCGACACGATGATCTCGCCGGGCTTTAGCGCCGTTTCGAACATGCCGAGGAAAAACGCATCGGCCTGGATTTCGCGGCTGTTGGTCTTGATCGTGGCACCCAAGGCCAGGCACGCCGCCGGATAGTCGGCCGCCGGATCGTTGTTGGCGATCGAGCCGCCGATTGTGCCGCGATTGCGCACCTGCGGATCGCCGATCCCGTCGGCAAGTGCGGCAAGAGCGGGCAGGGCCTTCTTGATTTCGGCCGAGGCCGCGACGTCGCCGTGGCGCGTCATCGCACCGATCGTGACCTTGCCGCCGGCGACCGCGATCCCGGACAGATCCTTGATGGCCGAGAGATCGACGACCGCACTGGGCTTCGCCAGGCGCTGCTTCAGCGTCGGGATCAGCGTCTGGCCGCCGGCCAGCGCCTTGGCGTCGCCGTCGGCGGCAAGAAGTTTGGCTGCATCGGCGACCGTGGCGGGTTTGTGGTAGGCAAAATCGTACATCGCAAATCTCCTTGTTCGATCAGATTGGGGCGGTCTACTCGGCGGCCATGCGGTGGCCGCCATTGACGATCGCCCAGATTTTCTGCGGCGTTGCCGGCATGTCGATGTGGCGAACGCCGTAATCCTTGAGCGCGTCCACGACCGCGTTGATGACGGCAGGCGGCGAGCCGATGGCGCCGACCTCGCCCACACCCTTCACGCCGAGCGGATTGTGCGTGCACAAGGTGATTGCCGTCGAGACCTTGAAGGACGGCAGATCGTCGGCGCGCGGCATCGTGTAGTCCATGAACGAGCCCGAGCGCAGCTGGCCCTTGTCGTCGTAGACGCATTCTTCCATCAGGGCCTGGCCGATCCCTTGCGCCAAGCCGCCATGCACTTGGCCCTCGACGATCATCGGGTTGACCACGCGACCCACGTCGTCGCATGCCGCAAAATCGACGACCTTGACCACGCCGGTGTCAGGATCGATTTCGACTTCGCAGATATGCGCGCCGCCGGGGAAGGTGAAGTTCTTGGGATCGTAGAAGGCGGTTTCGTCCAAGCCCGGCTCGAGCGTTTCGAGCGGGTAGTTGTGCGGCACGTAGGCCGTGAGTGCGATCTCGCCGAAGCTTTTGGATTTGTCTGTGCCCGCGACCGTGAATTTGCCGTCCTTGAATTCGATGTCGGCCTCGGCCGCTTCGAGCAGATGGGCCGCGATCTTCTTGGCCTTGTCGACGATTTTGTCGAGCGCCTTGACCACGGCGGTACCGCCCACGGCAAGCGAGCGCGAGCCGTAGGTGCCCATGCCGAACGGGATCTTGTTCGTGTCGCCGTGCGAGACTTCGATCTGGTCGAGACCGATACCGAGCCGCTCGGCGATCAGCTGCGCGTAGGTCGTCTCGTGGCCCTGGCCGTGGCTGTGGCAACCGGTGAACAGCGTAACGGAGCCGGTTGGGTGCACGCGCACATTGGCGCATTCGTAGAGGCCTGCGCGCGCGCCCAAAGCGCCCGCAATGTTCGAGGGTGCAATGCCGCACGCTTCCACATATGTGGAAATGCCGATGCCGCGCAGCTTGCCGACCTTCTTGGCTGCGGCCCGGCGCGCTTCGAAGCCCTTATAGTCGATGGCCTTCATCGCCCCTTCGAGCGTGGCGAAATAGTCGCCGCTGTCATATTGCAAGGCGACCGGCGTTTGGTACGGGAACGCGTTGGTCGGGATGAAGTTGCGCTTGCGGATTTCAACTCTGTCCATGCCCATTTCGGCCGCCGCAATGTCGACGATGCGCTCGATGAGGAAGGCCGCCTCGGGCCGACCCGCACCGCGATAGGCATCGACCGGCACGGTGTTCGTGAACACGGCCTTCACTTCGGCATAGATCGCGGGCGTGGTGTAGACGCCCGCCAAAAGCGTTGCGTAGAGGTAAGTCGGGATCGCGGGCGCAAAGGTCGAGAGATACGCTCCCATGTTCGCGAGCGTGCTGACCTTGAGCGCCAGGAACTTGCCGTTTTTGTCCAGCGCCAGTTCGGCATGCGAAACATGGTCGCGGCCTTGCGCGTCCGACATGAAGCTTTCGCCGCGTTCGGCCGTCCATTTGACCGGTCGGCCGATCTTGGGCGCGGCCCAGGTCACGAACGCTTCTTCGGCATAGTGGTAGATCTTCGAGCCGAAACCGCCGCCGACGTCCGGTGCCACAACGCGCAGGCGGCTTTCCGGAATATGCAGCACGAACGCGCCCATCAGCAGGCGGATCACGTGTGGGTTCTGGCTTGTGGTGAAGAGCGTGTATTCGCCGGTTGCGCGATCATATTCCCCGACGGCCGCGCGCGGCTCCATCGGATTGGCGATCAGGCGATTGTTGACGAGGTCGATTTTGGCGACCTTGTAGGCGTTCTTGAACGCAGCCGCGACTTGGTCTGCGTCGCCGATATGCCAGTCGAAGCACAGATTGCCGCCGGCATGCACCGCAGGCGCACCCGGCTTCAGCGCATCGACCAAGCCCACGACGGCGGGAAGGTCGGCAAGTTCGATGTCGATGAGTTCGGCGGCATCCTTGGCTTGCGCCAGCGTTTCGGCGACGACGACGGCGATCGGATCGCCGACATGGCGGACGTGGTCGATCGCCAGCACCGGATGGGCCGGTTCCTGCATCGGGCTGCCGTCTTTGTTTTTGACGAGCCAGCCGCAGGGCAGGCCACCGATCGCATCGGCCGCCATGTCGGGGCCGGTGAACACCGCGACCACGCCTTCGGCCGCTTTGGCCTTGCGGGTGTCGATGCGCACGATCTTGGCATGCGCGGTTTGTGCACGCACGAAATAGGCGTGCACCTGGTTCGGGCGCGAGATGTCGTCGGTGTAGTTGCCCTGGCCCGTCAGGAACCGGTAATCCTCTTTGCGGCGCACCGCGGCGCCAATTCCGTCGATTGCCATGTGCGTTTCTCCCTGCAGCGTTTCGCGTTTGCGCGACTATTCGCTTGTCGAGTTTATTTCGCGGCGGCCATCGCTTGAGCGCCGGCTTGCACCGCTTTGACGATGTTGTGGTAGCCCGTGCAGCGGCAGATATTGCCTTCGAGCCACTCGCGCACGTCGTGTTCGCTCGGATTGGAATTGTGTTTGGCAAGCTCGATGGCGCTCATGACCATGCCGGGCGTGCAGAAGCCGCATTGCAGGCCGTGATGTTCCTTGAACGCCGCCTGCATCGGGTGAAGTTCGTTGCCGTTGGCAAGCCCTTCGATCGTCGTGACGGACGTGCCGTCGGCCTGGGCCGCCAGCACCGTGCACGATTTGACCGACTTGCCGTCGATATGCACGACGCATGCGCCGCATTGGCTGGTGTCGCAGCCCACATGCGTGCCGGTCATGCCGAGTTTTTCGCGCAGCACCTGCACCAGCAGCGTGCGGCCTTCGACCTCGGCGGAAACCTTCTTGCCGTTTACGGTCAGCGAAATCTTGGCCATCGTCTCTCCCCTTGATGTTTCGTTCGATGATTTTTGGTTCGGTTGGGTCGCAGTGTTGGGGGTGCTTGGGTCCGCCGTCAAGCGTCAACCGCGCAACACCATCCACAGCACGATCGCGACCGCCGCCACCAAGGCTGCGATCCACACGCTCTGCGGCAGACCGCCGCTTTGCGGTGCCGAAATTGCGGGCGTTTGCGGCGTTTCATCCGCAATTGCGGTGGGCGCTTCGGCCGCTGCCGGCGGTGCGACGGTCGCAGCAAACTTCCCGAAAAATTCATCGGCCAGTTTTTTGGCTGTCGCATCGATGAGGCGCGAGCCGAGCTGCGCCATTTTGCCGCCGACCTGGCTGTCGGCCGTGTAGGTGAGGATCGTGCCGCCCGCACCGTCCTCGGCCAGCTTCACGATGGCTGAGCCCTTGCCGAAGCCGGCAACCCCGCCCTGGCCTTCGCCCGCGATCTTGTAGCCGTTGGGCGGGTCGATGTCCGACAGCGTCACCTTGCCCGTAAACCGCGCGGTCATCGGGCCGATCTTGAGACCGACCTTGGCTGCAAAGCCGTTATCCTCGGTTTTGGTCAGTTCCTCGCAACCCGGAATGCATTGTTTGAGGATCTCGGGATCATTGAGACCGTCCCAAACCACAGTCCGGGGCAGGGGAAGCCGGTATTCGCCGCTAAGATTCATGGAGATGCCCGCTCATTTGCGCCATTTGCGCAAAATATTGGTGGAAAAGCGACACAAGTTTCCCATATTAACACCACCGAGTACAAGGGTGTTTCGACGCCATTTTTGCGTTGAACAAAACCGCAGGCGCGGACGCGCCGCAACAGGGAGGTTTTCCAAGATGACCATTAATCGTCGTTCCGCACTCGCGATGGGTGCCGCAGCCGCCAGCCTGCTCGCAGCCCCGGCAATTGCCCAAGGGCGTCGCCGCATCACCGTCGTGACCGGCGGCACGGGTGGGGTGTTCTACCCCTATGGCGGCGGCTTGGCGAAGCTGTTTGCCGAAAAGATGACCAACACGCAGGCGACCTCGCAGGTCACCGGCGGTTCGGTCGACAACGTCAAACTGCTGCACTCGGGCGATGCCGAACTCGGCTTCTCGACGATGGACAGCGCTTACGACGGCATGATCGGCGAGGGTGCCTACAAGGCCGACGGCAAGCAGGATATCCGCGTCATTGGCATGCTGTACGATTCGTTCCTGCATGTCGTGGCGAGCCAGTCCTCGAACGTGACGACCGTTGCCCAGATGCGCGGCAGGCGCATTTCGGTGGGTTCGGCCGGTTCGTCGACCGAATCGATCGCCGACCGCGTGATCGCGGCGAGCGGTCTCAATGAAATGCGCGATATCACGCGCGACAATCTCGGCGTCGCGGAATCGGCCGGTGCCCTCAAGGACGGCAAGATCGCCGCGTTCTTCTGGATCGGCGGCATCCCGACGGCGGCGGTGCGCGAGCTTGCGACCGGCGGCCAACCGCCGATCCGCTTCATCCCGACGACCGCTGAATTCGCGGTGCTCGACGCCAAGTGGCCGGGCCTCTACCGCCCGTTCAATCTGGCGGCCGGCTCCTACGCCAACCAGACAGAAGCGCTGGGCGGCCTCGGCGTTGCCAACGTTTTGATCGTGCCGACTAAGCTTCCCAACGCCATGGTCACTTCGATGCTCGAGACGATCTTCAACAACCTCACGGAAGTGCAGGGGATCCATCCCGAAGCGCGTAAGCTCACGCTGCAGACGGCGGCCGGCAAGTCGGCCGTGCCGTTCCATCCGGCGGCGGAAGCTTTCTACCGCTCGAAGGGCATCTCAATGTCCTAAACCCCCATCGGATGGGGTGAATGGCAAAGACCCGGAACCTCTGGTTCCGGGTCTTTTTTGTTTTCATTCCGGCGTTTCTTCTTCCATAAGTATCGAACAGGGTAGAGGGCGAAGACCCGCCGCAGATGCGGGCTGTCGCCAATTTCGAGGGAAGTTGCCGCCGATGGTCAATCCGAATGCCGCCGACAAGATCGAATTGTCGGCTGAAGAACTCGAGCGTCTTTCCTCGGACAGCGAAGGCGGCCCCGCCAAACGCCTGACCGGCTGGCTCGGGTGGCTCACCGGCGCCGTCGCCTTCGGACTTGGCGCCTATTCGCTCTACTGGACGCAGTTTTCGATCAACACGACGGTCTATCGCTCGAGTTTCCTCGGCGTGGCGCTGGCGTTGATATTCGTACTGTATCCGCTGCTGCGCGACGCCAAAGAAACGCGCCGCGCCACGATCGAAGAATGGTGCGTGGCGCTGCTCGGCGTCGGGGCCATGTACGTGCTCTATCTCGAGGGCCGCATTTTCGAGCGCAGCCCGTTTGCGGGCGGTCTGCTCATCATTGTCGCGCTGTGTTTTGCCGCCTATCCGCTCATCGTTTCGAGCCGCATCCTTTCGCGCACGCAGCTTATCGACTGGATTTTCGTCGGCTTCGCGCTGTGGACGGCTTGGTATCTGGCCGCCAACATCGAATCCTACAAAACGCGCCCGACGCGCCCGACGGCCGACGAACTCGTGCTCGGCGGCACGCTGATCCTGCTCATTCTCGAGGGGACACGGCGCACGATCGGCTGGATTCTGCCCGCGATTACGGTCCTTATTCTGCTTTACGGATATTTCGGGCCGTCGATCCCCGAGCCGTTCGACCATCGCGGCTTTTCGATAAACCGCATCATCGGCCAGAACTATCTGACGCTTGAAGGCATCTTCGCGACGCCGATGGACGTGGCTGCGACCTTCATCATCCTGTTCACTCTATATGGGGCCGTACTCGACCGCGGCGGGGCGGGCAAATTTTTCATCGATTGGGCGTTTGCGCTGTTCGGCAAAAAACCGTCGCCATCGGCCCCGGGCCGTGCGGTCGTGGCATCGGGCTTCCTGCTCGGCACCGTCTCGGGCTCCGGCGTGGCAACGACCGTGACGGTCGCCTCGCTCGCGTGGCCCATGCTACGCAAAGCGGGTTATCCGCCGACCGTGGCGGGCGGCATGCTCTCGGCGGCCGGCATTGGCGCCACCTTGTCGCCGCCGACATTGGGCGCCGCAGCATTCATCATCGCCGAATATCTCGATATCGAATATCTCGTCGTGCTGATCTACGCGACGATCCCGACGATTCTCTACTACGTGTCGTGCTGGCTGATGACCGAGGCTGATTCGCGCAGCCTCAACATCAAGGCCATGAAAACGTCGGACGCGTCGCTGTGGCAGCTCACGATTTCGCAGGGCTACCATTTCCTGTCTTTGGCGGCGATCGCGTTTTTCCTTGTGCTTGGATTCACCTCGTTCCTCGCCGTGTTCTGGTCGATCGCGATCGCGTTCATGCTGTCAATGGTGCGCATGGAAAGCCGTCTCGTGACCATGCCGGCCTTCGCGGCGGGCACGGTTGCGGGCGTGCTGGCCTGGGCGTTCGGCTCGACTGCAATCCCCGAGGCGATGAACCTCAACGAATTGTTCGACGGGCGCATTTCGGCGTCGGTCTTCTGGGGCATGGTCGTGGCGATCCTCGTGTCGGGCGCGCAGGCCGTGTCGGCTATGCGGGCAGGCCGCGAGCCAGATCCGGCCGCAACGCGCATGATCGAGGCTGTTACGGATGGTACCCGCGGCACGCTCGGCATCATCGCCACGTGCGCGTGCGCGGGTCTCATCGTCGGCATCGTCAATCTCACGGGGCTTGGCTTGACGCTGTCCTCGATCATCGTGGCCGTCGGCGGCGGCGAACGCCTGCCGGTGATCGGGCTTGCGGCTCTTGCCATGTGGGTGCTGGGGCTCGCCGTACCCGTCACGGCAAGCTACATCATCGCCGCTGTGATGCTCGTCCCCGCTCTCGTCAATGTCGGCATCCCGGCACCGGCAGCGCACATGTTCATGTTCTACTACGCGGTCCTTGCCGACGTGTCGCCGCCGACCGCCTTGGCGCCGTTTGCGGCCTCCGCCATCTGCGGCGGCCGTCCGTTCCCGACCATGATCCAGGCCTGGAAATACACGCTGCCGGCATTCCTCGTGCCGTTGATGTTCTGCCTCACGCCCGAAGGGCTGCAGCTTTTGATGCTCACGCCGGAAGGCAAATGGCCCGAAGATGTGGGCGATTGGTGGGGCATTTTCGAAACAACGATCACCTCGTGCTTGGCGCTCGTCGGCCTATGCGTAGGGATCACCGGCTATGCGCGCCAGCACGCGACCGCGATCGAACGCGTGCTGTCGCTCTTGGGCGGAATACTGCTGATCGCGGCCGATGCGCGCGCCGACTTGGCCGGCCTCGTGCTGCTGGCGATCGGGCTCGGCCTGCATTGGATGCGAACCCGGAAGACCGTGTCGGCAGCTTGATCGGTTAAGCCGCGCGGCGCTTGGCCATGTAGGCGTAGATGTGCGGGCCCAAGAGGGCGGCGGCGGCCAAGACCAGCAGTGTCGCCGACAAAGGCCGCGTCAAGAACACGGTCCAGTCGCCTTGGCTGATCGTCAGCGCGCGGCGCAGTTCCTGTTCGGCGAGGGGCCCTAGGATCATGCCGATGATCACGGGGGCGGCCGGGAAGTCGAAGCGGCGCATGAAATAGCCCGCAATGCCGACCGCGTAGAGAAGCATGAGATCAATCACGCTCTGGCTGATGCCGTAGGTGCCGATCGTGGCGAACAAGAGAATGCCGCCATAGAGCCAGGGCTTGGGCACGGCGAGGATCTTCACCCACAGGGGTACCAGCGGCAGGTTCATGACCAGCAGCATCACATTGGCGATGTAGAGCGAGGCGATGAGACCCCAGACGAGATTGGCCTGGGTCTGGAACAGCAGAGGTCCTGGCTGAATGCCATAGCTTTGGAACGCCGACAGCATGATGGCGGCCGTGGCCGAGGTCGGCAGACCGAGCGTAAGCATCGGCACCAGCACGCCTGCGGCCGACGCGTTGTTGGCGGCCTCGGGGCCGGCCACGCCTTCGATGGCGCCGTTGCCGAATTCTTCGGGTTTGAGCGAGAGCTTCTTTTCGAGATAGTACGACAGGAAGGTCGGGATTTCAGCGCCGCCCGCCGGCAGCGCGCCGATCGAGAAGCCGAGGCCCGTCCCGCGCAGCCACGGTTTCCAGCTGCGTTTCCATTCCTCGCGCGTCATCCACAGCGAGCCCGACAGCGGCAAGAGCTCGTCCTTGCCGTGGGCGTGGCGCGAGGCGAGCCACAAGGTTTCGCCGACCGCAAACAGGCCGACCGCAACGACGATCACGTTGATGCCGTCGAGCAACTCGATCAGGCCGAAGGTGAAGCGCGGCTGGCCGGTCTGCAAATCGATGCCGATAAGCCCGAGCCAGATGCCGAAAAACAGCGACACGAGGCCGCGCACGGTCGAATTGCCGAGCACGGCCGACACGGTCACGAAGGCCAGCATCATCAGGCAAAAATATTCTGCCGGGCCGAATTTGAGGGCGAGTTCCACGACGATTGGCGCAAGGAACGTGATGCCCACCGTGCCGATGGTGCCGGCCACGAACGAGCCGATGGCCGCTGTCGCAAGGGCGGCCCCGGCGCGCCCGCGCTTAGCCATTCGGTTGCCTTCGAGCGCGGTAACGATCGTCGCACTCTCGCCCGGCGTGTTCAGCAGGATCGAGGTCGTCGAGCCGCCATACATCGCACCGTAATAGATGCCCGCGAACAGGATGAAAGCGCCCGTCGGATCGACCTTGAAGGTGATCGGCAGCAGGAGTGCGATGGTCAGTGCCGGCCCGATGCCGGGTAGCACGCCGATTGCCGTGCCCAGGAACGTGCCGATCAGCGCGAACATCAGATTGATCGGCGTGAGGGCGACGGCAAAGCCGTTCAGCAGCTGCGACAGCGTATCCATGGCTAGAACAATGCCTCGATCGGGCCCGACCCGATATTGATGCCAAGACCCTTGGCGAAGCCGACGAAGGCGACGGTCGCGAGCACGAAGCCCAATCCCAAATCGACATGCGGCTTGCGGCTGCCAAAGCAGCGCGCCGTGCACACGAACAGCAAGCACGACGCGATGATGAAGCCGAGCTGGTCGATCAGTGCGACGTTGAGGGCGAGGCCGAGCAGCAGCCAGCGGAAGCTGCGCCAATCGACCGGTAGGGCGATTTCGGGATCGTCGTCGCTCCAGCCGCCGCGCAGTCCGGCGATCAACAGAAAGACGCCGAGAATGCCGAGCGCGAAAGCGGTCGCGTAAGGAACGAAGGTGGGGCCGACGCGCGCATAGAGCGGCGAGACGGGAATGGCGGTGCTTTGCTGGAAGACAATGGCCGCAAAGGCCAGGACGGCAACGCCGACCCAGATTTCAGGCACCAAACGCATATTCATCCCCCCCGGGAAGACAAGAGCGGCGCCGAGCAGCCGCAGGCGGGCTGCTCGGCGCCGTTATCGGCACATTTTAGGCTTGTTCAGGTGGCAAGGCCAAGGCCGCGCAGGATCGCCTCGACGCGCGTGACTTCGCTCACCACATAGCGGCCGAACTCGTCGCCGGTCATGTAGATCTGCGTCCAATCGCGCTTCTCGCACTCTTCCTTCCACTGGCTCGACTTGACCATGCGATCGACGAGGCCCAACAGCACGGTACGCTGCGCCGGCGACACGCCGGGGGCGGCGAACACGCCGCGCCAGTTGGCCAGTTCCACGTCGATGCCCTGTTCTTTGAGCGTCGGCGCGTCGATGCCGGGCTGGCGTGCAGGCGCGGAGATGGCAAGGCAGCGCATGCGACCGGCTTTGATCTGCTCGGCGAATTCGCCGTAGCCCGAAACGCCGGCCGTGGTCTGGCCGCCGAGGATTGCAGCCTGGGCAGGGCCGCCGCCGGCGAACGCGACGTAGCTCATCGCCTTGGGCTCGACTTTGAGCGCCTGGCCGATCATGCCGACGAGAATATGGTCGGTGCCGCCGGCCGAACCGCCGGCCCACGACACGCCGCCGGGGCTCGCCTGGATGGCGGCGGCAAGGCTCTTCATGTCGCGATGCGGCGAGTTGGCGGGCACCACCACGGCCTGGAATTCGCCCGTGAGGCGGGCAAGCGGCGTGGCGTCGGTCATCTTGACCGGGCTCTTGTTGGCGATCAGCGAGCCGACCATCACGAGGCCAGCGACCATCATCACGTCGCCCTGGCCGCGCATGCCGAGGAAGCGCGGCAGGCCCACCGCACCGCCGGCACCCGGCACGTTGTCGAACTGGAAATTCGTCATGATGCCGGCCGCACGCATGACCTGCTCGATCGAGCGGCCGGTCTGGTCCCAGCCGCCGCCGGGGGCAGCCGGAATATACATGCGCAGACGGTCGAGCGTCTGAGCCTGGGCGAGGCCGGGCAGGGACGAGGCGGCTGCAGCGGCGGCAAGGCCGTATTTCAGCGCATCGCGACGGGTGAAGTCGAAATTCGACATTTGCGGGTACCTCCCAAGTGTTTTGTTGCCGAGTTTGGACTGTTTCTGTAGCCGACCTCGCTACCGCTAAGCAAGACCAGCATTGCGTGGATTATGCGCAGGCAACCCTAGTATCTACAATCGATAGCGCCTAAATTGGCGCAATGCGTCGCGTCGGCCCTGCAGATCCGCTTCACGTCCCCGGTGTCCAAGCTGCGGGCGAATCCCGCGCGCTTTTGCGGCTTTTGCCGTATTTGTGGCCCAAAGGGCGGCCCGAAATCCGCGTGCGCGTGCTGTCGGCCGTCGTGCTGCTGGTCGGTGCCAAGCTTGCGACGATCGTGATCCCTTTGTTCTACAAACAGGCCGTCGATGCGCTGTCGAGTGCGGGCGGGGCAGAAATCGCCTTGTCGGTGGCGGTCGGATTTGTCCTCGCCTACGGCGGCGCGCGCGTCGTGAGCCAGGTTTTCACCGAACTGCGCGAAATCGTGTTCGCGCGCGTCGCCCATCAGGCGATGCACCAAGTTGCGCTTGAGACCTTCCAGCATCTGCATCGGCTGTCCTTGCGCTTCCATCTCGACCGGCAAACGGGCGGGCTCAACCGCGCCATCGAGCGCGGGACGGCCGGCATCGAGAATCTGCTGCATTTCATGCTGTTCCAGATCGTGCCGACGATCCTCGAGATCGCGATGGTCTGCGGCATGCTCTGGTATCTCTACGATTGGCGCTTTGCCGCCATCACTTTCGCCACGATCGTTCTCTACGTCGCCTACACGTTTGCGATCACGGCGTGGCGCCTGCGCTATCGGCGCGCGATGCTCGAGGCCGAGGGCGAAGCCTCGACCAAAGCTGTCGACAGCCTGCTGAACTACGAAACGGTCAAATATTTCGGCAACGAACGCCACGAAGCCCAACGCTTCGACAAATCGCTCGACGCCTACGAAAAAGCCGCCGTGCTCTCGAAAACATCGCTGTCGCTGCTCAATGTCGGGCAGGGGTTTGTGATCGCGGTCGGGCTCACCGGTGTCATGTGGCTTGCGGCCCAGATGGTGGCGGCAGGAAACATGACAGTCGGCGGCTTCGTGCTCGTGAACGCGTATCTCATTCAGCTCTATCTGCCGCTCAATTTCCTCGGCATGGTCTATCGCGAAGTGCGCCAGGCGCTGATCGACATGCAGTCGATGTTCCGCCTGCTGCACGCGGAAGCCGAGATCCTCGACAAGCCGGGTGCGCCCGACCTTGCGGTCGCGGGCGGCTATGTGCGCTTCGAGAACGTCAATTTCGGCTACGATGCGCGGCGACCGATCCTGCACGGGCTCGATATCGACGTGCCGGCCGGCAAGACGCTCGCCATCGTCGGCTCAAGCGGGGCCGGCAAATCGACGATCTCGCGCCTGTTGTTCCGCTTCTACGACATCGACGGCGGGGCAATCCGTATCGACGGCCAGGACATCCGCGATGTTACGCAAAGCTCGGTGCGGGCCGCGATCGGCATCGTGCCGCAGGACACCGTGCTGTTCAACGACACGATCTACTACAACATCGCCTACGGGCGCCCGTCGGCCACGCGTGCGGAGGTGGAAGAGGCGGCCCGGCTCGCGCGCATCCACGATTTCGTGATGGCGCTGCCCGACGGCTACAAATCGCGCGTCGGCGAACGCGGCCTCAAGCTTTCGGGCGGCGAGCGCCAGCGCGTGTCGATCGCGCGTACGATCTTGAAGCGCCCGAAAGTGCTGGTGTTCGACGAAGCCACCAGCGCGCTCGATACGCGCACCGAAAAAGAGATCCAGGATTCGCTGCGCCAGATCTCGGCAGGTGTGACCACGCTGGTCATTGCGCACCGCCTATCGACCGTCGTGGACGCCGACCAGATCGTCGTACTCGACAAGGGCCAGGTCGTCGAGCGTGGCACCCATGCCGATCTGCTGGCGGCCGACGGCGTCTACGCGCAGATGTGGCGCCGCCAACTCGAAACGCGCGAAGCCCAGGCGCGCATCGAAGCGGCAGCGGCCCCGGTCTCGCCGGTCCCGGCGGGCCGTTAAAGCGCCACGGCGATCTTGTCGAGCGGCGGGACCGTCGCAATCAAGCCGTTTTTCGCCATGAACTCCGCAAACGCCAATTCGCGCGCGGGATCGAGGGCTGCCGGATTGCGTGCGTATAGCGGCACGGTTGCCTTCCATGCACGCCGGTTGAGTTCGTTGTCGAGATTGGCGCGGCCCTTGATGAACAAGTTCCAGGCGGCGTCGGGATTGGCGGCGGCATCGGCCGCTCCGCGCGCGACCGCGTCGAGAAACGCGCGCAGCTTGGGATCGCGGCTGCGTGCACGATCGCGTTGGGCGGCGAAGATCAACGCGTCGTGCATCGGGATGCCGTGCTCTTCGAGCAGAAACGCGCGGCCCTTCGAGCCTTCGATTTCAAGCTGGAACAGTTCGAAATTGCGGAACGCGCCGATGACGCCGTCCACGCGCTTCGTGAGCAAGGCCGGGCTGAGGGCGAAATTGACGTTGACGGTCTCGTAAGCGTCCGCCGGCACCCCGGCCGAGGCCAGCATCGTGCGCAGCAACGCCAACTCGACGCCCGAAATCGAATAGCCGATCTTGCGGCCGCGGAAATCGGCGAGCGTCTTGATCGGCCCGTCGGCGAGCACGGTCACGGTCGACAAGGGGCTGTCGATCAACGCGCCGATGCGCAATGCCGGGATATCCTGCGAGGCCTGGAAGATCTGCGTGTGCGGATAGCTCACGGCGACGTCGCCGCGCCCGGCGGCGATCAGGCGCGGCGGATCGTTGGGGTCGCTCGGCGGCAAGATGCGGACATTGAGCCCGGCATTGCGGAAATGGCCGAGCTCCTGGGCGACGATGATCGGTCCGTGATTCGGGTTGACGAACCAATCGAGCAGCAGCGTGAACTCGGCCCCTTGCGCGCGCGCTGTTCCTGCAAGGAAAGGTGCGGCGGCGAAGCATGCAAGCACATTGCGACGGCGGATCATGGGGCTGCTCCTGGTCAGACGGTGGAATGGGTCGGCGGTTGCCACGGTGCGAGACGCAACGCGAGGCGATCGATGAGGCGGTAGAAAAGAACGGCGAAGGTCGCGAGCACCAGCAGAGCTGCGAACATGAGGTCTGTCTGCATCTGCGCGTTCGCCTGCAGCATCACGAAGCCGAGGCCTGCTGCTGCCCCCACCCATTCGCCGATGATGGCCCCGATGGGGGCGATTGCGGCCGCCATGCGCAGCCCTGAAGCGAGGGCGGGCAGAGCGGCGGGCAGGCGCACGCGCCACAGAATGGCGGCGGGTTTTGCGTTCATCACCTGGGCAAGGTCGAGCCAGCCGCGCTCGACGCGCGCAAGCCCGTCGTAGAAGACGGACGCGACGGGGAAGAAGATGACCAAGGCTGCCGCCGCGACTTTCGAGGCAAGACCGAACCCGAGCCACAGCACCAACAAGGGTGCGATAGCAAAAATCGGGATCGCCTGGCTCGCCACGACGAGCGGCAACAGCCACGCGCGCGCACCGCGCGACGCACTCAGTGCCAGTGCCGCAAGGCAGCCGAGGCTCACGCCTACGAACATGCCCAGCACGATTTCAAGAAGTGTGACGAGCGCGTTCTCGGCAAGGAAGGACGCGTTGTTGGCCAAGGCGGCGGCAACGCGCATCGGCCCTGGCAGGATGAAGGCCGGCACGCCCGTGACGCGCACCAAAGCTTCCCAGACGACGCAGAACAGGGAAAACAGCAGCAGCGGTCGCATCAGGCCGCCGTCGCTGCGAGTTCGTCGAGCAGGCGGTGCTCGGCTTCGTGCAATTCGCCCGATGCCAGGCCGCGCGGATGCAAGGGGGCGCCCAAGGCGGCCGGGCGGCCCGCCAATACCCGTACCGTGTCGCCCATGCGCAACGCCTCGCGGGGATCGTGCGTGACGAGCAGCACCGTGCGGCCTGCGAGCAACTGCAGGGCAAGATCCTGCAGGCGCCAGCGCGTGATGGCATCGAGGGCGCCGAACGGCTCATCCATCAGCACGAGCGGCCGGTCTTCCATCAAGGTGCGTGCGAGGGCTGCACGCTGGCGCTGCCCGCCCGACAATGTGTTCGGCATCGCGTGCGTCTTGTCGGCGAGCCCGACCGCGTCGAGCAGTGCCGCCACGCGCGCGCTGTCGATGCCCGTGCCGCGCAGGCGGGCCCCCAACGCCACATTGGCCGCGACATCGAGCCACGGGCACAGGAGATCGGTCTGCGCCATCCAGGCAACGCGTCCGGCAAGCGGGAAACGGTCGTCGGCGTTTATCTCCGCGCGTGCGTCATCGGGGGCGAGGCCGGCGATCAAGCGCAGCAGCGTGCTTTTGCCGATCCCAGACGGGCCCAGCAGACACGTGAAGCTGCCGGGTGCGAGATCGAACGACAGATCGTCGAACAGCACGGTCCCGCCGAACGCGACGCGTGCTTGGCGCACATGCAGGCCGAAGCCCACGACGGCTGGAGAAATCTTGTCCATCTACCGCAATCCCTACGCCGGCATGACCCGGATCAGGTTCTCGGGTGTGATCTCAGCCGAAAAAGCTCGGCACCCCGTGCGAACGCTTCGTTTATAGCGCCCGATTGACGGCGTTTGCAAGCCGCCCTATCTCAACGAGGCATGGATGCGCGCCCTTTTTTCATCGGCTCGGAGATCTATCGGCGCTCGCGCTACGGCTCGAACCATCCGCTGGCGATCCCGCGCGTGTCGACCTGCATCGATCTCGCACGCCTGCTGGGTTGGCTGCCCGACGAGGTCTATATCGATAGCCCGACCGCCACGCCTGCCGAACTCGTCCGCTTCCACGCGCCCGATTACATCGCAGCCCTCCAGGCCGCCGAGGCCGCCCAAGCCGTGTCGGACGAGGATTCGCAGCGCTACAATATCGGGCGCGGCGGGAATCCGGTGTTCGGCGAAATCTTCCGCAGGCCCGCGACCGCGTGCGGGGCTTCGCTTGCCGCCGCCGACATGCTGGCTCAAGGCCGTGCTCGCACGATCTACTCGCCGGCCGGCGGCACGCATCATGGGCAGAAGGCGGCGGCCAGCGGCTTTTGCTATCTGAACGATCCCGTGCTCGCCATTCTGCGGCTGCTCGACCATGGCGTTGTGCGCGTGGCCTATGTCGATCTCGACGCGCACCATTGCGACGGCGTGGAGGCGGCCTTGGGCGACGACCCACGCGTGCTGCTCGCCTCGATCCACGAGGCTGGGCGCTGGCCGCAGACCGGCGCCGTGGATGCCGGGCATGCCGTCAACATCCCGGCCCCGGCAGGCCTCAACGATGCCGAATTCGCGCTGCTGTTCGACGCTTCCTTGCTGCCGCATATCGAAGCGTTCCAGCCGCAGGTATTGGTGGTGCAGGGCGGGGCCGATGCGCTGGCCGACGATCCGCTGTCCAACCTTGCTCTGTCCAACAACGCGCTGTGGCGCGCCGGGGCGGCGTTGCAACGGCTCGGGCTGCCAATGCTGATGACCGGGGGCGGGGGCTACAATCCGTGGAGCGTCGCACGTGCCTGGGTCGGCATGTGGGGAACGTTGAACGGCTTCGAAATTCCCAAGACATTGCCGGCCGCGGCCGAGAGCCTGCTGCGCAGCCTCGATTGGCACCGGCGCAAGGACCAGCCGCGCCCCGAGGCGTGGTTTTCCACGTTGCAGGACGAACCTGCCGAGGGCCCGATCCGCGCGGAAGTTTCGGCCCTTGCCGATGCGGTCAACCGCCATGCCGAGGCGGTTTCGCGCGACCGTAGGCGCATGCTATAGCTTGGCCATGACATTGCGACGCCGCGCACTTCTCGTATTCGGACTTGCCGCGCTCGCGGCTCTGCCGGCCGCCGCACCGGCAGGTGCGCAAGCCCCCAATGTGCGCTTCGAAACCTCGAGCCTCACGATCGAAAGCGACGGCAAGGTCCATCGCTTTACGGTCGAGATGGCCGACAACGACGAGCGCCGCACGGTCGGCCTCATGTTCCGCCGCCAGATGGCGGCCGACGCAGGCATGCTGTTCGATTTCCAGCGCGACGCGCCCGTGTCGATGTGGATGCGCAACACGCTGATCCCGCTCGACATGTTGTTCGTCGATGCGCGCGGCATCGTGCGCAAGGTGCATGCGCGCGCCGTCCCCTTGTCCGAGGCCATCATCGCGTCGGACGAGCCAGTGCGCGCCGTGCTCGAACTCAATGGCGGCACGGCCGCGCGGCTCGGCCTCAAGCCGGGCGACCGCCTCGTCCACCCGATGTTCCGCTAGGCCATGTTCCGCTAGCCGCGAGGGCGTGGCATTGTGTACATAGACGGTCCGGTCGCGGAGCGTAGCTCAGCCTGGTAGAGCGCCAGCTTTGGGAGCTGGATGTCGAGAGTTCGAATCCCGCCGCTCCGACCGGAGTTTTCGAAGATAGTTGTAAGTCAGTTGTAAAATAGTTGTAAGTCCAAGCCGAAACCGTTTATGGGACGCATATGCGATCCGTAAACAGGGGGCGGCTTTGAAGCTCAAATACGTCGCTTACGCAGATAGAAAATTGGTAGACGGTTCGACCGTCCGATATTTCTATTACCGCCGCCCAGACCAACGGCCGATAAATCTCGGGTCTGACCCGCTAGCAGTCGCCACAAGATGGAAGGTTCTCGAAGCTCAATTCGAGTCAGCCGCCCGCGTCGCGGTGCGGCAGACCGGATCGATCTCCGAGCTGGTAGCGATCTTCTACGAGTCTGCCGCGTGGCGGGATCTATCGCCCCGCACGCAGGGGCTTTGGCGCGCGGCTCTCCGAACCCTTGAAGACAAATTTGGCGACCTTCCGCCTGGCGCGATTCAGTTGCACGCCGCCCAAAAATGGAAAGAGAAACTGTTAAAGGCGCACGGCCCGGACGGTGCGCGAAATCGGTTCTTCGCCTACCGACGGCTCTACTCGTTTGCCGCCCAGCAGGGGCTCTACGTTGGTGGGAACCCATTTTCGAAGCCGGGATCGTTCGGCAAACGGCGGAGTGACGTCCGCCGACGGATTTGGACCGAGGCAGACCTTCGCGCTTTTCTGAGCGCTCGCCGCACAGTGAAGAAAGGAGGCAACCCCGCCTTCGCAAACACCGATGAAACAGAGAAGGTCGCGCCGCCTGACGGTGTCCGTCTGGGCTTGCTGCTCGGCATTTTTACGATGCAGCGTCTATCGGACGTGCTCAAAATGACTGGAAGTATTCTACGCAAAGAAGATGGTCGATTCTGGTTGCGGTTGAAGCAACAAAAGACTGGCGCAGAAATCGATATTCCAGCTCACCGAATTCTCGCTGACGAAATCGAGCGCCAGAAGATAGAACCGGGCGACACGCGCTTTCTCGTTAGATCGACGGCCGGTCTGCCATTCGATCGAAATTCATTTTACAAGAGATTCACAGTTTGGGCCGAGGCTGCCGATCTGGATCTAACCTTCAAGGAACTAAGATCGTCAGGCATGGTGCTACTCGCCGAGGCAGGGGTGCCCGCGACGCAGATCGTTGCAATTTCGGGGCACTCGATAGCCGACACTCAAAGCATTCTCGATACGTATATTGTGAAAACCAAAAAAGCGGCACTCGCCGCAATCGAAACGCTAGAAGCTGGAATTACGAAACTCGACGAAGAGCCTCAGCCGCCAAAAATGCCTGATCCGCCGCCTGGACGGGCGCCCCGGAAAGCGCCGCGACCGCGTGCTTGAGATCGGCGACCGCGTAAATCTCGGCGGTCACTCGCAGCCGTTTGACGAGCCCAGGAACGACAAAATTTGCTCGAAATTCGGCAGCAGTCCGCAACCCAACCGCCCGCGCAGCTTCGGCGGCCGGGACGGCGAGAGGCTCAATTTTCGAAACGCGGGTCTGCATAGACTAAGTATGCGCGCCAAGATGTTTTCGATAACCCCCCGCGTGCAATCACTTTGAAAATATCTCTTTAAAGAGATATTTCCGGCGCTACCGGAGCGCCTATATGAGTTTCATCAGGCATCGACAAGGGGAAGAATTAACTCCGAAAAAAAATATTTCCCCTGATCGAAGTTAATCACAACTCACATCATTTACGTGGTTGCGCACACTAAGAAACCACGAACTGAAGGATGACTAAAATGGATGTGAATGAAGAAGTGCCCCGTAAACTTCTCGAGCAAGCCGCCGCTTTGACTTTGTTTAGCGCGTGGTTGCTCGACAATGACACAACCTTTGCTACAGCCGAAGATGTGTTCAACTTCGTATTCCAGAAGCATCGTCACCTGCGTAGCCCGGAACGAGAGCAGGCAGTTGCCGCTCAGATTCTGGCTGGCGGGACGGAGTTTGGACGTGAGGGGCTGTTCTCGCCCATAGCGCTTGAAGAGCTTATCAACCACGCGACGCTCCACTATAAGAAGCAGCCGCCAGAACGGGACCCGTTCAAGAACCCGATCTGGATGCCCGACTAAACTGGTTCCAACTTAGAAGATAGCCCCCGGTGAGCGCAACCACCGGGGGCGCTATACCAAATAGACTGGGTTACGTGGCCGTGGCCTGCCCCGGGTTCCGTGGACACGTAGTTGAGCTACCGTCATCTTTGCCTCGAACTCTATCGGGCTCTTGTGGCCGAGGGTTCAATCGTTGGTCGGCCCTTACACTTCTCATTGGTTGAGTTTCATGGGCTCAGGCCACTTCGGCCACGGCAGCAATTTAGTTGCCTCTGGAGAATTTTCGGTCCGATCATTGGGGATTGCATCGTCTATGTTGCCCACTGACAGTATGTTTGCAGCGAAACGGCGTCCGAAGACCGAAGATTTTCGGTGCCATTGACCCTTAAAAAAGACCCAAACAAATTCGTCGGGTATAGACATGTGCGGAATCAAGTCGCTAGAAATTTCATCCCTCGTCCAGTTTTTTCCAAGCGTGTTGAAGATCCGTGGATGAAACCTACTGCTTGGATACTGATGGACCATAGGAAGGTCACGATAAAGCGGCTCGCCTTTAAATGCGTTCGCATTAATCCGAGCGCAAAACCGTCCAGCTTGATAACTGTTCTTGGAGTTTTTCAAAGCGTCAAAAGCACGGAACGACTTTTCTGCGCGAGTTGATGTCAATTCGTTTTTCCAGAATGCAAGGACATCACGAAAATCTCCAAAAACCCACAATCCACAAACATCCTGCCCCGCATCTGCGTGAAACGGAAAGTTGTGGCCACCGATGTTGTCAATCAAGCGGGCGCAAGTATATTGAAGCTCGAATTCAAAATAGTTGAACAAATTTCCCCAGGGCCGTTCAAGGCGATAGTAAAACATCATTGAATATCGATGAGTATAAAAGAAAGGCAACTACTATAGATAATCGTATAGTTAAAACAATTTCGATAGGAGCAGCGTGACGATATTTGCGACTTAGCAGATTGCTCAGACATCTAATCTTTCTCACTACTGACTGACGCGTCAAATGATCTAGCAAGGCGAAAGATGCGAATCACCGCAGCAACTCCACATAGGATTGCGTAGACAAAAATGAGATAGCTGAACGCCCAAAGGATAGAGCTGGCTCGGGAAATCTGGACAGCGGGATAAGTAGCGTTTCTGCCTGACGGCGGCCAGGATGGCCGCATGACAGGAGAAGAAGATGAGCAGACGAGCGCGCCGGAATCACACACCGGCATTCAA
>Ga0315907_10002538_pt1 | contig 22779 bp, 29 predicted proteins | sample LakEriMetagenome_3_FD_203525 | JGI IMG/M metagenome (GOLD analysis project Ga0315907, IMG submission 203525) | Freshwater fungal communities from buoy surface, Lake Erie, Ohio, United States - Buoy 12 MA123 | ecosystem: Environmental > Aquatic > Freshwater > Lake > Lake biofilm | place: USA...
ATCACAATACTCACATGAATATGCCGGAACCCATTAAAGTTAATGAAAAAGTTGTAAAATTACACTCAACTTACTCTACTCATTTTATAGGTATTAAAGAAACTTTATTTGACCATATAGAAATAATCCTATCAAAATACCAAGTACCATTAGATGTTTCTTATGTAAAATTACAAAAAATATTTAATATCTATTCATTTTATCCTGCCATTGCTAAACAAATGGTTGATTTTTCAGATATACAAAATTCAATAACTGACTATAATTGGTTAATAAAATAATGAAAATGAGAGAAATTAATATGGTTGGTGGTGGATTTCAACACGACGTGTGTTCCTCGGCTTTAAACAAAAACAATTATGTTACGTGGAAAAAAGATGGTACTGCTAATATTTCAGTCTACATAGATGATGGACTTCATTTACCCACAAATAAAAATAAATTAAATTTTGGTTGGATTTGTGAATCAAGTTCAATAATTCCTAATATAATCAACAATATAACAAGTAATATTGATGAATATCGTACTAAATTTAAATACATTTTTACACATGACAGACGTATAGTAGAAAAAAGTCCCGATTTTTTCAAATTTGTACTTCCAAATGCATGTCCATGGATACAGAATAAAAAAATTTACAATAAGTCAAAAAATACTTCAATAATTGTTTCTAACAAAAATTGGACTTCGGGCCACAAATATCGTCTAAGAGTATTAGGTAAATATTCTAATTCTAATATTGACAGATTTGGGAGGGGAACTAGAAATCAATTACCATGGACTATTGTAGAGAATGGTAAAGAAGAAAGTGGTAAAATACTAGGCCTAAGAGACTACAGATTTTCTTTTTGTTTTGAAAACGATAATTACGATTCTATTTTTGTTGAAAAAATAACTGATTGTTTTGCAACTGGAACAATTCCAATTTTTTGGGGCACTCCTAGCATTGGAGAATTTTTTAACAATGATGGTATTATTGTATTTAACGAAAATTCAGACTACTCTGAATTAGATGAGGATTTTTATAATTCAAAAAAGTATAGTATTGAGGATAATTTGCAAAGATGTATTGATTTACCAACTTCAGAAGACTATTTTTATAAAAACTATATAGAATAAATTTGTAGTAATGGATAAAGAAATAAATTTTTTTGACACCACCATCACTGACAAATCCATACAAAATGTTGTTGATGTACTAACTTCAACAAGAATTTCAGCCGGAAAACAATGTGAGGTTTTTGAAAAAAAACTTTCAGAAAGAGGTTTGATAAATCCTATAACATTAAACAGTGGTACAGTCACAATGCACTTAGCACTTATTGCTTCGGGTGTTGGTCCTGGCGATGAAGTAATTATACCCGCCCAAACATTTATATCTACGGGATTATCCGTTCTGTATGTTGGAGCAAAGCCTGTTTTTGCTGACATAAATTATTATGATGGAAATATTTCTATAGAGTCTATTAAGAATAAAATTACAAGTAAAACAAAGGCAATTATCGCTGTACATTGGGCGGGTTACCCTTGTGACTTAGATGAGATAAATAAATTAGCATCAGAATTTAATTTATCTGTAATTGAGGACGCCGCACATGCTTTTGGAGCATCCTATAAAAATAAACCAATTGGGTCAATATCAAGATTCACATCATTTTCTTTTCAGGCGATTAAAAATTTAACAACAGGAGATGGCGGAGCTATTTGTTGTCTCAATGAAGATGATTTTCATTTAGTCAAAAAATTAAGATGGTTTGATATTGATAGAGAAAACACGAGTGTAGGATTTTTAGGAGAAAGAGAATACGATGCAACTAATGTTGGTTTTAAATATCATATGAATGATATTGCCGCTAGTTTGGGTATTGGTAACTTAGAATTTTTTGATAAAAAACTAAATAGGTTAAATGAGATTTCTAACTTATATAGAAAAAAATTGAGTAATGTTTCGGGTATTGAGCTTTTAAATTATAATTCAGATAGGAAATCATCAAATTGGTTATTTCCTTTATTAGTTGAAGATAGGACAAATTTCATTAAAAAAATGAACTCTTATAATATACCTGTATCGGTAGTTCATTTAGGTATTGATAAAAATCAAATATTTGGGGGGAAAGATTTTTCACTAACGAACCAAAGAAAATTTGATGAAAATCAAATTCATATACCAATAAATTTTAGTCTTGACGATTCACAAATTGAAAAGATAATAAAAACCATAAAAGAAGGATAATAATTAGTACTTTAATTAATGAATTTTGTAATTTACTATATAAAAAATAATTTGGATAACATAAATAAAAAATAAAAAAATGATGAAATTAAAAGATATTGGAGTTAAATACGGTACGGATAAAGTCGATAAGGAGCATACTGTAAATGGAGTTTGTTATCTAGATAATTATGAATTTCATTTTGAGGAACTGAGAAATAAAAGCGTAAAAGTTTTAGAAATTGGAGTTTTGAATGGAGGTTCTATTAGAACATGGAAAGAATATTTCCATAATGGAGAAATTTATGGGCTAGATATTGACCCTTCTAGAAAATTTATCGAAGAAAGGGTGCGTATAGATATCGGAAGTCAAAATGACATTGAATTTTTAAAACAAACATATTCCGATATTCAATTTGACATCATCATTGATGACGGTGCTCATGTTAATGAAATGATTATTAACAGTTTTAAATATCTTTTTTACAATAATTTGAAACCGGGCGGCATATATGTAATAGAGGATTTACTATGTACTTATGAACCCGCCTATAAAGGGTGGCCCGGTATGTCGTATAACACGGAATCAAGTGTTAGTGGTGTTATGAATGGTATATCCTTTGGTACTATGGATGGTGAATGGTTTGTTAATAAAAGAGAAGATATGGATGTTTTTTTTAATCAAATGATTGCTGATATGGATAAAAGAAGTGGTGATATTCAATCAATCTCATTTTATTCAATGATGTCTTTTATAAGAAAAAAATTGTAATATAATGTTAAAACAGCTCGTATAATAAAAAAAATAAAAAAAATTAATAATGACTAGTTTAATTAATGAATTTTGTGACCTAATACAAAAGGATATAGAATTAGTGGGGGACATACTAGAATTTGGTACTGGTAGTGGTGATTCTACAAGAACAATATCAACAAGAACAATTGGAAAAAAAATAATCACATTTGACGGGTTTGTAGGTCTACCAAAAACTGAAAAAGGTATACCAAAAGAAACTGGTTGGGATGAGGGAAATTTGAAGTTTGATTATAATAATACTATTTTAAAACTTTCTAAATATGAAAAAGTTAAAATTTACAAATGTATGTCTTGGGAATTAACTGAGCCATCTGACTATGGAATTGATGAGGTTTCTTCAGTTAATTTTGATTTTGATTTATACGAAGGAACTTTAGATGCTTTGAGATTTGTACAAAAATGTAAGTGGGAGAAAATTCTTTTTAGGTTTGATGATTGGGGGGCCTACCATTTTCAAGTGGCGGAAGAAGTTGATAAACATGAAAAAGCAGCATTTTACGATTGGATTAATGAAACAAATTATTCTTTTAGGGAATTGAAAAATTACACTAATTTATCCTCAGGATTACAAACAATAATAGAAGTAAAAAGAAAATAGGATAAAAATTAAAGAATTCAGTTATGGAAAATATTTTTTTTGACAAATCTAAGTTAAAATATTGTGGTCAGAATGTTATAATTGGTAAGACCGTGAGGATTAGAAAACCCGAAGAATGTATAATAGGCGATAATACCATAATTGATGATTTTTGTTATATTTCTTGTTCTGTAGAAATAGGAAATAATTGCCACATATCGTCTCATGTTTCAATCTCAGGAGGGTCAGGTAAATTTAAAATGGGGAACTTTTCTACAATATCGAGTCATTGTTCTATACACTGCGCATCAAGTGATTATTCAAAAGTTTCTTTAGATTTACCATCGGTACCAAAAAATTTACAGTTTGGTGGTGAAGTTAAAGATGTTATAATTGGTGATTATGTCACAATAGGTTCTCATTCTTGTTTGTTACCAGGTGTTAATGCCGAAATTGGTTCGGCTTGCGGAGCATTCAGTTTAGTAAAAGAAAAAATGGAATCTTGGTTCCTTTATATTGGTATACCCGTTAAAAAAATTAAACTCAGAGATAAAGAAGAATTTTTAAAAAATATTAAGTAAAATGAAAAAAATTCTGTATAATTACGCACATAATTGCTGTATAAAATCTCAACCATACAATACAAAAACGGGATATGAAGTGGGAAAATTTGATGTAGTTTATCAATTTAATTTTAATAATATTGATAAAAATTTTTACCAAAAAAATAAACATATATTAAACCAAAAAATAGGTGCGGGGTACTGGATTTGGAAATACTATTTTGCTTTAGAATTACTAAATGACCCATCAATAAATGAAGGCGATTTAATTTTCTATTGTGATTCAGGTAGTCATTTTATTTCCGATATACAATCACTAGTAGATGTTTTTCTAAGAGATGATTTATCAATTATGACTTTTTCACAACTTCATAAATCTAGCCTGTGTACAAAAAGAGACATGTTTGTTTTAATGAATGCTGACTATCCTAAGTTTACTCAAACATGTCAAAGAGTTGGTGGATTTTTTATGTTTAGGAAAAATGAAATATCTAAAAAATTTTTTACACAATGTTTAGATTATTCACAAGATTACAGAATAATTACTGACAGTCCAAACGAAATGGGTTTAGAAAATTACGAAGATTTTTTTGTACATAGACATGATGAGAGTCTAATCTCAATAATGTCTAAAAAATATGATTTATACCCTTACAGAAACCCATCTCAAGATGGTATAACTTGGAATTTAGAAATTTGTAATAATTGTTTTACAGATGAGTGTTTTGAAAATTATATAAAAAACGGCGGGGATAAATTTTTTAAGACCTTCAAACAATATCCATATATCGAAAGCGATACAAAATCAAATTATCCCACAATAATCGAATTAACAAGAAATAGGACATGAAAAAAATTTTAGTCTTAGGAGGACATGGGTTTTTAGGTAAAAATCTGAACGAAATATTAAAAGATTCAAATTTTGAAATTGTAAATAAAAGTAGAACTAACGGATTTGATTTAACGGATTTAAATTTAACCATATCCCAAATAAAAAAAATCAATCCTGACATTATAATACAAGCCGCCGCACACGTTGGGAGTATTTCTTACGTATCAAAATATTCTGCCGATGTTGTCCATGATAACACTATTATGTATGTAAACTTGTATAGGGCGGTAAAAGAGTGCAATCCAAAAATAATCATAATTAATCCAATTTCTAATTGTTCTTATCCTGGTATAATTGATGTTCAACATGAGGAAAATTGGTGGGATGGTCCAATACATGAATCTGTAGAATCATATGGTAATCCAAAAAAAATGGGATATATCATTTCTGAATGTTACAGAAAACAATATGGAATAAAAACTGTAAATTTAATTATATCAAATGCTTACGGTCCTAATGATTACTTAGATGAAAATAGAACTCATGCAATGAATGGTATAATTTTAAGAATGATTAAATCACAAAAAAATAAAGATAAAGAATTTATTGTTTGGGGTTCAGGAACACCAATAAGAGAATGGGTTTATATGCCAGATGTTGCAAAAATAATATACAAAATTATTTCAGAAGAAAAATACGACTTACCAAATCCAATTAATATTGGTCAACAATATGGTGTTAATATTAATGAGTCTGTGGATTTAATAAAAAAATTATTAAATTCAGATATGATAGTTAAACATGACCTAACTAAACAAGACGGAGCCCCAATAAAAATTTTAGGTAATAAAAAATTTGATGAGTATTTTGATGGTTTTGTTTTTACTAACTATGAAGAAGGAATTTCAAATACAATAAATTATTATAAAAATTACAATAATAGGATATGAAAAAAATTTTTATAACAGGTGGAGCCGGATATATTGGTACAACTTTAATTCCTCTGCTTTTAGAAAAAGGATATAATGTTACGGTTTATGATTCTTTGATTTTTAATAATGGAGATAAGTTGTTACAATATATCACTAATAAAAATTTTAATTTTATATTTGGGGATATAAGAGATGAAGAAAAAATTAAAAAGTATATAGGGGATTATGATATTATAATTCATTTGGCGGCTTTAGTTGGGTTTCCTATCTGTAGAGAAAAAGGATACGATGAATCATATGATATTAATGTTGTTGGAACTGAAATTATTTTAAAAAATTTAAAAGAACATCAATATCTACTTTATGGTTCAACTGGTTCAAATTACGGAGAAGTTACTGATGTATGTACCGAAGAAACACCTTTGAATCCTTTATCAATATATGGAAAAACTAAAACCATTGCAGAGGAAAAAGTTTTATCACGTAATAATAGTACGGCATTCAGATTTGCAACGGCATTTGGTACCTCCCCTAGGTTAAGGTTAGATTTATTGGTAAATGATTTAACTTACAAAACTATTAAAGAAGGATATGCTGTAATTTATGAATCTCATTTTATGAGAACATTCATACATGTTAAAGACATCGCTAAAGTTTTTATTTTTGCAATTGAAAACCAACAATTAATGAAGAATAATGTATATAATGTTGGTTCCAACAATATGAATTTTTCAAAAAAACAAGTTTGTGAAATTATTCAAAAATATGTCCCCGATTCATATTTCAACTTTGCTGACGTGGGGCAAGACGCAGATAAGAGAAACTACATTGTAAGTTATGAAAAGATAAATAAATTAGGATTTGAGACAACTGTTAGTTTAGAGGAGGGAATTCAAGAACTTATTAAAACAATACCTTTAATAAGATTAAACAATCCATATTTTAATGTACTTAAATAAAAAAATGATTAAAAAAAACAAAAATAAGCTATCTGTTAAAATTATGGGCGGACTTGGAAACCAAATGTTTCAATGGGCATTTGGAAGAAACCTATCCCTAATCAATAATTCGGATTTACGTTTAGAAACTTCATGGTATTCTACCAAAAATTACGACAGAGAGTTTAAATTAAATAAATTTCCAAATATCAAAATTGAGTTTTTAGATGGGTCAGAAAATATTGTGAGGTCAATCCATGAACCTGATGATTTTATTTATTTAGATATTTCAGACATTGGGTTACCAACTATTTTTGTGGGATATTGGCAAAATGAAAAGTATTTTAAAAAAAATATTAATTTAATTATAAAAGATTTTTCCATGACAGAAGAAAAAAAATCTGAATTAATTAACAAATATAAAATTGTGGAAGAAAATTCTGTTTCCGTTCATTTTAGAAGAGGGGATTATATTACAAATCCAAATCATCCAGTTTTATCAAATAATTATTATTTGGAATCACTAGAAAAAATAAAAAACTACGATAATATTATTGTTTTTTCTGACGATATTGAATGGTGTAAGAAAAATTTTAAATTACCAAAAATAACATATGTTGAAGGGTTAAATAATATAGACTCACTTTGGTTAATGAGTTTATGCAAAAATAATATAATCGCAAATTCTAGTTTTAGTTGGTGGGCGGCTTATCTTAATCAGAACATTAATAAAAAAATAATTCGCCCTAAAATATGGTTTAGCCCAAATTCAAGTATTGATTCCTCGCAGATATGTCCCTATGATTGGGATATAGTGTAAATAATAAAAAAAAAATAATAAAAATGCCTTCATTAAATATTAAAACTTTAAATGAAATTATACATTCATCTAATCATGAATTACAAGATTACAAAATCTTTATCGAAACTGGAACTCACATTGGGGATACTATAGTACCTATGTCAGATTTTTTTGAGGAATTACATACAATCGAATTAAGTAAAATCTACTATGAATATTTTAATATGAGACAGTTTGATAGGAAAAAAATTAAAAGTTATTTGGGTGACAGCACTAAAATTTTACCTGAAATATTACCAAAAATTGAGTCGAGTGCCGTTTTTTTCTTGGATGGTCATTACTCATCGGGAAATACGGCTAAAGGGGATAAAGATGTTCCTTTAATTGAAGAAATTTCATCAATTAACAGTTTATTTAAAAATTCAGGTATAATAATAATTGATGACCTAAGATTATTCGGCACAAAATTGGACGAAGACTGGAGTCAAATTTCAAGGGATTCTGTTCTAAGCCCAATAAAAGATAGAACACATGAAACATTCGAGCATGGTGATAGATTTGTAATTATTTTTAATTAAATGAAAAAAGCATTAATTACAGGTATTAATGGTCAAGACGGTTCTTATCTTGCCGAGTTTTTATTATCAATTGGTTATGAGGTACATGGTACTTTAAAAAGAAATTCCGTAGCTGAAAATCAAACCTATCGATTAGATAATATTTACACTCAAATAAATTTACACTATGCGGACTTAATCGATTTATCTTCTCTAATTTCAGTAATACAACAAGTACAACCTGATGAAATATATAATTTAGCAGCCCAATCACACGTTAGAATTTCATTTGACCAACCAATATATACTTCACAAGTAACAGGAATCGGTACCCTTAATCTATTAGAGGCTGTTAAACTAATAAAACCTGATTCTAAAATATATCAAGCATCATCTTCTGAGATGTTCGGGAATTCAATAGATTCTGATGGATTCCAAAGAGAGTCTACACCAATGAATCCTGTTTCCCCATATGGTTGTGCCAAAGTATTTAGCTACAATATTTGTAGAAATTATCGTAATTCATATGGAATGTTTGTATCAAACGGAATATTATTTAATCATGAATCACCAAGAAGGGGGACAAACTTTGTAACAAATAAAGTATGTAAAGAGGCCGTAAAAATTAGTTTAGGATTGTCCAAAGAATTAAAATTAGGTAATTTAGATTCAACTCGAGATTGGGGTCACGCCAAAGATTATGTAAAAGCTATGTGGGAAATTTTACAATTAGATAAACCTGATGATTTCGTGTGTGCAACAGGAGTATCTCATTCTGTACGTGAACTTGTAAATTATGTTTTTACAAGACTTGGTCTTAATTGGTCTGAATATGTAAAACAAGATGAAAAGTTTTTAAGACCCGAAGAATTACATGATTTAAAAGGAGATTCATCAAAATTAATTGCCTCGACAGGATGGTCACACGACTATACTTTTGAGACCATGTTAGATGAAATGATTCATCATTGGCAAGTATATTATAGTGAAGGTAATAATGATTAAAAATTAAATAATGACAAGAAGAAAAACACAAAATAAAGACACAACGGAAGTCAGCGAATTCAAACAACGAATTTCAAAAAAAGACCAGATTTGTAATATAATAAAAAAAACAAAAGATAAATTTTTAAGTCAAGGACAAAGAAAATATTACGACACTTTAAAACATAATCAAATAACAATTTGTTCCGGTCCGGCAGGTGTTGGTAAAAGTTACATTGCAATGAAATGCGCGGTAGATTTATTATCTGACCCAGATACAACATATGAAAAAATTGTAATTGTACGTCCAGCAGTAGAAGCCGAAGAAAAACTTGGTTCATTACCTGGAAATATGGAAGAAAAATTGGACCCATATATTTTTCCTTCTTACTATCTTTTAAATAAAATCATAGGTAAAGAAGCTCGTGAAAAATTAAAACAAATGGAGGTTGTTGAGGTCTTTGCTCTTGCTTACATGAGGGGTATGAATATTGACAATACTATCCTAATTTTTGAGGAAGCTCAAAACGCTACCCCAAAACAAATGAAACTACTTCTCACTCGTATTGGTACTAATTCTAAATTTTTTATATCAGGTGACTTAGAACAAACCGATAGATATAAAAATATCAAGGACTCGGGACTTTATGATGCCATAGAAAGACTAAAAAATGTTTCGGAAATTGGTATTCATGAATTTGGAGAAGAGGACATTGTAAGAAATCCAATTATTAGTCATATTCTAAAACGTTACGAATAATGAAAATTGCAATAGAGGTAAATGGAGTTTTAAGAAACACCATTGAAAAATTAAAGCAAGTTTACGAAAAATTTTTGATAGAGTCCGAAGAAGATTCTTTAGGTAAGACTTTTGAAATAGGTGACGATGAAGAGATATCAGAAGTCGAGATAATTAAAGAAGAATTTAAATATGAAATAATCGAACCAATTACCTCATTGGAATTAGATAATTTTTTAAAATTCAAAAGTAATGAGGAAAAATTAAATTTCATCTATGAGGAATTTCCGATGCATATTTTTGGTCATGCTCCGTCGTCAGAAATGACTACATTTAATGATTTCAATGAATTTTATACAGAATTCAGAGAAGACCATGAGATTTTTATCATATCCGATGAAATTGGTAAAAGCAAACCATCTACTTTATTTTTCCTATCTAAATTTGGTTGTTTAGTTGAGAATGTGATTTTTTATAATCCAAAAACTATAGACAAAGTAATAACGTCTTTTGATTTAATAGTTACTTCCAATCCTGATTTGATTATTAATTATTCTAATTCCGTACAGTTTGTAAAATATGAAACGGAGTATAATAAACAATCTGAGTGTATTTTAAAAATTAGTACTTTTAAACAACTTTCGGATATCATAAAAAATTTAAAAAATGTTAAAGTTATTCAATGAGCACTATTATATTGACATGAACCAAATAGAAGAATTTGTTAATTTGGAAATTGTCCCAACCTCAGGTGGTACGAACGAACAACAAATAAAATATGTCAAGTATGAGATGATAAAAATGATGATGGAAGTATTAATGACCGAAAGAGAAGAAGCTGATGAAATGCTAGGTCATAAATCTTCAGTAACTATACCATTTAAACTTGCCTTCAATACACTACTAAACGAAAATATAATTAAAAGTTATTAAAAATTATGAATGATTTAATTTCTAAACTTGAAAATTCTATTGAGAATTTAAAGAGCAAAAACGCAAACATTTATTTCTTTGTGCAAGACACTAAAGGAAACGCTAAAGCGTCTGTGAAGTATATTTACGACCTCGCATTAACCTTACATGAGAATGGTTATCGGACAACTATCCTTCATGAAAAACCAGATTATTTTGGTGTTCAGGATTGGCTTGGTACCGTATATATGGAAAAACTACCTCACGTTTCAGTTGAAGGTCAAAACCTACAGATATCCCCTGAGGATACCATTATTGTACCTGAAATTTTTGGATATGTGATGGGTCAACTTGCTAATCTACCTTGTGCAAAAATCGTTTTATGTCAATCATATGACTACATATTTGAAACATTACAGCCAGGTCAAGTTTGGGGGCAGTTTGGGTTTACAAAGTGTATTACAACATCAGAAGAGATGAAAAAATACATTTCATCAGTAATGAAAGGAGTTTCAATTGATGTAATACCTCCTTTTATTTCATCTGACTTTAAACCATCTAAATATCCTGTTAAACCTGTAATTGCAATTCAAGCTAGAGAACAAAGAGATTCTATAAACTTCATTAAATCCTTCTACGTTAAATTTCCACAGTATAGATGGATATCTTTTAGAGATATGAGAGGTATTTCATATTCTGAATTTTCTAATGTTTTAAGAGATTGTATGGTTTCAATATGGATTGATGATATTAGTTCATTTGGTACTTTTCCATTAGAATCGATGGCATCTGGAGTTCCTGTAATAGCAAGAGTACCTAATTTAATACCATCTTGGTTGAATGAAAATAATGGGATTTGGGTAACCGATAAAATTCAATTGGTCGATATAACTGCCGATTTTGTTATGAACTGGTTAGAAGACAATGTTTCGGAAACTTTACATGATACAGGTATTAATACAGCTTCTAAATTTTCAGACACAGAATCTTTTAAAGATAAAGTTTTATTTTCATTCGATTCATACTCAAACACCCGAATTGATTCTTTCCAACAAGAATTAAATAAACAACAAGAATTATTAGAACAAAACATATAAAAAACATGGAAAACACATTTGATATTTCAATTATATTACCAATAAATTCATCTAAAGTTAGAGATTTTGATGAATTTTTTAAAAAAGCAGTCGAGTCTATAAAAATTCAAATTGTAAAACCTAAAGAATTAATTATTGTACATTCAAAAGAAGAAAGTTTAATTACTTATCTTAACGAATTTGATTTTGGTGATTTGAGTGTTGTAAAAATTTTAAATGAAGGTAATACCGATTTCTCATCTCAAATTAATTTAGGTGTTAAATCATCAAATTCTGAATGGGTTTCTTTTTTTGAATTCGATGATGAATTTTCAGGTATTTGGTTGAAAAATATTAAAAAATATTCAGAGGCCTACCCTGATGTTGAGTCATTTATGCCTATTGTTATAGATGTTGACAGTAAAAATGCCTTTGCTGGATTCACCAACGAGGCAACTTTTGCCGCTAACTTTGCTCAAGAAATAGGATATCTAACTAATGATATGCTTCAAAATTATCAAAATTTTCAGACAGCTGGAATGGCAGTAAAGAAAAGTATTTTGAATGAGTTTGGTGGTTTTAAACCTAGTATTAAACTAACATTTGTATATGAATTTTTATTAAGGATGACATATAATTCTGTAAAAATTATGACAATACCAAAAATAGGTTATAAACACGTAAATATGAGACCTGATTCTTTATTTTGGAATTACAAATTTGGTGAGGAAAAAATTTCGGAAGCTGAAGCTAAGTTTTGGTTGTCAACTGCAAAAAAAGAATACTTTTTTATTGATGATAGAAACATAAAGTATAGTGAAATGGTTTAATGATATTAAGCGCAACTTCTTCAGAGGAAAAAGTAATTAAACCTAAAAAAAAGGGTCAAACTGAAAATTACTTTGATGTTAGGGAAGAGAATGCCGTTAGAATGTTTCTAACGGCATCTACATTTGATGAAAAAAATAAAATATATAATGAGTTTTTAAGAAAACCATTAGATAAAATGATTTCATCAATTATAAGAAGATATAAGTTGTATAGAAAAGATATGGATTTTATCGAAATCCACACTGACACTCATTCTTTTTTGATGACAAAAGTTGACAAATTTGTACCGAGTAAGGAAAAAAAGGCCTACTCTTATTTCGGTACTATTTGTAAAAACTATTTAATGGGACAAATATTAAAAGACCAAAAAGAGTTCAATAGAAAAATTTCTTATGAAGATATATCGTCTGACTTAGAAAATTCTATGAACATGATATATTACCTTGACATTGAACCTGAAAATAATGACAATATAATTGCCGACTTATTAAGTTTAATTAAAGAAGTATTGGAGCAAGATGACTTAAATGAAAATGAATATAAACTTGGATTGGCTCTCTCCGATATTTTTGAAAACTATGAATCAATATTTCCAGCGTCCGATAATAACAAGTTTAATAAAAACATAATTTTATTATCATTAAGAGAAATAACAAATATGTCAACCAAAGAAATTAGAGCATCTATGAAAAAATATAAGAAATTATATCTTGCTCTAATTGCACCAGAAGAAAAATAAAAGACGTAAAATTATATTTATTATTATGGCAAAACCAAAAAGAAAAGAAATTAATTTTACTAAAGATTCAATCCTCACATTGATGCAGGAAATCTACAATGAGCTAGTTGAGCAAAGGTCGACGGCAATTAGAATTCAAAACAAAATGATTTCTATGATGAAAGAACCCGAAGATATGACTGTAATCGGGCCGGTCATCGAAAAACAACAAAAAATAATAAATGACTGTGTGGAGAAAAAACTTTCTTTATCAAAACTTCAATCAGGGATATGGGAAAAACAAAATTCAAGAGAAGAAGTTTTCGACATAACTGAAATGGATGAATCAATTTTACAAGGTTTGATAGAAAAAGATATTTCTTTAGAAGGAGAATCATTCACATTATAATGGGGGCAGATTTACAAAATAGTTATGAAGAAGCCGAAAATAAACTGAAAGCTTTTAAATCATATGCCGAAGCAAAGCAGGGCATAAATAAAGCAATACAGAAAACCCAAAATCAAAATCAACCAAATTTTGACCTCTCATCTTTTCAATTGGACCAAGCCGAAATCGAAAGAAAAATAAAGAAAAAGGTACAGGGGCAATTCGAAAAACTTATAGCATTAGTTGCCGCCAATAAAGGTTCAGGTAATGGTACTGGTGCATTTTTAATAAAGAAGTTTGTCTCAACTATAAAAGTATTATCAAAAAAATTACCTGACATTTTAATCGAGGAAGTAATCAAATCCTTGGGATGTGATTTAGAACAAACTTTTATACCTCAAGACATATATATTAAAACCTCATCGATTGACTTATTCAAAATATTAAAAATGAGCCCGACTACAAGTCCGGGTAAACTTTTATACGAGCCGCAACAAATAAGTGTTTTTGATGTTCCAAGAGCAACAAATAAATTACTCAAGGAAAGGATTGATAATCCTGACCAATTTTTATCGGAACAATATGCACAAGAATATTTGGGATATTCAACAAATAGACTATTTGATATCGCTTGGACAGAAACATATAATGGAGATTCCGAAGGATGGTTTGTGGTAAGATTAGTTAACAAACCAAGTGTTGCCCCAGGTACACCAGTCAGAGTAACGGAATTTATTACAGATTATTATAAGACTTTGAAAATTATTGATTTTAAGGCTCTTGTGACTAATTTGATGGAGGCTTTATTTGGGATTGTCTCTGTGAAATTAAGATTTGGTACCGCAACTATTGACGATAGTACAAAATTTGGGCTTTTAGTACAAAGAATTTTAGGTTTATGTTTTGATGAAGAGCAAGAAATTTCAATTGGGGGTCAAGCCAAAACTCCTGAATTGGATGATACCACTGATAGTTTTTTTGAAATTACGGGTGTTGAACAAGGAATCATTGACCAAAGAATTGCAAAAATTTTAAAGGGAGTTGTTAGTTATGAAACGTGTGATAATGTAGAACTTACAGTACCTACAGATGATATTTTAGAAATAATTGAAAGTATTCAATTTATTGAAGAGGGGGATGGTTTGGAACAAACACTTAATAAGATAACCAATCAATTGTCTAATGACCCGAGATGGTCTATAAAATTTCCTTTTCCGGACCAATTAAAAGTGACTGTAGACTTTGATATAATTAAAAATTTATCTTTAGCCGTAGTTTCTACCGTGTTGTCTCCCAAAACTATATTACCTTTAATTACAATGATAAAGTCGTTGGGAATTGAATATGATGACAATTTGAAGGGTCTTACAAACTTTACCCGTCAGAATAGGGAACTTATGAAGAATTTGGTTTCTAGAATAGGGGCTGAATTTGTCAGAACCTTATTTTTGGAAATTAAAAAAGATATAAGAAGTTTAGCTAGAGCAATTATAGTCGATATAACTAAGGATGACCAAGCAACATTATATGTAATGATTGAAAGATTGGTTGCAATAGCAATTGCAATATCCTCAATTGTAAAAGATTTTAGACGATGTAAAAGTGTAATTGATGCAATATTACAATTGTTTGCATTACTACCAAGTAATCAGGGTAAGATACCGACTCCTTTACTTCTTCTAACGTCGCTACTTCCAGGCTCATCCCCAACAAGGTCGTTCATTAATGGTATAGAAAATATGCAAAGATTAGGTCTGCCAACAGGACCAAATTTAGACGGAACTCCAAATTTAGGATTACAATCAATGTTCGCACAGATGAAGGCAATTGACAGGGAGAACAAAGAAAATGGAAAACTTGAGGGTATGGTAATTACCTCAACGGGCCCTAAAAAACTTTATGGTAAACCAGTTTAATATGAAAGAAGAAGTTTTAGAAATAATAAAAGATTTTAAAAATAGACCGAACAAAGATTTGATTAAAGCAATGGATTTAATCACTCAAGACTTTGACTACACCAAAAATACAGTAATTAATTTGACTAAACATTTAGATAAATTGGAAAATACTTATAATCAAATTTTAAAGGAATATAATTCAAGAGTCGGAAAATGAGTAAAATATTTTACACCGCAAGAGTTGTTGATAATGAAGACCCCTACCTTTTAGGTAGAATAAGGGCATTTCCAATTTCAGACGAGGATGTACAAAAGGTTTTAGAAGAAGCGGGGCTATCTAATGTTATGGGACCTTCAGTATATGACCCAGGGATTAGAGATATATCGGACATTTATAAATTTACAGATAATGACCCATTTGTATTCCAATCTTTATTACCTCCGTATTTCAATGTTATTCCTAAAAAAGATGAATTGGTATGGGTTACTTATGCAAATCCATCAGACAGAGACACAAGAAAAGAACAATGGTATACAACCGCAACTAAATCAAGTCCATTTAATATAGGATTTGATTATTATGAAGATGCAAAAGTTAACACAGCTCAAGGTTTTAATATCAAACCACCAACACAATACAAATCATCATCTGCAAATGGAATTACACAAAATGAAAATTACACAAAAGAATATTCTAAACCTGTCAAAGGTATTTTTGCTGAGCCAGGTCACAACGCTATATATGGACAAGGTAGTACTGATGTAATTTTAAAACAAAGTGAAGTATTAATTAGAGCTGGTAAAGTAGTTAATATGACTCCTAATTTGGAGAACCCTGCAAATGATAAGAGAGCTTTTTTTCAAATGTCATATTACAATAAAATGAGTACACTTGGGGAACCCGAATCATATGCTAGTTCTAAGATAAATGAAGACCCTATAAAAAAATTAATAGAATATCATATTGACACTTTGGACGTAAGTCCTGACATAGATTCTTTTACGGGCCAAGTTTATATTTATGATATTCCCCCATCGGCAAATCTTAAAAATAATGAATTTACCGCAACCACACCAATACCACCAGGAGTCCAACAACCATTTTGGAGTTATCAATTTAATGCACAGCCTTTTGAATCGGTAGTCAATATAATTAATTCAGTAATTAATGGATTAAATGAGGGTAAAATTGAGATTTCTGCAACTACAACTCTATCAGCATCAACAAAAACTTTTGACGAGGGAATAATATTTCCTTTTTACTATAGACCCGACTCTTTTTTAAGGGATGTTTTGTATAAATCTCCCTCATTTGGTCAGGGTGATTCGGCTGCATTCATCAAGTTTTATAACGCCAGTAGACTTGTTTCGCAAATCAGATTTATTAGAGCTTTAACTGATTTTAATGGAGAAGGTTTAGTTTCTAGAAAAAACAAATTTGGTATATCTAAAACAAAGATAAAAAAAGTGGACTCTAAAAGGACTAATATTTATGAAAAAAATAGTGTTAGTGTATTGGGGTCAAATAAAATACTTCTATTATCTCACGACTCAACTATACCGGCATTATCAAAAGTAAATTTAGATAGTAGTACAATTTATGGACTAACTCAGGACCAAATTTATGAAAATTTATTACCAAACACGAATGGATTAGTAAGAGGTGAAAAATTAAAAGAATTACTTGGAATAATAGTTAGATTCCTAACCACTCACGCTCACCCATATCATCAATTACCTCCCACACCAATTTCTAGTGGAGGAGTTAGCGTCGAAGACTTAGAAATTGAATTTCAAAACTACGATTCTAAAGTATTAAATGAAAACATTCGAATAAATTGATATTTATCTATAAAAAAGGTAATGTCGATTCACCGTTCTTATTTTAGTAAAAATAATACAATATTTTACAACAGTTTTACAAACGTGGGACTTGCACCATACACTGAAATTTATTTTGGTTCTGCTATGGATGTCATCTCACCTGTCGGGTATAGTAGATTCTTATTTGACTTAAATTTAACTGATTTAATAGAGAAATTTTCAACTGGAATAATATCAACAGGATGCACCGGTTTTAACGGGATTACTCACACTTTAAGGATGGTTAACACTTCGACTTTTGATAAAAGTCTTTTAAATTCTGAAATGTGGAACGGGAGATTAAGAGCAACTTCTTTTGATTTAAATTTAGTAAGAATACCAAAAGTTTCAGGAGATACTGGAGACCCTCAAACTTGGGATGAAGGTGTTGGTTCAGACTACTATGATGTTCAAAACACACTTAATTTTTCAAATGGTTTATTAGCCCCGATTGCTTTACCTCAAAACAGGAGTTACTCACAAAGACCGTCAAATTGGTATCAAAGAACAACGATAAATAATTGGAGTGAATATGGGATATATTCAAACGTGAATACAGGATTAACCCCATTTAGTTCAATGACAATTGTTGATACACAACATTTTAGTCAAGGTAATGAGGATATTGAGTTTGATATGACTAATGAAATAAATTCGATATTAACAGGCGGAACAACTGGTAACACAGGATGGTTAGTCTCATTCCCCCCGCAATTAGAGTTATTGTCAGGACTTACACAAAATTATTCTGTAGCATTTTTTGATAGGAATACCCAAACTTTTTACGAACCTTATCTTGAAACTGTTTATGATGATTTAATTGAGGATGATAGAAATACTTTTTACAAAAATAGAGAAAATAAGTTATATCTATATTCTTATATTGACGGTGATTTAGTTAATTTAGATTTTCCTCCGTCCGCAATACTTGTTGATTCATCAGATAATATACTACAAGGTCCTATCACTTCTTGTTTGAAGACCAAAGGAATTTATGAGGTAACATTTACTGCAATAACATCATCAACTATTGTAACTAATTGTACTTTATATGATATTTGGACTGGAGTAACCTACAATGGTATTTCTTTGAGCAACATTACGAATCAATTTGTTTTACAATCATATACCAAATCAATACAGCTAGGCCCTGATAGTCAAGACCCTATTCTTTATGGTTTTGATTATTATGGTATTAAACAAGATGAAAAAATTCTTAATACCGACATAAGAAAAGTTGGGATTACTATTAAAAAGGCTTATTCGACCAATGAAACCCTTAAAAAAGTTAGTGTATATTACAGAATATATGTCAGAGAGGGTCAAACAGAAGTACAAGTTCAAGATTGGACTAAAGTAAATAGGTCTTATAATCAATACTATTTTATGTTTGACACAAGAGATAAAATACCAAACGAATACTACATCGACTTAAAGGTATATTCTGATGGGTCAGCCGATACTTATAAAAAACAAATCAAATTTCAAATAGTTAATAAAAAATGAAAAAAGTAACATTAACAGAATCACAATTAGTTTCATTGATACAAAAAATGGTTAATGAGGCAATGTCAGATATAGATGTGATTTTAGATAAGATAAGTCAAGGTGGATTAGAGTCATTAACTGATAGAGAAAAAGAATACTTAAAACACTACTCTGAGACAGGTGAATATATGGACGTGGAAGATGAGGAAGAAATTGGACCTTCATTCGAGGGTGAGACTTTTAATGACAGAATTAAGGACGCTCCCGTTTCATTTACTTACGAAATGACAGAAGATGCCGAAAAGGGTGTTATCCATACAGGTTATCTAACTGTCTATCAAGATGAGTACTATGGTGAAATTTATTGTGATGATGACGGTACTTTTATGTTTGCGAGATTTGAGTCACCCGAGGATACAGATTTATTTGAAGATTATTATAAAATACAAGGAGAACTTGAAATGTTTTTACAGAATGTTTGTGAGAGCCTAAAATCAGACCCAACAACTTAAAAAAAATGAATACTATTGAAAAATTAATTAGAAAAGTCATTAAAGAACAAAGTGATAGATATATGTTCTTCTCAAATTTAGAACAGATGAGAAGACAATGTGATTTACTTTTAGAGTTAGAAAAAGACATGGTCGACTCCATTTTGGACAACGGTCATGATTGGGCTCAAGACCATGTTGCTGAGGCTAAAAATAATTTGGACCAAGTTTTTGATTTCTTGATGAATGAAATTAAAGGTAATGGAACAACAGAGGTAATCGAGGATTCTGGTTTAGAAGATTTGGCTCTTGCGGATGAGGCTGATGGTATGAATCCTGATAAAGCGCTTGCTTTATCAATGACTGAAAATAGTGAACTAACAGAAAAAAAGAAAAAAAATGTACCGACAAACCCATCTCTATGGCAAAGTTGTTTAGATTGGGCTAAATCGAGATACAAAGTATGCCCAAGTGCTTATTGTAATGGGGCCGCCGCCAAAAGATATAAACAAAAAGGTGGTAAGTGGAAAAGAAAATAATTTCTTAGATAAAGTTAGAATTTTGTAGTATATTTGTAAAAAATATCCACTATGAGATTCTTCAAACGACTTTACATCAAAATGCGATTAGCGTATCGCAATCAGTACTACAAACAACAAGACTTGGTTAAGTACCACAGAGCTCCACTTTTTATTTGTATGAAATTACTTAAAATTGAGGACTCTCTTTTACTTATTGCACCTGTTTCCGATGACAAGTACATTTATAACGAAAGGCTCGGTATATTGGTTTCTTTATTAGGTCATAGAGGTTCAATTATAGATAGAACATATTCATATGATATCAGTTTATCAAATAAAGACTGGGATAAACTAGATAAATTGTTTTTGAACGAAATGCAAAAACGTACAAAGAAAATTGAGGAGCAAATAGTTTCCAACGTAAAACACTCATTAGATAATATTTATAGTAAGATAAACAAAGACATAAATAAAATTAATGAAAAAGGACAAGTATATAACGGAAGACCAATTGGTGAATTTAATTAAGAAAAAGATTAATGAATCTAATTACATGTATTCTAACATGGAAAAGGCCGAATTAATTCAAGATGTGATGGATAGAGTATTAGAATATGGCGAGGACTACATTCAAGCCTTAAATGCTTTAAATTCCGCTTTTAAGCCAAAGAAATATAAAAAAATCGAATCAGGTACCTCAGAACTTCCAAAAGGAGTAAAAGTACAAAGTACTTACAGACCTTAGTCAAATATTTTTTTATGTAACTTCGGGTGAATTTTGATAAATTTTTTTGTCAATTCACCCGATTTTTTATTTGCATAGTCTTCAGCTTCTCCACCAATTTCTTTTCTATCTTTTATATCAAGTTTTTGATGGTCATAACAATGAGCCCATTCGTGAGATAGAGTTCTTAAAACATCAGCAAGCATTCTTCCCTTTGCAAGTACCTTAATTTCCTTTGTTTTTTCTTTAAATGACCCAGTGGTCATTTTGCCCTTTCTTTCATCTAAAAATTTAATTGTTAAATCACCAGTTAGAGTAAGTTTCTCTTGTAAAAGAAGGATAAAATTTTTGATAATATCAATTTGGTACTTTTCTAATGTACCCTTTTCAAATTTTAGACAGAGTTTCATTTGTTTTTTAAATGTTCTATCAAAGTTTTAATTATTAGAGATTCGTTTTTACTTTTTTTCTTTGGTTTGTATGAAACCATTGTTGGAGCGTTTCCTGTACCAGATTTTGGTTCTTTTTTTTCAGCCCTTCTTTTTTGACTACACGCCGCACTTTTTTGAGCATCTGTCATTTTAGCGGCAACACCCGCCGCTCTACATTTTGGATATCCTTTTGAATCGGCCTCAGGTCTACCACAAGGAGGATGTCCCCCACCTTCTTTTTTTCTACATATATTAACCCATGGACCTTTTGGTTGTTTACTACCCTTTGGTTTTTTCTTTGTACCAAACCATACTGCAAGGTCCTCTTTTGTTTCAGATTCATTTACAAAGGGTTGTGAGGTATTGAATTTGTTTTTTTTCATTCTTGGTTTTTTTCCGGTTTTATCCCCTTTTTTTCTATAAGATGGTACTAAAACTTTAAAAGGAGCCTTAGTATACTCATCATCCCCTTCGGCTGGCGCATCTTGCTTGAAATCATTAGTTTGTATTTCTTTTGCAATCCTTTCTTTTTTTGAGATTTTGTGTTTTGGAGTTGATACATCTCCGTCTAAAGAATCATGGTATAATTCGGCATCGGTATAATTAGAAATTGAATTCACAAATGGTTGTAAATCTTCAGGGTCCCAATAAGTAAGACCTGGTCTAATAGGTGGTTTATACGAACCTCTTGCTGCTCCTGTACTAGTTGCTTCATTTATATTCTCTTCTTGAATATATTTCTTAAATATTTCTAATAAATTTTGATTAGGCATATTTTTACACTTATACTTATAATAAATATCTTTATATTATGGATTCAAACACTGAATTAGAAAAAGAATTACAAGAAAAATTAGAAGAGTTATCTCCTATGGGTACCCTATTTGACACCATAACTTATTATAGTGTGGAAAATTTAGACCAGTTCTTAGAAAATATGAATCAACAACAAGCCATATATTGTTTAACTGAGGCTGTGAAAGCGGCATATAGAAGAGGTTCATTTAGATTAGAAGAATCAGAAGCAATATCTAAGGCAATAAGAGTTTTAGGAGTGGATTGATGTTATAAAATCTTGTTTGATTTTTTAATATTTTCTTCTCCCCACATAGGTTGAAGATTACTTAGTGACCAACATTTCATAAATTCATTATCCCCAATTTCTTGAATATTATGTATCGATATTGGAAGTATGTGGTCTACGTGCCAATCACCATAATTATCCCAAGTCATCCCATCTTTGAACTGATTTTCTAAACGACTAATTAATTCATCAGGGGTATACTGAAGAACCTCAAAATAGTGACCGTTTTTCTGAACGTTATTTTCTTTTAGTACTTGATAGATTGCTGTACGAAAATTATTAATAAGTTTGTAGATTGGGTCAGTTGATTTACGGTATCTTTCGTAGTTTCGTTTACATTCTCTCCATTTATCAACATTCTCAGTTCTCCATTTTTTAAAATATTCTTTACGATACTCCT
>Ga0315907_10002541_pt1 | contig 22759 bp, 21 predicted proteins | sample LakEriMetagenome_3_FD_203525 | JGI IMG/M metagenome (GOLD analysis project Ga0315907, IMG submission 203525) | Freshwater fungal communities from buoy surface, Lake Erie, Ohio, United States - Buoy 12 MA123 | ecosystem: Environmental > Aquatic > Freshwater > Lake > Lake biofilm | place: USA...
GATCCACGGCGAGGCGGGCCGCCTGGGCGGTTCCGGGCTGGTGGCTGACGACCTGCCCGCCCTCCTTCCGGCCGCATTCCGCGCCGCACGGGCATGAGGCGTGGAATTCGGGTGTTGCCCGGTCTTCCGTCCAACTGCTATACGAGCCGCTCCCGACGTCCGGCGGGCCTTGGGACGCCGTTTGCGTTGCCATGAGCGGGCGTGGCGGAACTGGTAGACGCGCCGGATTTAGGTTCCGGTGACTTCGGTCGTGTGGGTTCAAGTCCCTCCGCCCGCACCAAGCCCGCCGGCCGTCGAATGCCCTTCAGGTCCGCCGGGACCGTCCACACCAGACCCCGATCCAGAGATGCAGATCACCGAGACCGCCGCCGAAGGCCTGAAGCGCGAGTTCACCGTCGTCGTCGCGGCGAGCGACATCCAGTCGCGCGTCGACGCCCGGCTGTCCGAACTCGGCCGCCAGGTGCGCCTCCCCGGGTTCCGCCCCGGCAAGGTGCCGATGCCGATCCTCAAGAAGCGGTACGGGCAGACGGTGCTCGGCGAGGTCCTGGAGGAGACCGTCAATGACGGTGCCTCGCAGGCGATCCAGGAGAAGGGCCTGAAGCCGGCCCTCCAGCCGAAGATCGAGGTGACCAAGTTCGAGGAGGGCACAGACCTCGAGTACAAGGTCGCGGTCGAACTCCTGCCGGAGATCACGCCGCCGGACTTCGCGGCGATCGCGCTCGAGCGGCTCGTCACCCCTGTTTCCGAGACGGCGATCGACGACGCGCTGGCCCGTCTGGCCCAGAGCCGCCGCACCTCCGAGCCCGTGGCCGACGCGCGCCCGTCCGAGAACGGCGACATCGTCGTGATCGACTTCAACGGCACCGTCGACGGCGTCGCCCATCCGGGCATGCAGGGCTCGGCACACGAGCTCGAGCTCGGCTCCAACAGTTTCATCGACACCTTCGAGGCGCAGGTCGTCGGCGCGGCGCCGGGCGAGACGCGCACCGTGACCGTCACCTTCCCCGCCGACTACGGCGCGGAGGAGCTGCGGTCGAAGGAGGCCGTGTTCACGGTCGAGGTGAAGGAACTCCGCCGGCCGGTGGCACCCGCGGTCGACGACCCGTTCGCGAAGGACATGGGCTTCGACGACGTCGCCGCCCTGCGCGAGGCCGTGAAGGAGCGGATCGACCGCGACTACCGGCAGGCCAGCCGCGCACGCCTCAAGCGCGCACTCCTCGACGACCTGGCGGGAAAGGCCGACTTCGAGGCGCCGGCCGGCATGGTCGACATGGAGTTCGACGCGATCTGGCGCCGGCTGAAGGACGAGATGGAGCGCGGCGGCGCGGCCGAGGAGGCCGGCAAGGACGAGGACGCGCTCAAGGCCGAGTACCGCACGATCGCCGAGCGCCGCGTGAAGCTGGGCCTGCTGCTGGCCGAGGTGGGCAAGCGCAACAATGTCGAGGTGACGCGCGACGAGCTGTCCCGCGCCGTCGTCACCGAGGCGCAGCGCTTCCCGGGCCAGGAGCGGCAGGTCTACGAGTTCTTCCAGAAGAACCCGCAGGCGGTCGAGCAGCTCCGCGCGCCGATCTTCGAGGACAAGGTCGTCGACTTCATCGTCGAACTCGCGAAGGTGAACGAGCGCGAGGTGACGCTGGAGGAGCTGCTGAAGGACCCTGGCGAAGAGGCGTGAAGAACGCCAATTCAACGGAGGGATCCACCCTGCCCCTGGCCCATCGGACGCCGACATGCGAGATCATGACTGGACGATGAACACGCTGGTGCCGATGGTCGTCGAGCAGACGAACCGTGGCGAGCGTGCCTACGACATCTACTCGCGCCTCCTGAAGGAGCGGATCATCTTCCTGATCGGCCCGGTCCACGACGGGGTCGCGAGCCTGATCAGCGCACAGCTGCTGTTCCTGGAGAGCGAGAACCCCAACAAGGACATCGCCCTCTACATCAACAGCCCGGGCGGCTACATCACGGCCGGCATGGCGATCTATGACACGATGCAATACATCCGGCCGGAGGTCTCGACGGTCTGCATCGGGCAGGCGTCGTCGATGGGCTCGCTGCTCCTGGCGGCGGGCGCGGCGGGCAAGCGGTTCTGCCTTCCGAACGCGCGGATCATGGTCCACCAGCCCTCCGGCGGCGCGCAGGGGCAAGCGGCGGACATCGAGATCCAGGCCCGTGAGATCCTGAAGATGCGGTCCCGGATGAACGAGATCTATGCCCGCCACACGGGGCAGACGCTCGACGCCATCGAAGAGGCGACCGAGCGCGACCGCTTCATGTCGGCGGAGGATGCGAAGGCCTTCGGCATCGTCGACCAGGTCGTGGAGGAGCGGCCGGGCGCACCGGCCTGACGCGCGGCGGCGGCACGGATCGGCGGCGAACCGATCCGGTTGCCCTCCCGGGTGGCGGTGGTGTTGAATGGCATCGCCCGGCGGGCGTTGATCGTCCGTCGTGGCCGGAAGGTTTCACACGCTCCGCGGCGATCGGCCGCGCGACGGGGCTGACATGAGCAAGACCACCGGCGGCGACTCGAAGAACACCCTGTACTGCTCGTTCTGCGGAAAGAGCCAGCACGAGGTCCGCAAGCTGATCGCCGGTCCGACCGTGTTCATCTGCGATGAATGCGTCGAACTCTGCATGGACATTATCCGCGAGGAGAGCAAGTCTACCCTCGTGAAGAGCCGCGATGGCGTGCCGACGCCGCGCGACATCAACGCGGTCCTCGACGATTACGTGATCGGTCAGGAGCACGCCAAGCGCGTCCTGTCCGTTGCGGTCCACAACCACTACAAGCGTCTCGCCCACGGGGCGAAGCACAGCGACGTCGAACTGGCGAAGTCGAACATCCTTCTGGTCGGCCCGACCGGCTGCGGCAAGACGCTGCTCGCACAGACGCTCGCCCGCATCATCGATGTCCCCTTCACCATGGCCGACGCGACGACGCTGACCGAAGCCGGCTACGTCGGCGAGGACGTCGAGAACATCATCCTCAAGCTGCTCCAGGCCGCAGACTACAACGTGGAGCGGGCGCAGCGCGGCATCGTCTACATCGACGAGGTCGACAAGATCAGCCGCAAGTCCGACAACCCCTCGATCACCCGCGACGTGTCGGGCGAGGGCGTTCAGCAGGCGCTCCTGAAGATCATGGAGGGGACGGTCGCCTCGGTGCCGCCCCAGGGCGGGCGCAAGCACCCGCAGCAGGAGTTCCTGCAGGTCGACACGACCAACATCCTGTTCATCTGCGGCGGCGCCTTCGCCGGCCTCGAAAAGATCATCGCCCAGCGCGGGCGCGGCACGTCGATCGGCTTCGGCGCCGACGTGCGCGGCCCCGACGAGCGGTCCACCGGCGAGATCCTGAAGGAGGTCGAGCCGGAGGACCTGCTGAAGTTCGGGCTGATCCCGGAGTTCGTCGGCCGTCTTCCGGTCGTCGCCACGCTCAGCGATCTCGACGAGCACGCGCTGGTCGACATCCTGTCCAAGCCGAAGAACGCGCTGACCAAGCAGTATCAGCGCCTGTTCGAGATGGAGGACGTGGAACTCCGGTTCCAGGACGACGCGCTGCACCAGATCGCCCAGCGCGCGCTCGTGCGCAAGACCGGGGCGCGCGGCCTGCGGTCGATCATGGAGGCCATCCTCCTGGAGTCGATGTTCGAATTGCCCGGCCTCAGCGGCGTTCGCGAGATCGTGATCAACAAGGACGTCGTCGAGGGGCGGGCCAAGCCGCTCTACATCTACGCCGACCGGCGATCCGACCTCGCGCCCAGCGCCTGACCCCCGGGCCGGCGCCCGCCCCGAAGAAGGTCATTCCCGTCGCCCGACTTGAAGGGGCATGATGGCGGTCCAAAGTCATGATGTGCCGGCTGCGGTCCGTGCCCATTCGGGGCGGACCGTCTTCAGGCCCATCCCGGGCTGACGGCATCCGAAGCCAAGAGGCGCCGATAATGCACCAAGTTCCCCGCGGCAACCTGTATCCCGTGCTGCCGCTGCGCGACATCGTGGTCTTCCCGCACATGATCGTCCCGCTGTTCGTCGGGCGCGAGAAGTCGGTGCGCGCACTGGAGGACGTCATGAAGGAGGACAAGCAGATCCTCCTCGTCACCCAGAAGAACGCCCAGCAGGACGATCCGGCCCCCGCCGACATCTTCGAGGTCGGGACGATCGGAACCGTCCTCCAGCTGCTCAAGCTTCCCGACGGCACCGTGAAGGTCCTGGTCGAGGGCGGCAAGCGCGCGACCATCACGCACTTCACGGAGAACGAGGAGTTCTTCCAGGCCTACGCCGACCTGCTCGACGAGAAGACCGGGGAGCAGCAGGAGCTGGAGGCGCTGAGCCGCGCGGTGGTCAGCCAGTTCGAGCAGTACATCAAGCTCAACAAGAAGATCCCGCCCGAGGTCCTCGTCTCGGTCAACCAGATCGACGACGCCTCCAAGCTCGCCGACACGGTCGCCTCCCACCTCCAGCTGAAGATCGCGGAGAAGCAGCAGCTTCTCGAGACCGCGGCCGTCGGCGAGCGCCTGGAGCGCGTCTACGGGTTCATGGAAGGCGAGATCGGCGTCCTGCAGGTCGAGAAGCGCATCCGCAACCGCGTGAAGCGCCAGATGGAGAAGACGCAGCGGGAGTACTATCTCAACGAGCAGCTGAAGGCGATCCAGAAGGAACTCGGCGAGACCGAGGACGGCAAGGACGAGATCGCGGAGATCGAGGAGCGCATCAACAAGACCAAGCTCTCCAAGGAGGCGCGCGAGAAGGCGCTCGCCGAGGTGAAGAAGCTGCGGTCGATGAGCCCGATGTCGGCCGAGGCGACGGTCGTCCGCAACTATCTCGACTGGATGCTCTCGATCCCCTGGAAGCAGCGGACGAAGGTCAAGAAGGACCTGAAGCTTGCCGATTCCGTGCTGAACGAGGACCATTTCGGCCTCGAGAAGGTCAAGGAGCGCATCCTCGAGTACCTCGCGGTTCAGCAGCGCCAGGAGAAGGTGAAGGGGCCGATCCTCTGCCTCGTCGGCCCGCCCGGCGTCGGCAAGACATCGCTTGGCAAGTCGATCGCGAAAGCGACCGGTCGTAACTTCGTGCGCATGTCGCTGGGCGGCGTGCGCGACGAGGCGGAGGTGCGCGGCCATCGCCGCACGTACATCGGCTCGATGCCGGGCAAGGTCGTCCAGGGAATGAAGAAGGCCAAGTCGTCCAACCCGCTGTTCCTCCTCGACGAGGTGGACAAGCTGGGTCAGGACTGGCGCGGCGATCCGTCGTCCGCCCTGCTCGAGGTGCTGGACCCCGAGCAGAACGGGACCTTCGCCGACCATTACCTCGAGGTCGACTACGACCTCTCGGACGTGATGTTCGTGTGCACGGCCAACACGCTGCGCATGCCGCAGCCGCTGCTGGACCGGATGGAGATCATCCGTCTCGCCGGCTACACCGAGGACGAGAAGATCGAGATCGCGAGGCGGCACCTGCTCGCCAAGCAGCTCGAGGCGAACGGGCTCAAGGACGGCGAGTTCGTCCTCACCGACGACGGGCTGCGCGACCTCATCCGCTACTACACGCGGGAGGCCGGTGTCCGGAACCTCGAGCGTGAGATCGCCAACCTCTGCCGCAAGGCGGTGAAGGAGATCCTCATGAAGGGGATCGAGCGGCTGGAGATCACGCCCGAGAACCTCGACACCTATGCCGGCGTGCGCAAGTTCCGCTTCGGCGAGGCGGAACTGGAGGATCTGGTCGGCGTCACGACCGGCCTCGCCTGGACCGAGGTCGGCGGCGAACTGCTGTCGATCGAGTCCGTCACGCTTCCCGGCAAGGGGCGCGTCACGACGACCGGCAAGCTGGGCGATGTGATGAAGGAGTCGGTCCAGGCGGCCGAGAGCTTCGTGAAGAGCCGCGCGGCGAGCTTCGGCATCCGGCAGAACCTTATCGGTCGCAAGGACATCCACGTCCACGTGCCCGAGGGGGCGACGCCGAAGGACGGGCCTTCCGCCGGAGTCGCGATGGTCACCTCCATCGTATCGGTCCTCACGGGGATACCGGTGAGAAAGGACGTCGCGATGACGGGCGAGATCACGCTCCGCGGTCGCGTCTTCCCCATCGGGGGGCTGAAGGAGAAACTGCTGGCGGCCCACCGCGGCGGCATCAAGACGGTTCTGATTCCGAAGGACAACGAAAAGGACCTGGCGGAAATACCCGACAACGTTAAGGGCAGTCTTCAGATCATTCCGGTCAGTACCGTGGACGAGGTTCTCAGTCATGCGCTGGTGCAGCCGCTGACCCCGGTGGAGTGGACTGAGCCGTCCGACGTGGACCCGGTGCCCGCACAGCCGCCGGAATCCGACCACGAGGACGTGATTCGGCATTGAGAATCCGGGCGGACCGCGCATAAAGTCCGGGCGGCGCGGCACGACCCGGCAATTGCCGGATGCAGCGCCACCGGATCTAACGCGCGGTCGGAGAACGTGATCGATGGTCACGACGTCGACCGGTCTCTGTGCCAGAGGGGGGGCAGAATAGGTGAACAAGAATGAACTCGTGGCGCACGTCGCCGACGCGGCTGGGCTGACCAAGGCGCAGGCGGACAAGGCGGTCGACGCCGTTCTCGACGGAATCACGTCGTCGCTGAAGTCGGGTAACGACGTTCGTCTCGTCGGTTTCGGTACCTTCACCGTTGTCTCGCGCGAGGCGTCCGAGGGTCGCAACCCCCGCACGGGCGAGAAGATCAAGATCCCGGCTTCCAATCAGCCGAAGTTCAAGCCCGGCAAGACCCTCAAGGACGATCTGAACTGATCGTCCGCTCACTGGTCGTTCGATCGCCGGCCGCCCCCGCACAATGGGGCGGCCGGACTCGTTCGTGGTCATGACTTGTCAGCCGACGTGCCATCCCCGAAGATGGCGGCGGGCCGGGCGATTAGCTCAGCGGTAGAGCGTCTCGTTTACACCGAGAGGGTCGGCGGTTCGATCCCGTCATCGCCCACCAGGACCGGCCAGCGCGGCCGGCAAGCACGTCCCCATCCGGAGGAGACACCATGACCGACAGGCGCCGTCTCAGCGATCTCATCGTGCCCGCGCTGGAGCTCGCCATCGAACAGGAGCGCCTGGCCTCGGCGGAGCATCTGCTGCGGGCGCTGGAGGAGTCGCTGACCGCCTTCGGCGGCGTCGACGCGGTGGAGCGGCGCGACGTGACGGACGAGGTCGTGGCGCTGTTCGACGGGGTGGACGCGCTCCGCCGGAAGATCCACGCCGCCTGACCGGAACGCTCGGCGCGGTCCCGTCGCGATCCCCGATTTCGATCGTTGACAGGGTGATACCGCTCCGATAAACAGCGGCTCTCTTCGCGGCGGCGGCCACGGGCTGACCGGTTGCGAAGCGGAATGCGGGTGTAGCTCAGTTGGTTAGAGCGCCGGCCTGTCACGCCGGAGGCCGCGGGTTCAAGTCCCGTCACTCGCGCCAATTTCCCTTGAAGAAACCATTTCCGGACAACGGCTTGCGGATCGTTCGCATATGCGGCGAATTCGCCTTGGTCCTTCCATCGTCCGGGGGTGTGACCTATACTGGGACACCCGGTCGGCGAACCCCGTCAGGACGTTCGGTGTGCGCCGCCTGCGGACCCGAGGGACGGGATTGCTCCGCCCGACCGGCATGAGGTGACGGCATGTTCAGCCCGCTGGTGTCCGAGTATCTCCCGATCCTCATCTTTCTCGGGATCGCCTTGGTCGTGTCGGGCGCGGCCGTCGGCCTGTCCTTCGTCCTCGCGCAACAGAAGCCGGACAGCGAGAAGCTGTCCGCCTACGAATGCGGGTTCGAGCCGTTCGAGGACGCGCGCCGCAAGTTCGACGTCCGCTTCTACCTGGTTGCCATCCTCTTCATCATCTTCGACCTCGAGGTGGCGTTCCTGTTCCCCTGGGCGGTCGCGCTGGGCGACATCGGCATGTTCGGGTTCTGGTCGATGGTCGTGTTCCTCGGCATCCTGACCATCGGATTCGTGTACGAGTGGAAGAAGGGAGCGCTGGAATGGGAGTAGACGTCGGCCGCACGGACGCCGTCGCGCTCGCGACGCCGCCCGTCGTCGGGGACGCCCGGCCGCTGCCGCCGGGGCCCGCGCAGGACGCCTATCTCCGCCACGTCACCGCGGAGATCGACGACAAGGGGTTCGTCGTGGCGCAACTGGACAAGCTGCTCGACTGGGCGCGCACCGGCTCGCTCTGGCCGATGACCTTCGGTCTCGCGTGCTGTGCGGTCGAGATGATCCACGCCTACATGGCGCGTTACGATCTCGACCGTTTCGGCATTTTCCCGCGGCCCAGTCCGCGCCAGTCGGACGTGATGATCGTCGCCGGCACGCTGACCAACAAGATGGCCCCCGCGCTGCGCAAGGTCTACGACCAGATGGCCGAGCCGCGCTGGGTGATCAGCATGGGCAGCTGCGCCAACGGCGGCGGCTACTACCACTATTCCTACTCGGTGGTCCGCGGCTGCGACCGCATCGTTCCCGTCGACGTCTACGTGCCGGGCTGCCCGCCGACGGCCGAGGCGCTGGTCTACGGGATCATGCAGCTGCAGAGGAAGATCCGGCGCGGCAACCGCCTCGTGCGGGATTGAGCGGAACGGTCATGACGGAACAGGCACAGATGCCGGCGGACGCGGGGACGGACGACCTCGCCGATCGCGTCCGCGCCGCGCTCGGCGACATCCTGGTCGAAGCCGAGACGCTCGCGGGCGAACTCGTCGTCCACGTTGCACGCGACATGCTCGTCGAGGCGATGTCGGCGCTCCGCGACGACGCGGGCTGCCGGTTCAAGCAGCTGATGGACATCGCCGGCGTCGACTATCCGGGGCGTGCCGAGCGGTTCGAGGTCGTCTACAACCTCCTCAGCCTGTCCCTGAACCAGCGGGTCCGCGTCAAGGTCGCGACCGACGAGGACCATCCGGTTCCTTCGGTCACGGGCGTTTGGAGCGCCGCCGGCTGGTTCGAGCGCGAAGCCTGGGATCTCTACGGCATCTATTTCTCCGGGCATCCGGACCTGCGGCGTATCCTCACCGATTACGGGTTCGAGGGGCATCCGCTGCGCAAGGACTTCCCGCTGACCGGCTATGTCGAGGTGCGCTGGGACGACGAGCAGAAGCGCGTGGTCTACGAACCGGTGCGCCTCACTCAGGACTTCCGGACCTTCGACTTCCTGTCGCCCTGGGAGGGGATGACGGCGATGCAGGAACTGCCCGGCGACGAGAAGGCCCGGCGTACGCCGATCGGCATGCCGGCCGCCGGCAAGGGGAGCTGACGCGGATGACGTTGCCGGCGACGACGACGGGCACGACGACTGCGCCCGAACATCAGATCAAGCCCTACACGATGAATTTCGGGCCGCAGCATCCGGCGGCCCACGGCGTCCTGCGCCTCGTCCTCGAGATGGACGGCGAGGTGGTCGAGCGCGCCGACCCGCACATCGGCCTGCTGCACCGCGGGACCGAGAAGCTGATCGAGTACAAGACCTACATGCAGGCGGTCCCGTACTTCGACCGCCTCGACTACGTGTCGCCGATGTGCATGGAGCACACCTTCGCCCTCGCGGTGGAGAAACTTCTCGGCGTGACGGCGCCCAAGCGGGCGCAGTACATCCGCGTGCTGTTCGCCGAGGTCACCCGCGTCCTCAACCATCTGCTGACGCTCACCACCTTCGCGCTCGACGTCGGCGCCATCACCCCGTCGCTCTGGGGCTTCCAGGAGCGTGAGAAGCTGATGGACTTCTACGAGCGGGTGTCGGGCGCCCGGCTCCATTCCAACTATTTCCGCCCGGGCGGCGTCCACCAGGACCTGCCGGCCGGCCTCGCCGACGACCTGCGCGCCTATTTCCGGACGTTCCCGAGGTTCGTCGACGACCTCGAAGGCCTCCTGACGAACAACCGCATCTTCAAGCAGCGGCTGGTCGACGTCGGGATCGTGTCGAGCGAGGACGCGCTCGACTGGGGCTTCTCGGGCCCGATGCTGCGCGGATCGAACGTCGCCTGGGACCTGCGCAAGTCGCAGCCCTATGACCGGTACGACGAGTTCGATTTCGACGTCCCCGTCGGCCTCACGGGCGACTGCTACGCACGCTATCTGGTCCGGGTCGAGGAGATGCGGCAGTCGACGCGCATCATCCTCCAGGCGCTCGACAAGCTGGCCGTGACCGACGGTCCGGTGATGGTGAACGACCGCAAGGTGTCCCCGCCACCCCGCGGCGAGATGAAGCGCTCGATGGAGGCGCTCATCCACCACTTCAAGCTCTATACCGAGGGCTACCACGTTCCGCCGGGCGAGACCTATACCGCGACGGAGGCGCCGAAGGGCGAGTTCGCCGTGTATCTCGTGTCCGACGGCTCCAACAAGCCCTACCGGTGCAAGATCCGGTCTCCCGGTTTCGCGCACCTGCAGGCGATGGATTTCATGGGCAAGGGGCACATGCTGGCGGACGCCGTCGCCATCATTGGATCGATGGACATCGTGTTCGGGGAGATCGACCGGTGAGCGCGCCGGCCGCAGACGTCGCCGGTCCGGCGACCTTCGCCTTCTCGGACGAGAACCTCGTCCGGGCGAAGACCATCATCGCGAAGTATCCCGAGGGCCGGCAGGCGAGCGCGGTCATCCCGCTCCTCGACATCGCCCAGCGCCAGTGCGGCAACTGGCTGCCGCGCGCGGCGATGGACCACGTGTCCGAGATGCTCGGGATGCCGCGCATTCGCGTGTACGAGGTCGCGACCTTCTACACGATGTTCAACCTGAAGCCGGTCGGCGAGCATTTCGTGCAGATCTGCACGACGACGCCGTGTTGGTTGCGCGGTTCGGACGAGATCGTGGCGGCGTGCGAGCGCAAGCTCGGCATCCACCTCGGCGAGACGACGGCGGACGGCCGGTTCACCGTGATCGAGGTCGAATGCCTCGGCGCGTGCGTCAACGCGCCGATGATGCAGGTCGGCGACGACTACTACGAGGACCTGACGGCGGAGCGGACCGAGGCGATCCTCGACGCGCTGGTGCGCGGCGAGCGTCCAGCGCCGGGATCGCAGACGGGCCGTCGCACCTCCATGCCGGCCCCCGGGCCGACGACGTTGCTGGACAGGGCCGAAACGGCCGGGATCGCCCCGAAGACGGGTCGCTGAGGGAGCAGGGAATGCTGCGCGACGAGGACCGGATCTTCACGAACCTCTACGGGTGGGAGAGCCCCTTCCTGGAAGCGGCCCGCACCCGTGGCGACTGGGACGGGACGAAGGATCTGATCGCGCTGGGCCGCGACGCGATCATCACGATGGTGAAGGATTCAGGCCTCCGCGGCCGCGGTGGAGCCGGCTTCGCGACCGGCCTGAAGTGGTCCTTCATGCCGAAGGAGCGGCCGCCCGGCCGCCCGGCCTATCTGGTGGTCAACGCCGACGAGGGCGAGCCCGGGACCTGCAAGGACCGGGACATCATGCGCCACGACCCGCACAAGCTGGTCGAGGGCTGCGTGATCGCCGGCTTCGCGATGAACGTGACGGCGGTCTACATCTACATCCGCGGCGAGTTCTATCACGAGGCGTCGAACGTCCAGCGGGCGATCGACGAGGCCTACGACGCCGGCCTCGTGGGGAAGAACGCCTGCGGGTCGGGCTTCGACATCGACATCTACCTGCACCGTGGCGCCGGCGCCTACATCTGCGGCGAGGAGACGGCGCTGATCGAGTCGCTGGAGGGCAAGAAGGGCCAGCCGCGCAACAAGCCGCCGTTTCCGGCGCAGGCGGGCCTCTACAGCTGTCCGACCACTGTGAACAACGTCGAGACGATCGCCGTCGTCCCGACCATCCTGCGTCGCGGCGCCTCGTGGTTCGCTGGCCTCGGCCGGCCGAAGAACAGCGGGACCAAGGTCTTCTGCATCTCCGGGCACGTGAACAACCCGTGCAACGTGGAAGAGGAGATGGGGATCCCGCTGAAGGAGATCATCGAGAAGCACGCCGGCGGCGTGCGCGGCGGGTGGGACAACCTGCTGGCGGTGATCCCCGGCGGGTCCTCGACGCCGATGCTCCCGCGCGGGATCTGCGACACCGTCCTGATGGACTTCGACAGCCTGCGGGAGGTCCGCTCGGGCCTCGGCACGGCGGCGATCATCGTGATGGACAAGTCGACCGACCTCGTGAAGGCGATCGCGCGGCTCGCGCGGTTCTATGCGCACGAGAGCTGCGGCCAGTGCACGCCCTGCCGCGAGGGCACCGGCTGGATGATGCGCATGATGGACCGCATGGCCCGCGGCGATGCGCGCGTGGAGGAGATCGACATGCTCCTCGACGTGTCCAAGGAGATCGAGGGCCACACGATCTGCGCCCACGGCGACGCGGCGGCCTGGCCGATCCAGGGCCTGTTCCGGCACTTCCGCCCCGAGGTGGAGAAGCGGCTCATCGGTTACCGCACCCAGAAGCTCGCGGCTGAGTGAGGCTCGAACCCGTGGACACCCGGTCCCTCTATGACACGGACGTCTACGCCTGGGCGATGCAGCAGGCGTCCGCCCTGCGCGGCGAGGCTGCGCGCGGCGGGTCGAACGCAGTCGACTGGGCGAACGTCGCGGAGGAGATCGAGAGCTTGGGCAACGAGCAGGCGCACGCGATCGAGAGCCATCTGGCGAACATCCTCGAGCATCTGCTCAAGCTGGGTCACTCCCCCGCGAACGACCCGCGGAACCACTGGGCGTCCGAAGTCGTCCACCAGCGGGCGCGCCTGGAGCGTCGGCTGAAGAAGAACCCCGCGCTTCGGTCACGGCTTCCCGACGTCGTCGACGGTGCGTATCAGGACGGGCGTCGACTTGCCGCCTTCGGTCTCGCCCGTGACGGCCTCTCCCTCGCCGACCTGCCCGAGACCTGCCCCTACACGCTCGACCAGATCCGCGCGTTCGACTGGTTTCCGTCGAACCCGCACTTCCCCGTGGATTGACCGATGCCGAAGCTGACCATCGACGGACTGGAAATCGAGGTGGCGCCCGGCACCTCCGTGCTGCAGGCGTGCGAGCAGCTCGGCATCGAGGTGCCGCGGTTCTGCTACCACGAGCGCCTGTCGGTTCCGGCCAACTGCCGCATGTGCCTCGTGGAAATGGAGAAGGCGCCGAAGCCGATCGCGTCGTGCGCGATGCCCGCCGGCGACGGCATGGTGATCCGGACCAACACGGAGACGGTCCACAAGGCACGCCGCGGCGTGATGGAGTTCCTGCTGATCAACCATCCGCTAGACTGCCCGATCTGCGACCAGGGCGGCGAGTGCGACCTGCAGGACCAGGCGATGGCCTACGGGTTCGACCGCGGCCGCTACACCGAGGCCAAGCGCGCGGTGAAGGACAAGAACATGGGTCCGCTGATCAAGACGATCATGACCCGGTGCATCCACTGCACCCGCTGCATCCGCTTCATGGACGAGATCGCGGGCGTTCCCGAACTCGGCGCGGTGGGTCGCGGCGAGCACATGGAGATCACCAACTTCATCGAGAAGGGCATCGCCTCGGAGCTGTCCGGCAACCTCGCGGACGTCTGCCCGGTGGGGGCCCTGACCCACAAGCCCTATGCGTTCACGGCCCGGCCGTGGGAGCTGCGCAAGACGGAGAGCATCGACGTGCTCGACGCCGTCGGCTCGAACATCCGGATCGACAGCCGCGGGGCCGAGGTCCTGCGGATCGAGCCGCGTCTGAACGAGGACGTGAACGAGGAGTGGCTGGCCGACAAGTCGCGTTACGCCTACGACGGCCTGAAGCGCCAGCGTCTCGATCGCCCCTACGTCCGGATCGACGGGACGCTGCGGGCGGTGACCTGGGCCGAGGCGTTCAACGCGATCCGCGCCCGCCTCGAAGGGGTGGCCGGGACCAAGGTGGCGGCCATCGCCGGCGATCTCGTCGACGTCGAGGCGACGCTGGCGCTGAAGGACCTGATGGGTGCCCTCGGCTCCGCCAATCTCGATTGCCGGCAGGACGGGGCGCGGTTCGACGTGTCGGCGCCAGCGGGCTGGCGGTTCAACACGGGCATCGCCGGCATCGAGAAGGCCGACGTGATCCTCCTCGTCGGCACCCATCCGCGCTGGGAGGCGCCGCTCGTCAACGCCCGCATCCGCAAGCGCTACCTGCTGGGCGCCCTGAAGGTCGGCGTGATCGGGGAGGCGCGCGACCACACCTATCCCGCGACCCATCTCGGCACCGATCCCGCGACGCTCGCCGCGCTGGCCGAGGGGTCGCATCCGTTCGCCGAGGTCCTGCGCGGGGCGAAGACTCCGATGCTGATCCTCGGCACCGGCGCCGTGGCGCGGCCGGACGGCCTCGCGGTCCACGGCCTCGCGCGCAGGGTGGCCGAGGCGTTCGCGATGGTCCGCGAGGACTGGAACGGCTTCAACCTGCTCCACACGGCCGCCGGTCGCGTCGGCGCGCTGGAGGTCGGCTTCCTGCCGGGTCCGGGCGGTCGCGACGTCCACGGCATCCTCGACGGGTGCGCGTCGGGCGACGTGGAGGTCGTCTATCTGCTGGGCGCCGACGAGATCCCGGCCGAGACGCTGGGCAAGGCCTTCGTGATCTACCAGGGCCACCACGGCGACCGGGGCGCCCATCGGGCCGACGTGATCCTGCCCGGCGCCGCCTACACCGAGAAGAACGCGACCTACGTCAACACCGAGGGCCGGGCCCAGCACGCCCGAATGGCCGCCTTCCCGGTTGGCGAGGCCCGCGAGGACTGGAAGATCGTCCGGGCGCTGTCCGAGGTGCTCGGTGTGCGGCTTCCCTACGACACGCTTCAGCAGCTGCGCCGGCGCCTCGCCGAGGCGAGCCCGGTGTTCCGGGCGGTCGACCGCCTGTCGCCGGCCGAATGGGTGCCGTTCGGCGGGGACGGGGCGGTCGATGCGGCGCCCTTCGCCTCGCCGGTCGCGAACTACTACATGACCGATCCGATCAGCCGCGCCTCGGTGACCATGGCGCGCTGCACGGACGAACTGCTCGCCGGCAAGCGACCGGTCGGCATGGCCGCGGAGTGACGGGGATGGGGTTCTGGAGCGGTTTCGCGATCCCGACGGTCGTCATCGTCCTGCAGATCGTCGCCATCATCCTGCCGCTGCTGGTCGCGGTGGCCTATCTCACCTATGCCGAGCGCAAGGTTCTCGCGGCGATGCAGCTGCGCCAGGGCCCGAACGTGGTCGGCCCCTTCGGCCTGCTGCAGCCGCTGGCCGACGGCATCAAGCTGCTCGGCAAGGAAACGATCATCCCGTCGGGCGCCAACCGCGTCCTGTTCGTCGCGGCGCCGATGCTGACGTTCCTCCTGGCGCTGGTCGCGTGGGCGGTGATCCCGTTCCAGGCCGGGTGGGTGCTGGCCGACATCAATGTTGGCATCCTGTATCTCTTCGCGATCAGCTCGCTCGGCGTCTATGGCATCATCATCGCCGGATGGGCGTCGAACTCGAAGTACGCGTTCCTTGGCGGGCTCCGGTCGGCGGCGCAGATGGTGTCCTACGAGGTCTCGATCGGCCTCGTCATCATCACGGTGCTGCTCTGCGCGGGCTCGCTGAACCTGTCGAAGATCGTCGAGGCGCAGAGGACGATCTGGTTCGCGATCCCGCTGTTCCCGATGTTCGTCGTCTTCTTCGTCTCCGCGCTTGCCGAGACGAACCGGGCGCCCTTCGACCTGCCGGAGGGCGAGTCGGAGCTGTCGGGCGGGTTCAACGTCGAATACTCGTCGATGACGTTCGCCCTGTTCTTCCTCGGCGAATACGCGAACATGATCCTGATGAGCGCGATGACCGTCATCCTGTTCCTGGGTGGCTGGCTCCCGCCGCTGGACATCCCGCCGCTGAACTGGATTCCGGGGGTCGTCTGGTTCGCGCTGAAGATCGCGATGGTGCTGTTCGTCTTCATCTGGGTGCGGGCGACGGTCCCGCGCTATCGCTACGACCAGCTCATGCGGCTCGGCTGGAAAGTATTCCTGCCGTTTTCGCTCCTCTACGTGGTGGCGACGGCGGGCGTGCTCGTTGCCTTTGATTGGTTGCCGTGACATGTTGCGGCGCACGCGCGATGGCTCCCGGGGCATCGCCGCGTCCGCCGCTGGAGTGACCGGAATGGCGTTTCTCGACCGCACGGCGCGGAGCTTCTTTCTGGCGGAGCTCGTCTCGGGCATGGGGCTGACGTTCAGCTACATGTTCAAGCCCCGCGCCACCATCAACTATCCGCACGAAAAGACCCCGTTGAGCCCGCGCTTCCGCGGCGAACATGCGCTGCGCCGCTATCCCAACGGGGAGGAGCGCTGCATTGCCTGCAAGCTTTGCGAGGCCGTCTGCCCCGCGCTCGCCATCACGATCGAGGCGGAGCCGCGCGAGGACGGGAGCCGGCGGACCACGCGCTACGACATCGACATGACGAAGTGCATCTACTGCGGCCTCTGCCAGGAGGCCTGCCCGGTCGATGCCATCGTCGAGGGGCCGAACTTCGAGTTCACCACCGAGACGCGCGAGGAACTCTTCTACAACAAGGAGAAGCTTCTCGCGAACGGCGACCGGTGGGAACCGCTCCTCGCCGCCAATCTTGCGGCAGATGCCCCGTACCGTTAAAAGCCACCCCGCGAATGTGGTCTTGGGCGCATTGCCCACGTCCACGGCCGTGCCCCGTTTAGATCCGCTCAATGAGGGCCGTCGCAGGCCCGGGCCTGACCGCGAATGATCGTCCACGCCCTCGCATTCTATCTCTTCTCGATCGTCATGATCGCGTCGGCGGTCATGGTGATCTTGTCCCGGAACCCGGTCCACTCGGTCCTGTTCCTGATCCTCTGCTTCTTCAACGCGGCGGGGCTGTTCCTGCTGATCGGGGCCGAGTTCGTCGCGATGATCCTGGTCATCGTCTATGTCGGCGCGGTCGCGGTGCTGTTCCTGTTCGTGGTGATGATGCTTGACATCGACTTCGCGGAACTCCGCGGTCAGGTGATGAACCACCTGCCGGTCGGCCTCCTCGTCGGCGTCATCCTGATCGCGGAACTGCTCGTCGCCTTCGGGGCGTGGTCGTCCGCACCGGGCGCGTCCGGCAACGCGCTGGCGCCCGTGCCGACCGCCGAGGGCGTCTCCAACACCGAGGCGCTCGGCCGGATCATCTACACGGACTTCGTCTATCTGTTCCAGGCGGCGGGGATCGTCCTTCTGATCGCGATGATCGGTGCGATCGTGCTGACGCTGCGGTCCCGGGTGGGCGTCCGGCGCCAGTCGGTCGCACGCCAGGTCTCGCGTCCGCGCGAGGAGGTGGTCGCCGTCCGCAAGGTGCCGACGCGAGGGGGCGTCTGACATGCTGGAGATCGGCCTCGGCCACTATCTCGCCGTCGCGGCGGTCCTCTTCACGCTGGGCGTGTTCGGCATCTTCCTGAACCGGAAGAACGTGATCGTCATCCTGATGTCGGTCGAACTGATCCTGCTGGCCGTGAACATCAACCTCGTCGCCTTCTCGGTCCACCTGGGCGATCTCGTCGGGCAGGTCTTCGCGCTCTTCGTGCTGACGGTGGCCGCGGCCGAGGCGGCGATCGGCCTCGCCATCCTCGTCATCTACTTCCGCAACCGCGGCACGATCGCGGTCGAAGACATCAACCTGATGAAGGGCTGACGCCGCCGCCATGGAAATCGCAGCCGTCTTCCTGCCGCTCGCGGCGGCCTTCATCGCCGGCTTCTTCGGGCGCATCATCGGCGACCGGGGAGCCCACGTAGTCACCTGCACCGCTGTCGTGGTTGCGGCGCTGATCTCCTGCGTCCTGTTCTGGCAGGTCGCCTTCCTGCACCAGCCGCGCACGATCGAACTCTTCACCTGGATCGACAGCGGCGCCCTCGAGGTCTCGTGGGCGCTGCGGGTCGACACGCTGACCGCGATCATGCTGGTCGTCGTGAACGGCGTGTCGGCGATGGTGCACCTGTACTCGATCGGCTACATGCACCACGACCGCCACCAGCCGCGGTTCTTCGCCTATCTCAGCCTGTTCACCTTCTTCATGCTGATGCTGGTGACGTCGGACAACCTCGTCCAGATGTACTTCGGCTGGGAAGGGGTGGGCGTCGCCTCCTATCTGCTGATCAACTTCTGGTACGAAAAGCCGTCCGCCAACAACGCGGCCATGAAGGCCTTCCTGGTGAACCGGGTCGGCGACTTCGGGTTCGCGCTCGGCATCTTCGCCGTCTTCCTCATCTTCGGCTCGGTCGAGTTCGACACGATCTTTGCCGCCGCCCCGGCGCAGGCGCAGACGACCATCTCCTTCCTCTGGTTCGAGGGCCATGCGCTCACCATCGCCTGCCTGCTGCTGTTCATGGGCGCCATGGGCAAGTCGGCGCAGCTCGGGCTCCACACGTGGCTGCCCGACGCGATGGAGGGGCCGACCCCGGTTTCCGCGCTGATCCATGCGGCGACGATGGTGACGGCGGGCGTGTTCATGGTCGCGCGCCTGTCGCCGATCTTCGAATACGCGCCCACGGCGCTGCTGGTGGTGACGGTGGTCGGCGCGCTCACCGCCTTCGTGGCGGCGACGATCGGCTTCACCCAGTTCGACATCAAGCGCGTCATCGCCTATTCGACGATGTCGCAGCTCGGCTACATGTTCTTCGCGCTCGGCGTGTCGGCCTATTCGGCCGCGATCTTCCACCTGATGACGCACGCCTTCTTCAAGGCGCTGCTGTTCCTCGGCGCCGGCTCGGTCATCCACGCCATGTCGGACGAACAGGACATGCGCCGGATGGGGGGCCTCGCGGACAAGATCAAGGTCACCTACTGGATGATGTGGATCGGCAGCCTCGCGCTCGCCGGTATCGGCATCCCCGGCGTGATCGGCTTCGCGGGCTTCTATTCGAAGGACATCATCCTCGAGGCGGCCTACGCGGACCATACGTGGTTCGGCATGCTCGCCTTCTGGCTCGGCATCGTGGCCGCGTTCCTGACTGCCTTTTATTCCTGGCGGCTGCTGATCATGACCTTCAACGGCGCCCCGCGCGCCGATGCGAAGACCGTTGCCCACGTCCACGAGAGCCCCTGGATCATGCTCGGGCCGCTGGTGGTGCTGGCCGTCGGCTCGGTCCTGGCGGGTGCGGTCTTCTACGGAAGCTTCGTGGGCCACCACAGCCACGAGTTCTGGGGCAAGGCGATCTTCGTCCTGCCCGAGAACGACACGGTCGAGGCGGCGCACCACGTTCCCTTCTGGGTGCCCTGGGCACCGCTGGTCGTGGCGCTCTCCGGGATCGGGACGGCCTACTGGATGTACCAGATCAGGCCGGAGATGCCGGCCCGCATCCAGGCACAGTTCGCCCCGCTGCACGCGTTCTTCTACAATCGCTGGTACTTCGACCAGCTCTACGACGCGGTCTTCGTCCGTCCGGCGCGCTGGCTCGGGTTCGAGCTTTGGAAGAAGGGCGACGGTGCGGTCATCGACGCCTTCGGTCCCGACGGCCTCGCCGCGCTGACGCGGGAGGCGGCGGCCCGGTCCGTGCGGCTTCAGACCGGCTACGTCTACCATTATGCCTTCGCCATGGTGCTCGGCGTGGTCGCGCTGATCGCCTGGTTCTGGCTCGCGAACTGAGACCGGCGGAAGACGGGAACAGAAACGACATGTCCGCTTGGCCCCTGCTGACGATCACGACCTTCCTGCCGCTCGTCGGCGTGCTCTTTCTGCTGTTCCTGCGGTCCGATCCGGAGACGGAGGCGCGGAACGCGCGCTGGATCGCGCTCTGGACGTCGCTTCTCACCTTCGGCGTGTCGCTGTTCGTGCTCGGCGCGTTCGATGCGCGAAACCCGAGCTTCCAGCTGCAGGAGACGGTCGCTTGGATCCCGGCGTTCGGGATCAGCTACCACATGGGCGTGGACGGCATCTCGGTGCTGTTCGTGCTTCTGTCCACGTTCCTTACGCCGATCTGCATCCTCGCCAGCTGGGAATCGGTGCAGACCCGGGTGAAGGAATACATGATCGCCTTCCTGGTCCTCGAGACCATGATGGTCGGCATGTTCTGCGCGCTCGACCTCGTCCTCTTCTATATCTTCTTCGAGGGCGTGCTGATCCCGATGTTCATCATCATCGGGGTCTGGGGTGGCGGGCGGCGGGTCTATGCGGCCTTCAAGTTCTTCCTCTACACGCTCCTCGGCTCGGTCCTGATGCTGCTGGCCATCCTCGCGATGGGCTACGCGGCGGGCACGACCGACGTGGCGCGCATCCTGGCCGAGACGCGGTTCCCGGTCGCGATGCAGACCTGGCTCTGGCTCGCCTTCTTCGCCTCCTTCGCGGTCAAGGTGCCGATGTGGCCCGTCCACACCTGGCTGCCCGACGCGCACGTGGAGGCGCCGACGGCGGGATCGGTCATCCTCGCGGGCGTTCTGCTGAAGATGGGCGGCTACGGCTTCCTGCGCTTCTCGATCCCGATGTTCCCGGAAGCGACGGCGATGCTGACGCCGCTCGTCTACGTGCTGTCGGTGGTGGCGATCATCTACACGTCGCTCGTCGCGCTCGCGCAGGAGGACATGAAGAAGCTGATCGCCTATTCGTCGGTCGCCCACATGGGCTTCGTGACCATCGGCCTCTTCACCATGACGCAGCAGGGGATCGAGGGCGCGCTGTTCCAGATGATTTCCCACGGGCTCGTCTCGGGCGCGCTGTTCTTGTGCGTCGGCGTCGTCTACGACCGGCTCCACACGCGGGAGATCGCGCGCTACGGCGGGCTCGTCTCCAACATGCCGCGCTACGCCGTCATCTTCATGTTCATGATGCTCGCCTCGGTCGGCCTTCCGGGCACCAGCGGCTTCGTCGGCGAGTTCCTCGTGCTGATGGGCGCGTTCCAGGCGAACACCTGGGTGGCGCTGCTGGCGACCGTCGGCATCATCCTGGGTGCCGCTTACATGCTGTTCCTCTATCGCCGCATCGTCTTCGGAAAGCTCACCAGGGCCGACCTGCGGGACCTGCTGGACCTCAGCCCGCGCGAGGTGGCGGTCTTCGCGCCCATCGTCGTGCTCGTCCTGTGGCTCGGCGTCTATCCCCAGCCGGTTCTCGACATCTTCGGGCCGACGGTGGAGCACCTCATCCGCAACTACCAGACCGCGCTGGCCGACGGGGCCGCGACGGTCGTCGCCTCGCGCTGAGGCAGGGGGCCGTCAATGACCGTTCCGAGCCTTCTCCCGGCGCTTCCGGAGATCTTCCTCGCCTGCTCGGCCATGGCGCTGCTGATGGTCGGCGTCTTCCGCGGCGAGGGGTCGACGCGCCTCGTCTCGGTGCTCTCGGTCGTCGCGCTGCTGGTGACCGCCGCGCTCGTCCTCGGCGCGGGATCCGAGCGCACCGTCACCTTCAACGGCCAGTTCGTCGCCGATCGCTTCTCGGCCTTCATGAAGGTCCTGGTGCTGATCGGCTCGGCGCTGTCGCTGATCGTCGCGATGGACCACCTCGAGCGCGAGCAGATCGACCGGTTCGAGTATCCGGTCCTCATCCTGTTCGCCACGCTCGGCATGCTGATGATGGTGTCGGCCAACGACCTCGTCGCGGTCTATGTCGGGCTGGAGACCCAGAGCCTCGCGCTCTACGTGCTGGCCGCCTTCCGGCGCGACCACGCGCGCTCGAGCGAGGCCGGGCTGAAGTACTTCGTCCTCGGCGCGCTCTCGTCGGGTATCCTTCTCTATGGCATGTCGCTGGTCTACGGCTTCGCCGGGACCACGTCGTTCGATGGTCTCGCGCGCCTTTTTGGCCACGGTTCGGTGCCGTCGGTCGGCCTCGTCGTGGGCCTGGTGTTCGTGGCCGCGGGTATCGCGTTCAAGATCTCGGCCGTGCCCTTCCACATGTGGACGCCCGACGTCTACGAGGGCGCGCCGACGCCGGTGACCACCTTCTTCGCCGCAGCGCCGAAGATCGCGGCCGTGGCGCTGTTCATCCGCGTCCTGACCGAGCCCTTCGGCGGCCTCGCCCATCAGTGGCAGCAGATCGTGTGGGTGACGGCCCTCGGGTCCATGCTGCTCGGGGCCTTCGCCGCGATCGGACAGACGAACATCAAGCGGCTGATGGCCTACAGCTCCATCGGCAACGTCGGCTACGCGCTCGTCGGCCTCGCGGCGGGGAACGAGAACGGCGTCCAGGGCGTGATGATCTACATGGCCGTCTATCTCTTCATGACGGTCGGCAGCTTCACCATCGTGCTCTGCATGCAGAAGGACGGCCGGTCGGTGGAGGACATCGCCGACCTGAAGGGTCTGTCGCGCACGCACCCGCTGCTGGCGCTCGCCATGGCGGTCTTCATGTTCTCGATGGCCGGCATCCCGCCGCTCGCCGGCTTCTTCTCCAAGCTCTACGTCTTCCTCGGCGCGATCGAGGCCGGGCTCTACGTCCTGGCCGTCCTCGGCGTGCTGAGCAGCGTCGTCTCCGCCTTCTATTATCTGAGGATCGTCAAGCTCATGTACTTCGACGAGCCGGTGGTGGCGCTCGACCGGCCGATCGGCATGGGGGCGACCGCCGTCCTCGCGGGGACGACCCTCTTCACGCTGCTGTTCATCGTGTTCCAGACGCCCATCGTGGCCGGGGCGGCGACGGCCGCGACCTCGCTCCTCGCGCGATGAGCGGGGCCGCGGCGACGTCCCTGCCGCGGTTCTTCCGGCTCGTCGCGTTCGACACGGTCGACAGCACGAACGATCTGGCGCGCTCGCTCGCCACCGAGGGCGCGCCGGAGGGCACGCTCGTCTGGGCCCGGACCCAGACCGCGGGCCGGGGCCGGCGGGGCAGGGGCTGGCATTCGCCGCCAGGCAGCCTGTTCCTCTCGATCCTCCTCCGCCCGGAGGTCCCA
>Ga0315907_10002543_pt1 | contig 22736 bp, 29 predicted proteins | sample LakEriMetagenome_3_FD_203525 | JGI IMG/M metagenome (GOLD analysis project Ga0315907, IMG submission 203525) | Freshwater fungal communities from buoy surface, Lake Erie, Ohio, United States - Buoy 12 MA123 | ecosystem: Environmental > Aquatic > Freshwater > Lake > Lake biofilm | place: USA...
CGAATGTCAATCTCTGAGTGTGTGGTCCAGCCACCATTCTCGATCTCTTGGATTAAGTCTTGCATATGATAGAGCATATCATTAGTATCCATGTTTGTCAACCCTTTACTTGAATAAGTTTAATAACCTTAGCCTTTGACCTGCCGTGATACGGATAAGCAACAACAGGCGTCATCTTATCCCAACACTTGCGACAAGTCAAGCACTTTCCACCTTGTTTGTAAGCAGGACACACCCACGCACTAGTCTCTGTATCGTGATCAGGTATGATGGTGCTAGAGTTTAGATAAGTATCTACAATACTGCCATCAATAGCATCAGAAGAGGCCCTGACTGTAACATTAGGTAGGCTATGCATAGCCCTAAGAACAGGCTCAAACTTAGCAAACTTATGCATTCGAGTAGGTATCCAATGATTACAATCTGGCGTTTGCTGCATAACGGCATAGATTTTCTCCGCTAGTTTGATGTGGTACATATCGCCAGAGTCAAACCACCTGAACAATTTCTTGCCCTTGAGTGCCTTGACCATACGATCCACCCAGTCTAACTCTGTCCAGTCTTGTAAGTTAAAGGCCCGTAATGCCTTAACATCTGGCATATGATATAGACCCTGCCTAGCATAGCAAAACTTACAAGCGTCTACTATCTCACCCGTAGAATCTCTAGACCCTGGACAGGTGTCCAAAGCCTGGAGACTCCACGAATAACACCCTAGTTTGGATGTCCTGGATAACATTACAGTGCCTCAGATGTGGTGTGTACTTGGTGATCGGCACACACAAACTTGATGGACCAGTTTTTGACAGTGAAAACCTTACCATCTTGGGCACGCTGAACAGTAGCAAACAAGGGATTGACCTTGATTACTTTACCGTTAACACGCTCTCCCTTGCGATACACTGTCAGGAATCTACCGCCACGATGCTTTAACACACCATTGAAACGCAGGGAAACACGAAAAAGTCTTAACATTTGAAGCTCCTTTTAGATAACTATCTATTGACAAAACACAAAATTACTAACCACAGCCAAACTATAACACAACACTGCCCAATTGTCAAGTGAAAAAAGGGAGAGGGATTTCTCCCTCCCTCCTTAGATTGTTGCGGGTTCCACTTGCTCCTCGACTGCCTCATTCGCGATCACCATCAGCCGCTCCGCGAGATCGAATCGCCCGTGATGTTGGAGATGCTGGGCCAGTCTATCGAGTTCGGCTGAGATATCCCCAAGACTTAGCAGATTCTCAGTCTTGACCGATTCGTCCGGCGATTCTTCGGATTCGGGTTTCTCTTTTTTGTTTAGGTCCCTTGCATATTTCGCTAGCAATTGGACCGACTTAGTACTGTAGTCGTAAAGCTTGGTCCGTTTCTCGTGATCTTTCCAATTCTTGATTACGGCTTTAACTCGGGACCGATAATTCTTGGCTTCTTTTTCGTCTTCGCCCTGATTTATCCGGTAGTTTAGATAACTATCTAAAAACTCCTCCATCTGTCCATCGTCCGTGATACTGATTAGACAATTTTTGATGATGGCCACGGCCTTAGTGCCTGCGCCGGTTTCGATTTTAGCTAGCTCTTTACCCTGATTCTCAAAATCCATAATGCCTCCTGGTAGTTTAGGGATATGGATTAGATAACTATCTATTCCATGACTCGATATTAATGATTTGCACTGCAGCAAACAATTAGGGGAAACCCTAATGTATATTTATACAGTGACCCCCTCTGTTGTTTTTTAGAGACACTTTAGGGTGCTTCATAGTCTCTTTCTATCACTCCCCAGCCCTCAATAGTTTCTACCTATTGGCACGATTCTTGCCCTAGCAAGTCCCATACCAGACTGCGCTGTAGGGTTATTTGTGGTAAAAATACAACACGGGGGAGGGGGGACAGAACAGAGTGCCCGCGTTGGGGAACCCCATAGACACAACAGAAGGCAAAATAGGATTAAATAGTGGGAAAATAGCCCTAAATAGTACAAAATAGGGCTGAATTACCACTATAAAATTGTCCTTATAAATCAATAACTTAGCCTAAGAATAAGAATTAGTAGCATTTATAGTAAAAAGGAGGTGCTCACTACAGGTTTAGACAGGACTAATCTGTACTCTTTAGCTCCTAAATAGTACAAAGTACTTGACTTTTTAGAAAAAATATGCTATAATAAATGTATTAAGAACAAACTATGTAGGAACTAAATACTAAAATCATAATAATAATTACTAATAATTTAAAACTACATAGATAGTAAGGAGAAACACTAAAGTGTCCTTAGAATCTCAAGGTGTTACCCTGTCCCCTCCTAAAAAAAGAGGCAGGCCACGAAAAGCAGACGTTGAATCCAAGAAAAAACGAAACGTAGTAGGAAGACCTCCAGGCGAAGCAGCAAGAATAAAAGAATTTTATGCTCGTCTTCTGTCTACTAGCGGAGAAAAAGTCATTGAGACTGTCCTCCGCAAGGCTATGGACGACACAGACAAGGACCAAGTTGCTTGTCTTAAGATGTGTATGGATAGGCTATTACCTGTGTCCCATTTTGAGAAGCAGGGGCAGGGCAGAAGCAACGCTATCCAGGTACAGATTGTTACCACTGGTGCGCCACAGATCGCTGCCAGGGAAACTGAAGTTAACTATGAGGTTATAGACATGGAGGCTCCAGATGGCGAATCTGAGAGTTGAACTCCATCCTAAGCAGACAGAGGTATTTAATGATAGTCACCGTTTTAAAGTGGTTGCTGCAGGACGAAGATTTGGAAAGTCTCGCCTTGCTGCTTGGACCCTCATCATTGAAGCATTAAAGTCAACAGAAAAGGATGTCTTCTATGTTGCTCCAACATTTCAACAAGCTAAAGACATCATGTGGTCGGTTCTTAAAGAGCTTGGCCACGAGGTTATCAAGTCTGTTCACGAGAATACGGCAGTTATTACGCTTGTAAACGATAGGAAGATTTACCTTAAAGGCTCCGATCGTCCAGATACAATGCGTGGTGTGGGTCTAGCGTATGTCGTGATTGACGAATATGCTGACATGAAGCCACAGGTATTCGAGCAGATTCTTAGACCTGCTCTAAGTGATGTAAAAGGTGGGGCATTATTTATTGGTACACCGAAGGGACGCAATCACTTCTATGAATTGTACCAGATGGCTCAAAGAGGCGAAGACGAGGATTGGTCATCTTTTCACTTTACCTCGTTTGATAATCCGCTACTTGATCCGAAGGAGATTGAAGCAGCAAAGAAGTCGATGTCTTCCTTCAGTTTTAGACAGGAATACCTTGCTTCTTTCGAAGCCGCCCAGTCAGACCTCTTCAAAGACGAATGGATTAAGTATGTTGATTCTGATGATTTGCCTGATGACGGTTCTTATTACATCGCTGTTGATTTGGCTGGCTTTGAAGATGTAAGCAAGCAAGCCAGTAATAAGAAGAAGCATCTGGATGAAACAGCAATTGCAGTAGTGAAAGTCTGTCTTGATGGTTGGTATGTCGATACGATTGTAGCAGGAAGATGGGATATCAAAGAAACCGCAAACAAGATATTAGAAACAGCAAGAAGTTACGATGTTCGATTAGTAGGTATAGAGCGAGGAATGGCAAGGAACGCCGTACTCCCGTACCTACAAGACTTGATGAAGAAGAAATCATTTTTCATCTCGGTGACAGAACTAACTCATGGCAACAAGAAGAAGACGGACAGGATTGTTTGGGCGCTCCAGGGACGCTTCGAGCATGGAAGGATTAAGTTAGTAAGAGGCGATTGGAATAAACAGTTTGTAGACCAACTGCTTAACTTTCCAAACCCACAGGTGCATGATGACTTAATTGATGCTCTAGCGTATATTGACCAGATAGGCATCACAGAGTTTACAGACATGGTTGAAGATGACGAGTATGAGGCTTTAGACCCTATATCAGGATACTAATATGAGCGGGATTATAAACTTATTTAGAGGTTTAGTCAACGATGCTGATTTACTAGCAGCTAGTACTATGTCAGACCGAAAAGGTTTACTGACTATGAAGCCTGCTAAATTAGAATATCCTGAAATTATTGGTGGACAAGAAGCTTTAATTAATTATACTGCTGTTGCTCCAGATGAAGAAGTAAACATAATTGAACAAAACATGAAACTTGCCAGAGACATGGCAACTCGTGGGGCAACCTTTGAAGATCAAGTTGCTCGAACAGGAATGGGTATTGGACCAGATGGAAAGCTTAGGTTTGAGATTCCAGATACTGGGGCTAAGTTAACAATTCCTACAGATATGCTAGAAGAAGGTGAAGTATACAAAGCTAAAGATTTATTAAGCCATCCTCGACTATATGATTTTTATCCTGCTCTAGCTGAAAAAGAAATTCGTATTGTTAATGAACCTGATAAGCCAGAATCTTTTGGGGCTTACAATTTTAACAGTCAGATTATTGATTTAAATATTGGGTCGCAACCTTTTATTGACCAAAGCCCAGTACAGGTTGTTTCTGGTTTACTACATGAAGCTCAGCATTACGCACAACAAATTGAAAGATTTATCCAAGGCACAAGCCGAGATAAAGAATTAAAAAAATATACAAACAAAAAATGGTTTGAAGCTTCAGAAAAAGATAGACAAAGAGCTACAGAAGATTACTTAAAAAACTACGGCGAAGCAGAAGCACGCAATGTACAGATTCGTTTTGAAGATCCTATTTGGGCAAAGTTTGGTCCACAAAAATCAATAACAAAAGGCAAAACATTTCCTCAAACTATGGGACAAGATCCTTTTACAGTGAATCAGTTTAAGCGTCCTCTTGGTCCAACAGAGTTTATTAATCAGTCTGGTGAATCTGTTGACTCCAGGTTAGAATATATTGATCCTTTTGGCGACACTACTAGGGAATAAACATGGCTGAATTTAAAGAAGACCCAGTTACTGAGTCAGATAAAGAATTAATTAGTTTTATTACTTCACATTGTGATCGTTGGCGAGAGCATAAGGAAGTAAATTACGAAAAACAGTGGGACGAATACGAGCGTCTATACTATGGCATCTGGTCTGATGAAGACAAGACCAGGGAGTCAGAGCGTTCAAGGATTGTGTCTCCTGCTATCCGACAGGCGGTAGAGAACAAGACCTCCGAGATTATGGAGGCTACTACTGGTCGTGGTGAATTCTTTGAGTTAGCTGACGATGCTGCTGATACTGACGGTATTGATGTGGAGATGATGAAAAAACAACTCCATGAAGACTTAAAAAGAGATAAAGCAGACAAAGTTTGGTCTGAAGTAGACCGCAACGCTGAGGTATTTGGTCTTGGTATTGCTGAAATTCAAGTTAAATCAACACTAGAATTTATCCCAGCTACTCAACCTATACCAGGAGGAACTAACGCAGCTATTGGTGTACTAGAAACAGAGCGTGTAACTGTTCCAATTAAATCTATTCACCCTCGTAATTTCCTTTGGGACCCTAACTCTGATACAGTAGATGACGGTCTTGGGGTTGCTGTCGAAGAGTATACCAGCCTATTTAAGGTTGTGAAAGGAATCGAAGATGGCATCTACCGAAAGGTTAATATTGGTCCTGAGTATACTGATAATGCTCTTGAGCCAAATCAATTGGATACACTATACCAAGAAGACAAGGTCCGAATCCTTCGTTACTACGGTTTAGTTCCTCGTGAATATTTAAAACAACTTGAAAACGAAGGTAAAGAAGTAGTTGATTTATTTCCAGAAGATAGCGATGCAGATACATATAGCGATTTAGTTGAAGCTGTAGTTGTTATCGCTAACAATCAGTATCTTCTTAAAGCTGAATCCAATCCTTACATGATGAAGGACCGTCCAATTGTAACCTATACACCTGAAAAGGTTCCTGGTCGATTGGTTGGTATGGGGACAGTACAAAAAGGCTACAATATGCAGAAGGCTATTGATGCCCAATTGCGTAGTCATCTTGATTCTTTGGCTCTTACTACGGCTCCTATGATGGCCGCAGACGCTACAAGACTACCACGAGGTGTAAGTTATAAGGTTCAACCTGGAAAGACACTACTTACTAACGGTAATCCTAACGAGATACTATTCCCGTTTAAGTTTGGTTCTACTGATGCAGCTAATATCCAGACTGCCCAGCAGTTTGAAACCATGCTGCTTCAGGCCACAGGTACTCTTGATAGCCAAGCCATGACCCGTGCAGTGGCTTCTGGTGAGGCTGGTGGTGCGTCTATGTCCCTGGCTATGTCTTCTATCATTAAGAAGAACAAGCAGGCTCTGATGAACTTCCAGGATGACTTCCTAATCCCTCTGATTAAAAAGGTCGCCTATCGGTATATGCAGTTTGACCCAGAGCGTTATCCTAGCCGTGACTTCCAGTTTACCCCTGCCTCCACTCTTGGCATGGTTGCTAGGGAGTACGAGCAGCAACAGTTCATTGGCCTACTGCAAACCCTTGGACCAGAATCTCCAGTTTTGCCGTTGGTGCTAAAAGGTATTATTAAAGGTTCTAGTCTGTCGAATAAAGAAGAGTTAGCTGCTGCGCTTGATCAAATGAATCAACCTAACCCTGAAACACAAGCAATTCAACAGGCACAGGTACAAGCCCAGCTTCAATTAGTCCAAGCTCAAATTAATGAACTTAATTCAAGGGCTGCAGAGTCTCAAGCTGACGCTCAAGAGGCTATGGCTAAAGCTCAAAAAACTTTGGTTGAAGCACAGCTTGCTCCTGAAGAGTTAAGAGCTAAAGTTATTCAGTCAGTGACTGCTAACTTAGATGGAGGACAACAAGGAGAGTTTGACCGCCGTGCAAAAATAGCAGATCTAATCCTTAAGGAACGAGAAATCCAGACCAAGGAAAATATTGTAGAAGCACAAATGAATAGAAAAGTCCAGTAAATACTTGACAAATCTATAAAAATATGGTATAATAAGAATATGTTGTAGAAATACAACACAGTCCTAATAAGGAGAAACTGTGGATAAAGAGTTACAAGCCTATTACGAGGCTAGGTTCGACATGATGGCATCCAAGGGATGGCAAGATCTAATCGAAGACCTACGCAAGATTGAAGAAGTATCTAAGGATTTAGACAGGTGCAATGGCATAGAGGATTTGTACTATGCCAAGGGACAGTTAGACATCCTTAACTTCATCTTTAAACTCAAGGAAGCGTCCGAAGATGCTTATGAGGAGTTACAACGATGAAGCGGATATTTGAATTTAGATGTGTGAAAGACCACATCACTGAAAAATTTGTTGATGATGAGGTTCGCTCAGTTGAGTGTCCACATTGTCACAATGAAGCTGCTCGTATTATCTCGTCACCCCGCTTTGTGTTGGAGGGCATCACAGGTGCGTTTCCAACAGCACATGATGCGTGGGCTAGAAAACATGAGCAGGCAGCAAGAGCCTATCAAAAGAAAAGCGAAAAAAATAGCTGATCCGATGGGCATTTTTTAATTTCCTAGAATCCATTGTGGACAGGAGGATAATGTGGCAGAACTTATCGACCCGCAAGAGCAAGAAGTAGAAGGCGCAGTTGACATTACACAGGAACAAGAGACTCAAGAAGTTGAGCAAACTCCAGAGCCTGTAGCACAGGAAGAAACTTCTGTAGAAGAAGTTGTTCCACCCAAGTACAAGGGCAAGAGTCTTGATGAAATCATCAGGATGCACCAAGAGGCTGAGAAGCTCATTGGTCGTCAAGCCCAAGAAGTTGGTGAAGTGCGTAAACTGGCTGACGAACTAATCAAGCGACAACTCGAAACTAAAAAAGAAGAAGTTCCTGCTACAAAAGAAGACGAGATTGACTTCTTTGAAGATCCTAAGAAGTATGTAAACAAAGCAGTAGAACAGCATCCTGTAGTTAAAGAAGCCAGAGAACAGGCTTTTGAAATTAAACGGATGCAGACATTGAATAGACTGAAAACAGAGTTTCCAGATTTTGAAAGTACTGTAGCAGATCCTACATTTGCGGAGTGGGTTAAAGCCTCTCCAGTGCGTTTAAGGTTATACGCAGCAGCAGATGCAGAAATGGATTTTGATTCTGCCGCAGAACTTCTTAGTACCTGGAACTATGTTAAACCTAAAGCTGTTTCAAAAGTTGCTGAACCTTCTCCAGAAGTTAAAGCAGCCCAAAAAGCAGCAGTTAAATCAGCTACTGTAGATGTTGGTTCTAATGCTTCTGCTCCTACAACTTCTAAGGTTTATCGAAGAGCAGACCTTATCCGACTACAATTGGAAGACCCTGACCGCTACTATTCACTACAAGATGAGATTCTTGCGGCGTATGCAGAGGGACGGGTTAAGTAAAACTTAACTTTTAGGAGATTTAAAAATGCCTTTGGGTACTAATAACGTAACAACGACAACCGCAGCAAAGTTTATTCCTGAGATTTGGAGTGACGAGATTGTTGCTGCATATAAAAAGTCACTGGTTCTCGCTAACCTCGTGAACAAGATGAACTTCAAGGGTAAGAAAGGTGACACCGTTCACATTCCGAAACCCACCCGTGGCACTGCTTCTGCTAAGGTTGCTAGCTCTCAGGTTACTCTGATTGCTGCTACTGAAGACGAAGTGGTTGTCAACATTGACAAGCACTATGAGTACAGCCGTTTGATTGAGGACATCGTGACCGTTCAGGCACTGCCCTCGCTGCGCCGTTTCTACACGGATGACGCAGGCTACTCGCTCGGCGTGCAAGTTGATAGCGACATCTGGACGCTGTGGAAGTCTATTGGTGACGGTAACGGTTCTAGCTATGCTAACAGCCGTGTCTTCACGTTCACCGACTCGACTGGTGCTCTGGCTGCCTATGATGGTTCGCTGGCTGCTGGCGAAGGTAAGTTTAGCGATATCGGTTTTCGCCGTGCTATTCAGTATCTTGACGATGCTGATGTGCCGATGGATGGCCGTTCCTTCGTTATCCCGCCCGTGCTGCGTAACGCATTGATGGGTACTGACCGCTACACCGAGCAAGCCTTTACTGGTGAAGCAGGCGCTGGCAACACAATCCGCAATGGTCGTGTTGGCAATCTGTACGGTATCGAAGTCTACATCTCCAGCAATGCTCCGACTCCTGAGTCTGGCGCACGCCTCGCTGGCCTCTTCCATCGTGATGCATTCACGCTGGTTGAGCAGATGGGTGTTCGCTCACAGACCCAGTACAAGCAAGAGTGGCTGGCTGATCTGATGACTGCCGATACTCTGTACGGCGTTAAGACCATCCGTACCGATGCTGCTGTCGGTCTGGTGGTGGATTGATCAATAGCTTAGTGCTTACATAGCACAATAGCTTCTCCCCAGGCTCACAAGGTCTGGGGAGTTTTACTAAGTAAATTTACTAAGTTTACTGAGTAAAACTACAAGAGGACTTAAATGGCGATATATCGTGGTCCTGGTGGCCCAGGTGACGCAACAGCAGATGCCGCTAATCAAGCACAAGCTGCTGTCAATGCTGCTAATGCTGCGGCTAATAGTGCTGCTGCCGCTGCTGCATCTGCTCAAAGTACAATTGATTTTACCACTGGCTTAGATGTCAGTGTTTCATCTTTACCTGCTGGCTCTACGCCTACAGTTTCGTATAACTCCAATACTATATCATTAGCATTAGGAATACCTAATGGCACAACTGGACCCACTGGCCCTCAAGGTCCAACTGGAGCTACTGGTGCAACTGGTCCAACTGGTCCCGCTGGTCCAACTGGACCCACTGGCGCTACTGGTGTAGCTGGTCCTCCAGGCCCTACCGGACCAACAGGCTCTACTGGTCCCGCTGGCCCAACTGGACCAACAGGTCCACAGGGCTTACAAGGTGATACTGGTCCTACAGGACCTACTGGCCCAACAGGACCTACTGGTCCAACAGGCCCAGCTTCTACAGTTCCAGGACCACCTGGACCAACTGGACCAACAGGATTACAAGGCGATGCTGGCCCACCTGGACCCACTGGCCCAACAGGTCCAACAGGACCTCAAGGACTACAAGGCGATACTGGTCCGACTGGTCCTACTGGATTAACAGGACCTACAGGGCCTACTGGCCCACAAGGACTTCAGGGCGATGCAGGACCTCCAGGCCCGACTGGTCCTACTGGAACTACTGGTCCTACTGGACCAACAGGCCCGACTGGTCCAACAGGCACAGCAGCAACTATTGCAGTAGGAACCACAACTACAAGTCCTGCTGGCGGTAACGCTTCTGTAGCAAATAGCGGTACGAGCAGTGCTGCGATATTTGATTTTACTATCCCAACTGGACCAACAGGACCAACAGGACCAACAGGACCGACTGGTCCCACTGGCCCAACTGGAGCAACTGGCCCAACTGGTTCACCTGGACCAACTGGTCCTGCTGGCTCTCCTGGGCCTACTGGTCCAAATGGAACAGCCGCGACTATTTCTGTAGGACCTACAACTACAAGTCCTGCAGGTGGTAGTGCATCTGTTACTAATAGTGGGACTTCCTCCGCAGCTATTTTTAATTTTACTATTCCAACTGGACCTACTGGCCCTACTGGTCCAACTGGTGCAACTGGCCCTACAGGACCTACAGGATCTCCTGGATCTCCTGGTCCAACTGGACCTAGTGGGGCAACTGGACCAACAGGTCCTACTGGTCCAACTGGCCCAACTGGTCCTAGTGGAACAGCTGTTGTTAGGATGTGGGTAAATTTTAACGGCACAGGAACACCAGCAATTAGAAATAGTTTTAATGCTTCAAGTATTACTGATGTTGGAGCAAGCGCATATACTGTTAATTTTACAAATGCATTATCTGCATCAACATATAGTGCATTTGCTACTAATTATAGAAAAGAAGGTCAATGGGCAATAGGACACGCTATATTATCATCTGATACCTCAACAACAGCTAGAAGGCCAAGCACAACTTCTGTTAGTACTTTTGGTATATTTGGAGATAGCGGTACTGATCCAACAGACGTTTATGTTGTTGTGTTTCTTTAATTAAAAGGAATATTATATGGGACTTGATAAAAGAATACTTTACCCAGATCCTGATGTAGGAGTTGCTGTTATAGCTGGTTCTCCTGAGTGGTTTTCAAATCCATTAAATACTATAGAAGAACTTGCAAAAAAAGATGTTCCAGCAGGTATGCCTTATAAAATTGTTGATGTTTCCGTTGTTGCTATAGATCGAACATTTCGTAATGCTTGGGAATATGATTTTTCTAATCCCGATGGTTACGGCCTTGGGCATACAGCATGGCTTGAACAAAGGAATAGCAAATGATTACAGTAAATATGAATAAAGCAAAAGAAATAAAAAAAAATTTAATTAGATTAGAAAGAAAAACACTTTTAGAAAAACTTGATGTTGAGTTTATGAAAGCAGTTGAATTAGGTAATACAACTCTTCAATCAGAAATTGCTATTAAAAAACAAGCATTAAGAGATGCTACGACTGACCCTGTAATAATTAATGCTCAAACACCAGAAGAATTAAAAGATGCAAGACCTGCTGCTTTTAACTTAGTAAAATAAAATAAAAAGAATATATTTATGAATGCAATGTGGCAAATGTGGCAACAAAGGTATAACAAAGACCTCTGCCAGAAGATAGTAGAAGAAGCAAGTAAGATTGAACCGCAAGACGCAATCATAGGTTTTCAAGGCTCTAACGTAAACACCAATGTGCGTAGAAGTAAGGTTCGATGGATTACTAGAGATAACCAGGAACTAGGTTGGTTGTATCCAGAGATAACTAACCTATTCCATATTGCTAACCATAATGCCTTTGGTGCAGAACTGTGGCACTTAAACGAGTTACAGTTTACTGAGTATAACGCAGAAGACCAAGGATATTATAATTGGCATAACGATGTAAACTGGGATGATGGTAGATTAGCGCACAGGAAACTTTCCTTTGTATGCCAACTAACAGACCCAGCAGAGTATGAAGGTGGTGATTTTGAAATGAAACCATTACATCTTACAGCACCTAATGCAGAACAATTAAAGACACAAGGAACAGCACTAATCTTCCCGTCTTTCATAGTACACAAAGTAAATCCAGTAACCAAAGGCACTAGACACTCGCTAGTAGCTTGGATTGAAGGACCTAAATGGAGATAGTATGGCAACGCAAGCAACCGAGGGAGTCAAGCAAGTAACTGATGCCCTGTCTGTGGTGACAGTTATTGGCACGTTAGCAGAGATTCTGCCTGCTATTGCGGCTCTGTTTACTATTGTGTGGACTTCGTTCCGCATCTATGAAACTGACACTGTTCAGAAGTGGCTAGGTAAGAAATGAGTAGAAAAGTATCTGCCATTACTACTAGGACTAACGCCACTAAGGAAACTATCCTTACAGTACCTACGAAGAATACTGCCTACTGGAAGATGATGTATATTATCAGTCTTACTGGTACAGAAACTCCAAAGGTCTATTGGTACGATAAGTCTACTAACACCGAATACTTTGTAGTTGGCGGTAAGAACTTAGGAGCAGGAGACTTCATTCTTCTAGATGGTAATACAGAAGTAGTTCTTCAAGAAGGCGATGAGATTCGTGTACAAAATACTGGCACAAGTTCTGTAACGTATATTGCCACAGTAGAATATGTACCAGAGCAGGCAGTTCAATTCCAAAACTAAGGAGATATATTATGCCTATGGTCAACGGTAAGAAGTATCCATATACGAAGAAAGGCAAACAAGAAGCTGCCTCTGCAAAGATTAGTAAACTTCGTAAAGAAGGCTATCCGCAGAAACAAGCAGTAGCTATCGGTCTATCTATGGCTGGTCTAGCTAAAAAGAAAAAGGCTAAGAAATGAAACAAGGACTCTACGCAAATATCTGGGCTAAGCGTAAGCGTATCAAAGAAGGTAGCGGCGAGAAGATGCGTAAGCCTGGAACCAAGGGCGCTCCTACTGCTAAGGCATTTAAAGAAGCTAAAAAGACTGCGAAGAAATAAATGGTTAAGAAGGTATATCAGAATCCAGAAGGCGGCTTAAATGCCAAAGGCAGAGCATACTTCAAGGCTAAGGAAGGCGCTAACCTAAAGCCTCCAGTGTCCTCAAAGCAGGCTAAGAAGTCTCCCAAGGCTGCTGCTCGTAGGAAATCTTTCTGCGCTCGTATGAGTGGAATGCCTGGACCAATGAAGGATGAAAAAGGTAGACCAACTAGAAAGGCTCTATCATTACGCAAATGGGATTGCTAAATGGCTAACAAAACTTATCTCCAACTTGTCAATGATGTCCTTATTCGTCTTCGTGAGGCAGAGGTTACATCTGTTACTGATACATCCTACTCCAAGCTGATTGGTAAGTTTGTCAACGATGCCAAGCGACAAGTAGAAGATGCCTATAACTGGAATGCTCTGTCAGAGACATTGACTGTATCTACTTCAGCGGATCTGTTTAACTATGTCATGACTGACGCAGGTATCCGCTTTCGTGTCTTTGATGTGATTAATGACACCAGCAACTGGTTTCTAAATAATGCCTCCACGATGGAGATGGATGAGTGGTTCTTAGTTGATACACCTGAGAAGTCTTCTCCACGCTACTATAACTTTAACGGTGTAGACTCCAATGGTGACACACAGGTAGACCTCTATCCTATTCCTGATGGCGTATACACAATTAACTTTAACATCATCAAGCCACAGGATGAGTTGTCTGCTAACTCTACACAACTTAAGGTTCCTGCTGAACCAGTAATCTTCCTAGCCTACGCTAAAGCACTGGCAGAGCGTGGAGAAGACGGTGGACTGCGTAGCTCAGAAGCATATCAGTTGTACCAGACCAGTCTGGCAGACCATATCTCCATCGAAGGTAATAAGTATCCTGATGAATTCCTCTGGGATTCAGTTTAATGGCTCAAGAAACTCTAACCTCTTCTATTGCTGCGCCAGGATTCTTTGGACTAAACATCCAAGAGTCAGCAGTATCATTGTCTTCAGGCTTTGCGCTTGAGGCAGATAACTGCGTCATTGACCGTTATGGTCGTATTGGTGCTCGTAGAGGCTGGACACCAGTAAATAGCACAGTCAATACTGACCTTGGTGCTGCAAATCCAGTACAGTTTATGTTTGAGATGATTGATAATGGGTCTTCTCAATTTATCAGTGCTGGCAACAATAAGTTGTTTACTGGCACAACTACGATGACTACCAAGACTGTCAGGAATACTGGCAATACTGGTGACGTAACATATACGATTACTGCTAACAATTGGCAAGGTGCTGCTTTGCCCTATGGAGATGGTGTTGATGCTGAGCCTCATGTTATATTGGCACAGTCTGGTCATCAGACTCTAGTGTTCCATGAACTTCCTGCGTCTGGTAGTGGTCCTCATGCACACGATAGTGGAACCTTTGGCTTTCAGCGTCTTGGTGATGTAGGTTCTCTACCAACAGGCTATACAACAACTGACTTTACACCTAACTGCGCTCTTGCTGCCTATGGCAGGGTCTGGCTAGCTGACATTGCAGGAGATCCACAGACGGTTTATTTTAGCCGTTTGCTAGACAGTGCTGACTTCCAAGGCGGTGACTCAGGTTCTCTATCTTTAAACGCAGTGTTTCCTAATACAGACAAGATTGTTGCTCTTGCAGCACATAACGGATTCCTAATTATATTTGGTCGTAATAACATTGCAATTTACAGAGATCCTATTGATGTTACGATTATGACATTGGTTGACTACATTCCTAATGTTGGGTGTGTAGCCAGAGACTCTGTTCAGAATACTGGTACAGATGTTGTTTTCTTGTCTGATGGTGGTGTTCGTAGCTTGCAGCGAGTCATTCAAGAAAAGTCTTTACCTATGCGAGACATCTCTAAGAATGTTCGTGATGACTTGATGACTAACGTGGCCTCTGAGACAGTTACTAATATTCGCTCTGTCTACTATGAGCGAGATGCTTTTTATCTGCTTGCTCTACCTACTACTAAGTTTGTTTATTGCTTTGATATGAGAGGAGCACTACAAGACGGTTCTGCTAGGACTACTACATGGACAAGTATTGAACCTCAGTCTTTTGTGGTTACTAATACTAAAGACTTATACATTGGAAAGCCTGGATATATTGGTAAATACTTTGGTCATACTGACAACGGTACTAACTATCGGTTTAGTTACTACACAAACTACTTTGACTTCGATGCTCCTACCAAAGAAAAGATTATGAAGCAGATTGGTTTTGTCGCAATTGGCGGCTCTAACCAGGATGTGGCTGTAAAATGGGGTTTTGACTATAACGAAAATTTCTTTGCCTTTACGAAAAAACTTGACACAGGTTCAACTTACGAGTATAATATAGGTGAGTACAATATTGCTGAATACTCAGACGGTATTGTTTTAGATAAATTTAAGATACAAGCTGGTGGCACAGGTGCAGTTATACAGATAGGACTAGAAGCTGAGATTAATGGAAACCCTATTTCTATTCAAAGGATTGATGTTTATATTAAACAAGGAAAAATAATATGAGTAATTATACCAAAGCCACTAACTTTGCGGCTAAAGATTCTTTGCCTAGCGGTAACGCTGGTAAGATTATTAAAGGCACAGAGATTGATACCGAGTTTAATAATATTGCCTCAGCTATTTCATCTAAGGCAGACACCAATAGTCCTACTCTGACTGGTACACCGTTAGCGCCTACAGCATCAAGTGGGACAAGTAACACCCAAATTGCAACTACTGCTTTTGTTTCGGCAGCAGATACTACGGCTATCACTAATGAAAGAACCGCTACTGCAACTCTGACAAATAAAACTATATCTGGTTCGAGTAACACAATTACAAACCTGAGCGCATCTAACTTATCTTCTGGTACTGTTCCAGATGCTAGGTTTCCTGCTACATTACCTGCTGCGTCAGGTGCGAACCTTACTGCACTAAATGCTACTCAGTTGACATCAGGTACTATTCCTGCTGCTAGATTCCCTGCGGGTATAATTGTTAAAGTATCTAGTATTGTGTTTACCACAAGAACTGTTACAAGTTCTCAGGTTACCTATGATTTAAGTCTTGGTTCATTTACTAAAACTTATGATTCATCTACTTCAGATATTCTTATTGTAGGAACAATACCTTGTTATAGTTTTGATAACGCTTCTGGTTATTTAAATTTAAAAGTTGGATCAACAGCAAAATATACTGGCATTGCTACAACTCAATTATCAAACGCTCCTTTTTTAATAAATATTTCTCAATATTGGTCTGGACTTGGTTCAGGTTCTCAGAGTGTGTCTACAGGTTGGGCAGCAGCAAATAGTGCTAGTAATAGACCAGTTAATGTTTATATTCCAAATTCAACAGATGACGCACGGCTCCAACAATCTGGAGCAGAGTTAATTATTTACGAAGTTCTTAAGTGAAGATACCAATAGTATTACGAAAACACTACATAATATACATTGAATGGTTTAATAACTTAGTCTTTATCCACACAGATGTATTTAAGTGGACTGCAGAAATAAAGAAACATTATATTAGAGATTTAAACCAACTACAGTCACTACTAAATCTACCGATATACGGATTAGTAGATAATGATAAGTTAGGTAAGTTTGGAGAGTCAATAGGTTTTAAATTTGGAGACTACGCCGTAGGTAAGGACGGTAACACTTATAAGATTTACTACAGGAGTTTATAATGGGCAGAGCAGTAGGAAGAATATTAGATCCGTTTACTGGTGCTAGTTCTACCAGGAGAGCCGCTAATGAGGCTGCTGAACAGCAGGCTGCAGCAGGTAGACAAGCGGCTAACATAGCTGCGTTTAGACCAGTCGGGATGACTAGTCGCTTTGGTACTTCACGCTTTGGTATTACAGATGTAGGCGGGGTTCCTCGTGTTACATCGGCAGAGTATGAAGTAGCTCCAGAGTTACGAGCTATCCAAGACAGGCTGATGGGTTTGACTGGTGGTGCTGTCACCACTGCAGAGGAAGCCCAGGCTGCTGCAAGACCTCTAGGACTAGCTGCAACAAGGTTGTTTGACCTTGGTCAACAGTACCTAGCACAGTCTCCTGAAGAGTTACGTCAACGATACTTTAGTCAGCAACAGGCACTCCTAGCCCAGCCTCGTGCTGCTGAAGAACAAAGACTAGCATCTTCTGTATTTGGTCGTGGCCGTGCTGGTTTAAGTGTTGGTCCTACTGGTCAACCAGAACTTGCTACATTAGCCAACGCACGCAGACAGCAGGACTTGATGCTGGCTGCCCAAGCTGAACAAGGCGCTCAACAACAATTAAATTATGGAACTGGTTTGTTTGGTTCTGGCACAAGTCTTCTTGGTCAGCAGTATGCGCTTCCTGGTCAAGCTCTTTCTCCGCTTCAATCTTTGCTTGGTGCTGTAGGTTCAGTCGAACAGATGGGTCAACAACCATTCCAGATGGGCCTTGCTGTTGGACAAGCTGCTCAACCTGGAGCACAGGCTGGCGCTGGCTTACTTGGACAAGGTTTATCACAAGCTGCTCAGACTCGCTACCAAGGCGTACAACAAGCTAACGCTGCTAATGCTGCCTTCCTACAATCACTGATTGGCGCTGCCTCTGGTGGTATGGGAGGCGGTGGAGGAGGTGGTATGGGAGGCGGTGGTTGGGGAGGTTCTAGTCCGTGGAGTGACGCACAATGGAGTAGATGGGCTGGGTCCTCTTCTACGGTTCCTCCAGCAGGTATGGTTTAACAGGAGATAAGTATGGGAATGTCAGCACAACAGATGTTACAAAATGACCCTGAGTACCTTGCTCGTCAGTTAGCACAGCAAGAGATTCAGCGTTATCAAAACTTTCAGAATCCTCAACTAGGATTAGCCTCTACATCAGGCGCTGTTATTGGCCGTGGTCTTGCTAACCTGTTTGGTGGTCGTGGATTCTTTGAAGTATCTGATCCATCACTTCGTAAAGTAGCTGAGACACAGCGTGTGTTTAATGAAGCTATGACTAACTTTGATCCAGCTAATCCTGCTGCATCCTATGAAGCTATGGCTAACAGGTTTTCTGAGCTAGGGTATGGTCAACAGGCTATGATGGCTGCTCAAGAAGCTGCTAAATATCGTGAACAAGAATTTGGCCGTGGGTTGCGTGAACGTCAACTTGCTATTTCTGAAGCAGATTTAGCAATTAAACAAAAACAAGCAGCAGAGGCAAAAGAAACTAATCTTGTTACTACTAACGGTGACGCAATCGTTAAGAAAGAAGGTAAGTTTTTTGTTCAAACAACAGACGATGAAGGTAATGTTCAGTTAAATCCATACAGTAAAAAAGCATATGGACCTATAGAAACTAAGACTGACTATGCTAGAGCACAGGCTGCAGCAGGTGGTGGAATACAAAGACAGACTGTATATGGGGCAGGCGGTCTACCAATTGGCTACGATATTTTAGATAAACAAGGTAATGTAATTCGTAGAGAATTGTTTAGAGGAGGCGCTGGAACCGCTGCCAGTCCTGGGCAACCAGCACCTGGAGCATCAGTTCCAAACATTTTCCAACAAGAACTTGAAAGACGTTTGAAAAATAAATAATGGCTGAAATAAAACAATCTGTATTAAACGCATTATCTACATCAGACTTAAAAGCCCTAGCTGATGGTAATCTTGATGCTGTATCTACTACTGCATTAAAATTACTAGCTGATGTAGAGTTTGGTGCAGGTGAATCTTTTGCTCGAGGCGCTGAACGAGGAGCAACTGGTTTTATTAGAGGGGGTGCAGACCTTCTTCGTAAAGCTGGTATTGATGTGTCAGCTACAGAGCAAACTGGAGTAACACCAGAAGGATATTTTGATCCTTTAACTGGTATGCAAGGAACTCCAATATCAGCAGAGACAACAAGCTTAGTAGCTCCTGGTCAAAGACAACTAACAGACTTTGAGAAAGAACAAGAATATAGGGCTATGTTATCTCAAAGACCAGTAGCTACGCTTGGCGGTTACTTTGCTGGCGCTGTTGCAGGAGATCCTACAAACTTAATTGGCTTTACAGCAAAAACAGCACTTAAAGGCGCTGGTCAATTAGGCACATTAGGCGCTGTTCAAGGAGCTATAGAACCTGTATATCAAGAGTTTGACGACTCTCGGTTACGCAATATTGCTTTTGGTGCTGGTGTTGGTTCTGTCTTTGGTGCTGGTGTTGGCGCTCTTGCTGGACGGTTTGCTCGTAAGGCAGACGAAGCTGCAGCCAAGGTAGAAGGAGAACCACAGGCTGTAACTAAAACAAGAGAAGAGATTGAAGCAGAGCTTCCTGCAATAACACCATCTGAACAGCCAGCAGCGCTGCTATCTAAACTACCAGAAGCAGACCAATCAATCGTAGACAACGTTCTGTCTCGGTACGAAGATGTCAGTATTCTTCCTCCAAAAGCTTTTGAAGAAGTAGCAACAGCATTAGAAACTACTAACCCGCAAGCTGCAGCATTGTTTCGCGGTGCAAAAGAATTACCAGAGGCAACTACTGCTCAGGGACAAGCCGCTCTACTAAAAGGACAGCAGCCAGACTTAGTAGCTCAGGCGCAAAATGCTGCAATTAAAGCAGACTTAGAAAAGCAAACAAATCTAAAAGCTGCTAAAGTAACTGGTGATGATATTGCAGAGGCTTCATCAGCTACTAAGTTTGAACGCACTGGTGATATTAGGGACTACCTTACTGATCCAGTCAGAACTGCTCCTTTAAATCCTGAGCAGATAAAAAAGATGTTGTCGCCTGATAATCCTTACAGAGGACAGAATCTTAAGACTGCCTTAGCTACTAATAATAAAGTTACTGATGCCCTGGCTTCTCTTGTTGGTCCCACATTTGGACGGTTTAATAGAGAGAAGGCAGCTAAAACCTGGGCGCAAGTAGAAACTAAAGGTGAGTCATTGCCGTATGAAGTTGCAGTCAACAGCATGATTAACCGTAAACAAGAAGAAATATATGGCGCTGAGGTTGTAGCGGCTATTGCTAAAAACTTAGCCAGCGATATTGCACATCTTGATAGTCTTAAAGAGGTAGCTAGGATAGCTAAAGAACAAAACAACGAAGAGTTCTATGCTTATGCTACACAACAGCTTGCACAAATTACTGCATTATCTGCCTCTTTAGATGGAAACATTAGTAATATTGGTAGAGCATTAGCATATACAAAACAAGTTAAAAAGATAATTGATCAGGGCGGTACGCTGCCGCCCTACCTTGGAGGTTTTAAGTGTTAAAGAATCCTGACGCCTGTAAACAAGCGGTAGATGCATACTTTGATGCGCTGCGTAATATTGATAATATGAATGTTGATCAAGGCGCTAAAGTCGATCTTAAGGCTAAGCTAACTAAGAAGGTTGCTGAAACACCTTCTTGGAGAAATAGAATGTCAGAGTTAGTTATTAACTCTTATATTTCTGCTCTTGGTACGCCAGTTGTTAACTTGCTGTCAACAATTGCTAAAGCACCTTTCTTAATTACAGAACGAGCATTGCTTGGTTTAATGCCTGGGAATAAAGTTAAACTAGGTGAGACTACTGCAATGATGCGTGGATTCTTTGATGGCATAGCTGATGGAATAGGTTTTTTTCAACAAGGTTGGAAAGAAGGAATGCCGCTGGACTCTACTGTTGTAGATACTACTATGGGATTTGGTAGATCAGTTACATCTGGTCCAATTGAAAAAGCTGTTGCTCCTGTAGTAACTGCTCCTACTAAAGCTTCGGTAGCTATTGATGAGTTTTCAAAAGCTATCTTTCGTAGGATGCAGCTTAATGCTAAGGCATATAGAATAGCTCAATCATTGCCAGAAGATAAACTTGGTGGTTTAACTAGAGATGAAATGTATACTAAACTTCGTACAGTTGACATCTCTGATCCTACAAAAATAGGCAATGAACGAGTATGGCAACAAGAGCTTAAAAAACTATCGCCAGATTTAGTTGATGAGCTAATAAACTTTTCTAAGATTCAAACATTCCAGCAGGAACTTGGCGAGATTGGGAACATGATGCTAAGAGCAAAGGCTAAGGTTCCAGAGTTAGTGTTCATTGCTCCGTTTATTAAGACACCTATTAATATTCTTAAAGACGCTTTGTCATATGCTGGTGCTGGTTTGTTTATGAAGTCTTTCAAAGGACGCCGAGATGAAGCAGCGGCTAGGTTGTTAATTGGTGCAGGTTTAACTGGAATGGCTGCTAAGGCTGTTATTGATCAAAACTTAACAGGCAGTTATCCAAAAGACCCAGGCCGTAGAGAAGCTATGATAGCTGCTAAAATACCTGAGTATTCTGTTAAGATTGGAGATACTTGGTACTCTTACGCCCGTATCGAACCGCTTGCTACTGTGTTAGGTATTGTGGCTGATGGTGTTGAGACTACTATTGATTACCTTAAAACACCAGACAAAGACAAAAAAACAGAGAAGGTTGCAGTTGATGCTGTACTGGCTATTACAAAAAATCTTACATCTAAAACATTCTTAGAAGGTATTACTGGATTGCTACAAGCAGTGCATGATCCAGATAGATATGGTGGTTCTTATATTAATAGCTTTGCTGGCTTATTAGTGCCAGGAGTTGTAGCTCAGTTTGCTCGTGGTACTGACCCAGTTCAGCGTGAGATAACAACATTTGGTTCTGCTTTAGCAAACAGAATTCCTGGACTACGAACAGACCTTCCAGTTAAGTATGATATCTTAGGCCAGCCTAAAGAAAATATTGGCTACGGTGTAAGTGGTACACTAGGTATTGCTACTAAAGCAGCTACTCAAACACCACTACAAAAAGTAATTGAAGATGTTGGCTTTACATACACCAAACCAGAGAAGAAAATTCGAGGTGTTGAACTTGACGAAACTACCTATGAAAAATACTCAAAACTATCTGGAGAAATGATTCGTCAAGAACTAGAACAAGTCATTGCTGATCCTACATTTAATCAGTATACTAAAGCTCAAAAGAATTTTATTATGAAACGAGTAGCAGAGCGTATGCGTGCTGCAGCAACAAATATTATCTTTGGCGAAAAGATGGAGACAGATTCAGACTTTAGTAATGAGTTTGTACGCCAGCGTTTAAAGAGTCGAGGTGAAGTGCCTCAAGAAGAGCAAGAGTAATTAAGTGAGCGATCCAGCCGCAACTGCCAGAGCCGCACTCTCTGGCATCAAAGAAGCTGTACAAGTTGGCAGGGAGATTAAAGAAACTGCTAACGAAGTCAATGCTTTCCTAGACGAAGAAGCCAAAGCAAGACTAGCCTGGAAGCGTAAGCAGCAGCAGATTGAACGCCGTGGTGACATGATGTTCATGACCGCCTATGAAGAATACAAAATCATCAGGCAGATTAGGGACGCAGAGCAGGAAATGTACAGGCAGATTGAGCAGGAGTATGGCAGGGCTGCTGTCTCTGAGGTTAAGTCCCTTATCACGCAGATGCGTAAGCAGCACTTAGAGTTAAACGATGACTTCTATCGCAAGCGTATGGAGACAAGACGAGAGATGTTTTGGATATTGGTTGTATCTGGGTGTGTGTATGGTGTATTTAAATTTATGGGGCTAATGTAATGATTACTTTACTATCTACTCTTGTGTCCTTCCTAATGGGCGGTCTGCCCAAGTTCCTAGACTTCTTCCAAGATAGGTCAGATAAGAAGCATGAGCTTGATATGGCTCGTATGCAGACTGAGCGTGAGCTACAGATGGCAGAGCGTGGCTTCTTGGCACAGCAGAAGATAGAAGAGATTAGGACAGATCAGATAGCCATGCAGACACAGGTGCAAGAGAGGCAAGCCTTGTACGCACATGACATCGAGATTGGTAAAGGAGC
>Ga0315907_10002544_pt1 | contig 22730 bp, 24 predicted proteins | sample LakEriMetagenome_3_FD_203525 | JGI IMG/M metagenome (GOLD analysis project Ga0315907, IMG submission 203525) | Freshwater fungal communities from buoy surface, Lake Erie, Ohio, United States - Buoy 12 MA123 | ecosystem: Environmental > Aquatic > Freshwater > Lake > Lake biofilm | place: USA...
GGTTGGGGCTTTTGCAGCATTCCGCGTCGGTACACCTCGGTGCGCACCACGGTTCCGCGTTCAAAATAGGTCCACTTGCCGTGGCGCAGGTCGTTCACGTAACTACCCGACACGGCAGTCCGCCCGTCGGCATCGTACTCGATCCAAGCTCCCTGAAGCCGTCCGCTTGCGTAGGTCGCACTGCGCTCTTTGACCCCGGCATCTGAAAACCGCAGCCACACACCCTGTTTTTGGCCACTGACGTAGGTTCCGCGCTCCATCACCTTGCCGTCGGGGTAAAACATGCTGTAGTCCCCGTGGAGCACGCCCGCGACGTAGGGCGCGAGCTCGAGCTTGGTTCCGTCAAAGGCATACGTCACCCACACACTGTCGCGCTGGCGGTCGGCGGTGTACTTGCCACGGGCCATGAGCTTGCCTTTTTCGTCGTACTGCTCGGTCATGCACACCCCGGTTTGGCCGCGGTAGTCCATCTGCGCACTCCGAAAACCGTTGTCGTGGTAGTAGGTGAAGCGACCGACGGGCACGCCGGACGCAAACTGGCCTTCGTAGCGCGGCTGTCCGTTCGGGTGCTTGGCAGACCAGGGTCCGGTGCGGCGACCCTGGGCGTCCAGCGCGTTTTGGGCAACCAAACTGGCCGCTGCGAGCCAGAAACAAAAAGCCATTCCGAAGTTCTTCATGTCAATCAAGGCGCACCGCCGCGTGAAAGTGTTTAAGTTCGTCTAAGCTCGTCAACAGTTCCCGAGTGATTTGTACTCCGGCGCCTCGGCTTGGCATGCGGAGCTGTGTTTGGCTTGCTGCGTCGCCAATGTGGAACTGCAGGCGCTGCTTGCCTGGATTGGCGCGCAAAATCTGCGCCAATTCGCCCCAGGTCGTCGGCGTAATATCCTGAACTGCGGCATAAAGCGTGAGTCCGCGGGCTTCGCGGTCAAAAAGTTCGCTGAGCAGCTGAATCTTGTGAATGTCGGCCACGAGTTTCGCTTGGTTGTCGTCGCGCGCCCAAGCGGGGCGCTGGACCCGGCCGCGCACCAGCACCATGAGGTCGTTGACAAAAAAGCTCCGAAGATCGAGGAATTGCTGGCCAAAGAGCACAAATTCCGTGGCTCCCTCCTCGTCTTCGAGCACAAAACTGCCCATTTCGCGGCCGGTACGCGTGGTGCGCACTTGGGCGTTCGTTATAATGCCAGCAACCACAAAGTCGCGCGCACCCTTGCCTTGCACAAAGCTGTCGAGCGACGACAACTCGCCCACCGACTGCTTTCGGAACGTGCGGAGTTCAAATCGGTAGGCATCGAGCGGGTGCGAACTGACGTAAATGCCAATCACCTCTTTCTCGCGCTTGAGCAACTCCAGGTTGTTCCAAGTGGGAACCTGGGGCAGCGCCGGCTCGGGCGTATCCACGCCGCTGTCTTCGCCAAAAAGGCTTACTTGGGCGGAATTCAGCTGGTCTTGAAAAGCTTGACCGTAGCGGCGCAGGCGCTCCACAAACGGGCGCCCGTCGGCCTCTTCGGCGAAAAACATGGCCCGGTGCACCCCTTCGAAGCGGTCAAAGGCACCGCCCAGCGCCAGCGACTCCCAGGTACCCTTGTTGACTACCCGCAAGTCCAGTCTGCGCGCCGCGTCAAACACACTCGTGTAGGGCCCGTTGGCCGCGCGGTCCGCGAGCAAAAAGTCCACAGCCGCCGCGCCTACGCCCTTCATCCCCAAAAGTCCGAAGCGAATGGCCCCTTCGCGGTTCACCGTGAACGGCCCCTCCGATTCGTTGATGTCGGGCCCCAAAACGGGCAACTTCATGCGGCGGCACTCCTCCATGAAGAACGTCACCTGCTTGATGTCGTTCATGTTGTTGGAGAGCACCGCAGCCATGTATTCGGCTGGGTAGTGGGCCTTAAGGTAGGCCGTTTGGTAGGCAACCCAGGCATAGCACGTGGAGTGCGACTTGTTGAAGGCATACGACGCGAAGGCTTCCCAGTCCTTCCAAATCTTCTCAAGGGTCGGCTCCGCGTGGCCTCGTTCGATGCCGCCCTGCACAAACTGGGGCTTCATCTGGTCCAGCACCGCTTTGATCTTTTTACCCATGGCCTTGCGGAGCATGTCTGCTTGGCCCTTGCTAAATCCGGCAAGTTTCTGGGACAGCAGCATCACCTGCTCTTGGTACACCGTAATGCCGTAGGTCTCGTGGAGGTATTCCTCCATGTCGGCCAGGTCGTAGGTAATGGGCTCCACCCCGTGCTTCCGCCGAATAAAACTCGGAATGTACTCGAGCGGACCCGGACGGTACAGCGCGTTCATGGCAATCAAGTCGCCAAAGACCGTAGGCTTGAGGTCCTTGAGGTGCTTTTGCATGCCCGGCGATTCGTACTGGAAGATGCCGACCGTGTCTCCGCGCTGAAAAAGCTCGTAGGTCGCCGTGTCGTCGAGCGGAATGGATTCAATGTCAATCTCAATGCCGTGCCGCTTGTGAACTAGCTCGAGGCTGTCTTTGATGAGCGTCAGCGTCTTTAGGCCCAAAAAGTCCATCTTCAGCAGCCCGGCCGACTCTACGACGGCATTGTCGAACTGCGTGGTCCACATCGCGCTGTCTTTGGCCGTGGCAACCGGAATCAGCTCGCGAATGTCGCTGGGCGTGATGATCACCCCACAGGCGTGGATGCCCGTGTTGCGCAGCGAACCCTCGAGCACCTTGGCCTGCTGCAGCGTAGCCGCCTTGAGGTCGTTGCCTTTCGCCATTTCGCGAAGGGCAACCGCTTTGTCGTAGTCCTCGTTGCGGAATTTTTCGCGAATCGTCGCGTCGTCTGAGTCGAGAAGCACCGGCAAGCTCGAGTTGTCGGGCACCGACTTCGTCAGGCGGTCGGCTTCTTCAAAAGGCAAGTCCAGGGCGCGCCCCGCGTCTTTGATGGCCGACTTGGCCGCCATAGAACCGTAGGTTATGATCTGGGCAACCTGGTTGGCGCCGTACTTGTCAATGACGTACTGAATGACCTTATCACGGCCCCGGTCGTCGAAGTCAATATCGATATCAGGGAGGCTCACGCGGTCCGGATTCAGGAAGCGCTCGAACAGCAAGTCGTAGGTAATCGGGTCTACGTTCGTGATTCCCGTAGCGTAAGCGACGGCCGAACCCGCCGCGGAACCCCGACCCGGCCCGACGCTAACGCCCATGTCGCGGGCGGCCTGGCAAAAGTCTTGAACGATCAAGAAGTAGCCCGGGTAGCCGGTGCGCTCAATGGTTTCCAGCTCAAAATCAAGCCGTTCGGCGATTTCAGCTGGCACTGGATCGCCCCAGCGTTTTTTGGCCCCCACATAGGTCAAGTGCCGCAAGTAGGCGTTTTCGCCTCGCTTTCCTCCGTCGACCGCGTCGTCGGGGTGCACAAACTCCGACGGTATTTCAAACGCCGGCAACAGCACGTCGCGAGCCAGGCCAAAGTTCTCGACTTTCTCTAGGATCTCAGCCAAATTCGCGAGTGCCTCGGGCCAGTCGGCGAAGCGCTGGCGCATTTCGACCTGCGTGGTGAGGTAAAACTTGCTGTTGGGGAATCCGTAGCGGAACCCTCTTCCCCGCCCGATCGGCGTCGATTTTTTTTCTGATTCCTTGACGCACAGCAAAATGTCGTGTGCTTCGGCCTGGGCCTCGTCCAAATAAAACGAGTTGTTGGCCGCTACCGCCTTCACGTCGTGCTGGGCACAAAAGCGCTTGAGTACCTCATTGACTGCGTCTTCTTCGGGCAATCCGTGGCGGTTGATTTCGGCATAAAAATCAGACCCAAACTGCGCTTTCCACCACAAAAACGCTTCTTCAGCCTGCTTTTCACCTACGTTGAGAATGAGCTGTGGCACCTCACCCATCATGCCGCCGGTCGTCACCATTACGCCTTCTTTGTGGGCGAGCAACAGCTCGCGGTCGATGCGTGGCACGTAGTAAAAACCCTCGATGTAGGCGATGGAACTGAGCTTGGCTAGGTTGTGGTAGCCCGTTTTGTTCTTGGCCAGCAGCGGAATCTGGTAGCCGTCGTCCTTTTGGCTGCGGTCGAGGTGGTTGCGGCACACAAACGCATCCATGCCCACGATGGCCTTAAGCTCAGGGGTACCCTCAGGGCGATTTTTGTTGTAGGACTGCACGCCCTGCACGAACTGGAAGGCGCCCATCATATTGCCCAGGTCGGTCAACGCCACCGCAGGCTGGCCGTCGGCCGCGGCGCGCTTAATTAGGTCCGGAACCTTCGTCGTGGCCTGAAGCACACTGAACTGGCTGTGTACGTGCAGGTGAAAGAACGGAACCCCATCAGCCGCAGCAGACGCTTTTGCCGCTGCCGCGGGGACAGCCGGCGCCGCCGGAGCGGACGCCTTCGCCTTGAGCGAAGCACTCGCCTGCTTCAGGTTTCGGTGGGTTAGTCCGACGGGCGAAACCAAGTGGGGATGGGCTGCGATGAAGGCCTCGAGCTGGTCCGGCTGCACGCCCAACTGGGCAGGCTGCCAATGGCGCGAGCGCACCAACTCCCAAAAGCAACGAGCCGTCGCCTCTACGTCAGCCGTGGCGTTGTGGGCTTCGGCGAAGGCCTCGCTAAACAGCTTGGCATGAAGCTCGCCAAGCTTTGGCGGCTTAAACCCGCCGCGCCCAGGAATCCCGACCAGGGCCGCGGTTTGGGGCGTCATGGTATCGAGCACGGGCTTTTGAATCCAGGACTCGTCCCATCCCAGCCGCAGGAACTCCGCCCCCAGGGCATTCAAGTCAAACTTGAGGTTGTGGCCGACCATGAACTGGGTTTGGTCCAGCGCCGCGCGAAAGGCGCCCAAGGCCTCCGTTGCGGGCACCCCCTCGCTGCGCGCGAGCTCGGTACTAATGCCGTGGATCTCTTCGGCACCGAACGGAATATTAAATCCATCGGGCTGAACCAGAAAATCACGGGCTTCGATAAGCGATCCGTCGGCCGCATGCAGTTGCCACGCGACCTGGACGACTCGTGGCCAGTTGTCCAAATCGTGTAAGGGAGCATTCCAATCCCTTGGTAATCCGGTGGTTTCAGTGTCAAAAACGAGGTACATGGCCGAAACCTAAAGGTAACCAAGCGCCCCTAGCCGTGTACAAACGGCTAAGGTGATTTATCCACAAAAACCGGTTACTAGAAACGCGTAACGAGTTCGGCCTCGAGGTCGTATTCGGTCGCGCCGATAATCCGGGCGGTCACAAAGGTTCCGCGCTTGAGGTGCACGTCTGGCGCCTCGATGCGCACTTCGTTGTCGACGTCGGGCGAATCGAATTCCGTGCGGCCGATGTAGGCGTCGCCTTCGGTGCGGTCGATGATGACGGTCAAGGTTTGGCCAATCATCGCCTCGTTGCGCTCGAGCGAAATCTCGCGCTGCACCTCCATCACGGCCTGCTGGCGCGCGGACTTCACTTCGGCGGGAACGTCGTCTTCAAGGCCAAACGCGTGGGTATTCTCTTCGTGGCTGTAGGTGAACACGCCGAGGCGCTCGAAGCGCTGCGTGCGAACCCAGTCCAGTAATTCGTCAAAATCCGCCTCGGTTTCGCCGGGATAGCCCACGATAAGCGTCGTGCGCACCGCGATGCCCGGAACCTTTTCGCGCATCGCCGCCAACAGCTTGTCGGTTTTGGCGTGCGTGGTTCCGCGCCGCATGCTCTTAAGCACGTTGTCGGCGATGTGCTGCAGCGGAATATCGATGTAGCGGCAGACCTTCGGATTCTCGCGAATCACGTCAAGCACGTCTTCAGGGAAGCCCGTCGGGAAAAGGTAGTGCAGTCGAATCCACTGAATGCCGTCCACCGTACTCAGCGCGGTCACCAGCTCGGCCAGGCGGCGCTCGCCGTAGAGGTCCAGCCCATAGTAGGTCAGGTCCTGGGCGATCAAAATGAGTTCGACTACGCCTTTGGCGGCCAGCTTTTGGGCCTCCGTCACGAGGTCTTCGATGGGCGTCGAGCGGTGCTTGCCCCGCATCAGCGGAATCGCACAAAACGAGCACGGGCGGTCGCAGCCTTCGGAGATTTTCAAGTAGGCAAAGTGCTGGGGCGTAGTGGTTAGGCGCTCGCCCACGAGTTCCTTTTTGTAGTCTGCGCCGAGGGCCTTGAGCAGCAGCGGCAGGTCGCGCGTGCCGAAGTACTGGTCGACGTTCGGAATCTCTTTTTCAAGGTCTGGTTTGTAGCGCTCGCTGAGGCATCCGGTGACAAACACCTTGTCCAGCAGCCCCGCCTCCTTGGCTTCTACGGCTTCGAGGATGGTGTTGATGGACTCTTCCTTGGCGTTTTCAATGAATCCGCACGTATTGATCACGACGATGCGTCCCTCCTCTTCGTGCACCACGTCTTTGCCAGCCGCCTTAAGCTGGCCCATCAGCACTTCACTGTCGTAGACGTTTTTGGAACACCCAAGGGTAATGACATTGATGCGGTTTTTCGCCGCGGACTTCGTGCGCATAAACTTAATTTAAAACTTTAGGTGACGAACTGAAAGACCCTGATTCTTAATTTCTTCAAGTGTTTCAATTCCAATGCTGATGTGGGCGCCCACGTAGTCGCTTGACACTTTGGCGTCGCTCTCGCTCGTCTTCACGCCCTCGGGGGTCATGGGCTGGTCCGAAACGAGCAGCAGCGCACCCAGGTGAAGGCGGTTGTGGAATCCCGCCGAGAAAAGCGTGGCAGTTTCCATGTCAATAGCCATGGCTCGAGTCATGCGCAGGTATTCTTTAAACGTTTCGTCGTGCTCCCACACCCGGCGGTTGGTGGTATAGACGGTACCGGTCCAGTAGTCGTGGTTGCGGTTGCGAATAATGTGGGAGGTTGCGCGCTGAAGCATGAACGCCGGCAGCGACGGAACTTCGGGCGGAAAGTAGGAGTCCGAGGCGCCCTCTCCGCGAATCGCTCCGATGGGCACAATGAAGTCGCCCACTTTGGTGCGCTGCTTGAGGCCTCCGCACTTGCCCAAAAACAAAATGGCTTTGGGCTGCACGATGCTCAAAAGGTCGCTAATGGTTGCTGCGTTGGGGCTGCCCATGCCGAAGTTGATCATGGTAATGCCTTGGCCTTGAGCCGACGGCATGCTACGGTTGGGGTCGACGATGTGCCCGCCGGTCATCGCCACAAAGCGATGAAGGTATTCGTTGAAGTTCGTCAGAAGAATGTAGTCCGACATGTCCTCGGCCTTCACGCCCGTGTAGCGCGGGAGCCAGTTTGCGGTAATTTCCTCTTTCGTTTTCATCTGGTTTAGCTGAGTAGCGCGTTTAAAAATTCGTTGGCGTCGAATTCTTGGAGGTCGTCAACGCCCTCGCCCACCCCAACGTAGCGAACTGGAATTCGGAGCTTCTCTGCAATAGCCAAAACGATTCCACCCCGGGCGGTACCGTCCATCTTGGTCAAAATAAGCCCCGTGAGTGGCGTGACCTTAGAAAATTCAACCGCTTGATTCACGGCATTTTGTCCCGTAGAGGCGTCGAGCACTAACCAGGTTTCGTGGGGCGCACCCGGCACAATTTTCTCCATAACCCGGCGGATTTTGCCGAGCTCATTCATGAGGTTGACTTTGTTGTGAAGGCGGCCCGCTGTGTCGACCAGCACTACCCCGCCGGCATTTCGGGCTCCGGCTTCGGCTGCAGCATAGGCTACCGCGGCCGGGTCGGTATTCATCCCTTTTTCAATAAAGGTGGCCCCTGAGCGCTCTGCCCAAATGCGCAGCTGGTCCACCGCGGCCGCTCGAAACGTGTCGGCGGCTCCGAGCACCACCGCATGGCCGTCGAGGCGGAATTTCTTCGCCAACTTGCCCACCGAAGTGGTTTTGCCCACGCCGTTGACGCCCACCACAAGGATGACGCGCGGTTGACCGGCCGGAACCGCAATGGGCTTAACCTCAGCCCAGGCCGTGAATTGTTCAGCCAGCTCGCTGCGAATCAACGCCTTAAGATCTTCTTCTGAAACGAATTTGTCGCGCGCTACGCGCTCCTCCACGGCTTCAACCAAGCGCACGGCGGTCTCCACGCCAACGTCAGCGGTAATCAAGGCCTCTTCAAGCTCGTCCAGGGTCGACGCGTCTACCGTTGCCTTACCGCCAAAGAGCTTGCTAAGTCCGCCGAAGAGAACCTCCTTTGTTTTGCCGAGTCCAAATAATGCCATTTCGAAGGATTAAGGTATAAAAAAACCGCTCGGGGAGCGGTTCATTTAGCTAGTTTGATGCGCGACTTAGGCCTTGAAGAAGTTGGCTACGTCGTCTTTCACCATCACTTTTTCTTCGAAGGCGTAACCGCCTTTTTCGGTCTTCACCATTTTGATCGCCTTAGCGTAGGTAACGCCACCGGCCTTCTTCAGGGTTGCAACTACTTTCTTTGCCATGGTCCTTACTTGATTTCTTTGTGAACGGTCATACGCTTGAGCACCGGATTAAACTTCTTAATCTCCATGCGGTCGGGCGTGTTCTTCTTATTCTTGGTCGTGATGTAGCGCGAAGTACCGGCCATGCCGCTCTCTTTGTGCTCCGTGCACTCGAGAATTACTTGAACGCGATTGCCTTTTTTTGCCATGATTCCTTAAAAATTAAAGCGCTACGTTTCCGTTGGCGCGGGCCTCGGCCAATACAGCCTCAATTCCCTTCTTGTTAATCGTCTTCAGAGCGGCGGCCGAGATACGCAGGGTAACCCACTTATCTTCAGCAGCAACGTAAAACTTTTTACGCATCAAGTTCACGTCAAACGTGCGCTTGTTTTTCTTGTTTGAGAACGACACATGGTTTCCAACCATGGCCTTCTTACCGGTAATCTCGCAAACTCGTGACATAATCGCGCGGTGTTAATCTTTATCCGTTTCGCAACGGGAGTGCAAATGTACAGCGAATTTATTAATGTTTCGCAGGTTCCTCGGGCAAAAATCCGCGCAACCGATTAAGAATTTCCAAAACGGATTTACGCACCGTGCGTTCACGGTGGTCTCCCATCTGAAAACGGGCAGCCCATTCAACCCCAGGACCGCTTACGGCAAGCCACACCGTGCCCACCGGTTTTTCGGCAGAACCTCCGTCGGGACCGGCCACGCCGCTGCTCGCTAGGCCCCAGTCCGCGCCCAAGCGCTTGCGCACCCCGCGCGCCATCGCGCGCACTACCGGCTCGCTGACCGCCCCGTGCACCATGAGGTCGGCCTCGTTGACCCCGAGCAGCCGAACCTTCACCTCGTTGGCGTAGGCCACGACCCCGCCTTGCACGTAGCGCGACGAGCCCGGAATCCGCGTCAGCAACGCTGCAATCGAGCCGCCCGTGCAGCTTTCGGCGGTAGCCACCGTTTGGCCTGCAGCCGCCAAACGCTCGCCCACCACTTCCTCAAGGGTCTTCCAATCCTCGGCGAAAATGTCGCCGCCGAGCACCGCGCGCAGCCCTTCTGCAGCCGTGTTTAGCAGCGGGAGCGCCTCATCAGCCTGCCTCGTGCGCGCCGTCAACCTCAATTTGACTACTCCAGGCGAAGGCAAATAGGCCAGGCTCAACCCCTCGGGCAACGCCGACTCCCAATCGGCGATGCGGGCAGCGAGTTCCGATTCCGGAATACCCTGGACCATAAAAAAGCGATGCTCAATGTGGGCATCCGACTCGGCCTTGATGCGCGGCAACACATGGGCCTCCATCAGGTGCTTCATCTCATAAGGCACTCCTGGCATGCTCACGTAGCGCACCCCGTCGCGCGCGAACAGCATTCCTGGCGCGGTCCCTTTTGCATTGAACAGGGGTTCACACACGTCGGGCAATTCTGCCTGTCCGCGGTTTAACGGACCCGGAACCCGCCCCATCCGGGCGAACATGGCCTCAATGTGGGCGTACACGTCTGGGTAAAATACCAAGGTCCCACCGAAGTACTCGTTGAGCACATTTTTGGTCAGGTCGTCTTTGGTCGGACCTAATCCGCCCGTAATCAGCACCCAGCGGGTCTCCGGAAGCAGCGAATCGAGGGCCGCGCGCACGTCTTCCGGACGGTCCGCCACCACCGTCTTGCGGCGAAGCGTTGCGCCCAGCTCGGCAAGGCGCTCGCCAATCCACGCCGAATTGGTATCGACGGTCTGGCCCAGCAGCAGCTCGGTCCCGATCGCTACAACCTCTGCCTGCACCGCTTATTGAATGCGCTTAATGCTGCAGCCCAAGTTCTTTGTCTGCGCCACCTTAACAGGCTGTTTTGCCGCCACCGCGGTGAGCGCGTCCTTGAGCCACGTCTTTTTCACCTTTTTGGCGGAATCCACGTTGTCGTCAATCGCCCCGAGGTACACCAGGGTCTGGGTTGCGTCGAACAAAAAAACATGGGGCGTGGTGCGCGCTCCAAACGCATCAGCGAGTTTATGGCCTTCGTCAACCAGGTAGGGCGCCTGGTACTTGTACTTCTTGGCGCGCTGGCGCATGGCCTCCATGGATTCGCCTTCGCTGCGCTTGGCTTCGTTGGAGTTGACGTAGGCAATTCCAATATTCGCCTTTTTGGCAAGTGCCGAAAGCTCGCGGTACCTGCCCTCCCAGCCTTCTGATTTCGGGCCGTTGCCCACCACAAAGGGGCAGGTATTGCTCGTGAAAATCACCAAGAGTCCGTTCTCGGTCGCCAGCGTTGCCAACGTCGTCGATGCGTCGTCTTCGCGCGTGGCGTCGGCCATCTCAAGAGTTGGCATTGGAAGGCCCGCTCCAAGCTCAATTATAGCCGGAAGCTTCTGAGCGCCAGCCACTACCGCAGCCAGCGCAAGGATCGTAGTCAAAAAGTGTCGCATACTGCAAGGTATAACGCAAATTTGCCCAATGGTTCGCACCCTCCTACTGCTCACGGCGAGCAACGTGTTTATGACGTTCGCCTGGTACTACCACCTCAAGCATCAAGGTTGGCCCCTGTGGAAGGCCATCGTTCTCAGCTGGTTCATCGCACTTTTTGAGTACCTCCTCATGGTGCCCGCCAACCGGCTTGGCTACGCCGACGGCCTGAGCGCCTTTCAGCTCAAAATCATTCAAGAAGCCATCACCCTCGTCGTGTTTGGCGTCTTCGCCGTGCTCGTGCTGCATGAACCGCTGCAAACAAAACACGTTATAAGCTTCGGACTCCTCATGGCGGCGGTGTGGGTCATGTTTAAGTAGCTGGTTAGCTAATTAGCTAGGTAGCTGGTTAGTAGATCATTCAGCCTCCAGGTACACCAACGAACCAACTAGCGAACTAGCCAACTAGCCACCCAGCCAACTAGCCACCCAGCCAATCCGTGCGAATCCTCCTCTCCCCCTCCAAAACGATGAACGCAGCGTCGGCTCCGGTGGCCAAATCGCGCGCACCGCTTTTGACCCAGGCTGGGCAGCTTGCGGACCGTGTGCGGAGCGCCCGCCTCGACTGGGCCGAGTGGTATGCCTGCAGCCCCAAGGTCGCCGCCCACGCCGCGGACCAGTGGACTGCATGGACTCCCGACGCCCCCGGAACCCGAGCCGCGTGGACGTTTACTGGCGAGGCATTCGGCCGCCTTGTGCCGGCTACGTGGAACTACCCCGAACACGCTGAAGAACGACTCCGCATCCTTTCTGGGCTCTACGGAATCCTTCGTCCCAGCGACGGGGTACTGCCCTACCGACTTGATGTGGGCCAAAGCCTGAACGGCCAGCGCCTGCTTCACAACTGGAAGGAGGCCGTTACCGATTGGCTGGTGGCCGACGCGGCGGGTACCCCCGTGGTCAACTGCGCCAGCGACGAGTACGCCGAGGTGCTGGACCGCACCCAATTCACCTGGATCGACTGCGTTTTTCTGCAGACCGTGAACGGGAAAACCCGCTCGGTTTCGGCCCTGAGCAAGCAAGCCCGCGGCGCCATGGCCCGTTTTCTGGCCAACCACGCGAGCGACGACCCCGAGGTTGCCAAAAAATTTAAGAGCGAGGGCTACACATTTCAGCGCGCCGCTTCGAACGAAACCCGCTGGGTTTTTGTTCGGTCCTAAGTGAAGCTTCAAATCGTTTGGTTCAAGCGCGACCTCCGCTGGGAGGACCACGCCCCGCTCGCTCAGGCGGTGGCGACCGGCCTGCCCGTGGTGGGCCTGGTGCTCTACGAGCCCTCCATTTGGGCGCAGCCGGTGTATTCGCTTCGCCACGAGGTCTTCGTACACGAGTCGGTGACCGAGCTTCAGGCGACGGCGCCCCGTTTGGGTTCGCAGGGCGAAATCCCGCTGTTCTACGTCCACGCCGAGGCCGAGGAAGCGTTTGAAGCCCTTTCCCGTTTAGCGGGGCTTCCCCTCGGAACCGTGTTCAGCCACGAAGAAGTCGGTATCGAGGCCACCTTCGCCCGCGACCGGCGTATGAAGAAGTGGTTTCGCGAGCGCGGAATCTCGTGGATCGAATCGCCCTACGGGTCGGTTCGGCGGGGTCTTAAGCGCCGCACCGACTGGAACGCGCACTGGAACGAGGTGATGTTCCAAGAGCCCCTCGCCCAACCCGAGTGGCGCCAAGGTCAAGCTTGGACCCCCAGCGAAGCGTGGCTGGAATGGGCCCAGCAGCGCGAAGTGGAGCGCCCCGCCCGCGAAGCGGGCGTCGCCCAGCAGGGCGGGCCGGCCTGGGGGCATCGGTATTTGGCGAGCTTTCTTGAGGGCGGCCGGGGGCGCGGCTACATGGCCCACATCTCGAAACCTGAGGGAGCCAGAACCCACTGCAGCCGCCTCTCGCCCTACCTCGCCTGGGGTAACCTGAGCTTGAAGCAGGTAGTGCGCGCGTTGGCTGAAACCCGCCACGGCCAAATCCTCGGAACCCGCGACGCCCGCGCCTTCGCCAGCCGGCTGCGCTGGCGCGAACATTTTATTCAAAAGTTTGAGTCGGAATGCCGCATGGAGTTCGAGCACGTGAACCGAGGCTACGACCGACAGGAATTCAGCCAAAATTCCGTCCACCTCGAAGCGTGGATGCGCGGCCAAACAGGCGTTCCCATGGTCGACGCCTGCATGCGCAGCCTCAACGAAACGGGCTACCTCAACTTTCGGATGCGCGCCATGCTGGTGAGCTACGGCTGCCACGTCCTCAACCTGCACTGGAAGGACCTCAGCGCGCACCTTGCCCAGCAGTTCCTGGATTTTGAACCCGGAATTCACTACCCGCAACTCCAAATGCAGGCCGCCGTAACCGGCGTCAACACAGTGCGCATCTACAACCCGGTCAAGCAGGCCGAAGAGCAAGACCCTCACGGAACGTTTATTGCGCGCTGGATCCCCGAGCTGGCCGCGCTGCCCATGCCGTTTCGCGCCGCCCCCTGGACCCTTACCGAGATCGACTGCGTGGCCTTTGGTTTCGTACGCGGAACCTCTTACCCTGAGCCCTTGGTCGACCTTAAATCGGCCCTCAGCGCCGCACGAATTCGACTCTACGGAGCCAAGAAGCGCCCCGAAGTCCGGGCCGAAAAAGCCCGAATCCTCGAGACCCACGTCGCGCCGGGTCGTCGGTTTAGCTAAATTTTTGGTTGCTGCTTTTGAAGCGGCCCTTCGCAAAATCGCGAAGCCTCAAGTGCTTCGTCGTGCGCCCCGTCACCCGTTCACGCCACATTTTGAACGACGACGCCTTCATGTAGCGGCGCATCAGCGCCCGAACGTCGTTTTCGCGCAATCCGAACTGGGCATAAATCGCTTCGAAGGGCGTGCGGTCTTCCCAGGCCATGGCGATGACCCGGTCGACTTCGGCTTCGTTGAGTTCCGCAACAGTTTTAGGCAATCCCATGCTTCTTAAACCCCTCAGGACGGATTGGGTTCAAAAACCAGTTACTCCTTTCTAATTACTGGTTTCCTTAAGTGATTTGCGTCACTTTGCTACCTTAGTCATCCCTCTATTTTTGAGAAAACCTTTATCACCCTCGTTATGAACGAACTGATCCAAGCAGGCGCATTCCTTGTGGACGTGCGCACCCCCGAAGAATTTGAAAGCGGCCACGTCCAGGCGTCGGTAAACATCCCGCTCGACCAAGTAGCTGAACGCCTCGGCGAATTTGAAGGCAAGGACCACATCATCGTCTTCTGCCGCAGCGGCAACCGAAGCGGAATGGCCAAAGCCATCCTCGCCCAGAACGGCTTCGCCAACGTCACCAACGGCGGCACGTGGGAAGACGTCAAGCAATTCATCGATTAAGCCTCAGCGACCATGTGGGAATTCATTGTACAGCCTTGGCCCTGGTGGTTCTCGGGCTTGGCAATCTCGGCAACCATGTTTGCCCTGATCCTTTTTGGGCGGAGCTTTGGCTTCTCCAGCAACCTGCGAACCCTGTGCGCCATTGCGTCGCGCCGCCACGTCAAGTTCTTTGACTTCGACTGGAAAAAAGAAGTCTGGAACCTCATCTTCCTGGTAGGCGCGATCGTTGGGGGCTACCTCGCCAACACCTACCTCAACCAGGGCGAAGCGGTGCAAATCTCCCAAGCCACCGTTCAGGACTTGTCCGCCCTGGGCTTTGGCGACCCCAGCACGTCAACCTCAGGCGTGCAGCCCGACGAACTTTTCTCGTGGGAAAACGCCCTGAGCCTCAAAGGCTTTCTGATCCTTGCGGTTGCAGGATTCCTGGTGGGATTCGGAACCCGCTACGCGGGCGGCTGCACCTCGGGCCACGCCATTAGCGGCCTGTCAGACCTGCAAATTCCGTCGCTCATCGCGGTCATCGGCTTTTTCACCGGTGGCTTGATCATGACCCACCTACTTTACCCCCTCATTTTCTGAACCATGCGCTTCATTAAGTACCTACTCGTCGGAATTTTCTTCGGCATCCTCATGGCCAAAAGCGAAGCGTTTTCGTGGTACCGAATCCAGGAAATGTTCCGCTTCCAGGCCTTCCATATGTACGGAATCATCGGGACCGCCGTGGTGGTCGGCGCCCTCGGCGTCTTTTTGATTAAAAAATTCAAAATCCGCGACATACACGGCGAAAAAATCGAATTACACCCGAAAGACCGCGGATTCTACCGCTACTTCATCGGCGGAAGCCTATTTGGCCTCGGATGGGCACTTGGCGGAGCCTGCCCCGGCCCCATGGTCGTCAGCATCGGCTACGGCGTACTCCCCATGCTCATCGTTTTCTTTTTTGCGGTGGTCGGCACCTTTGTCTACGGCGAGGTGCGCGATCGACTGCCCCACTAAGCGCAGCCATGGCCAGCCAACCCAAACCCAGCGCGGAATCCGACGAAGAATCCAAACTTCTCGAGACGATTGGACGCTTGTTCAACGTCACGATCTTTTTGTCGTTTTTCGTCGTCTCCCTACTGGCCTACATCCTCGTTTTTACGCAACCCAAGCCCTGGATGAGTGCGTGGTGGGACCGACTCACCGCGCCCCAGCCTGAAGTGGCGGTGGTTTCTGAACCCGAGGCTGCGCCTTCGGGCACTCCGCCAACGTGGACTGCGCCCTCCATCGACGCCGTCAGCGACCCCAAGCAGAAGGAACAGCTCAAGTACGGCAAAGACCTCATCGCCCACACCTCCAAGTACTTTGGGCCCGCCGGAATCATTGAAAAAAACCGCACCAACGGCCTCAACTGCCAAAACTGCCACCTCGAGGCCGGTACCAAGGTCTTTGGCAACAACTATTCGGCAGTGGCCTCGACCTACCCCAAGTTCCGCGCCCGGTCCGGAGGCATCGAAAACGTCTATAAACGCGTCAACGACTGCGTAGAGCGCAGCCTGAACGGGCGCGCCCTTGACACCGCGTCGCCCGAAATGCAGGCGATGGTGGCCTACATTCAGTTTGTGGGCAGCAACGTGCCCAAAGGGGAATCCCCTGAGGGTTCCGGCCTAAAAAAACCGGCGTTTTTAAACCGACCCGCTGACCCCATCAAGGGCAAAATCGTTTACGAAGCCCAGTGCCAAACCTGCCACCAGGCTGAAGGCCAAGGCCTAAAGACCAAGGGTGCGGCGGAATTCACCTACCCTCCGCTTTGGGGCAAGCTCAGCTACAACGACGGAGCCGGCCTGTACCGAATGAGCAACTTCGCCGGCTACGTCAAGTACAACATGCCCCTTGGCGCACGCCACGACGCGCCGATTTTGACCGACGAAGAAGCCTGGGACGTCGCCGCCTACGTCAATAGCCAGCCTCGGCCCAAAAAGAACATCAGTCAGGATTGGCCCGACATCACCAAAAAGCCCTTTGACCATCCGTTTGGCCCGTTTGCCGACGGTTTTAGCGAAAAAGAGCACAAATACGGCCCGTTTGGGCCCATAAAGGCCAAGTTAGAGGCCATGAACCCCAAAAAATGAACACGGACCGCCGCGAATTCCTAAAACAAGCAGGCCTCCTCGGCGGAGCCCTTGCCCTAAGTCCATTGAGTGCGCTCGCTGCGGAGCCCACCCCGAGCACCCCCGCGTCCTCCGAAGGCACGCCTTCTGGCGACCTCGACGTCACGGTGCTTCAGACCACCGACGTGCACTGCCAAATCCACCCCCACGACGAACTGTTTTGGGAAGACGGCCGTTCAGTGTTCCGCAAGGCCGGCGGATACGCCCACCTGGCGAGCTACCTGCGCCGCGAACGAGCCCAGCACGCCCACAGCTACCTGATTGACACGGGCGACATGTTTCAGGGCAGCGAACTGTCGGTCAAAACGACGGGCGAGGCCATGGTGCCCATCCTCAACGCGCTGAACTACGACCTCTACCTTCCCGGCAACTGGGAGGTGGTCTACTACAAGCAGGCCATGCAGCACCTACTCGGCTCCCTGCACGCGCCCAAGGTTTGCGCCAACATGTACCACGATTTGGGCAACGGCCAGCGCGGCGAGCTGGTGTTCCCCGCCTACCACATTTGGAACGTAGGCGGCGTCAAAATTGGCTTCCTGGGCTACACCGACCCGTTGGTACCGCTGCGCCAATCGCCCAACTACTCCAAGGGCATCATTTACACGCAGCCGGAATTCAACCTGGCCCACTACGTCGACGTGCTGCGGAACCACGAAAAATGCGCGGCCGTGCTCGTGGTGGCCCACCTCGGACTCTCCCAGCAAATTCACCTCGCCAACCTTCCGGAGGCCCAAGGCGTCGACTACATTTTGGGCGGAGACACCCACGAACGCGTGCGCACCCCGATCCAGTGCACCTACGCCAAGGTCGTGGAGCCCGGAGCCTTTGGCTCCTTCGTCGGCAAGCTTCAGCTGCGCTTTCGCGACGGAAAACTGGTCAACGACACCTACGAGCTGGTCGAGCTCAATCCCGATTCCTACCCGGCTGACGCCGAAGTGGCCGAACTCATTCGCGCCAACGAGGGCCCGTTCCGCGCCGCCATCGATGAAGTGGTCGGCTACTCCAAGGTGCCGCTGTACCGCTACTTCGTGATCGAAAACACGATTGACACGCTCATCACCGACGCCCTGCGCTGGAAGCTCCCTGAGGTCGACGTGGTACTGAGCAACGGGTTCCGTTTTTGCCCTCCGCGCGCAACCCCCGACGCGACCGGAAACATTCCCATTACGTCAGGCTATCTTTTTGATATGCTGCCGATCGACAGTCCCGTTCGGACCGCCGAAGCCACCGGTGCCCAAATCAAGGAGTGGCTCGAGAAGGAGCTGCACAATGTGTTCGCCGAGAAAGCCAGCGAGCGCTTCGGCGGCTGGGTGATCAAGTTCCACGGCATGAAGGTCCAGTTCAAGGCCTTTGCGCCCAAGGGACAGCGGGTTCAGTCCGTGACGGTGGGCAAGCGTCCGCTTGACCCAGCGCGGGTGTACCGCCTGAGCGCGTGCGAGCGCGATGGCGACCCAGCCGACATGCTTTGCCGCATCAAAGGCGTGAAAAACCCGGCCAATCTGCCATTTGGCCTTCACGACGTCCTGCGCGACTACCTCAAGGCCAAGGGACCCGTCGCACCTAAACCCCACGGCAACGCCGTGGTCATGGACGCACCCCAATCGCTGCTCACTCAGGTGACGGGCGTGCCGTACAGCTTCCGCTAGAGCATGTTAACCCTGCGCGAAGCCCACGAAGGCGACCTTAACTTCCTTCAGCAAATCAGCCAAACTCCGGGCTGGCTCGCCAACATTGGTTCGCGCGGAACCGAAACCCTCGAGGGCACGCGCGCCTACCTCGAACGAAGCTTCCTCACCCCCTACCGCACGCAGGGCTTCGGACTCTGGGTCGTCGAAGTCGACGGCATTCCCGTGGGCCTCTGCGGAATCGTCGTGCGTCCCGGCGTCGAAATTCACGACCTGGGCTATGCCCTCCTTCCCGAGTTCGAAGGCCGCGGCTACGCCACCCTTGCCAGCCAAAAAGTGCTGGAATGGGTGCGCGCAACCAAGCCCTGGACCCACGTCGACGGCTACACCGCCGTCGGCAACGTCGCGTCTGATCGCGTGCTCGAACGCCTCGGCTTCAAGGACTTGGGCACCGTCTACCCCGAAGTTTTTAACGGAGAAGCGTCGAGGCTTTGGCGGCTCACGCTTTGATTTTCCCAAAATCCCAGCAAAACCGCGCCGTTTAACCTGGTTAACCAAATCAAACGACTAAGTACGTTTACTACCGACTTGATTGAAAATCGCATTCGCCAACCGTCATCCCGGTTGAATCGGTGCTAAACGAACGTAGTCGGTTATCGCGTTTAGCCGAGGACGGTGGGTTGGTTAATAGACTGAAAATCTAGGCCTTGCGGGAACGAATTTTATCGCGAAGCTCCGTGGTTTGCTTGAGCATCGATTCACAAATTCCGAGGTAAAATCGGTGCCCGTTCGTTAAATCTGTTAGCGCGTGTGCCTCGATGGGCGGCACTTTGGTGAACGAGTAGCGCGGAAACGCACCAATAGTATGGCGGTAGCGCATGCCCGTATCGGCAATCGACGTCGTGTAGCCCGCCCACGAGGGTCGAATCTCATTTTCAATGGTGCGCGCGATCCAGCTTTCCATGGTGGACGCAAAATCATGGCGTGCATACTTGACATGGATGTCGTACACCAACTCCGGATCAGAAACCAACTCGAGTTGACCTGAATTTTTTAGTGTTTCGTACTCCTCTTCGTTCGGAACAAACACCGTGTTCATGGTGATCGCAGACAAGTGGTAGGAAAGGCTGTCCATGCTCACATTGGGGTGCTCTCCGTTCTGGTATTCGGTAATGAACGTGCAGGACTCGTAGGCCTTGGTGTGGACCTTGATGTTGAAGTTGATGTCGGTAATGTCGTCGTCCAGGGTCTTGGCTAGGCGCTGAATCATTTGCTCGCGGTGCTCCGCAAGCTCTTGGCGGACCCGCCACTCTTCCACGAGGAACGACAAACTGATACCCGCAACCACAACTAAAAAGTCCAGTAAATACCCTTTCATGGCGGTAATGTACGGCAACGAATCAGGCGTACTCCAAACGAATACAGTCGTTTAGGACATTTAACTCAGCTAAATGCCCGATTACTTGGCCAAAATCCGCACCGCAAAAGGCGGGAGCACCAGCGAATTCCCAAGGCTAAGACTCGAAGAATCAACAAGATCCGTCCAGTCCGTACCTCGAAGAACCGTCGGTAGGTTGAACGTAACCGCCGACGAGCGCGTATTGAGTAGCACCAGCACGCGCTCCCCGTCAAGTACCCGCTCGAACGCCAGCACGTTCGGATGGCTGTACGGCACCAGCGAACCACGACGCAGCGGTTCGTGCTCCGCCTTGAGCTTGAACAGTTGGGCGAACCGCGCAGGCAGGCCTGGATTTGCGGACCAATTCACCGGATCCTTGGTGAAAAAACTCTGGGTACCCGCTGTGCCCACCTCTTGGCCGGAATACAGCAGTGGAACGCCGCCCATGAGCACCGCTGCCGCCTGAGCCGCAAACGACGCATCGGTTCCGCCAAAAAGCGTGACGGGCGTCGCGTCCCAGGCCGACTGATCGTGGTTGGTCGCGAACCGCAGCCGCAGCGCTGGCGAAGCCGCAGCCTCCGCACTGTGCGCCACAAAAAGCTGTGTGGCCGGAGCCTGCGCCGCCCCAAAAACCTGCTGCAGCTGGTAATTCCAGTTCCAGCCATACAGCAGCGGCATGCCCGCCGTGTAGTGGTCCGGCCGCTCGCCCTCGGTCAAAAACAGCAACTTGCGGTCTGAAATGCCCTTGAGGCTGTCCATCGCCGACTTCCAAAACCCAAACGGAACGTAGTCGGCCGCGTCAAACCGAAACCCGTCGACACCCACCTCGTTCACCCAGAACTCCATCGCGTCAATCATGGCCGCGTGAAGCTCCGGCTTCGCGTAGTTCAAATCGGCCACGTCCTGCCAGTTGGTCCCGGGCGGGTGGATAATCGCGCCCGCGGCATTCTTCGTGTACCAGTCCGGATGCTGCGCCACCCACGGGTGATCCCAGGCGGTATGGTTCGCCACCCAGTCCATAATCACCGCCATCTTTCGGTCGTGTGCCGCCGCCACCAAGGCCTTCATGTCGTCAAGCGTGCCAAACTCGGCATCCACCGAATAGTAATCCGCCACACAGTAGGGCGAACCCACCGACTTCAACTGGCCCATTTTGTAAACCGGCATCAACCAAACCGTGTTCACATTCAGCGACTTAATACGGTCAAGGTCTGCGGTCACGCCCGCAATCGTTCCGGCCGCCGAATGCGCCCGCGGATTGACTTCGTACAGCAAAAGGTCAACAGGATCTACCACGTCGATAAGCGAATTCCAAGGTTGAGGCGCAGGCTCCGGACGGCACGCCGCAAGCAGCGCCATTCCGAGCCCAATAATTAGGTGACGGTTCACACACCAAACCTACGCCAAACCGCGCACCTTTGCGCCCATGAACGCCGCACCCAAAAAATGGAAGATGATCCTGCTCAACTGGATCTTCGTGTACCCCCTTATCAACCTGCTGATTCCCATTGTTTTTCCGCTCACCGAAGGCTGGCCCATGCCCGCCCGCACGCTCGTGCTGACCGCGATTTTCGTGCCGACCATGGCCGTGATGCTGCCGAAACTGCACCAGCAATTTGCCGTTTGGTTACGCAAATAAGCAGTTAACTTAGCCAGCCTGATGAAGCGCATCGCTCTTTACCTCGGCCCGCTCGGCTTCGCGGCCTTTCAACTCACCGGATTTCCCGCCCACCAGAGCCTGGTTATGGGCACCGCCTTTTGGATGCTACTGTGGTGGTTTACCGAGGCCATTCCGCTGGGAATCAGTGCGCTCATTCCCCTCGTAACCTTTGGCGGAACCGGAGTCCTCACCAACGAAGAGCTCGCCAACGCCTACGCGAACCCGCTCATCTACCTGTTTATGGGCGGATTCCTCTTGGCGCGCGGAATTGAGCGCCACAACCTGCACCGCCGCTTGGCCCTGGCCATCTTGCGCCGCGTCGGCCACCGCAGCGAAACCGTGCTGGCCGGCGTCATGATCGCCACCTTCACCTTGAGCCTTTGGATGAGCAACACCGCCACGGCCGTTATGATGCTGCCGCTGACCCTGTCGCTGCTCACCCACCTCCCGGGCGAAAACGAAAAGCTCGAGCGCAGCGTCCTGCTCGGCATGGCCTGGGGCGCCAACCTCGGCGGCATCGGCACCCTCATCGGAACCCCGCCCAACCTCGTCTACGCGGCCTTCCGCGAAGAAGCCGTCGGCGTGCAAACCGGCTTCATGGAATGGACCCTCGTCGCCTTCCCCATCGCCCTGCTGCTTTTGGTCATTGCCTACTTCGTCTTGCGCCGCGGAATCCCCTCGCTCGACCTCGGCGACCTGGAATGGCCGAAACCCGAGCCTTGGACCTCGGGCGAAGTGCGCGTAGCCCTCATCTTCGGCGCCACCGCCCTCTTGTGGATGACCCGCCAGTGGATTGAGCCGCTCGTCACGCCCTACGGCTGGAGCCTCCCCGACCAGGTCATCGGAATGGCCGGCGGAATCCTCATGTTCGCCGTGCGCGACGCCCAGGGCGCACCCCTGCTGCGCTGGAAGGACGCCCGCAAGATCGAATGGGGCATCCTCCTGCTCTTTGGCGGCGGACTCTCCCTCGCAGCCGGCATGCAGGCCTCCGGCTGGCTCGACGCCCTCGAAGCCCTTTCGGGTCATCCCATGCCTGCTTGGGTCTGGATCTTCCTCTTCACCGCCTTCGGAGTCTGGACCACCGAACTCTTCAGCAATATGGCCCTGGTCAGCGGAACCCTTCCGGTCGCCCTCGCCGTCGCGCGCGCCCAGGGCCTTGAATTTGAGCAGCTCGCACTCCCCCTGACCGTCGGCGCCAGCTGCGCGTTCATGCTCCCCATGGCCACTCCGCCCAACGCCATTGTGTTCAGTTCGGGCAAGGTCACGGTGCCCTACATGGCTGGCCGCGGATTCTGGCTCAACATCTGGGCCACCTTGGTGATCGGAACGGTGTTTAGTTTGCTCTGAAAACCACGAGGGCGATTACGTTGACGGTCCTGCTGCCAACGGAATAAGCTAGACCAAGGTTACGGTTGATCGTTGCGATTCGAATTTTAGCGCTTTGCTTTCGGCCTAGGTAAGGATAGCGCAGGAGCCGCTCATAGGTTTTGAGTACTTCGAGCTCCACAGATCGACGAACCCTTGGACCGAATTCTCGTTCAACCCACAAATACTGTAGCGACAGCGCCAATGTGACGCCATCGGCAACCCGTAAGTTCATGAACGCTAATGAACTGAGATCTTCGCCTGAATCTCTTCGAGCGAGAATTCCGTCCCGCCGCCTTGCTCTAATTCGTGAAGGATTATTTCTTCATTTCCCTTCCACATGACACTGAGCTCCCCAGTTTGTGAATTGCGGCGCGCCGAAAGCGCAACTTCGCTTAGTAGTGCTTCGATGTAGGCCTTTTTCATTTCCTCAATGTCCATTTCGGGAT
>Ga0315907_10002545_pt1 | contig 22726 bp, 21 predicted proteins | sample LakEriMetagenome_3_FD_203525 | JGI IMG/M metagenome (GOLD analysis project Ga0315907, IMG submission 203525) | Freshwater fungal communities from buoy surface, Lake Erie, Ohio, United States - Buoy 12 MA123 | ecosystem: Environmental > Aquatic > Freshwater > Lake > Lake biofilm | place: USA...
ACCACTAAAGTTGCCTCACGCGAGAAATTTTAATAAATACTTTTAGAAAGTGGGGCGAAAATGCGTGATGAAGTAGATCGCCTCATCGCCGCCTGGAAGGCGCAGCGACCTGATCTGGATTTATCTCCACTTGGAGTCCTCAGCCGTATCACGCGAATTTCTCGTCACTTAGATATTGAACGACGCAATGCATTCGCTGATTTAGATACATGGGGATTCGATGTTCTTGCATCCCTTCGTCGCGCAGGTGCGCCATATCAACTTTCACCAAGCCAACTCATGCAAGAAACTCTTGTGACCAGCGGAACAATGACGAATCGTTTGGATCGATTAGAAGAACTCGATTTGATTACAAGAGAGCAAGATCCCAGTGATGGTCGTGGTTCATTAGTAACGCTTACAAAAGCTGGTGTTCGCGCCGTTGATACTGCAATGGAAGAGTTATTGGGGCGCGAAAGAAATTTCTTAGCGCCCTTATCAAGTGAAGAAAAGAAAGAACTTGCTCGATTGCTCAGCCTAATTGCTGCGCAATTTGAAGATGAAATTTAATGTGACTCAATAACTTTGGCGCCATATACTGGGCCATACGCACGTGTAACACTTCCAACTACGCCAGATGCGCTTAATGCAACTGCTAAATCCAAACCATGCTCTTCATCAGAGACTAAGAATGCAACTGTTGGACCAGAGCCAGAAACAATTGCACCGAGTGCTCCGTACTCTTGACCTACATCTAAAATCAATCGAAGTGCTGGTCGAAGCGAACACGCTGCTGGTTGTAAATCATTAACCAAAAGTTTTCCAACTTGTGATGGATCAGCCGATAAGAGTGCTTGCATAAGTACATCGCTAATCTGTGGCTCGCTAATGTCTAATCCTTGTCGCAATCGATCACATTCGCCATAGACCGCAGGTGTTGAGAGCCCAACGCTAGAAAGCGCAAGAACCCAGTGATAGGTACCGCGCGATAAAGCAGCGGTGAGTTGATCGCCTCGGCCTTGTCCAATAGCTGTTCCACCACTTAACAAAAATGGGACATCGCTACCTAATTGTGCTGCAATTGCATGCATCTCTTCGCGCGTCATATCAAGGCTGTACAACTCATCAATAGCAACAATTGTGGCGGCTGCATCAGCGCTTCCACCGGCCATGCCACCTGCAACTGGAATTGATTTCTTTATATCAATGCTGACATCGATATCAATTTCGAAATTATCTGCAATTAACTCAACTGCTTTTACAACAAGATTGGAAGCATCGGTAGGTACCCCGTGTGTTTGATCTCCAGAAACCGTTAAATTGACTCCACTTCCTTGCTCGCCAATTTTGATTGTTACATCATCAAAAATTGAAATCGCTTGAAAAACCGTTACGAGTTGGTGGTACCCATCAGATTCGCGAGGGCCAACGGAGAGCTGCAAATTAACTTTTGCAGGCACTCGTACGGTCACAGATTTAATCGGCACGTCAAAACCCTATTCGTGCGATTGAGCAAAAATCATTAACCAAGAGAGACTCACCGCGAAGTGTCGGATCGATACCGGCCTGCATTAGAACTTTCTCAGCAGCACCTGATGAGCCATAGATACTTGAGAGCGCTGATCGCAACATCTTTCTACGTTGAGCAAAGGCTGTATCGATTAATGTAAAAACTTTCTTACGTAGCGCTTCATCACCTAAGGGTTGATGACGAGTAAATGAAACTAATTTGGAATCAACTCCTGGAATAGGCCAGAAAACAGATCGCGAAATAGAACCAGCGCCTTGCAAATCTGCCCACCATGCAGCTTTAACAGAAGGGATTCCGTACTCCTTAGTGCCTGGTTTTGCCGCTAAACGATCTGCAACTTCTGCCTGCACCATTACTACACCGGAATTTAGTGTTGGAAAGATTTCTAGTAGATGCAGTAAAACTGGAACAGATACGTTGTATGGCAAGTTAGCAACGAGCACTGTTGGCGCTTCTGGTAATGATTTCAGTGCAAGTGCATCTTGATGGATGACACTAAATGTTGCTTTGCTCTCGTTGTGCGCAGCCACCGTTTGTGGCAATCGTGTAGCTAAACGTTCATCAATTTCTACAGCAATAACTGATTTTGCCTCTTCTAAAAGAGCAAGTGTCAGCGAACCTAGTCCAGGCCCAATTTCTAAAGCAATGTCTGAACTTGTTACGCCAGCTGTTCTGACAATTTTTCTACAAATATTTGCATCAATAACAAAGTTTTGTCCAAGTGATTTTGCTGGCTTGATTCCTAATTCTTGTGCCAGTTCGCGAATCTCTGCTGCGCCAAGCAAGGTCATACAAAAGAACCAAAGATACGTTCAGCATTATTGCTAAGAGTTGTCGCGAGTTCGGCATCACTCACACTTCTTTCATCAGCCATTGCTCTGACAATGTTGGCAATTTGCGCCGGCGTATTGAGGGCGCCGCGATGTGGTGTTGGTGCTAAAAATGGTGAATCTGTTTCAACCAGTAGCTGATCCGCAGGTACAATCTTTACTGCTTCACGTAATTCAGGAGCGTTCTTAAATGTAAGCGTGCCAGCGAAAGAGAGAATGTATCCACGTTCTACACAGATTTTTGCCATGGCTAAATCCCCTGAATAACAGTGAAAGATTGTGTTTTCGGGAGCGCCAACTTCAAGCAATATTGAGAGAACATCTTCGTGCGAATCACGATCATGAATCACGAGTGCTTTCTTGTGTTTCTTCGCTAATTCAATGTGCCACTTAAATGACTCTTGTTGTCTAGTGCGTAATTCTGGTGGTGTGCGGAAATAATCTAAACCAGTTTCACCAATCGCTCGTACACGGGGGTGTTCTGCAAGCTTTGCAATGATGGACCAATCGTGTTCAAGATCTTCGACAACTGGTGCTTCATTCGGATGAAGTGCAACTGCTGCAAGGACTCTGCCCTTCCAGTGTTCGGCAGCATCTACGCACCATTGTGATTGTTCAGCTGAATAACCAACTTGCACAACGCGATCTATACCAGCATCTCTTGCATCATCTAAAACTTTGCCAACTTCTGCTGAATCAGGTGCTGTGTTTGTGACAATTTCTAAATGTGCATGAGCATCAACAGTTGGAACTGGTAGTGGTTTTGGTTGTGGAGCAGGAATGCGATCAAGGTCGCGGTTATGACGATCTGCCATAGGAATTACTCAGCAGATTCAAGACGCGGGAAAAGAACTGGAGTTTTAGTGACGCGTGCACCAGCTGGTAACTGACCCCATGTTGCAACGGAAGTGATCTTTTGTGAACCTAAATCACCGAGTACATCCTGTGCGCCAAGACTCTGCCACAGAATTTCACACGTTGCAGGCATCACTGAATTCAGTAAAACCGCGAGTGCGCGTAGTGATTCTGCGGTGTTATAAAGAACTTCTTCCAGTGCAACTTTGTTTGCTGGATCTTTAGCAAGAATCCATGGCTCTTTTTCAGTCACATAACCATTTACTCGTTTACAGAACTCCATAATTGCATTGATGCCACCTTGGAAATCAAGTGCGCACACTGCCTCGTCTGCTTTAGTTACTGCGTTAGATAGTGCTTCTTCGAGTCCTTTGTCATGGGCCACCTGTGGAAGATTTCCATCGCAGTATTTTTCAATCATTGCTGCAAGTCGTGATGCTAAGTTTCCAAAATCATTTGCTAATTCGCTTGTATATCGAGCTGACATGTCTTCCCATGAGAATGATCCATCAGACCCAAATGGAATCGCGCGCAAGAAGTAATATCTAAATGCGTCTACGCCAAAGTGATTTGTAATATCACTTGGAGCTATACCGGTGAGCTTGCTCTTGCTCATCTTTTCGCCGCCAACGAGCAACCAACCATGAGCAAATACTTTCTTTGGAACTGCAAGGCCTGCAGCCATCAACATTGCAGGCCAAATTACTGCGTGAAAACGCAAAATGTCTTTTCCAACTAAATGAACATCTGCTGGCCATGTTTGTGCAAACTTCTTTCCGCCTGCAGTATCTGGAGCATCTGTTAGCCCAACCGCGGTTGCATAATTTAGAAGTGCATCAAACCAGACGTAAACAACTTGCTTGGTATCCCATGGAACTGGGATTCCCCAATCAAATGTTGAACGTGAAATTGAAAGATCGGAGACGCCACCTTCAAGGAATGAAAGGACTTCATTGCGAGCGCTCTCCGGCTGGCAAGCATCTGGATTCTTTTTGTAGTGTTCAATCAGCGGAGCTGTGAAATCAGAGAGCTTGAAAAACCAATTCTCTTCATTTACTAATTCGATTGGTTTGCTATGGATCGGGCATAGTTTTTCGCCATTAGATTCGATTAAATCGCCAGGTAACTTAAATTCTTCACAACCAACGCAGTAAGGACCTTCATATTTGCCTGAGTAAATATGTCCAGAATCTTTTAATCCCTGAAGGAACTTTTGAACACGCTCTGTATGTCTTTTTTCAGTTGTGCGAATGAAATCATCATTCGCAATATTGAGAGCTTCCCAATTTGGTTTCCACGCTTCGGCTACGAGGCGATCAACCCACTCTTGTGGTGCAACGTTGTTTTGCTCGGCAGTACGCATAACTTTTTGACCATGCTCATCTGTTCCAGTTAAGAACCAGACTGATTCGCCGCGCTGGCGATGCCAACGAGTCAGAACATCTCCTGCAACAGTTGTGTATGCGTGACCGATGTGCGGTGCATCATTTACATAGTAAATAGGCGTAGTGAGATAGAAGGATTTATCGCTCACGTTGCTCATTTACCCATCTTATTAGCATCTACAACGGCGGCATAAACCGAACGCTTGGGCAGTGAGAATTCTTCGGCCACAGCAGCAATTGCTCCCTTGCGATCCATGCCCGCTGATTCAAACTCTCGAACACGTGCAACCATCGCCTCCGTTGTTACTGATTTAGCGTCAGTTGTCGCGCCTGCAATTACCAGAGTAATTTCTCCCAGAACTTCATTCTTCTGGCTCCACTCAAGTAACGAAGATAAATCTCCACGAATTGTTTGTTCGTAATGTTTAGTCATTTCGCGACAAATAGCTGCCTTGCGATCAGAACCAAATGTTGCAAGCGCATCGGTAAGAGACTCTTCAAGTCGATGTGGTGCTTCAAAAAAGACGAGAGTTCGCTCATCAAATCGAAGAGATTCGTAAAACTTTTGTCGTGCTCCCGCTGTGCGCGGTGGAAAACCGTCAAAAGAAAAACGATCAGTTGGTAGCCCAGATAATGCAACTGCCATTGTGACAGCAGATGGTCCAGGCAAAACTTGAAGCGCAATATTTTCAGCAGATGCGTCCCGTGCTAAACGAAAACCAGGATCGCTAATTGTTGGCATTCCTGCATCACTGACGACGAGGACAGTGTTTCCAATTCTTAATAATTCAAGAATTTCTTCTGTTCGTTCCTCTTCATTTCCATCAAAGAATGAAATAACTTTTCCTACGAAAGTTACGCCGAGATCAGATGCCAATCTATGAAAGCGACGAGAGTCTTCTGCTGCAATAACGTCAGCTGTTGCGATTGCTTCAATTAGGCGTGCAGATGCATCCTTGGGATTACCAAGTGGAGTTGCCGCCAATATGAGTGCCATGGCGCAATCATCTCAGTAATTCTGCTCGGATACGCTATCTCCGTGATCGCAAGCGTTGCACCAATACTTATCGCAATTGGAGCTTTTCTGCTGCGCATTATTAATCTGGATGTCCCTAAAGGCTTTGTATTTGATGAGGTTTACTACGTTGATGGCGCTCGGGATTTATTGAAATACGGCGTTGAAGTAGATGCATCAGAACCAGAGTTTGTTGTTCACCCACCAATTGGCAAATGGAGCATTGCACTTGGCATAAGAATTTTTGGAGACAACGAATTTGGGTGGCGAATCACTGCTGCGATTGCAGGAACACTCATAATTCTTATTGCGGCTCGGTTAGCTCATGAGCTCTTTTATTCTCCATTCTTGACAGCAATTACAGCAGCTTTGCTGGCATTTGATGGGTTGCTCTTGGTCCATTCGCGGACAGCACTTCTCGATCTGTTTCTAACTTTATTTGTCTTAACTGCTGCTTATTTCTGGTTCAGGCAACAGTATTGGTATGCCAGTATATTTTTTGGATTAGCTCTTGCAACTAAGTGGAGCGCTCTTTACTTCATCGCATTATTTGGATTTGTAACTCTGTTCAGATTATTCCGACAAGAAAATCCAAAAGATTTGCTTCGAACCGTGATTTTACGAATTATGCAATTCGGCATTATTCCTCTCTCTATCTATCTAACTTCATGGATTGGGTGGTTTATCAGCGGACGCGGTTGGAATCGAGATTACGCGTCGAACCCACTTAGTTCACTCATTTACTATCACAAGCAGATGTTGGATTTTCACACTTCACTTGTCGAAAAACATGCATACGAAGCCAATCCATGGAGTTGGTTAATCATGGGAAGGCCAACTTCTTTCTATTATGAATCTCCAAAAGGATGTGGAAGCAACAACTGCGCGCAAGAAGTATTGGCGCTAGGAACACCAGTTTTGTGGTGGAGTGCAACTATTGCACTAGTAGTGCTCATTGGCTATTGGTTGTGGCAGTTCTATCAGCGCCAAGTTGATAGCAGACTTACTTTTATTCTTCTTGGAATAATTGCTGGGTACTTACCGTGGTTCTTCTTCCAAAAGCGCACCGTATTTAGCTTCTATGCAATCGTTTTCGAACCATTCCTAATTCTGGCTCTTGTGTACTGTGCAAAGTTGTTTATCGAGCGAAGTCGAAACCCTGCGGATGCTCAAGTAATAATCCTTGGCTTTGTTGCAGTTGTTTTCCTCAATTTTGTTTACTTTTTGCCTCTGTATTTAGGCGAAGTCATCACATACGCCCAATGGCAGATGCGAATGTGGTTCTCTTCTTGGATTTAGATTATTCGTTTGAAGCGCGTGAACGATTGAGTCTTTCCACTGCTTCTTCAGCCAAATCCTGGTCAAATACTTGATCGCGTGAAGGAGTCGCTGCTGCTAGTGCTTCACGAGCTAAGCGCTCTTGTTCTTCGCTCCACTGTCCAGGAATTGTGAGATCAATTGTTCTGCGCGGTGTGACTGCTTTTGGTGCATTTACATATGTTGGAACAGGAATGTCATTGGGTTGCCATGCTCCACGATTTTCAGCAGATCCTTTCGGCAAAATTACAACACCAGATAACTCACGTTCAGAAAGTGGAATCCAATGTTCTTTTTGAGCAGTGTGATGAACAACCTCAGAAAGATTTGTGCTGGATGTGCCAGATTGACTCTTTTGTAGGTTCTTAATTCTGCGCTTGTAGAGCTTCTCACTAATTGTTTGTCGTCTGACGTGCGCAACATAAAGAATTATTCCTGTCAATGGAATTAGCGCGAAGGTAATTTTCATAGTATTCATAAGACCACCAACAATTGTTGTAAGGAGTGAAATGATTAGGATTGAAAAAACTATTCTTCTTTGCATTAAACGTTGAGCAACTTTTGCTTCATGATCTAAATCTGTGTGAATAACTCCAGATCCAGAACTTCCACCTGGTGAACTATTTGCTACAACTCGAAGTGCACTCTTATAACGTTCAATTGATTTTCCAGAAAATTCATTTCTATCGTGAACCCATCGTGGCAAGAAATAGGCAACCCACATTCCGATGATTGCCAAATAGATAAGTCCAGAAGCCATGATGTATAAAGATAGAGGGAGAAATCGGACCTATCGGGTATTTAAACACCCATTTCGCTCTGGTTTTTTATTTAACTAGTGGGTTTTCTTTTACAAAAGAAAGATGATCACGCCAATCTCCATCAATGTGTAAGTACCGTGGGCGTTCACCTTCCAATACATATCCAGCTTTTTCGGCCACTCGCCTGGAAGCTGCATTTTCAGGTCGAAGATTTATTTCTATTCGATGTAGCGCCAAGACTGAAAAACCATATTCAGTCAATAAATTAACCGCTTCTGTCGTGTAACCACGTCCTGCATACGCACGATCAATCCAATATCCGATATGAGCACCACGCATCGCGCCCAAAATAATTCCACCCATGGAAATCTGACCAATCAAATTGTTTTCATGCCAGATTGCAAAAGAAATAGAGCGGCAATCTCGTGATTCACTATTAAGGGTTCTGACTAATCTAAAAAAAGATGGCAGCTCTTTTTGAAGCGATTCGACGTCACTTCCAGGAATGAAGGGAAGGGTGGCTTCCCATGGAGATAGCCACTCTCGATTTTCCGCCCGGACGTTTAACCATTTTTTTCTATCGCGCAAACGAAGCGGTCTTAAATAAATCTCGGTACCGTGAAGTGTTATCGGCCAAGAGTGTTCACGCATTTATATGTATCGCCGCTCGAGAACCACGACATTTACAGATGCGCCTGCATCGACTGTTTCATCTTTTTCACTGAGTGCAATAAAGGAGTTTGCATCTGACAGAGTTGAGATTTCATCTTGAATTTCTAAACCACGTACAGAAGTCGCATCTTCGGAGAGGATTGCACGAACATATGATCGTGTTCCTGGGGTCGAAGTAATGGCCTTCTCAAGTTTTGCTTTAATAGATGGTCGATGAATTGTCGCGGCTCCAAGCATGGTCCGAATCATTGGCCGAACAAATAACTCAAATGAAATGTATGCATTTATTGGATCACCTGGAAGCGTTACGACTGGGGTTTTATCGGGACCAATCTGTCCAAAGTTATGTCTTCCACTATTTTCTATAGCTAAATCAACTGTTGTTATCTCGCCCATTTTTTGAAGTGTGCGTGTAATCAAATCAAATGAATCGTCATTGCGCTCACCACTAATGACAATCAAATCCGCTCGTACTAACTGGTCTTCTATGACGCCTAATAGCTCTTCTTCATCATCAGGAATTGAATGTACGCGATAACCAATTGCGCCAACTTCACGGACAGCTGTTGTGAGTAGCCACGAATTTGTTTCGAACTCTTCTTCTGCCTTAAGTGGTTGACCTGGTTCAACTAAATCTGGGCCAGCAGACAAGATAACAACACGTGGATGCGGACGCGTTGGCAGGTGATCTAATCCAATTGATGCGGCAAGGCCAACCTGAGTAGATCGAATTCGACTATTGGCACGTAGAACTAATCTTTCGCCGGCATAAATATCTTCGGCCAAGGTTGCACCGTGTGCATCCAATAACGGCAAGTCGAGCGGTTCGAGTGGATGACAAATTCCAAGTAATGAACTGAGAAACTCATCGACTCGCATCTGCTCTGCCATAATCACACCATACTTGTTGGAGCGAGATATCTAGGGGATTTACGATGAAAGATAAAGCACTTATTCGTGAGCGATACCGCCGTGAAAGACGCGAAGCTTTCGTACCTGCTGTTTATTCAAATGTTCTTTCAACTCCAGAAGTAATGCAGGCCACAGTTGTTGCCAGCTATGTCTCTTACGGTTACGAACCGAACACCGTCGAACTCAATCGTGCATTGATTAAATCTGGAAAGACCTTATTACTGCCCCGAGTAAATAGCGATCACATCGATTGGATTTATTGGGATGGCGATGAGAACAAATTAGTCGAAAAGAAGAAAATCCTGGAACCAGTTGGCGATGTAGTTTCCCCACTGCCGGCAATCGATGTTGTAATCGTGCCCGCACTTCGAATTGATCGTGATGGTTTTCGACTAGGACAAGGCGGCGGTTTCTATGATCGCGCACTTCCTTTAATGTCTGGATGGAAAATTGCACTTGTGCATTCAGGTGAAGTAACTAGTGAAGTGTTGCCACGTGAAGCGCATGACATTGCAGTCAATGCTGCAGCCACTCCAGATTTAATTGTGAGATTTAGAGGAAATTAACGCACAGGCAAGTTGCGGGCCATCACAATTCTTTGAACCTGATTTGTACCTTCGTAAATCTGTGTGAGTTTTGCATCGCGCATCATTCGCTCAACTGGATAATCTGAAACATATCCATAACCACCCAAAACTTGCACGGCATCTTGAGTCACTTTCATCGCTATATCGCTGGCAAAACACTTACTTGATGCAGAGAAGAACTTTAAATCTTTCTCGCCATTTTCACTCTTCACAGCTGCTGCATACGTTAGTTGTCGAGCAGCTTCGATGTTCATTGCCATATCTGCCAACATGAATTGAATGCCCTGGAAATCAAAGATTGGTTTGTTAAATTGTTTGCGCTCGTGTGAATATGCTGTTGCAACATCAAGTGCACCTTGAGCAAGGCCGAGTGCTTGAGCTGCGATTGTGATGCGAGTGTGATCCAAGGTGCTCATCGCGAGTGAAAATCCTGTACCAACTTCTCCGATGCGACGATCATCAGAGATTTCTACATTATCAAAATAAACCTCACGAGTTGGGGAACCACGAAATCCCATTTTCTTTTCCGGTGCACCAAATGAAACTCCTGAATCTGTTTTCTCTACAACGAATGCAGTTATTCCTTTTGAACCAAGAGATGGATCTGTTTGAGCAATTACGGTGTAGAAATCTGAAATCTCTGCATTGGAGATCCACTTCTTGCTTCCGTTAATAATCCACTTGTCACCCTTCTTAGTTGCCTTTGTACGAAGTGAGGCAGCATCAGATCCCGCTTCAGATTCGGATAGGCAATAAGAAAAACCTTTTCCTTGCGCTAACGGAGTTAGCCAACGCTTTTTCTGTTCTTCGGTTCCGCCCAAAATAAGTGGCATTGAACCTAATTTGTTTACGGCTGGAATAAGAGATGAAGATCCGCAGACGCGAGCAACCTCTTCAATGATAAGAACAACTGCGAGAGCATCTGCTCCATCGCCACCAAACTCTGTTGGAACGTGCGCAGCCGCTAGTCCTGCTTTAGCAAGTGCTTGCGCTGCTTCAATTGGATAACGGTGATCTTCATCAACAGCTTTTGCATGTGGTGCAATCTCTTTTTGCGCGAGTGCACGAACGCTTTGGCGCAGCTCTTCGTATTCACTTGGTAATGAATAAAGTGAATCCATCACTGATTTGCCTCTCTATCTTTCTTATTTAAATTACTGAGATACAAGTTGTATTGCGCAAGTTCATCCGGTTGGCCAAGTGCTGCCATTCTGGCTGTATTGCGGTCAATACGTTTTACCTCATGTGAATCATCGCGCATCCACTGGATGAATGTAGCAACGAGGGCAATAAGAATTGGAATCTCACCCATTGCCCACCCGATTGCACCGCCTGATCGTTGATCAGCAAGTAAATCCAAGGACCACGGACGTTGAAGCGATTCAAAATATCCACCATCAATGAGTGTGGTTGCCGACATCAGTGCGACTGAGAAAAACGCATGAATGCTCATGGCTGCAAAGAGAATAACGATTCTGATGATGTGTGGAACTTTTCTAGGATTTGGGTCGACACCGACTATGACATGGAAAAAGAGAATTCCGGCCAAAAGAAAGTGAATGCTCATAAACAAGTGGCCTTGATGGCTCTGCATCATTCCGCCAAACAATGGAGTGAAATAAAGAGCGAATAGAGATCCATCAAAAATTGCTAGTGCAACGACGGGATTAGTGAGAACTCGTGCATAGCGAGAGTGCAGCGCTTTAATCAGTAAACCACGTACACCTAACTCTTTTCCGTCACGGGATTGTGGAAGTGTGCGAAGTGCAAGAGTAATTGGTGCGCCAAGAACAATTCCTATAGGTGCAATCATTCCCAAGACCATATGCGAAACCATGTGCCATGAAAAAGCAAAGTGCGCATAAACACCTAGACCACCACTGGTTGCAAAATCAATCGCAGAGATTCCTAGTGCAAAGGAAATTGTGCGACCAACTGGCCACTTATCGCCACGACGCGTAAGAACTACAACGCCCTTTATGTAAAGCGCAACAGCTAAAACTAATAAACCAATCATGAAAACACTTGGATCATATTCAAAGAGTATTCGTCGCAAGTTCGGTGCTTCAGGCATAGGCATACCTGCAATTGAAAGCGCTGCATTAAATGGTTCCTGTGAATCTCGCGAAGGTGGTTGATTTGATGAGAGCCACGAACCTAAAGCAGTTACAAAAATCATGATTGCTGCTTCTACAGAAATCAGACGTGTCATTGCACGCCAATTAACTGTTGGTTTTGCCGCTAGATAACTTCGATGTTTGTAACCAAAGAAGAGCAAGACAAAGGTGATAAGAACCTTGAGAATTACAACGTATGCATAACTCGATGACCAAGCAGCGGCAAAATTGAGTCGAGCTGAAGCGTTAACAACTCCACTTATTACAACCGCAATCGCTGCCCATAATGCAACGTGGCTAAAGCGGGGTAAAGCAACTTTGCGATCATCTTGATTGAGCAAAGCAATTGCGATAACTCCGCCAACCCAGAAAGAAAGTCCGATGACGTGAATGAGTAAGGATCCAATAGCAAGTGCATGCGAACCACTTGATGCTGAGTGGCTTTGAAACACTGGTGCCGAAATAGCAATGAGAGAAATCAGTAGCAGTACCGCTGTATATCCAGAAGAAGTCAGTACTCGAGAACTAATTGCTACAAATAATGCAGTGAGCGTTTGAAAAAACAGGTACTGACCTAGAGTGATTTGAAGAACAAATGATTGTAGAACTGCTGGATCTAGGACAGAAGAAATTGAACCGCCCAAGATGTTTGCAAGCGTGAACAAAATATTTAAGACGCTACTTAGAAACCAGGCAAAAGCTGAAATAGAAAGAATCGATCTTATCTTTGAGCTACTTGTTGAGAGTTTGCCATTTTTATCTAGAACCAAGAAAGCAAGAGCTAACAAAGCCCCAACAGTGATGAAGCTTGAGAGAACGGCAGAGAATTTACTGGCTGTGACCAGTGCTGAAATCATCTCTCTCTATAAATCTTTCGCGCATAAAGAGATAGGAGAACCAGAACAAAGAAGGCAACTATCAGCAAACCAATTACAAACAAGTTTGTTCCCCAATTGCTCACTTCAGCCTTTGGACTGGTGGTTTCGACTGGAATTGGTTGTGGTGTTGTAATTTCACTTGGTGCTGAAAATGTAAATCGGAATGAACCTTCTAGGGGAATATCATTTTCAGCAAAGAGTGCATACGTAACGGTGTAAACACCAGATACCTTAAGAGTTTTCAAACCAATAACTGCACTTGCTCCATCGATTGCAAGCACGCCATCATCAACGCGTTTTCCTTGCGGATCTGTAACTTCCATTAAATTGCCATCATCGATAAGTGGAACTTCGCCTGTAACGCTGACCGCACTTGGTGCAACTGTGATGGTTGCACCGCTCATTGGATTTGTAGCAATGAGTGAGTTTGCATTTGCTGCAGGAGAAATAACAAAGAGCGCAATCACACCAATACTGAGTACTCGCATGATCTTCATTTTTACCCCTCTTCCACCGCTTTAATTCGCATCTATCTTCCCACTTCTTTAGACTTGGTATCTACCTCAAAATGGGTTCCAACGGGAAAGGAAGAGTCAGATGCCTACGTATCAATATGCATGCGCTGACTGTGGCCATGAATTTGAGGCTTTCCAAACTTTCTCTGAAGCATCGCTGACCACATGCCCTGAGTGCAAGGGTGAAGTTCGCAAGATTTATTCCGCTGTTGGAGTTGTCTTTAAAGGTTCTGGTTTTTATAAAACTGACTCTGCAAAATCAACCACGACGCCAACACCTGCACCAACGGCTACGCCGACACCAAAAACTGACTAGTTAATCTTCGTGATGAGGCGGCTTATCCGCTTTTATTTCAGCTTCGCGCTTTGCATCTTCAAGCGCTTGTTCGTGATCTATTTCATCAGAAGTCACATTAGGCAAAATTTCGCTCACATGTAACCTCCGATTAGAATTGTGTTTCTAATTATAGCGAGATAACAGGGGCGCAATGTTTGCAGGGCTTGGAAGATTCATAGTTCGTCGTAAGAAATCAGTATTAATAGTTTTTATCGTCGGAATTCTTGCTGCAGGCGGCGTCGGATCTCTCGCATTCTCAAAACTCGATAGCGGTGGATATTCAGATCTCAATAGTGACTCTGCAAAAGCTTATGAGTACTTAACTGACAAGTTTAAAGTTCAAGAACCTGCCGCGATTTTGGTAATCGATACAGGTGACAGAAGCGTTAATGACCCTGCTGTTATTGCAGAGGCTGCAGCGCTAGAAGCAAAGGTTAAATCTGTTTCTAATGTAAATCGCACACTTTCTTATTGGAGTACTGGTGGAGCGCCTTCAATGAAAGCCGACGACGATAAGGCTGCATTCTTATTTATTTTTTCTGACCCAGAATCAAATGATTGGGCTGCACTAGAAAAAATCGGAAGAGAAGTTCAAGCCAAGTTTGATGGCAAGCAAGGGAACTTCACCGTATACGCATCAGGCGCAGGAGTAATCACTCACGCGATCAACAATAAAATCAAGGAAGATTTGTTCCTGGCTGAAGCGATTGCAATCCCCCTTACTTTTATTCTGTTGATTTTCGTATTCGGAGCCATGGTTGCATCCGCTATGCCACTAGTAGTTGGCGTGAGCGCGATCCTTGGATCATTCTTAGTAATTTACATTCTCACTCTGTTTACAGATGTTTCAGTCTTTGCACTCAATCTGATTACAGGTTTGGGGTTAGGACTTGGTATTGATTACGCACTGCTTATCGTCAATAGATTCCGAGAAGAGTTGCATGCAGGCAAGAGTGTTGATGAATCAATAGTCACAACTGTTGCAACAGCAGGAAAAACTGTTTTCTATTCAGGATTAACTGTCCTGGTCACAATGGCTTCGCTCTTGTTATTCCCACTAAACTTTTTAAAGTCATTTGGCTATGCAGGTGTGGCAGTTATTTCTCTAGCCGTTGTTGGCGCACTTATTCCATTGCCAGCCTTGCTCGCAATCTTGGGCCACAAAGTTGATAAGGGTGTTATTCGCAAAGCAGGAATTGTTCCTTCAGAAGATGGTCGTTGGGCTCGCACTGCACGCACTGTGATGAAGCGACCTGTTCCGGTCGTAATTGGCTCACTATTAATTCTTGGTGTACTTGCTGCGCCAATAACTAATATCGCTTTTGCGCAAGTGGATGCACGCGTATTGCCAAAATCTGATCCTGCAGCTGTTGCTTCATCAGTAATTGAAGAACGTTTTACTGGACTTGAAGGCAGCCCGATTGAAGTTGTAATTCCAAATGGAAAAGGCAAAGAGATTGAAATCAATAACTTCTTGGCTCAAGTCCAAGGAGTCTATGGAATCTCTCGCGTAGGCCAGATTGAATACTTTGGAAATGATGTTCGTGTACAAGTAATTTCAAGCGAACAATCTCGTACGTTAGATGCTCAGAGAATTATTCACGAAATACGAGATATACCAGTTCCTAAAGGAACACTGATCGGTGGCGCTGCTGCAGACTTTACTGATTCACAAGATGGAATCGCGCGCACTCTTCCGTGGGCTCTCGGTTGGATTGCGCTCTCTGTGTTCATTCTTATCTTTGTTTTCACAGGTTCAATAATCTTGCCAATCAAAGCCGTATTACTTAACGGGTTATCTCTCATTGCAACCCTGGGCGCTGTTACGTGGATCTTTATTGATGGCAACTTGAAGTGGTTAGTTGGAGATTTCACTGTAACTGGAACTCTCGATACAGGTTCGGTTATTTTGGTTGCAGTTGTTGTCTTTGGTTTATCCATGGACTACGAACTCTTCTTGCTCTCTCGTATTCGCGAAGAGCACCTCGAAGGCAAATCAAATGTTGAATCAGTTGCCAAAGGTTTGCAACGCTCTGCACGAATCATTACTGCAGCAGCACTATTGCTTGCAGTCGTCTTCGCGGCATTTATGACTAGTGGTGTTACTTCAATCAAGATGCTTGGTTTTGGTGTGGCATTTGCAGTTCTACTTGATGCAACTCTTGTTCGTGCATTATTAGTGCCTGCTCTTATGCGTTTATTTGGTGAACGCAATTGGTGGGCGCCAAAATCATTGCAACGCTTTACTTTAAAACACTGAAGAATTAAGTGTCCCCGGCGGGAGTTGAACCTGCGACCTACCGCTTAGGAGGCGGTTGCTCTATCCACTGAGCTACGGGGACCAATTTTGCTAAGGCGCAATCTTCCCACTAAAATTACATTTCTAATTGATTCGGAGTTTTATCCCATGTGGGGCCAGAAATGAAGGCGCTTGTTATCGGCGCTGGAGGCGTTGGAAGAGCAATAGCCAATATTGCATCTCGTAGATCATTCATTACTTCAATGGTTATTGCTGATCGCACGTTATCTCGTGCCGAAGAAGCAGTTGCAAGGGTCAAAGACTCCAGGTTCTCTGCCGCAGAAGTTAATGCCGCCGAACTTGAAGATATCCGTAGCCTCATTAGGCGTGCGGCACCCGATGTTGTAATTAACGCAGTTGATCCACGATTTGTGATGCCAATTTTTCTTGCATGCGAAATCGAAAATGTAAATTACATTGATATGGCGATGTCTCTTTCGCGCCCACATCCCCACTATCCATATACCGAAACTGGCGTGAAACTCGGTGACGAACAATTTGCTCGTGACTGGAACTGGGCAGAAAGAAAGATTTTTGCTCTAGTTGGAATGGGTATCGAACCAGGTATGAGCGATGTATTCGCTAAGTACGCATCTGATCACTTATTTAGCAAAATTGATTCAATAACTATCTTAGATGGTTCAAACATAACTGTTGAAGGTTATGAATTTGCTCCATCATTTTCTATCTGGACAACTATTGAAGAGTGCCTAAATCCACCAATCGTCTGGACAGATGGTCGCGGATGGCACACGACAGAACCATTTAGTGAAATCGAAACCTTTGATTTTCCTGAAGGTATAGGTCCAGTTGAATGCGTAAACGTGGAACACGAAGAAGTTATTTTGATTCCGCAGAAAATTGAAGCCAAAAAAGTTAACTTTAAATATGGTCTTGGCGCGCAATTCATTACCACTTTGAAAACAATTCACATGCTCGGATTGGATCGCAAAGAAACCGTTGAAGTTCAAGGAATTTCTGTTTCACCTCGTGACTTACTTGCTGCATCACTCCCTGATCCTGCAACACTTGGCGAACGCATGCACGGAAAAACTTGTGCTGGCACGCTAGTTAAAGGTTTAAACAAAGAAGGTAAGCCTTACGCTTGTTATATCTACAACGTCGTTGATAACGCTTGGTCAATGAAGGAGTATGGTGATCAGGCTGTTGTGTGGCAGACCGCAATCAATCCAGTTATTGCAATGGAGTTAATCCATAAGAAGATCTGGTCTCCAGAAGGCGGCGTTTCTGGTCCTGAATGGTATGACCCAATGCCATTTCTTGATTTACTAGAGAGCTACGGAACTTCCTGGAAAATTCGAGAGGAAAAATAGCCCATGGCCAAGGACTTTGATGTTCTCATCATTGGTTCTGGCTTCGGTGGTTCTGTTTCGGCACTAAGACTTACTGAAAAAGGTTATTCCGTAGCTGTTTTAGAAGCAGGCAAAAGATTTAAAGAAAAGGATTTCCCTAAAACTTCTTGGCGCCTTCGTAAGTTTCTATTCTTTCCAAAACTTGGACTCCTTGGAATTCAGAGAATTCATGCGCTGCCAGATGTATTAATCCTTGCGGGCGCAGGCGTTGGTGGCGGTTCTCTTGTGTATGCAAACACTCTGTATCAACCACCTGATTCTTATTTCCAAGATAAGCAGTGGAATCACATCACTGATTGGAAGTCAGAGTTATTGCCTTGGTATGACCAAGCAAGTCGGATGCTTGGCGTTGCAGAGAATCCATACTTTTCTCCAAGCGATCAAGCGATGAAAGATGTTGCAATTGAAATGGGCGTTGGTCATACATTTAAAATGGCACCACTTGGTGTTTATTTCGGTGAAGGTTCAGGGATTGCAAGTAAAGATCCATATTTTGGCGGCGTTGGGCCTGCGCGAAATGGTTGCCAACAATGTGGCGCATGTATGACTGGCTGCAGGTTTAACTCCAAAAATACTCTGCCAAAGAATTATCTGGGTTTAGCAGAGTCTGCGGGAGCAAAAGTATTTCCACTGACAACTGTGACTTCATTTGAGCAAGCACCGGATGGTTCATGGATTGTTAAGGCCAAGAAAACAAGTGGGCTATTGCGCGGAACCAAGACTTTTACTGCCAATGAATTAATCGTGAGCGCCGGAACATATAACACTCAAAAACTTCTGCACCGCATGAAAGCAAGTGGAAAACTGCCAAAGCTTTCTGATCGTTTGGGTGATTTATCGCGAACAAATAGCGAAGCTCTGACTGGTGCATTGATGCCAAAATCAGATATCGATTTCAGCAAGGGTGCAGCGATTACTTCCTCATTCTTTCCTGATGAGCACACACACGTAGAACCTGTTCGTTATGGCAAGGGTAGCAATGCGATGGGCTTACTTCAGACAATCATGACCGATGGCAACCTCGCAAAAGATCGTCGTCGTCAATGGGTTCGTGAATTCATTAAGAAACCATCGTTGCTATTGCGCGTTCTAAATGTTCGCCAATGGTCGGAGCGCACTGTGATTGCACTAGTGATGCAAAACGTTGATTCAGCGCTATCTGTCAGATCGAAGAAGAAGTGGTGGGGTTTAGGTTTAACTTCAACAAACAATTCTGAGAATCCAAATGCGACTTATATTCCAGCTGCAAATGAAACGGTCCGACGCATAGCTAATAAGTATGGCGGCTTTGCAGGTGGTCATATCGGTGACTTAATCGGTGCGCCATTTACAGCTCACTTTGTTGGTGGATGTGTAATTGGTTCTGATATCTCACAAGGAGTAATCGATCCGTATCACCGTGTTTGGAATTACCCAACGATGCATGTGGTTGATGGTGCTGCAGTGACTGCAAACCTTGGTGTTAATCCTTCGCTAACAATTACTGCGCAAGCAGAGCGAGCAATTTCTTTTTGGCCAAATAAAGGCGATCTAGATTCTCGCCCAGTTCAAAATAGTGAGTACAAAAGAATTAACTCCGTCGCTCCACATTCGCCATTTGTTCCTGCTGGTGCGATTGGTGAATTACTTATGCCACCAGCGAAGTAGCGGATCAATATCTTCTGGCACGTGCTCTGCAATAAACATTGCACCATCTAAATGGTTTCCTTGTGGTTCTACCAAGGTGATTTGTGGCAATAACGACGACGTGCGTCTGCGAATAGCTTCAACGTAGCCTTTGTTTTCAGCAAGTTTTCCAAGCAGTGCAATAGCAATACCTTCATTGCGCATGCCACCAACATTTGTCCATGCAGCACGAATTGTCTTTGCTAAGTATTCAGCGCCTTTATCCCTGATCGTTATTGCATCAGTGTTTTTCTCTTCGGCTGCTTCTAGAAGTGTTTTTGCAGCGTTAATGCAGAGTAGTTGCGCCTTCGCATCGGTGTATGACTTCAACGATTCAAAAGCTTTAATTTCAGATTCAAAAAATTCAGATAAGAACGTTGCATCATCTCTGCCTTCTTGTGTTGCGAGTACGCGCTCTAGTGCTGCTTTGCCCAACCAGAATCCCCCGCCAAGATCGCCGAAAATATGCCCAAGTCCATCTGCGTGTGAATAACTTCCGCGTCGACCTGCAATTGCAACAGTTCCGCTGCCGATGGAGAGTGCAACACCATCATTATTTCCAAGTGCACCGAAGTATCCGGCTAATCCATCATCGATTACTGCAACAGATTTGGCACCAAAATACTTTGCCGCAAGGACTCCGTAAGGTTTTGGATCTCCCACATCTCCATAAACACCGGTAATGCTCAGTGCAACAACTTCACTTTGAAATGCGGTACCGAAGTTCTCTTGTGCTTCAGCAAATAAGTCATTGAGCACATCAAGAGTTGATTCGTGTGCTTGCTTCGCTCTTTTACTTGTGAATTGCGAATCAGTTGATTTAAACCTTGCACCTGATTGCCCTAAGTCGACTGCTAGCACCATAATTGCAAGTCTAGTAAAGGAGAGCAGATGAGCAAATGGGCCCTAGTCACAGGCGCAACAGCAGGCATAGGCGAGAGCTTCACCCGCATATTGGCTAACGATGGTTTCAATATTGTTTTGGTCGCTCGAGATCTTGATCGCATGAAAGAACGTGCCGCACATTTGGAAACACAATTCAAAGTACAGACCGCAATTATTCAAGCAGATTTAGCAACAGATGAAGGTTGTGCAAAAGTTGAAAAATACCTGCGCGAAAATCAGATTGAAGTTCTGATTAATAACGCTGGATTTGGCATTAATAAAGCATTCTCCATGAGTGATATAAACGCAGAACAGCAGCTGCTAGATGTACTTGTTCGCACTCCAATGCGTTTGATGCACACCGTGATTCCGCAGATGCAGGAGAGAAATAGCGGTTCAATTATCAATGTGTCATCCGTTGCAGGGTGGATTGCCGGCGGAACATATAGCGCTTCAAAGTCTTATCTGACTGTGCTCTCTGAATCACTTCACACAGAAATGAGTGGCACTGGTGTGAAAATTTCCGCGCTCTGCCCTGGTTTTACTCGAACCGAGTTTCATGAACGTGGACGCATGCGCATGAATGGATTGCCAGAATTTATGTGGCTCAGCGCCGATCGTGTAGTTATGCAAGCTTGGAAAGAGAATCAAAACGGAAAGGTGTTAACCGTTCCTGGTTGGCAGTATTTACTTTTAAGCACTGTCTCTCGTTTTGGTCCACGCCCACTTGTTCGAAAATTAGGAATGAACGTAAGGGTTCGCCAGCGTCAGAAATAATCCGTATGGGGCTAGCCCTATACGTTGCACCGCCTATTTCTTCTACGGTGTTGTTGTGCTCCGTAAGTATTTATCCTTAAGTACGTTGGGATTTTTGCTGCTCATCATTCATTTAATCACTCGGGTTATTCACACAACTCCACAGGTGTATCTAGATTTATGGATCTATAACGCAATTGCAATTCTCTTTGTCTTTTCACTTATTGGAGTACCAAGTTTTAATGATCATGTTGGAATCGCATTTCTGGCGCTAGCTATTGCACTCTGGGCTGCAGGATCTTTAATCTCTTCCCTTAGCGTTTTTTACAGTATCAACTTACGTATTGAGTTAATTTCTAATCTTCTGTACATGCTCTTCTATCCAGCCGCTTTCATAGCGTTGCCACGTCTGCTCTCACAAAGATCACGAATATCTGCCGTTGAAATTCTGGACTCCACAATCATTGCTCTTGGTTTAGCTTCACTCGGAACTGCTCTATTTGTTGGTCCTGTTTTGCCTCGGCTAAATGGCGACATGGTCATGACATTTTTTGCAATTTTTTATCCTGTTGGTGACTTAATTTTGGTTGCTAGCGTTATTTCAACTCTTTTAACACAAAGAGTCTCAAAGCGAGCAATTATCGCTAGCTCTGGAATTTTCATCTTTGCTTTCTCAGATTTTCTCTATCTTTGGTTGCATGTAAATAACAAATATATTTTCGGATCGATTTCAGATGATGGGTGGTTGGTGGGACTCGCACTCCTGGTTATGTCCACGCAATTCAAGGCCAGCGAACAAAGTTCTAACGAAGGAGTAAATCCAGTATTTGTGGCGCTCTCTGTCTTCTTAAGTGCAACCCTGCTTGGGATAATTACATTGCGTCCAGGTTACTTTCCTTCATTCATTCTTTTACCAACGTTACTGACTTTACTTGTCGCATTCATTCGAATGACTATTGCCCTCAGGCAAGCACGTTCTCTTGGCACAGAACGAACTCTTGCTCGCACTGATGAGTTAACAGGTTTATCCAATCGTAGAAAATTGATTGCAGAGATGGATGAAATCGGTAACTCTGAAGGTGCGCTTCTGATTCTGGATCTAGATGGTTTCAAACCAGTAAATGATTCATTTGGTCATGACATTGGTGATGAAATTCTTAAGCAAGTTGCCATGCGCTTTCACAGGGCACTTCCACCGGATGCAACACTAGCCAGATTAGGTGGCGATGAATTTGGTGTTCTAATCCATGGGAATTATGAAACCAGTATGGAAGTTGCACTCGCGCTGCATGCGACTATGAGTTATCCATTTGTGATCGGCAAGGAGTCAATTGATCTGGGCGTCAGTATTGGTGTTGCAGCAAATAATGAAGATCACGACTTATTGAGAAGAGCAGATGTTGCTATGTATCGAGCCAAGCGAGAATCACTCGGCGTTGCGCACTTTGATTTCTTCTAAACGCGCAAGAGATTCGATGCGCTCTAGTGAGTGCTCCACTAATTTCTTTGGATAGCCATGTTTATATCCATCGGCAGCATCCCAAGGTTCGTGAATTTCATCTGCAGATAGATGCGCTAATTCAGGAACGTATTTGCGGATGTAATCTCCATTTTCATCAAAGCGCTTGCCTTGTTCAATTGGATTAAATACTCGGTAATAAGGGGACGCATCTGTTCCGCATCCAGCCGTCCACTGCCACCCGTGCGCATTTGATGCAATATCGAAATCGACAAGGTGTTCTTCAAAGAAGAGAGCTCCGTGCTGCCATTCAATGTGTAGATCTTTTGCTAGAAATGATGCAACCACCATGCGAACGCGATTGTGCATCCAGCCCTCTTTGATTAGTTGACGCATGCCAGCGTCCACAAATGGGTACCCGGTCTTGCCCTCGCACCATGCAACAAATTTGTCACCAGGTTCGTCATAACGCATTTTGGCGAAATTTGGCGCGTAATAATCTTTATCTGTATGCGGATAATTAAACAAAACATCTGCATAAAACTCGCGCCAAGCAATTTCTTTTCTAAATGTGTCGTGTGCTTTGTTTTCACCTAAA
>Ga0315907_10002550_pt1 | contig 22683 bp, 23 predicted proteins | sample LakEriMetagenome_3_FD_203525 | JGI IMG/M metagenome (GOLD analysis project Ga0315907, IMG submission 203525) | Freshwater fungal communities from buoy surface, Lake Erie, Ohio, United States - Buoy 12 MA123 | ecosystem: Environmental > Aquatic > Freshwater > Lake > Lake biofilm | place: USA...
TTTTTCTATTAAGCTCAACATATATTTAAAAGGTTGGCGGTCACTTATCATTTTACCTGGCAGTGATCGCTTTTACTTTTGATATTCTGATGGGAGAATGAAACAGCCCTACCCTTGATAAGGGGGGTGCCGATAGGCGGGGGGGTCTGATGATTTTTAACGCCTACCTACTTATCAAAAAAAAACAACCCACAGAATGACCAAAATTGGTCTGTAGTTAGATTTGGTGCTAAAATAAAGGGATATTCGCCATCGGGCAGGAAAAAACTTTTCAGTCCCTGAGAGAAACTGTCAGCCTACTTTTGATACGAGGTGTGCCATGCGTGATCGCCAATCGACCCCCGACACCAAATCCCATCACTCCCAGCCGACCAAGGAACGGGAAGCCCAGAGGACAACTGCTCAAGAAGAGGCTCTGGTGACTCAACAAAACCCCCTGACACAGACCATCAGTCGGATGGGGAGTGCTCCCTCTGCCAAAGTCCATGCTAACTTGCTCAGTCGGGCGACCGCAGACCACCTGGCCCGCGGCCGCCAACTGATGCTCCAGATGCAACGGCAGTACGGCAACCGCTACGTCCAACGGGTGGTGGAACTGTCTCGCCAAGGAGCCGGAGAAACCGAAGCCACCCCAGAGGTGGAAGCAACAATTGAACAGGCGCGGGGTGGAGGGCGATCGCTCGATACTGGCATCCAGCGGCAAATGGAATCCGCTTTTGGCACCAATTTCAGTGGGGTGCGCGTGCATACTGACAGCACGGCTGATGCCCTCAATCAATCCCTCAGCGCTCGTGCCTTCACCACGGGACAAGACATCTTTTTCCGTCAGGGCGAGTACAATCCAGGTAGTTCTAGTGGCAAAGAATTACTGGCCCATGAGTTGACCCATGTAGTGCAGCAAACGGGGACTGTGCGCGGTAAATTGGCGATCGGGGAAGCAGGCGATCGCTACGAACAGGAAGCGGACAAGGTAGCATCAGAAGTCTTACAAAGACTCGATGCGCCAGCAGCGGTACAGCGACAGGAAGCAATAGAAGAGGAACTCCAGGCGAAACCAGAGATTACGGCACTGCAACGCCAGGAAGAACCAGACGAGGAACTTCAGGCGAAACCGAGTATTTCTGCACTCCAACGCCAGGAAGAAGCGAAAAATCCCAATCAAACGGGATTACCCGATGAACTGAAAGCAGGAGTTGAGAATTTATCGGGCTATTCCTTAGATGATGTCAGGGTTCATTATAATTCGTCTAAACCTGCTCAGTTACAGGCTTTAGCTTATACCCAAGGGACGGAGATTCATGTTGCGTCGGGACAGGAGGAACACTTACTCCATGAAGCAAAGAATAAATCCACGATTCAACTGGGCGTATATAAAGAGGGAGGCAAACAGTCACAACCTGTACCTCAACAAGCTAAAACAATTGCAAAGTATGTAACGACTAAAACCAGTATCCAACCAGGAGGAAGTAATTATATAGCAAACATACAAGATCGAGGCTTCCCTGGGTTTAAATCGGGGAAAAATGAGTACGCAGGTGGTCGAGTTTTTAACAATAACGCACAGCCTGATGGCTCCAGGCTACCATATGCGAACGGACAAACGTATCAAGAATGGGATATCTATCCTTGTCTAGCTGGTAACGCAAGAAACGCTTTGAGAATAGTAACCAGTAGTGACGGCAAATTCTATTACACACACAATCACTATGATGATTTTACTGAATTCAGTATCTAAAAGTATAGAACCCATAAATTATGATGAGGTGCATTAATGGTCAGTGTAGAAATTGAATTAGCAAAAATCAACGATTGGGAATCTTTCCACGAATGTTTTGCGATTGCTATGGGTTTCCCAAAATTTTATGGTAAGAACATGAATGCTTGGGAAGATTGTATGTTAGACATATCAAGGCCAACTACACAGGGGATGACCAAAGTAGCTGTACCACAAGGAGAAGATTTAGTGTTAATTTTGTCAGATGCAAGCGAATTTCTGGAGCAGCATATGGAAATCTTCACAGCCTTGCTAAATTCAACGGCGAATGTTAATCGTGCAAAAATATCAATACCGGGAGCAAGTAAAATCCTGCTTTTGTTAGTGTAGTGTGATCGCAGACGAGTGTAGTGGACTGACACAGTGCGATCGCCGAGCTTGTAGGGTGCGTTAATGAAATGTAACGCACCAAATTAATGATTATTCATCATTATTGTCTGATGTTTGGAATGGCTATTAATGCGATCACCAATATGGGATTTCTTCATATATTATACCGATATTCTGTGCGTTACGCTTCGCTAACACACCCTACATTTTTGTGGTTAATCATCCCAACAGCCTAAAGGTTTTTCCTTTCTTTCCCCTTTTCCCCAATCGGCAGGATAAACTTAATCAAGAACAGCCTTAATTTTTGCTAAAACCTCCTGAACAATAGCTAAAGGAACCTGTTCAACAAAGCGATATTGACGAGCCTGAAAATCCAACGTTTTAAGCTGATCCGTCCGAATTGCTCCCGTTGTTTGAGTTCCACTTCCATCAAGCGAAACCTCAAAAGCCCATCCTCTTTGAGTATTCGTAATAGGACAAACCCAAAGCGTTTTTGTTTTAGCATTAAAAGCTAATGGACTAACAACAAAAGCAGGTCTGCTTCCCGCTTGTTCATGACCTTTCGTTGGGTCAAAACTAATAAAAATAATATCTCCTCTGTCGGGAATTTTTACCATAGCTCCCTTCCCACAGGCGACGCTTCTAACCACTCCTGATCTTCTGAACTTTGAATCAAATCATCAGGCATTCCTGCCAACAACTCATCAAGACTGTAATGGGGCGCAGACTTAGCAATCGTAATCTGATTTCCTTCGATGTTGATACTGACTGAAGAACCAATCGGTAATTGTATTTGCTCTAACAAATCGGCTGGTATCGCAATGTGAGGAGAACCGTTAATATCTTTCACTGTAGTGATTAACATAAGAATTAATTACCGTATGGGGACTGTATGCTTCAATTATAAAGGGATAACATAGCATCTTGTAGTGGACTGTTTCAGCTAATTTGGTGCAATAGATTCTCCCGATTGCTCCTCCTCAAACACAGGATAAAGATGTTTCAGCTTGACCCTAGCATCGCTGGTCGTAAACGTCCATATTACTGTAGATGCAGTCTGATTACGTTCTTTTTGCCAGGTTTCTATCTCCCTTTTCAGTTCTTCCTTGCTAGAAATCCTTCTATCTAAACATTGCCTCGATAAGACGCTTAGTTCAGTTTCGGCTACATTCGCGATTAACGGTTCTTCTTCCGATGGCTGAGTGCCATACAGGTCAAGGACAACTTCCATCTGGGCAACAAATCGGGCTAAATCCTGTTCCAGAATACAGTATCTTTGGGTTTTCCAAAGGCCTAATTGGTTTTTTTTAGAGTACGCCACACCGTTGGATTTCGCCTGTTCTCCCTCGTCACACATCAGCAAAATCCGAGCGTGGAGAATTTTTTTAGCTGCTGCATAGCCATTACGACTGATTTGTTCGAGGTTTTCTCTTTGTTCCCCTGTTAGATTGACTTTATCTCGCCAACCTCTTCCCATTAAAATGTCCTCTGCTTGTTCGAGCTATTGCCCTATTTTAGTTGAAACAATCCACTACAATATCTACAAGATCAGCTTACTTTGGCTCGACTTTGAGAACTTTTTCTGTAACCAAACGAACCTCAACCGGTGCAAAGGGTTCAACGGCAATTGTTACCATATAGCTGATCCCCGCTTTCATCCGTCCGTCAAGCGCACCCCAAAAATCCCAAGCATTTGGGGTGCGTTCGGGTTGGGAAACCCAGGCACGCAGAGGTAGAGATTGATTGACTATTTGCCCCTTGAGGACTTCCTTTGGCAAAACAGGATAGCTCAATAAGGTCTTCAAAATATTACCTAACAGTTGATGTTCGTCGGCGACATCGGTTGTCCAAACGGTGATGAGATAGGATAAATCAATGCGAGTGGGGGCAATTTCTTCGGTTCCTGTGGTTCCGTTACGAGTGAGATACCGCTCATTGCTGCGTAACTCTTGATTCTCCCGAATGTCGTAGAGAAAACAGTTAATCGTCGGCTTAGTCGGCTTGGGATTCCAGTCGTCTTTATTCGGCACTTCAAACTTAATATCGATCGCGTTAGGATCGAGAGGCACTTTTTGCACCAGCAATTCTTTAAGCGTATCGTCGAGATCTTGGATCATTGAATTTTCCCCATTAACTTGATAATGTTATTATTAGACTTAATTCGGCGTTCCCCTTTGGCTAGGAACTAGGGCGATGGGCGCACGCAAACGGAATATTTTTCCAGTTATTTTTGGGCAAATTGCCAAAACTCCTCTTCCCCAATCAGTCTTCCCATCTTCTGAAACTCCCGCTTAGTTGCTTGCAGTAGATGTTTCATCGTCACACACTGGCTGTTTTCTGCGGCGAGGAAGGCAGCCGCCAGGGCGATATTACGAATATTACCTCCTGCCAGCTTGAATTGCCGCGCCATGCCTTCGAGATCCACATCGGCTGCCAGCGGTGTCTGTTTGGGCCAGATGCCCTGCCAGATTTGCAGGCGGTAGTCGGCTTCGGGAAAGGGAAACTCGACAATAAAACGAATGCGCCTGGTGAAGGCTTCATCCAAGTTCTGCCGGAAATTGGTAGTTAGGAGCGTCACCCCTTCGTATTCCTCCATTTTCTGCAACAGATAGGCAATTTCAATATTAGCGTAGCGATCATGGGCATCCTTCACCTCGGAGCGCTTGCCAAAGAGAGCATCTGCTTCGTCAAATAAAAGGATGGCATTGGCACTCTGGGCGGCGGAAAAGATCCGCTCCAGGTTCTTTTCCGTCTCGCCAATGTACTTGCTGACTACTTGGGAGAGGTCGATCTGATAGAGGTCGAGGTGCAACTCCTGGGCGATGACCGCCGCCGCCATTGTCTTACCCGTACCAGGTGAGCCAGAGAAGAGAGCATTTAGCCCTTTGCCGAGGGAGAGTTTCTGCTCGAAGCCCCACTGACCACAGACGAGGTGATGGTATTTGACCTGATTGCAAATTTCTTGGAGTTGAGTCAGTCCCTCGGGCGGGAGGATCAGATCGGTCCAGGTGGAGCGAGGGGAAATTTTGCGGGCGAGGGAAGTCAGAGCTTGACCTGAGTGGGCGCGAGCAGCAGCCAACAGGTCTTCTAAGCTTAAGGCACGAGGGGGTTCCTGGGATGCTTTGGCCGCTTGCCAGCGAGCCTGGTGCTGGGCTGAGGCGACTGCATCGCCAATTTGTTCAGGAGTGAGGCGGAAACGGTCAGCGAGGGTATCTAACTCCTGGGCCGGTCGGCTAATGCCAGATTGGGAGAGATAGGCTTGCCAGTTGTCCCGACGTTGGGCAAAGTCGGGTAGGGGAAAGGAGACGGGAAGAATCGTGCGGGTGGAGCCAGGGATGTCTGACAGGTTTGGCCCTACTCCTCCGAAGATGGCAATGCTGGGAAATTGGGCGCTCGCCTCCCACAGGCGCGGATAGTTGTTTACCTGCTCTTGGGAACCCAGTGCGTCGATTCCCTGGAGATACAGCACCGCATCTTGAAACTGGGCTTCTCGCAAGAGCAGGGGCAAGATTGACTCTAGCTCGGTTTTCGCGGCGATCGCTGTGGCGATGTCTGCTACTAGCAGCTTCATGCCTAACTTGAGGGCGATCGCTTCTGCTGCTTGGCGTTTTCCCACTCCCTGGGGACCGTGAAAGTAAAGGTGTAAAGGCTGATTGGCTTGTTTCGCCTGGAGTGCCAAAGCGTTTAGCGCTTGCTGGATTTTGGCATCTAACAACGGTGACGACCGTTCTCCCCTGGGGCCGACTAGCTCACAGAATGTTGCCAATCGGGAGTCGAGTCCCTCCTGTCCCAGCAGGTAGCGGATTAGCTGCTCATCAGGCTTGAGGTAGCAAGCAAGTAAGGGCGGCTGCACCTGATGGGGGTCGGCCAACAGATGGAGCAGTCGATGGCGGAGTAGGGGCGCTTCTGGGGCAACCCGAGACCTTTGCCACAGCTTGGTTGGGGCTGAAGAACACAGCAGGTTGAGGGCGAGATCTACTGTGGGTCGCCTGCGAGTTACGTCGTCCTGGAGGTAGGCGTAAAGCCTTTCGTAGCGCAGGTCCAGTTCGGGAGCGAGGGCAATCACGACTAGCGCTAGGTCGAAGACAGACAGGTCAAAGGTTTGTCTGAGCCAGTCGAGGCGGGATGCTTTGTCGGCTAACTCGGAAAAGGATGACTCCCAAGCTTCTCCTCCGAGTTTCAGGACGGGATCTCCTGGCTGGCGCACTAATAATTGCTCTACATCTTCCTGCGTGAGATAAAGACCTTGATAGGCTTCAGTTGCTGGGTCTTTAGCATAGGTTGCTTGAGCGGCAACTACTGCTTTTTCTAGCAGTTTGTCTAACCACTGCAAAGCTGGTAACAGATTTTCCAACCATGCCTTACTAGCCTCGATAACCATCATAAAAACCACAAAGACACAGAGGACACAGAGTTTTTTTGAATATTAATTACTTCAGTTGGTTTGAGAGAGAGGTTCTACTATTTCAACACCGTCAAGATTTTCTTCTTCCTCAGTTTTAGCGAGTAACTCTTCTAATACTTGAATAGCGCCACTGATGCGAAGCATGGTAGTCCTTAGATTCGACCCTTGTGTTTCTAAATCAGCTAACATTTTTTGACCAGATTCATATTCTGCTTTGAGTTCTTCGAGGCGTTCTTTGATTTGTTTTTTCATAGGAATAATGCGTTGGAAAAATTTGCTTCTAACCTAGATCATAACATAAAAGCTGATTTTGCAATGGTTTGGCAGATTAATTATCGCCGATTTCATAAATTATCTACTCTCCTAGATCTTTATTGATGATAGCATGGTATAAGATGCCTAAAATTTTGTTGATGTCTTTAATATAATACTCACTCAAATCAATCTCAACGGTTTTACCTACAAGTTTTAAAAATCTCCAGATAGTTCCAATTGTCACGACTCCGTAAATGACAGAAATTTCATTACCTTCCTGTTGGTTGAAGATTTGAGCGGCGATTGCTTCAGCAATACACTGACCAAATCCTGAGTTTAAGTTTTCATTTTTCGCCTCAACAATTGTGATAATCGGCTGACGAATAAATAACTGTTCTGGATTTTTACTGATAATAAAGTCGCAAATGCCGTTCAAGCCTTGGCTGAAATCTACAGTAAAATCAACTCCAGAAAATAGACTAATTTGGTGTTTTAATTTTCTTCGCAACTCTAATAAGACAGGAGCAATAATCATTTCTGAACGAGCTTTTTCGGTGTTGATAGCTACTGCTAAATCCACTGTTTCTTGGAGAGTTGTTATTAAATATTCACTACCCTCTACTTCTGGGATGGAGGCGAATAATTCAGAGTTTTCCCGAATGGTTAAATCAAAAAGTTTTACTAATTCATCTAACTTGAAATTGCTATAAACCATTGACACTCACCGCCTTTTATTGTTCAAATAAAATTCTGATAAACACCACAGAGACACAGAGGACACGGAGTTTTTTTGTTGCTGATTCAGTGTTCGCTCTGTTGTTTTGCTTCCCTAAGTTCTCGCATTCGCTGTTGATATTTTAAGGCTACTTCTGTTGATATTTCACAAATTTCTCTCGCTTGTTGTTCAGCAATTTTGAACTGTTCTAGCATGGCTAATAAGGTTTTTTCATCGGGCAGTTTTTTCATGGGTTATTTCCTAAAAAATCAATAAGTCTTTGCAAGCGGATTTTTTCTTCTATGATTTTTCCTTGCAACATTCCCAAATCTTCTCCTGCTTCTTGAATTAATTCCCTCGGCACGTCTTCATCAGAAATAGTATCAATAGTGGTTTGGATTTGTCGTCTTGCTGTTTCTAGGAAAAACAGAATCGTGTTAAGATAAGCAAAATACTGCATTAGTATAACATTTTCTGGGAAATAAGACAATAAGCTTCTAAGCAGATTAATTCCTTGTGCTGCTTGTTGTTCAATTTCGTTTAACTGTCGATCAAGTTGATTGATGAGAATTTGGATTTTTGGGGGAATGGAGATAGTTATCGGGACTCTCCCGTATTTGTGATACAAAATCTTATTATTGGTAACAATAAGAAACACCACAGAGACACAGAGGACACGGAGTTTTTTTTGTTGATTCAGTCCACTACTGGACTAGGAAAAGCTAAAATGAAATTAGTTTAGAGATGATTGCCATGTCTTATTTGTCTGAGCAGATTTTACAAACGGTAGAGGCGTTACCAATAGAGGATCAGCAACAGGTTTTGGATTTTGTAGAGTTTATCTGGACAAAACGTCAGAAAGCAAGCACTACGGAACCGGAAACTACTCCTCGCTCATTTTTTCAAGTGGCCCAGGCTTCGATTGGGGTAGGGGAGGGACCAGGAGATCTTTCGACCAATCCAGACTATATGCAGGGTTATGGACAGTAATGTTGCATCAAGTGATTGTTGATACGGGTGTTTTGGTGGCTTTGATTGATCGCCGCGATCGTTATTATACATGGGTAACAGAACAGTTGACTCAGATTGTGCCGCCTTTGCTAACTTGCGAGGCTGTGATTTCGGAAACCTGGTTTCTGTTGCAAAGGGTAAAAAATGGTCGGAAAACGCTACTTCAGCTTTTGAATCATCGGCAAGTTGAGGTTCAATTTGATTTAGATTCAGAGTTGGAAGCGGTGATAGCGCTGCTGACTCGTTACCAATCAGTGCCAGTTTCTTTGGCGGATGCAGAGTTAGTACGGATGGCTGAACTGTATCCCAAAAGTTCTGTTTTCACTCTGGATAGCGATTTTCATATTTATCGCAAGAACCGCGATCAACCGATTACTTTGATTAGTCCTCCATTTTTGTTTTCATAATTTGAGGCGATATAAAGCCTTAATAGCAAATCCGGTTACATAATCGTGATAAACACCACAGAGACACAGAGGACACGGAGTTTTTTTTGTTGCTGTGTTAGTTCACTACTGGACTAGGAAAAGCTAAAATTCAAACTGAAATTGTTCATCAGAGTTTAAGCATTAATTTTTTCGTTGATTTTTCCTTCTAATTTTTTAATGATTTTATAGAGTTCTTGCGTGGCAGAAATATGAAGCATTGACAAGGCATCATAGTCAACAACATGAAAATCATCTACTTCTCGACCGTACACAAAAATATCGCCTGTGTGGTTAAGGGAAATTTTGAATTTATCGGTTTTGATGTCTTCAACGGTAAATAATTGGCTGTCGTTGTCATTCCAGAAGATTTTAACTTTATCCCCAGTCTTCAGATTATGATTGTTTAATGTCACCCAGTTTTCTGCAATAATGGCAAATTCCAAAATATCAGGAACGGTATCAACATAGGTTGACACTGCTTGGGGATAAACGGTAACAATTGCTTGTCCGAAGGTAGGGTTAAACATGGCTTTATCACCAGTGATGAGAATGAATTCAGTCATAGATTAATATCATCCTCCGGCCCTAAAGGTAATCCCATCTAAAGAAACCCACACATTACTTCCTGATACTACTGTAACTTGTCCATCAGCAAGAATATCAACCCGACCAATTGTATTAAGATTGGTTTGAACTGCTTGAAGTTCTCGATTGGAAGGTCTATAACCAACAGGAAGCGTAAAAATAGTAGTATTGTTAGTACCATTCTTGACTAACCCTCTGAGGTGAACTATTCCCAAACTATCTTTGAAATATCCAGCAGGATTATAGGTGGTATCATAATTTGTCCAACTATTCATAAATGCTGGGACTATCCAGGCTTCCTCGCTGTTAAAGTTGTTAAAGTTAAATGATAGCTGACTAAAAGCATAGCCCGTTTTTAAATGAGCATTAGGACCTCGATAAGCTTGTAATACTTCTATACATTTTGATTCTCCTTTAATAAAAAACAGTGCATAAGAAACACGATACTCTGCGCTAAAGGCTTGTTTCCCATTAATCGCATCCAACAGAGTAGCTGCTGAACCACCTCTGGGAGCCTTACTTAAAGCATCATAGCTGGCAACAGCTACTAAATCTCCAGCTGCGGCATTAGAGTTAACCCAATCAGCCCAATTATTCCAATTTGTCTTATCTCCATATACATCGTGATTCGCCTTACGTCTATAAGCACCACCTGGGTTGAGAATTATCGTATTCAATCCACGTTGTGTTGTCAGCCCAAAATCAAAGTTGGCAATCTTTAAAAATGTAATATTTCCCTCTGTTGACTCAAAGGCTGATCCTCTTAAATAGATATCATATACATCAATAATTTTATTAGCCGATAAATTAGGAATACGAGCAACATTTAATGTTCCTGTAGCAATATTTGTCGCATCAATTGTCCCCGTAATTGTACCAGTTACTTTTAAATCACCATTGATCTCTAACTTTGTACCTGGGTTTGTTGTTCCGATACCAACATTACCATCTTTGATAACCATTTGTACTGCTCCACCACCAGGATTGAGTTCCTCGTCATTATGGGAACCACCTTTATACCAAGCAAAGTTTGCATCGCTACGAAAATATTGGGTCAAATTTTGTACGCCAATTCCATAGCCAGTTGACCATAAATTAAGCATTTGACGCACTTGTGAACCAAAACTAACTGAACCTGTTACGGTGAGATTATTTTGAATTGTCAGCGCCCCCGTCATAATATCCCCGGCTTTTTTCACTGCCAGGTCGAGGTTTTTTACAACTCCCGTTAAGTTTGAGCCATCTCCGAGAAATGAGGTAGCTTTGATATTGCCATTAACCTCCAATTTTTCGCTAGGAGCGGCGGTAGTGGCAATGCCGACTTTGCCCGTAACAGTGAGATTATTTTGAATTGTCAGCGCCCCCGTCATAATATCCCCGGCTGTTCTCACGACTCCCGTTAAGGTTGAACCATCTCCGAGAAATGAGGTAGCTTTGATATTGCCATTAACCTCCAATCTTTCGCTAGGAGTGGCGGTGGTGGCAATACCGACCTTGCCCGTAACAGTGAGATTATTTTGAATCGTCAGCGCCCCCGTCATCGTATCCCCGGCTGTTCTCACGACTCCCGTTAAGGTTGAACCATCTCCGAGAAATGAGGTAGCTTTGACATTGCCTGATGGTTCAATAATGAACATAGGAGTTGTTCCAGCACCTCCATCAGAGTAGAAGAGAAAAGGAGCATTTTTAGTCACAAATCTGATCCATTGACTGTCCAATTGTGAATATAGTCCCAAATCGGCTGTTGTAGTTAGGGGAGCGCCTCCCCGCTGAATTACTCCATCAGATACGCTCATTCGTCCATTCACTGTCAGGCTGCCCAAGCTAACGTTGCCCGTAACGGTGAGATTACTTTGAATCGTCAGTGCCCCCGTCATCGTATCCCCGGCTTTTTTCACTGCCAAATTGATGGCAGTCGTTACCTCGCTATCCCGGGCAATTGCTGGGTCAATTCTCCCCTCACTAATCACCCCCGTACTCGCATTAATCTGAGTAACAAGGCGGTTCGTTCCTCCCTGGTTATCGATTTGGGCGGCGGTTGTTTGGTGGGGGTTATTGGTGTTACTGGTGTGAGTATCCAACCTAGTCCCATCAGCAGAAACATCCCGACCATCCACTGTCCCAGTCACTTCCAGATTACCAGTAACTCTCAGGTTACTTTGTAAATCGGCTCGTCCGGCGGCTCCTAAACGCATCCGGGACCATTGGGATGGGTCAACATTAGTATCAGTTAAAGTGAGACTACGGGCTTCTAAATCGCCAGCAACAACCCCAGCAGCACGCCGCCGATTGACTCCCTCTCCTTCATCGGTGGCTGTAATTTTGCCCTCAGAGTTCACTGTCACCCGCCCCAAGATCAATTGCAGACTCAATTGATCAGCAGAAGGGGGATTTTCACTTACATTAATATTGGGAATTTCTTGTACACGGGTAAAGCCTTCTACCCCCGTTTCTTTCGTCTCATCGACCTTTCGCTCATTATAGGCGATAGTGATATAGACGGTTTTACCAGGAAAGGTAGATAAATCTCTATTAACTTTATTCACTAGCACAATCTCTCGTCCCTCACTGTCAATCGCCATGCCTTCAGCAATTTCTATCTGGGACGAACCGATAGTATATTGTAATTTTAAGCCATCGGCGATGCCCCAAGTGTGGAGTTTCTGATTGTGTCGCCGTCCCATCTCTAGGTGATAGGTTTGTTCCTCGGTAAAATCGGGTGCCCGCAGAAATTGCCCGTTAAAGTAATTTAAGCGTTTAATTGAGTCAGTCATGTTTGGTCTCCTTAGATGAATTTAGCTTGCAAAACAGATAGTATTAATTCGGTTCTCCTAAAAGCGTATCGATGCCCACAGTGGAATTAAAATTAATCCGAAATACAGGCGTTACCACCGTAATCGGTCGGAGAAAATCAGTATGAGCCGGTTTTTGTAAATCGACAATAGCAGTAACAATCTCTTGCTGTTGCTTGATCAGTTCAGGATTGGCTGTTGGCAAAACAATTTGCACCCAAAAGAAGAAGGGAGCGCCACCATCAAGGATGGTATCTTTCCCAATGGTAGCATGGACACCTACCTGCAATGGCGCGTTCAGTTCATTGACCTGCACACCAACAGCAGAGGTCGTCTGTACTCCCGTTTGGGTATAGATAATTAAAGCCTCTTCTAAACCGCGTTTGGTGCCTCGCAGCCGATACAGTTGAGCCGCCCTAGCAATCAACAGTCGTTTCTTATTTTCCTCCCAATCATCCCGCAGAGTCAAGGCTACCCAACTAGCCAGCCAAGGTAAAAAATCGCTAGGAGCGTGTTGGGAGGCGCTCAAGTTGGCTCCCGGCTCAAAATACCGATAAACTCCCGCTAACTGGGTTGTCTCACCCTGAAAAGTATCAGTATCAGTAATGTTTCCTCCCCCCAGAATTTCTTCTATACCTGGTTGGGGGACTTCTGAGGATATTTCTCCTAAACCAAGGAGGATTCTTTCAAAAGCCAGTAGAAAGCGACCGAGAAAATTCGGCTGGTTAGCTTCACTATCTTCTTGAAAAATAGCCGGTAGGTAATTTAGTAAAATACTCGCCTGTCCAGTTCTTTCATTAATTGTCATAAAATCTCCTCCAGAAAAAATTGTTTGATCACTTACTCGCTTAACCAGTAATAGCTGAATCCACCTCAACCTGCGATCGCAAATCAATCACTTCTCCTGCTTTGATTAACAGCCATCCCCCTTTTTGGCTGCGATCGCCAGATAATTCAATAGAAGTAACCTGATTAATAGCCAAATTTAATTCTTCAAAAGAACCTGTTTCAACATTAATAGCCAAATTTAATTCTTCAAAAGAACCTGTTTCAACATACTTGGAATTTTCTAAGCGCAAGCTACTCATTTTGATTGTTTTAGCGGCGGTAACTTCAATTTTCATGGCAGTTTCACCATCCAGGTTTAGGTCGCGAATTGTTGGATATAAAGGATGGAAGAAAGCTCGGGTTTGGCTTTTAATTTGCCGCCTCAGTAAGTCGGGATTGGCTCCCGAAGCAGCTCTAACTTTAATGGTTAACTGCACTGTCAAAAAATCAGCACTAGGTGCGATCAAAATCTGGTCTAGTTTGAGGCGGTTTGCTGGCAGATAATGATCATACAACCGCAGTCCAATCGGTTCTCCCTGATCGTTCCAGATAGTATCTGCTGCTAGACAATGTTTATTTTCTGGCTGACATTGACTAACAAGCAGAATGTCTGATAAATAATCCACTCCGTCAATTTTTTCTAGTAATTCATATACTTCGGAGACGTGAACATCTCGACCAAAAGGCCAGTTTTCTGGGTCAAGAAATTGCTGCATAGCTTTTATGATGTTGTTGCTGATTGTCTTAGTGAGTACATCAGAGCGACGAGCAAGGAGAATTTCCGCACTAACAGGAGTATAAGTCGGGCCGACAACGGACAGGCGAGTAGTGAGGATAGATCGTTGCTGGAGATAGCCCTGAAGTGCATCTCCTAGTAGAGTCGTTGGTTGGGGGCCTAATTGATTGGCACTGTCACTATCTTGATCGGGTAGAATCAGGACACTGACATAGTTAGGTTTACTTTGCTTTCTTTCTTCTTCCCTAACTGCTCCTAAATAGCGTTGTGGAACACAATAAGCGCGTTGTATTTTTTGGTTAACTTTTGAGGGTAAATTTTCTTCTTTTACCGCTAAACCAGTTGTTTCCCACCATTCTTTGCATCGGTCTTCGAGAGACTTTTGGAGTAATTGGTCAGCTTTTTCTTCTTGCTGCATCTGCACCAACCAGATGTTAAATTTTGCCTGACTCAGAATTTCGTAATCTTCAGCCGTTACTGCTCGATAGAGATCCCGCAAATTTAAAACAGCCTCGCGGATTTCTTGTCCTAAATCCTGATTTTGATCAGCCACCCAATCAGGTCCATTAAGCAACCGCAAAAATGTTCGCAAGTTATCATCAGTTATTCGATTTTGCCGATACAGCAACATTTCCGTCAAGTAGGCAAACATTTCAATCAGGGTAATACCCGGATCTGAGGGATTATAATTTGTCCATTCCGGGGCGTAGTTAGGAATCAGTCTGAGGGCTTCGGCAACAAGATCCTCATAAGTGCGGTCATCTAGGTTTGGTAATTCTAAAGGCATGGTAAATACGGCAAAATTTAATGAATTTTCAATTTTCAAAAGCTGCGAGATTCCTCAAGATTCCTCAAAAAATAAGCTGATCGTGTGAGTGCCAGAATAGACTAAGAAACGGCCGCTCTTTCTAATTGCTTCAACCTCCTCAGAAACCCTGCCATCATCGACCAGGAGGCGGCGAATATAACTGACACCGGGGACGGCTTCCAATAGAGCATAAAAATCGGATTTGTAGGGTTCGCGGCCAAAATCCCAGCCCTTGCCATCTAACCCGCCCGTCAGGGGATGTAAAAACTGCTCTAGAGTTGCTTTAACTGCTTGTTCGACAGTGCTGGCTCCTTCGAGGGAACTCAAACCAATTTCGACATTAACATTCACTGATATATACGGGGGACCAACTACCAAAATCTCGGCAGTTAGACAAGCACGCGCTCTGAGAAACTGCTCAACGCGGCTAATCAGTTCCAGACTTGGTAAAGGCTTGAGCGCCTCAGAGCGCGGTACGATGATGATGCTGGTTGTTCCCCGTCTGGGCGGTTGCTCAGGTGGATCTTCTAGCCAATGTAGAGGTAGGCACTTGGCCTTTGCTACCTCTGGGGAAGCCAGTTTGGCCAAGTCTTCGTAATCCTCTAGGGTGACGGCGCGATCGCGGTGGCGGATAGTTTCAGGAACGCGATCGCGCAAGGATTCCAGGGTTTCTGCTTCTGCGCCACCAAGCGCTGCTTGTAAGTTGGTTACTTTCTCGATGTAGGGAACTGTGGTTTTCAGTTGTACAATGCTATCGACTGGTTTATTCCCGGCTTCACCGCCACCCGTCTGATACCACGCCATCCTGAGATTACCAGTTCCCAGAGGCGGAATCAGTCCGTTGCGCCCGTTGCCAAACTGAATCTTGCCCGTAAGTTGGTCGAGGAGATAGTGGCGATCACGCGGATCCGAGCCATAGAAATCAGGAACTTGTTGCCATTGTACCCAGACTTCTCGAGAATTGGGAATTGGAGTAATCGGGTTGGTATTTCCTGGGAGTTTTAGTCTTTTTAGCTCTAGATCTGAAGGTTTTTCTGGTTCTCTGACCTCCAATTGTGGGTTTTGCAGGACGGGAAAGCGAGTCGTCTGGAAAATTTGATTTTCTGACCCGTTACTAGAACCCAAAATTTCCTTGACAATCGTGATCGTTTGGCTGGCGAAAGTTGTATTGAGAGCAAGTTTTATGATTCTGGGTTCAACCAGATAGTCTCCTGTTTCCCACTGTACCCGCAACCAGTAACGTTCCGATAAGTTAAACTCGGCTTTAGTTTGACAGTCGGCCGGAACTAAGAATTTAATTAATCCTGAAAGGGTAAAATTTTCGCTACCATCCTCGACCGTAAGTTTTGACCAAGCTTGTCCATTCCAATATTGCCAAGATAACCGGACTGGCGACCTTGGTGGTAGTTGGTCTGCCACAAAGGTTTCTAAAGTAGCAGTATAAATAGGCTCAAAAGTGTCAGGACGGCTCAGGCGCACAAAAGCAAGATCTCGGTTTTCCTGATTGAGATCTTCGGGAATAGTAATCTGCACTTTTAAGGATTTTGTTTCCCCAGGAGCAAGAGTAATTGAAGTCCCTTCCTCTGAGATTGTCGTCTCCCAATTATTGCCCCAAATTTCCACTTGCCAAGTGACTGATTTATCTGTATCATTCGTCACCCACAGGGGATGGGTGACTATGCCATTTGTCCCAACTTGACGACTGTAGGGGGGAGAAAGAGGGATAAATTTTTCCCCATATTTCAAGTCTGCTAAGCAGACAAAAAGACTCAGAGGACGATTGGGAAAATTGGAGCGAGTTGGCGGGAGGGTAAATCCTAGATAGAGCGAAGGATGAGATTCTGTGAGGGATTCAAAAGGAATAAATGGTTGTTCTTTCTGTTGAATGTAGGTAAAGTTATTGTAGGTTTGACAAGCAGATAAAGACTGAGTGGAATTATAGGTGTAACTCAGCTTCAGCGACTGCACTAAAGGTGGAGACAAAGTAGCGTTATTTACTAGCCAAACCCCTGTCCCCACTGGATGAGGCGATTGTAGGGCTTCTGTCAACGTCAGGCTATTATTTGCGGTATCAACAACCCTGATCGTTCGGATTTCCTGAGTGTTAGTTCCAGCGGCAATCTGGAGGCGATCGCCTGGCATAAACCCCCGACTACTGTTGACGATAATTTGCGCGGTATTTTCCCTAATTTCTTGTCTGAGGGTAGTAAAAGTAGGTGGTTGAGAGGCAGAAGCTGTGCCATAGTTTCCCCGAACAATCCGCACACGAATCCAATAATTAGTCTTGCCATTAACTTCACCTAATCCTATCTGATTGGGCAAAGTAAAACTGATTGATCCGCTTTGGCTGAATTTGGCAGTGGCTGGGCTACTGGAAGTTACCGATAATGGCTGCCAAGCCTTACCATCCCAAGTATCGAAGGCTAATTCAACTTCATTTTCGCTGTTGACGAGGACAGTTTCATTGAGGGTAAGGTTGACTGTTACCCTAGCTCCAGCTTTGGCAAAGACTTCCTGGCTGGCTAGGTATAGAGTATCGCTGAGGCGAGGGGTTTCGCCAAAGGGATAGAAATCTTTAGTGAGGTCGAGGGGTGAAGTATTAGTAAAACCGAGATCGGGCAGTAAATTAGACTGAGTAACGCTTACTCTCGTTGTAATTCCTTGAATTTTCGGTAAGGGAGGAGAACCAAAGATTAAAGACTGATTGAGCGCTACCTTCAACCAGGACGCTTCTACGCCATTGATGATTTGTTTAATGGGAACGGGAAAGTTAGGAATTGATACTTGCCAACTTTGGTTATTGTCTGTGGTATTACTAACTGATAGGAGCTGCCAATCTTGACCACTCCAATAAGACCAAGTAAGGGGGAGTCCTGCTAACCTCTGAGCATCCTCAGATTGAATTGTTAAGGTGACGGTTTTAGCAACTGGTAGAGAAAATAGGTCATCGCAAGCTAAGTACAGGCTGTGTTCGACCCCCGCATCACCATGAAAGACAAAACCCGCAGTTGCAGTTCCGGTCGTCAGCCAAGCAGTGCGATCGCTCCAGGTATCCTGCTGCGGCTCCTGCACAAATACAGAGGTGAGTTGAGCAGCCGTAACGACTAATTCCGCTTCTGTTTCAAAGATTACTGGGTCTTTTTCCCCTTCCGCCGGGGGAGCGGCTACCTGAGTTCTCGCCGGAACAACTACATCTACTGTAGAGCCAGCCGCCAGAGAGAAGGTCAGGGGAGCGCGAGCGGATTGGGGTGGGAGGCGGGAAGCTCCTAACAAATCCAGGAAGGCGAGGAAATTCTTGTCAGGGACTTGGTTCAAGCGCTTGATGATAATTTCGGTAAAGCGGGCGAAGGTGCCAATCAAGGCGGCACTGATGCTCCCCTTTTTCGGCAGGCGCTTGCCCGTTACCGGATCTACTTCAAATTCCTGCCAAGTGGGTGCATACTCAAGCAGTAATTCCTGCAACTGCTCGGTAATCTCAGTGGCTGTGCGCTGATCAATTTTTGGGGCTGATTTAACCATTGAATTATGAATTATGAATTATGAATTATGAATTGGGAATTGGGAATTACAAGATTTGAGGATTATCAGGATGATCAAGCCAAAATCCAAAATCTAAAATCTAAAATTCATCACCCAGCACTCCTTTCTAAATAAAACGGATAGACCAGATTAAAAACGTTATTACTTGCTCGCACCTGATAGTCAATACTGATGAGCAGTTTTTCCCCTTCGCTGTCAGATTGGGGAATAACTTGAACGTCTAATACATCAATGCGAGGCTCAAACAAGAGTAAAGCTTCTCGCACTTGTTGGGAAATTTTGCCAGCGGTGGCTGCTGTATTCATTTCAAAAACGAGGTCGTAAATTCCGCAGCCGAAATCGGGGCGCATCACGCGCTCGCCCTTAGCCGTTCCCAGAACGATCCAGATGGACTGACGGACGCTTTCTTCGTACTTAGCCCAATTGATCGCCCCCGAATCGACCTGAACGGGGAATCCTACGCCAACACCTAAAAAAGATTTCTCCATCTCCATCTTATCCTTAACCAATGAAAACGGTACCGACAGCAATAACCCGTCCTACGGGCAAATCGGCTGGATCATTGCACGTCTGCGCCATATCGCCGTTACGCGCTGCCATCTTGCCGTTGATCTTGACGGTTGGGCTGCCGATTTTAATGGCGGCTTTGTTGGCGGGAGGGTTCTGGAATGCCGTACCAGGAGGGGTAGGGATATGGGGTGGGGTGTTGTCCGCCGTGCTGTCCACGGTGGCGGCTGCCATCCCCATAATCTTGACATCGGCACTGAGGTTGCCGTTGATGATACCAATAAAGGGGTGGGGAAGGGGAGTCGGAACTGGCGGTCCCGGCGGTGCTGGCACCATGACAATGTGGGTGTCGGTGGCAATAATTTGGTCGCCTTGTTTAGCTGCGGGTTGTCCCATAATGGATTTTAGATTTTAGATTTTGGATTTTGGATTGAGTATCCTGAAAATCCTGATTTGATTGGGGATTCACAACTAATTGAGGTTGATAGTTGCGCCTTTGATGTTCATGGGGGCGCTGGCTTTGATATCCATGCCGGCTCCAGCTTCAATTTTACTGTCGGTGGAAGACTTGATTTCGATTTTTTGTGCGTCTAGTTTGATCGTCCCTTTAGTGGCAGAAAGGATAATGTCTTTGTCAGCGGTAATAGTAATTGTGTTATTAGATGTATCGAAAATTAGGCTGTTCTTGCCAGTTTTATCGATAATTTCAATAGTTTCTTTGCCATCTTCATCATTCAGGCGAATGGCGTGGCCGCTGCGAGATTTGATCAGCCGCAGGTTATTTTTTCCGTCGCTATTATTAGCCGGAGGTGCATCTTTACCATTCCAAAGAACCCCCAAAACGTAGGGAAAACGCGGGTTTCCCTGCTCAAAACCAACTAGAACTTCATCATCTACTTCTGGGAGAAAGTAGAATCCTCGTTCTTTCCCGGCCATGGGAGCAGCAATTCTCGCCCAGTTACTCTCATCTTCATCTTGATCGCTCAGCCAGGGAAATTTTAACTTGACCCGACCTAAATTATCCGGGTCTTTATTATTGGTAACTACGCCGACGACGACTCCGAAAATACGACCAGCGATCGCTTCCCTAGTTTCCGTATCTACTGTCACCTCAAAGAGATTCATATTGCATTCCTCCGAACTGTAAAATAAGTGAAGTAACCGCGAGTCCCGTAACGATGGCTGGCCGCCGTGACGTAATACAGTCCGCTAAATCGCTGGCCAATACCATCGATCTCAATGACTTTACCGGCCTGCACTTGGGTATTACCCCGACAAATACCTTCACCAGTAATCAATCCCAGTACCCCCCGATTAAATTGAGCTTTAGCAAATTGATCGGCTTCAGCTTGACTGGCAACGGGGCGATCGCTAATACCCCCTATCCCCTCACCGAAGGCACTCTCACTGAGCTTAGCACCGCTCGACTGTCCCCCCATCGTCGAGACTTCATCCCCCGCCTTAGCCTGTCCGAGAACCTTTTGCTTGTCTTTGGCACTCCAGCCGCGCACCGATACTTGGCTCACCTGTCCGAGGGAAGAGAGGCGGGGAGAAAATTCCAGCAGGTCGTCTTCCAGAGTCAGGGTTAAGACGGCGCTACCGGCATTCCCCACCGGACGGAACAAGAGGGTTTTGTCCTCTACCACTACCTCATACTGGAGCTGCCGCGCCCGTGCCTGCAAGAATTCCAGATCCGTCTGGTTAGCCTGCATAAGATAGTCATGAATGACTTGGCTATCTTCGGCTTTGGCAGTAAGTCCTCCTTCGTTGGCAATTTGCGCGGCGATGTCGCTGTCTTTTTTCTGGAGGAAAGTACGAGTCTTGCGTCCTCTTTGTAGTCGGTGGCGGCGATCATAACCGCGCACGATTAAGCTGGGCAGGCGATTAATCGCAAATTCTGGTTCTAATCCAGTGATTTCTCCCTTAATTAAGGTGACCAGTTGGCTCCCATAACCTAGTTTAATCTCTACTTCAGTACCAAGAGCAAAAAGACCGTCATCGAGTAAGGAAATCTGACTATTCTGAGTTTCAAGTCCAGTCAGTTCCACTGTGAACATACTGGGTAAAGTCAGGTCATCCTCAACAGTGACGCTAATAACCTGAGTTTCTGTTTCAATTGGCAGTGGCGAACCGCCAATTTTCAGAGCAAAACTCGGTAACAGCAAATTTGGTGTACTCGTTGTCGGCATTATCGATAATTCTCCTGATTTTAGATTTTAGATTAGTTTTTTCCCTGTTCCCTGTTCGTCGCCATATAACTCTGTCACCTGCCCAATTCCCAATTCATAATTCATAATTCATAATTCATCAACGTAGTTTCGGAATAATTAGAGGATTGCTCACTTTTAAATGGCGCGGATCGTCTAGATTATTTGCTTGGGCGATAATGCGCCAGAGATTGGGATCTCCATATACTTCCGCCGCTAGGCTACTTAAAGTATCTCCTCGCTTGACCAGGCGTGTCGTTTGTTCTGGATCAGTTTGTTTGAGGTCTTTTTCTCGATCAATCCATTCAGTAAAAGTCACTGTCAGCCTAGCGCGTAGGGGTTTGCCATCACTTTTGAAGAGAGTGAAGTTTTGCACCAAGTTAGTCACCACTCCAATAAAGGGAAACTCAGGAGGATCGAGGGGGTTTCCCCAAGACACTGTGCAAATTGGCGGTTGATTGGTATCCCGTTCAATGCGCGTCAGCTTGACAATTTTATTGGTGAGTTGGCGCACGTCATCCACTGGCTTACCCTTGTCTGTAACGGGTTCGGTCACGTCAAAAAACAGTTCTAAAACAAGGGTGCGACTTCCTCCTCCCCCAAACTGCAAAACTGGTGCATTCAAATTTCTCTGGACGGTAGATTGCTCTCCTTTGGTGGCTGTTGAAGTACTAGCAGATACTTGCGAACTCCAGGTGACTGGTTTGGTAATTGAATAGGCAGTCGGATTGAATTGCACCGTAATTTCTGGCAGCTTAGACGGTGGTAGAGGTTTAATCTTTAATTTGGTAGGCGTTTCTAGTACCATTAGCTCATTCCTCGACGTTCACGTTCAACGGTTAACTGGCGAAACAGCAGACGGCTGACTTGTTCGGCGATGTCTGCAACATTAACTACCGGAGTCTGGTTTGGTGTCTGAGTGATCGCTGGTATAGCAGGATTTGATGGCATAGCTTCCATCTCGGAAGTCGTATTTGACATCTGGCGCAGGATATTGGGACGATTAGGATTGACTGGAATACTGACTGACGGCAAAGAGGAGTCAGTATAGCCGTTGTTGGCGGCGGAGAAAACTGTCCTCGCTGGTTCACTGGTAGTTTTACGCCAAACCAGATTGGTCGGGATTGAGAGGTTTCCTGGAACCTCTCTAGAGGGAATTTCTGGAACGACGGCGATCGAAGTTGTTGCTAATTCGGAGTTAACGGCGGCAATATCTCTATTTGCTTGATTTCTTGACTGTTTTTGTCCTCCGATCGCCTCTCTGTGTATTGTACCTGAACCTGTTGTTAGTCGGTTAGATTTTTTATCTAGCGATTGTAAGCTTTGCCGCAGCAACAAGGGGGTTGCTGTGCTTAAATTGCTTACTTGAGGTTGTCCTAATTCAACTGAGGTAACTTTTGTTTCTCCTTCTGTTGACGCAACTATTGCCTCTGATTGGTCTAAAGTAGCTGCTGATTCTGAGTTAGAAGTGGGATTATTTATCCTTTCAGTAATTGTTCTCAAAGGTAAAGTAGATTCTCCCGAAGTAGCGGTTAGGGAATCTATCTTCTTTTCTTCAGATGTTTCGTCTGGCTGCTGCCAGTTTTTTCTGAATACTAAAGGATTGGTTATTGCTTCGTTACTAACTAAAGACTTTCCTTGTTCAATAGCAGTAACTTTTGTCTCTGGTTTGAGAGATATTTCTGCTGATTCTGAGTTAGAAGTGGGATTATTTATCCTTTCAGTAATTGTTCTCAAAGGTAAAGTAGATTCTCCCGAAGTA
>Ga0315907_10002551_pt1 | contig 22677 bp, 20 predicted proteins | sample LakEriMetagenome_3_FD_203525 | JGI IMG/M metagenome (GOLD analysis project Ga0315907, IMG submission 203525) | Freshwater fungal communities from buoy surface, Lake Erie, Ohio, United States - Buoy 12 MA123 | ecosystem: Environmental > Aquatic > Freshwater > Lake > Lake biofilm | place: USA...
TCCCTGCGAAAATACGTCCCATGTTTACCGGAATCATCACCGGCGTGGGGCGTATCGCCGCCCTCCACGACCTGGGCAGCTCTTTAAGCCATGGCAAGCGACTCACTCTCGAGGTGCCCGCTGGGTACCTGGACGATGTTGGCTTGGGTGACAGCATCGCCATCAACGGCGCCTGCATGACTGTCACTTCGTTTGACTTAGCAACCCATCAGTTCACCATCGACATCTCAGCCGAGTCACTCGATAAAACCAGCGGCCTCGACAAGCTTGGCAAAGTGAATCTGGAAAAAGCCTTGCGCGCCCACGACCGATTGGGTGGCCACATTGTGTCGGGCCATGTCGATGGCATTGGCCATGTGACTCACTTTACGCAGGTTGGCGAGAGTTGGGAACTGCGCATTCAAGCACCTGTTGGCATGGGCAAATATTTGGCCTACAAAGGCTCAATCACTGTCAACGGCGTCAGTCTCACCGTCAACAAAGTTTCAGATTCAATTTCTGGGTGCGAGTTTAGTATCAACCTCATCCCCCACACTGTAGACAACACTGCGCTGGGCACTTTGCAAAAAGGAAGCGCCGTGAATTTAGAAATTGATTTGATTGCACGCTATGTGGAGCGCATGCTCAACAACGATGCATCTGCCAACTCTGTGGCAGTAGCTTTTTCTGCAGCTGCGCCCTCTTGAAAGAAGTGACATGACGACGAATTCTGGCCGTCCCTTGACGCCTGTCCAAATTTCCCCCGTAGAAGACATCGTTGCAGACTTGCGCGCGGGCCGCATTGTCATCATGGTCGATGACGAAGACCGTGAAAACGAAGGCGATTTGCTCATTGCTTCAGATCACGTCACGGCTGAAGCCATTAACTTCATGGCTCGTTATGGTCGCGGCCTCATTTGCTTGACGCTCACGCGCGAACGTTGCGAGCACTTGAAATTGCCCCCTATGGCTGCCAGCAACGGCACGGTTTACAGCACCGCTTTTACCGTTTCAATTGAAGCCGCCGAAGGTGTGACCACCGGCATTTCTGCCGCTGATCGTGCATTGACCGTCAAAGCTGCAGTGGCCATGAATGCTACCGCCAATGACTTGGTTCAACCTGGCCACATCTTCCCCTTACAAGCCGTAGAAGGCGGGGTGTTGATGCGCGCCGGTCATACAGAAGCCGGTTGCGACTTGGGCACCATGGCTGGCTGTAGCCCATCTTCTGTGATTTGCGAAATTATGAAAGACGATGGCACCATGGCACGTCTTCCAGATCTGCAAATTTTTGCAGCAGAGCACGGCCTCAAAATTGGTACCATTGCCGACCTCATTGAATACCGAAGTCGCACCGAGTCTTTGGTTGAGAAAGTCGGCACACGTGTATTGCAAACTGCACACGGCGAATTCACAGCCCATGCATTCAAAGACAAACCCAGCCAATCCTTGCACTTGGCCTTGGTCAAAGGCAAATGGCATGCGGATGCAGAAGTACCTGTTCGCGTACATGAGCCTTTGTCAGTATTTGATGTGCTCGAAGTTGGCCGCAGCATGCATTCATGGAGCTTGGAACATAGCTTGAACTACATCAACAAGCAAGGGCACGGCGTAGCGGTGTTGCTCAATTGCGGCGAAAGTGCAGAGCAATTGCTTGCGCAGTTCGAAGGACGTGCTCGATCAGCGCAAGCACCCAACAGAAGCAAAATGGATTTGCGCACCTACGGTGTGGGTGTGCAAATTGTGCGCGAGTGCGGCGTTCAAAAAATGAAACTGATGGGCCAACCCCGACGCATGCCCAGCATGGCGGGCTATGGCGTTGAGGTCACCGCTTACATCCCTAAGGAATAAATATGCAAGGCGCAGACAAAGGTATTGAACAAGAATTAGACGGTTTGGGTCTGCACATTGGTATCGTGCAAGCACGCTACAACGAAGATATCACCAATGCCTTGGCAGTGGCTTGCATTCAAGAATTAGAAGCTCTCGGTGTTCATGACATCGACCATGTGTTGGTGCCCGGCGCATTGGAAGTGCCCATAGCACTGCAAGCCATGGCAGAGCGCGGTGAATACGATGCGCTGGTGGCCTTGGGGTGCATCATTCGCGGTGAAACTTATCACTTTGAATTGGTGGCCAATGAATCGGGCGCAGGCGTCAGCCGCATTTCGCTTGATTACAACGTGCCCATTGCCAACGCCATCTTGACCACCGAGAATTTAGAGCAAGCCGTTGCGCGTCAAACCGAAAAAGGCCGTGATGCTGCTCGGGTGGCTGTTGAAATGGCCATGCTCTTGGAAGACTTGTCTGCAGGCGTTGACGAATTGGACGATGAGGAACTGGCATGAGCGAGTTGCCCGAAAAAAACAGCAAGCCCACTGTTCGAAAGCAAGGCAAATCTGCCAGCAAGTCTGCACGCAGTCGCGCTCGTGAGTTTGCGCTACAAGCTTTGTACCAAGTGTTGGTTGGCAAAAACGAAGCGGCAGATATCGATTTGTTCACTCGGGATTTGTCTGGCTTCCACAAAGCCGACTCAGCTCATTACGATGCGCTTTTGTACGGTTGCTCTGAACAGGCACTTGACTTAGACAAACTTATTTTGCCTTTGCTCGATCGAAGCATGGCAGAGATTTCTCCCATCGAGCGCGCCGTCATGTGGATTGGCGTTTTCGAAATGAAACACTGTCTCGATGTACCTTGGCGTGTCAGCTTGAATGAATGCATTGAATTGGCCAAGGAATTTGGCGGCACAGATGGTCATAAATATGTCAACGCTGTGTTGGAAGGCCTAGCGCCTCAATTGCGAGCGCATGAGGTTCAAGCTGACCGCGAGGCAGGTCGCGCACGCGCATGAAATCCGTCTACCAATTTCCCATCCGAATTTACTGGGAAGACACCGATGCCGGTGGCATTGTTTTCTACGCCAACTATTTGAAATTTTTTGAACGGGCTCGTACCGAATGGTTGCGTTCACTGGGCATTGAGCAACACTCGTTGAAAGATGAGTGTGGTGGCATGTTTGTGGTGAGTGAAACACAAATCAAGTATTTTTCACCTGCTCGCTTAGATGATCTGCTTGAAGTCACGGCTCAAACTTCTGAAGCTGGCCGCGCCAGCTTGGTGCTCTCTCAGCAAGCATGGCTGACCACCGACGATGAACGGAAATTGCTGGCTGAAGGCACGATCCGAATTGGCTGGGTAGACAGCCAAACCCTCAAACCCGGCCGTATTCCGGTCAAAATTTTGGAAGCACTTCAATGAACCAAGACAACATGTCCATCATTCAACTTGTGTTGCATGCCAGTTTTGTCGTGCAACTGGTCATGGTCATTTTGATGGCCATCTCTATTGCCAGTTGGGCGGCCATTGTGCGTAAACTCATCGCCATCAAACGGATTCAAACTCTGAACGAAGAGTTTGAACAGCAATTTTGGTCAGGCACGAGTTTGAACGATTTATTTTCTTCAGCGGTACAGAATGCCAAATTGGCTGGTCCCATGGAGCGCATTTTTGCCAGTGGTATGCGCGAATATCAAAAACTGCGTGAGCGTCGCATTTCAGATGCAGGCACTTTGCTAGATGGAGCAAGACGTGCCATGCGCGCCAGTTTTCAACGCGAGATGGATGTGGCCGAAGCACAGTTATCTTTTCTGGCTTCAGTAGGTTCTGTGTCGCCTTATGTGGGATTGTTTGGTACGGTATGGGGCATCATGCATGCCTTTACGGGCTTGGCCAGCATGCAGCAAGTGACCTTGGCCACTGTGGCCCCTGGTATTGCCGAAGCCTTGGTGGCAACGGCCATCGGCTTGTTTGCCGCCATTCCTGCCGTAGTGGCCTACAACCGATTTGCGCGTGACATTGACCGTGTGGCCATCAAACTGGAAACCTTCATTGAAGAATTCTCAAACATTTTACAAAGAAGTTTGGGCGGCTCCACCGGTGCAGGAAGCGCCGGACTTTCTGCATCCGGTCACTGATTTTTCGGGAGAAGGTACATGCCAGCTATTTCCTCTCGCGGCCGGGGCCGACGAACCATCAATGAAATCAACATGGTGCCTTTCATCGATGTGATGTTGGTGCTTTTGATTATTTTCATGGTCACCGCGCCCATGATCACACCCAGCGTGGTTGACTTACCAAGCGTAGGAAAAGCCGCCAAGCAACCCGATCAAGTGATTCAAATTGTGGTCCAAAAGGATGACAGCCTTGAGATGGTGAGCGACAGCAAAACACAAAAAATCAACCTTGAAAGCTTGGCCAACAGCGTTCGCGTAGCGCAAACCGGGCAAGTCAATTCAGCTGTTGTCATCAGCGCCGATCGCAACGTCAAATACGAAATGGTCGTCAAGGTCATGGACACTTTGCAGCGATCAGGCATCCAACGTGTTGGCCTGTCTGTACAGCTTGCCCCTTGAGTCAATTGAACGCCTTGAAGTTTGGTATTTAACGCATGAATGACTTAGCCCACAACGAGTTTGCGCCCCCACCGGTTGGTGGGTTTGGCCGCTCACTGTCGTTTGCATTGTTCATGCACTTCTTACTACTGGCAGCTCTCACATGGGGCGTTCAGTGGAAAACAGAGCCTAACAACTTATCGGCCTCAGCTGAGTTGTGGTCTGCCATGCCGGTGGAAGCAGCGCCCGCAGCCAATGAGCCAGAGCCCTCCCCGCCAGAGCCGGTCAAAAAAGCTGAACCTCAGATTGAGCCCAAACCAACCCCCCCAGCACCATCCAAAGTCAGTGCTGCCGCTGAGCGTGAAGCGGCCGACATTGCATTGAAAAAGGAAAAGGAAAAGAAACTTCAAGAAAAAAAAGAGGCCGAGTTAGAGAAGAAAAAAAAGCTTGAGAAAGAGAAGCGTGAGAAAGAAAAATTAGAGAAAGAAAAAGAGAAAGAAAAAGCGAAAGAGATCGAAAAGAAGAAAAAAGAAGATGCCAAGAAAGCCGTGGCTGAAGAGAAACGCAATGACGCGCTTCGCAATGAAAACTTAAAACGCATGCAAGGCATGGCTGGTGCTTCGGGTGATGAAAATGCAAGGGGCAGCGCATTGAAAGCGTCGGGCCCATCTCCCAGCTATGCAGGCCGAATTCGCGCTCGGATCAGGCCCAACATCACTTTCACTGAGGATGTGGCGGGCAATCCAAAAGCTGAAGTGGAAGTGCGCACATCACCGGATGGCACCATCATCAGCCGAAAGCTGCTGTCGAGCAGCGGAAACAAAGCCTGGGATGAAGCAGTGCTCAAAGCCATCGACAAAACCGCCACCCTTCCCCGAGACGAAGATGGCCGTGTCCCACCCGTTCTAGAAATCAGCTTCCGCCCCAAAGATTAATTTAATTGGGGTCAGATCAACATTAATTTGGTCAATCATTTGGGGGCAGAGGCTAATGGAGGCTTCCTCATGGTGGAGTACCACAAATCGTCAGCCCCCATTAGCCTCTGCCCCCAAATGATTGGAAATTAATGTTGATCTGACCCCAATTAAATTTCGTAGACGATTTCGGCTTTGCCTTGATCGGCTTGGGCAATCCAGCTTGAAAGGGCTGCATCGCTAGGGAAAAACTTGGCTTGTTCGCCAAGTAGCAGTTCTGCCGCAGCAGCCACTTTGTCGCCTCGGCGCTCTAACTTCAAACGGACAGGCAAACCACGCAACAATTCGCCTTGCTCTGTCATTTCGCGCTGCGGTGGAAAATCTTTCACCAAGCGAGCGACCTCTGGTGCACGGCCATTCACAGACACGCGCAAGAACTTGCCAAAGCGACAACGCGCTGAAGGTAAATCCCAAACTTGCTGAATCGACAAGCGATAACCACCCGAAAAGCGATCGACTTGCATCTTGGCCATGACAATGATCAGTTCATCGTCTTTGAACAAATGACGGTTGGCATTGATCATGGCCTCATCGGCTGTAGCCTCCATCATGGCACTCTTATCATCTAACTTAAAAATGGCCAATTTGCCACGTTGGGCATTGATGATGCGCAAGTCACTCACAATGCCGGCCAACAATTGGGGCTCGCGACTGTCAATCAGTTCGTCAATTTTGCGTTTGGCAAACAAGCGAACTTCACGCTCTACTGCATCAAACAAATGACCTGACAAGTAAAAACCAACAGCCGTTTTTTCATGGGTGAGTTGCTCTTTGACACCCCAAGGGAGTACATCCACCAACTCGGGTTCTTGCGTGCTAGAGCCATGGGCATCGTCACCCATCATGTCAAACAAGCCGCCTTGATTGGCGTTCGCAGCAGCGGCCGTTGAGAAATCAAAGGCACGGTCAATGGAGGCTGCCAATGAAGCACGATTGCGCTGCAATGAATCAAAGGCTCCGGCCTTGACCAAGGCTTCTACCGTGCGCTTATTCAAACGACTGCGATCAACACGCACGCAGAAATCAAACAAACTGGTAAAAGGACCACCCTCTTCGCGCGCTTTCACAATGGCATCAATGGCTTGCTGGCCTGTGCCTTTGATGGCACCTAAACCGTAGCGAATGACTTTGTCGGACACTGGCTCAAAGCGGTGCGTGCCTCGATTCACATCGGGCGGATCGAAAGTCATGCCAAACTTCAAGGCATCTTCAAACAAGACCTTGAGTTTGTCGGTGTCGTCCATTTCAATGGTCATGTTGGAACAGAAAAACTCCGCCGTGAAATGAACCTTGAGCCACCCCGTGTGATAGGCCAACAAAGAATAAGCTGCAGCGTGTGATTTGTTGAAACCATAGCCTGCAAACTTTTCCATCAAGTCAAAAACTTCGTCAGCCTTTTCTTCGCTCAAGCCATTGACGCCAGCGCCCTTACGGAAAATCTCCCGGTGCTCGGCCATCTCTTCGGCTTTTTTCTTACCCATGGCGCGGCGTAGCAAATCAGCAGCGCCCAAACTGTAACCACCTAACACCTGCGCGGTTTGCATGACCTGCTCTTGATAAACCATGATGCCGTAGGTTTCAGACAGGACTTTCTCAACCAAAGGGTGCGGATACTCCACCACTTCACGGCCGTGCTTGCGCGCCACAAAACTGGGAATCAAATCCATCGGGCCAGGTCGGTACAAGGCATTGAGGGCAATCAAATCCTCCAAACGCGAAGGGCGAGCATCTTTCAGCATGCCCTGCATGCCGCGACTTTCAAACTGGAACACAGACTCAGTGCGCCCATCGGCAAACAACTTATAGGTGGCCAAGTCATTGAGTGGAATATTTTCAAACGCAAAATTTTCTTGACCTTTATGGCGCTTCACAATCATGTCGCGTGCCAACTCCAAAATGGTCAAGGTGGCCAAGCCTAAGAAGTCAAACTTTACCAAGCCAATGGCTTCCACATCGTCTTTGTCGTACTGGCTCACTGCAGAGCTACTGCCCGGCTGTTGATACAGAGGACAAAAATCTGTGAGCTTGCCGGGCGCAATCAAGACGCCACCTGCGTGCATGCCCACATTGCGGGTCATGCCTTCTAATTTTTGCGCCAGCGCCAACAATGTTTTGACTTCGTCTTCTTTTTCCAAGCGCTCGGCCAAAATAGGTTCGGCCTTGATCGCACCATCGATGGTGATGTGCTGGCCTGGCTTATTGGGGATGAGCTTGCTGATGCCATCGCAGAACATGTAACTCATGTCGAGCACACGGCCCACATCCCGAATGGCGGCACGCGCCGCCATGGTGCCGAAGGTGACAATTTGGCTCACGGCATCGCGACCGTACTTGTCTTTGACGTAGTCAATCACGCGATCACGATTGGCTTGGCAAAAATCAATGTCAAAGTCGGGCATGGACACCCGCTCAGGATTCAAAAAACGCTCAAACAGAAGGTTGTATTGCAGCGGATCAAGATCGGTAATTTTCAAAGAATAAGCGACCAAGGAGCCAGCGCCAGAACCCCTGCCTGGCCCCACCGGACAGCCATTTTTCTTTGCCCAATTGATGAAGTCCCCCACAATCAAAAAGTAACCAGGGAAACCCATGTTCAATATGGTGTTGATCTCAAACTCTAAACGCTCTGCATAACGCGGGCGCTCAGCCTCTCGCTTGGCTGCATCTGGGTATAAATGGACCAAGCGCTCCTCCAAACCTTGCACCGACAACAAGCGGAAATAGTCCTCGATAGGCATCGGCTTGCCATCGGCAAGGGGGGTGGGGTAATTGGGCAACTGGGGCTTGCCCAATACCAAAGACAGGTTGCATCGCTTGGCAATTTCAACAGAGTTGGCCAAGGCACTGGGCACGTCAGAAAACAGGTCTTGCATTTCAGCAGATGACTTGAAGTACTGATCACGTGTGAACTTGCGAACACGGCGCTGATTGCCCAAGATCTCGCCTTCAGAAATACACACCCGCGCTTCGTGAGATTCGTAATCGTCTTGTGTCAAAAACTGAACAGGGTGCGTAGCCACCACAGGCAAGCTCAAACGTGAGGCCAGCTTGACTGCAGCCACCACATGGGCGTTGTCCTCGGGCCGTCCTGCGCGCTGCAGCTCCAAATAAAAACGATGCGTAAAAATAGAAGCCAGTTGCAAAGCTATTTCTGCTGCACGCGAGGTGTCGCCCTGCATCAAAGCCTGGCCGACAGGTCCGGCTTGGGCGCCAGACAAAAGAATCAAACCTTCTGACAATTCTTGCAGCCACGCCAGTTTGACCACTGCATTGTTCTTCACCAAGTTTTGCGTCCACGCGCGCGCCAGTAGCTCAGACAAGTTCAAATAGCCCTTTGGGCTTTGAACCAACACCATGACCCGCGACAAAGCAAGGGGATCTACACCCAGACCTTCCAAGAAAATTTCAGCGCCCAAAATGGGTTGAACACCCTTGCCGCGGGCAGCCTTGTAAAACTTGATGGCGCCAAACAAATTGCTCAGGTCTGTGATGGCCAAGGCCGGCTGCTGATCGTCAGCCGCAGCCTGCACCACATCGTCAATGCGACAGGTGGAATCGACGATCGAAAATTCGGAATGGAGGCGCAAATGGACAAACATAGGCCCATTGTAGAAGCTGCCTAGGATGTTTTCTACAATAGGGGGGTGAACAAAATTCTGAATATTTCCAGCTACAAGTTCGTCCCACTGCCCGACGCGGAAGAACTTCGGCCGCTACTCCTTCAGCGCTGCGTCGGCCGCGACCTGAAAGGTACGATTTTGCTAGCCTCAGAAGGGATTAATTTATTTTTAGCAGGCCCTGCCGAGGCTGTCAGAGATTTTGTGTCTGAACTCCATACAGATTCTAGGTTTTCCGACATCGAGCCCAAAGAAAGTTGGTCAGAAGAGCCACCCTTCAAAAAAATGTTGGTCAAGGTGAAGGGTGAAATCATTCGGATGAACCACCCCACCATTCGCCCGGCAGAAGGCCGCGCCCCAGCGGTCACGCCCGCCACAGCTAAACGCTGGCTGGATCAGGGTTTTGACGACAACGGTCGGCCGGTGGTCATTTTGGACACCCGCAACGACTACGAGGTAGACGAAGGCACTTTCAAGGGCGCCATTGATTGGCGTTTAAGCAAGTTCACTGAATTTCCCGCTGCCCTCATGGCGCACAAAAATGAGCTTCAAGACAAAACCATCATCAGTTTTTGTACAGGTGGCATTCGCTGCGAAAAAGCAGCCATCTTCATGCAACAAAACGGCCTCCCCCACACCTACCAGTTAGAGGGTGGCATTTTGAAATACTTCGAAGAAACCGACGGCGCTCACTACGAAGGTAGCTGCTTCGTGTTTGACGAGCGCCGCGCTGTTGACATCGAATTAGAAAGCTTGAAGCCCAAAAGCATTGAAGCCCACTGAAGGGCTTCAAAATTTCATCCTAAGCAGCCACGCAGACTGCACAAAATTCAGCTGCGCAATTTAGCAGCCATTGCAGCCACTCGCTCACCATAGGCTTTGGCCGTGTCCAAGTCGCCTTGTGGAATTTCTTCAGCTGGGCTCGTAGGACCTACTTGCGCCATCACACCCGAGTTGGAACCAATGCGGTTGACGTTGCCGTCATTCAGTGACGGCTGACCTACCCAAATCATGGCTTGCTGCATGGCCAAGGTAATAAAGTATTGAAGCGTGGACAACTTGTCGCCGCTTGGGCTGGCTGAGATGGTAAAACCGCCGGCCACTTTGTCTTTCCATGCTGAGGTGAACCAGCGCTTAGAGGATGCATCGGCAAATTTCTTGAACTGCCAAGAAGCCATGCCCATGTAAGTGGGTGAACCAAAAATGATGGCGTCAGCGGCATCCAAAGTGTCCCAGTCAGCATCGGCAATGTTGCCGTCGGCATCGATGGCAATCAATGCGGCATTGGCGCCTTGAGCCACAAACTGCGCGACGCGTTGCGTGTGACCATAACCTGAGTGATAAATAACAACTGTTTTAGCCATGAGAGAACTCCTTAGAATTATAAAATTACAGCATCTCAATCAATGAGAAGCCAAGTCAAAAACCAAGACCTCGGCATCGATGCCATGGGTCAGTTCAAGATTCGTTTCAGCTTGAATAAGCGCAGCATCGCCACCCTTCAAAGCTTGCCCATTCACTTGCAACTCGCCGCGAATGAGGTGCACATATGCTTTGCGTGCAGGATTCAAAGCAATGGCTGCACGCTCGGCACCTTCCAATAAACCTGCATACACCGTGGCATCAGCAGAAATTTTCACAGCATCACCTTCGCCCTGGGGCGATGCCACCACCTTCAAGGCGCCGCGTTTGCTAGCTTGTGGCACGGTCTTTTGCTCATAGCCAGGCTCAATGCCCAGCACATTGGGCTCAATCCAAATTTGGAAGAAGTGAGTGGCTTGCCCCGCAGCATGATTGAACTCGCTGTGCATCACACCTTTGCCTGCGCTCATGCGTTGCACATCGCCAGGGGGGATGCCCTTGACGTTGCCCATGCTGTCCTTGTGAGCCAAATTACCAGACAAGACATAGCTGATGATTTCCATGTCCTTGTGGCCATGGGTGCCAAAGCCCGTGCCAGGCGCGATCCGGTCTTCGTTGATCACTCGCAAGTTGCCCCAACCCATGAAGGCGGGGTCGTAATAGCCGGCAAATGAAAAACTGTGAAAGGATTTGAGCCAGCCGTGATCGGCATAACCACGCTCAGCGGATCGGCGGATTTGAATCATGACTTACCTTGTAGATCGAAAGATGCAATGCCTGAACTTTAAATTGCAATGGTTTAAATTAAATGATCTTAATTTGCAGTTATCATTCAAATTATTTGAATTATAAAATGCCCCCCTTCCCCCGTGACCTGCTCACCCCCGACGCCCTCAGCATGCTGTTGGCCATTGAAGAAACCGGCAGTTTTGCGGCTACCGCCAGGCAACGCGGCTTGGTACCCAGCGCACTGACCTATCGAGTCCGGCAAATTGAAGATGCCTTGGATGTGCTCCTATTTGACAGAAGCAGCCGTCAAGCCAAGCCCACAGAGGCTGGCAAGGAATTGCTCCGGGAGGGCAAGCGCCTGCTTCAAGATGTGAATGCACTGGCCAACCGCGTCAAGCGTGTGGCCACTGGGTGGGAGTCTGTTTTCACCGTGGCAATTGACAGCATCATCTCGCGTTCAGTGGTCATGGAGTTGTGCGAAGGCTTTCTTGCAAATAGCCCTCCAACAAGACTGCGTATCCGCTACGAAACCCTATCGGGCACCCTGGCCGCCCTCAAATCAGGTCAAGCCGACTTAGCGATTGGTGTCTTCATGACGCCTGGCAGCCATGCCGAGTTATTGCATGAAAGCTTGGGCCAAGTCAGTTTTGTTTATGCCGTGGCGCCGCACCACCCTTTGGCCAATGCGCCAGAACCTCTCAGCGACGCCCTGATTCAACAACACCGCGCCGTGGCCGTGGCAGATTCGATACCGCGCGGCGAAGGCGTCACCATTGGGCTGTTGGGCGGTCAAGATGTCTTGACAGTGCCCGACATGCCTAGCAAATTGGAAGCACAACTTAGAGGACTGGGCGGCGGGTTCTTGCCAGAAAGCTTAGCCAAGCCTTATTTAGAGACTGGCCGCCTGGTAGCCAAAAAAGTCAGCCGCATTCAGCGCATCAGCACCGTCGAATATGCTTGGCGAAATCCCCATGGCAAAAACATCGGCCATGCATTAAGTTGGTGGTTGTTACAGCTGAATCAAGACAGAACCAAACAAGCATTGCTCCAACCCCACCATCGCGTGTAGAGTAGCCCTATGACTAAAACAAACACTCAGACAAAACCCGTTCAAAATTTTGCCATCATTGGTGCCGGCATGGCTGGCATTGCCTGCGCGCGTACCTTGATACAAGCCGGCCATCGTGTGACCGTTTTCGAAAAAAGCAAAGGTGCCAGTGGCCGAATTTCCACTCGGTCTTCGAACTACGGCAGCTTCGATCATGGTGCGCAGTATTTCACTGTGCGTGACTCTCGCTTTGCGCAAGCTCTGGCCACCACGCCCAACATTTGTAAACCATGGAGTGCCAATGCCGTTCGCGTATTAGACGCCATGGGCCGCGTGGTGGAGGCTGCACGCAACACCCATGACAAGCACTGGGTTGCCACACCCGGGATGAACGCCCTGGTCAGAGCTTGGGCTCTGCCTTTAATTCAGACTGATACCATCCACCTTGAATCGAAGGTGTTCAAAATTGAACGCGACACCTTGCATCCTGTACTCTGGCAACTGCACAGCGAAGAACCCGAAGGTGCTCAATCTGTGTTCAGCGGATTCAACCAAGTCTTACTTGCCATTCCTTCCGATCAAGCCATTGACCTGCTTCGCACCTCCAAAATCAAAATGGAAAACGCCACTGATTTAAGCAAGGTGCAAGTAGCCCCTTGCTGGACCCTCATGGTGGCCTTTCCGAATGCAGCTCAACCAGGTCTCATCACCTTGGGACCGCAGTGGAATGCCGCACGCAGCGTGCATCATCGCGTAGCGTGGTTAGCCCGTGAATCATCCAAACCAGGTCGCGAACAGGTAGAGCGCTGGACCGTTCAAGCCAGTGCGGCGTGGTCGCAAGAACATTTAGAAGATGCACCCGATCGCGTTCAAGCCAAATTGCTCAAAGCATTTTCGGAAATCACGGGCATTCGCGCCACGCCAGCGCACGCAGAAGTGCACCGATGGCGTTATGCCAAAACGCTTCAACCCTTGGGTGCCACACACATGCTTAGCAAAAGACAAGGCATCGGTTTGTGCGGCGATTGGTGCTTGGGTCACCGCGTGGAAGATGCGTTCATTTCCGGTTTGGAACTGGCGCTTGCAGCACTTTGATTTGAATGGTTCGCGGTAGATTTGCACCCTCCCCTACGGGTGCCCTGCACGCTGGCTCACTGGTGGCCGCACTTGCCAGTTGGCTAGACGCTCGGGCATTGCAAGGCGAATGGCTGGTGCGCATTGAAGATATTGATGGTCCTCGTTGCATAGAAGGTGCTGCTGCCAACATCCTTCAGCAATTAGCATTGTGCGGTCTGCATCCAGATGGCGAGGTGCTTTATCAATCAAGTCGGAACAACATCTACCAACAGGCTCTCAATCAGCTCATTGGCAGAGGCTTGGCATACCCCTGCGCTTGTACGCGCAAAGAAATTGAAGAGCATCAAGCGTCTTTAGGCTTGAGTTTGGCAAGACATCAAACAGCGGTCTATCCCGGTACTTGTAAATCTGGCTTAAACGGCAAGGCCGCTAGAGCTTGGCGCTTCAATGTCTCCCAATGGAGCAAGCTGCGCGGCTCCCCCGAAGTTCATTGGATCGATCGTCGTCTAGGTACTCAATTGCAAAATGTTCAAGATGAGGTCGGCGACTTTGTTGTCAAGCGCGCAGACGGTATGTGGGCTTATCAACTGGCTGTGGTGGTTGATGATGCCGAACAAGGCATCACGCATGTGGTGCGCGGCGAAGACCTCACAGACAACACTGCGCGACAATTTTTACTCCAAGAAGCATTGGGCTTTGCACATCCTCACTACATGCACACACCATTGGTATTGGGCGCTAACGGTGAAAAGTTATCAAAGCAAAATGAGGCCAAAGCTTTGGATTTGAGTTCTTCAAAAGCTATTTGCTTGGCCATGCAGGCTGCGGCAAGCACCTTGGGTTTGAGCGCCCTTGCTCAGCCTGCCAACGCTTCGGCTGCCCTAGATGAAGCTCTAAATATTTGGACACAGGAATGGTCACAGCGGTATGTGCGCGCCAAGCCTTAAAATCAGCACATGAATTCTGACTCTGCCAATCAAGCGCCCGCCTCGGTTGCGTTTCCCAAAAATATCAAAAGCTTTGTGAAGCGTGCCGGTCGCACGACCACTGGCCAAGCCAAAGCCTTTGACGTTTGGGGTCCTCAATTTTTGTTGACCTATGCGCCAGAGCCATTGAACATGGCCAAAGCGTTTGGCTTGAATGGGCAAGAAACAGCACCCAGCCCCGTCATTTTGGAAATTGGTTTTGGCATGGGCGAAGCCACCGCACACATTGCCAAAGTTCGCCCAAGCGATTTCTTTTTGTGCTGCGAAGTGCATGAACCCGGCGTGGGCGCCTTGCTTAAACGCATTGGCGAGCAAGACATTCACAACATTCGAATTCTGCAACACGATGCTGTTGAAGTGATAGACAACATGCTGCCATTAGGTTCATTAAATGGCGTACACATCTTCTTCCCCGATCCTTGGCACAAGTCACGTCACAACAAACGCCGACTCATTCAAGCACCTTTAATAGCCAAACTATCCGCACGGCTCAAGCCTGGCGCTTACATCCATTGCGCCACCGACTGGGAACCTTATGCAGTACAAATTTTGGAAGTACTCAGTGCAGAGCCTTTGCTGCAAAACACTGCAAGCAAAGATCAGGGTGGCTATACCTTTAAGCCCGACTACCGCCCACTGACCAAGTTTGAAAATCGTGGCTTGAAATTGGGGCATGGTGTGTGGGATGTCGTCTTCAAACGCATTTAAACCGCCCGTTAAAAATGGCGTAGGCCCGAGCACAGTTGGCATTCCAGCCAATACATCCCTGCCTGCCATTGATTTTTTAGCTCAAAAATTCAGTGCTATTTCACGCGAAGCATGGCTGCAGAGATTTGAAAATAGCGAAATTCTGAATGCACAAGGGCGTGTGATGGCACCGCAAGACATTCTGCTCGTCGAGTCTCATCTTCACTACTACCGAAGCATTCCCAATGAACCTGAACTGCCATGGAAGGCGAAGGTCATTTTTCAAGATGATTATTTGGTAGTGGCTGACAAACCGCATTTCATGCCAGTGACACCAGGTGGCCGCTATGTCCAGCAAAGCTTACTCGTGCAACTGAAGCAGCAATTGAATTTACCAGAACTATCACCGCTACACCGCATTGACCGCGAAACTGCAGGCTTGGTGGTATTCAGTGTTCGCTCGCAAGATCGCAATGCCTACCAAGAATTATTCAGACTAAGGCAAGTACAAAAAACTTACGAGGCTATTGCGGGGGCGCCTGAAACTTCCCCCATGCATCTTCAATTTCCACTTATTCATCGAAGCTTCATGGCGGAAGATTCTCAATTTTTCAGAATGCTTGAAGTTGCCAGACATGAGCACAATGACTCTTTAGAGTTCAACAGTGAAACTTGGATTGATTGCATGGAACGTCTTTATGGCAATTCTGCACTGGACAATCAAAATGCAACTCAACCCCTATTGCTTGCCAGATATCTTTTGAAACCGCTGACAGGACAACGCCATCAATTGCGCGTACATATGAATTCCATTGGACTGCCGTTGCTGAACGATCAGTTTTATCCGCAGGTGCTGAGAGACGCCAATGAAAAAGTAGACTTCAACGCGCCATTGCAACTTTTAGCTCAAACAATAGCTTTCAAAGACCCTGTCACTGGCGCTTCAAGAAGTTTTGAAAGCTCGAGTCAATTGACAGCCCTAAAGTAAACGTTATAAACATTCAGCCACCCAAGCATGAACACTGGCCAATGCCGCATTCAAATGTGTTGCATCGGTACCACCCGCCATGGCCATATCAGGCTTACCGCCACCCTTACCTCCTACTTGCTGAGCCACAAAGTTCACCAACTCACCCGCTTTAACTTTGCCTGTGGTGTCAGAAGTGACACCCGCAGCCAATTGAACTTTGTTGCCATCCACAGCGGCCAAGACTATGACAGCCGATTTCAGCTTGTCTTTCAACTTGTCCATGGTCTCACGCAATGTTTTGGCATCGGCGCCAGGCAACAAGGCAGACAGTACTTTGACACCCTTGACATCGGCAGCTTGCGTCATGAGTTCATCGCCTTGCGATGAAGCCAATTTGCCTTTGAGCGCAGCCATTTCTCTTTCCAAGGATTTCACTTGGTCCAAGACTTGTGCAATACGGCTGTTCAGTTCAGCAGGCGATGCTTTTAAACTGCCTGCAGCTTTGGACACCGTGGCTTCCAAATTTTGCAAATAAGCCAAGGCATTGCCACCGGTCACAGCTTCAATGCGTCGCACGCCAGCAGCTACGCCGCTTTCTGCTACCACCTTGAACAAGCCAATGTCACCCGTGCGGTGCACGTGAACGCCACCGCAAAGCTCTCGGCTTGAACCAATGTCGAGCACGCGGACGGTCTCACCGTACTTCTCGCCAAACAACATCATGGCGCCGGTTTTTTGAGCAGACTCAATATCCATCACGCGAGCCTGCGTGGCGGGGTTGGCCCAAATTTCTTGATTCACTTGGGCTTCGATAGCCAAAATTTGTTCATCGCTAATGGGTGCATTGTGCGCAAAGTCAAAGCGGGTTCGCTCCGCATTCACCAAAGAACCTTTTTGCTGCACATGATCGCCCAACACTTCACGCAAGGCTTTGTGCATCAGATGTGTGGCAGAGTGATTGCGTACCGTGGCAGCTCGCAGATCTGAATTGACTTGCGCTTGAACAGCATCGCCTACTTTCAAGCTGCCTTCCAGCAACAGGCCATGATGGCCAAACACATCGGCTTTGATTTTCAGAGTGTCAGCCACCTCGAATTTGGCACTGGCAGTTTGGAGCAAGCCTTGATCGCCCACTTGACCACCAGACTCGGCATAGAACGGGGTAGTGTCCAACACCACCACGCCCTCTTGCCCAGCATTCAAGACCAAAGAAGGCGTGCCATCGACATACAAGGCCAAAACTTTGGTGCTGGCTTGAAGCTCGTCGTAGCCCACAAAAGTATTTCCAACACCTGTATATTCCAAGGCGCGGTCCATTCTGAATTTACCTGCTGCACGGGCTTGCGCTTTTTGGCGCTCCATGGCCAAGGCAAAGCCACCTTCGTCCACATTCAAATCGCGCTCTCGGCAAACATCGGCCGATAAATCCAATGGAAAACCATAGGTATCGTGCAATTTGAAAGCCACATCACCTGGCAACACTTTAACGCCCCCTTCTAGAGCTGCATCCAAAATTTGCATGCCCACTTCAAGGGTTTCAAAAAAGCGCTCTTCTTCGGCTTTCAAAATATCGGTGATGCGTTTTTCTTGAGACGCCAAATTAGGGTAAGCCGCAGCCATGAGCTTCACCAGGTCGGGCACCAACTTGTGAAAGAACGGCGTCTTCTGACCCAACTTGTACCCGTGGCGAATGGCACGGCGAACAATGCGGCGCTGCACATAACCGCGACCTTCGTTGCTGGGCACCACGCCATCGCTCACCAAGAACGCTGTGGCGCGAATATGGTCAGCGATGACGCGCAAAGATTTATTTTGCAAATCGGTGCAGCCAGTTTCGCGCGATGCCGCTTTGATCAGTGCATCGAAAATATCGATTTCATAGTTGCTGTGCACGTGCTGCAAAATGGCGGCCAAACGCTCAAGGCCCATGCCCGTGTCAACGCATGGTGCCGGCAAGTTCTTCACGCTGCCGTCTGGCTGCATGTCAAACTGCATGAACACGTTGTTCCAAATTTCAATGTAACGGTCGCCGTCTTGCTCGGGGCTACCAGGAGGGCCACCCGCAATTTCAGGGCCGTGATCGTAAAAGATTTCTGAGCAAGGGCCACAAGGGCCGGTGTCTGCCATCATCCAGAAATTGTCGGACATGTAACGTCCGCCCTTGTTATCGCCAATGCGCACCACTCTCTCGGGTGGCAGACCAATTTCTTTCGTCCAAATATCGTAGGCTTCATCATCCTCGATGTAGACCGTGGCCCACAACTTATCGGCTGGCAATTTATAAACCTGCGTAAGCAATTCCCAAGCCCACTTCAAGCTGTCACGTTTGAAATAATCGCCAAAGCTCCAGTTGCCCAACATTTCAAAGAAAGTGTGATGGCGCGCGGTGTAGCCCACGTTTTCTAAATCATTGTGCTTACCACCTGCGCGCAAGCAAGCTTGAACAGAGGCTGCGCGCACATAACTGCGCTTGTCAGAACCCAAAAACACATCCTTGAACTGAACCATGCCAGAATTGGTGAACATCAAGGTGGGGTCATTGCCAGGCACCAAGGGGCTAGACGCCACCACGGTATGACCTTTGGATGCAAAAAAGTCGAGAAATGTTTTGCGAATATCAGCAACAGAAATAACAGGAGTGCTCATGTCAGGGTTATCTTTAAGAAAGCCAAACTAGGCTCAACATTCCATTATAAGATTGCAAGTACAGCTTCCAAGCTTTTTCAAATACCCTAGGAGACCCCATGGACATGAAAACTTCCCCTTTGGCTCTGCTCAAAGACCCCTCACTCCTGAAAACAGACGCCTTGATCAACGGCCAGTGGGTCAAAGGCAGCAGCCGTTTTGAGATCAACGATCCCGCCACGGGCGCTAAATTAGCCGATGTCGCCAACTTGGGCGCAGCCGAAGCCGAACAAGCCATTGCGGCTGCCAACGCCGCACTGCCCGCCTGGCGAAGCAAAACCAGCAAAGAACGCAGTGTTTTGCTGCGCAAATGGTACGACCTGCTGATGACCAATGTCGAAGACTTAGGCCGCATCATGACCGCCGAACAAGGCAAACCTTTTGCCGAAGCAAAGGGTGAAGTAATGTACGGCGCCAGCTTTGTCGAGTGGTATGCCGAGGAAGCCAAACGTGTTAACGGCGAGACTCTGCCTCAGTTTGACAACACCCGTCGTCTGATTGTGATCAAGCAGCCCATCGGTGTCTGCGCTGCCATCACGCCTTGGAACTTCCCTTTGGCCATGATTACCCGCAAAGTGGCACCCGCTTTGGCTGCTGGTTGTACCGTGGTCATCAAGCCCGCCGAGCTCACACCCTTGACAGCTTTGGCCGCTGGCGAGTTGGCCATTCGCGCAGGCATTCCAGCGGGTGTGATCAATTTGCTCACCGCCGATTCAAACAACAGCATTGCCGCGGGCAAAGTGTTTTGCGCAAGCGACATTGTTCGCCACATCAGCTTTACAGGCAGCACCGAGGTGGGCCGAATTTTGATGGCTCAATCGGCACCCACTGTGAAAAAACTCTCGCTTGAATTGGGGGGCAATGCGCCCTTCATTGTGTTTGATGATGCCGACATTGACAGTGCCGTAGAAGGCGCCATGGCCAGCAAATATCGCAATGCAGGTCAGACTTGTGTTTGTGCCAACCGCATCTATGTCCAAGAGTCTGTCTATGACGCGTTTGTGCAAAAATTTGCCGCCAAAGTGAAAGCCCTGAAAGTGGGTAACGGCTTTGAAGAAGGCGTGGTGCAAGGCCCACTCATTGAGCCGGCCGCTTTGGAAAAAGTCACACGCCACGTGGAAGATGCCAAGGCCAAAGGTGGTGTGGTGTTGGCAGGTGGCAAAGCCTTGAACGGTCAGTTCTTTGAACCTACCGTCATTGGCAATGCCACTTCAGACATGTTGTGTGCGCGTGAGGAAACCTTTGGGCCCTTCGCACCAGTCTTCAAATTCAAGACCGAACAAGAAGCCATCGATGCCGCCAACAACACAGAGTTTGGCTTGGCCAGCTATTTCTACAGCCGCGATGTTGGCCGAATTTTCCGGGTCAGCGAAGCTTTGGAATACGGCATGGTAGGCATCAACGTCGGCATCATTGCCACCGAGCACGTTCCCTTTGGCGGCGTGAAGCAATCGGGCCTAGGCCGCGAAGGCTCCCACCATGGCATGGAAGAGTACCTCGAGATGAAGTACTTGTGCATGGGCGATATTTTGAAGTAATCCAAAAAAATGAATCAACAGGGGACACGCATGAAGATTGGCATTGCAGGCATTGGAAAAATGGGCAACGCAATTGGCTCGCGCCTTTTGGGGCTGGGGCATTCCGTCAGTGTTTGGAATCGCACCCCCAACAAAACAACAGGTCTGGTCAATGCTGGCGCTCATTTGGCGGCCACACCCAAGTTGCTGGCCGAGTCAGTGGACGTGGTACTCACACTGCTCACCAACGAAGCCGCTTTGGACGAAGTTTATTCTGGACCCCATGGTTTGTTATCTGGTGCAGTCAGCCAAAAGATCTTCATCGACATGAGTACCGTCAAACCAGCTAAACCCAAAGAAATGGCATTGCGAGCCAATGCGGTTGGTGCAGTCTATCTAGAGTGCCCAGTAGGGGGGAGTGTCGGCCCCGCTAAAGAAGGTAAGTTGCTTGGTTTTGTGGGTGGCGATTCTGCCGATGTCGAGAAAATTAAACCGTTGCTCGATCAACTTTGCAAGCGCGTTGAACATGTCGGCCCATACGGTGCTGGTTCCACCGTGAAGCTGGCCGTTAATTTACCCCTGATGGTCTATTGGCAAACCCTTGGCGAGTCTTTGTCATTGGTGGAGTCTTTGGGCATTGATCCCACTCGCATGATTGACATATTGGCCGACAGCTCAGGGGGGCCGAACATGCTGAAAGTGAGGGGTGCCATGATTGCACAAACCCTCTCACAAAAGAAAAGTGATCAGGTCACGGTGAGTGTTGCAACCATGCGCAAAGACATGCGAGCCATGATTGATCAGGCTCAAGTCAACCAAAGGCAACTGCCTCTCACTTCCTTGGCTTTGTCCCAATTCAATACAGCCGCTGAAACAGGATTGGACGACAAAGACTGCACGGAATTGCCAGTTTGGTGGCTTGCAAAGGGCAGCCACCAAACCCGATAACGAGCCCAAGATCAGTCGAGTTTCATCTCTCGAATGATGGCTCTAAACTGATCCATTTGCTTGCGCAACATGGCATCTTGCGCTGCAGGTGTTGAGCCCACACCTTCTGCACCCAACTCGTTCAGTCGCTTCACCACATCTGGGTGCCTGACGGCCGCAATCACTTCTTTGTTCAAGCGATCGATGATTTCTTTGGGTGTTTTGGCGGGTGCAAATACACCGTTCCAGCCTTCCAATTCCAAGTTTGGATAGCCCAACTCTTTGACAGTAGGCACATCAGGTAAACCAGGAATGCGCTTAGAAGCTGTTGTGGCCAAAGCTTTCAAGGTACCAGCTTTCACTTCTGCCAAAGACGAAGACAACTGATCGCCGCCTACTTGCAAACGGCCTGCCAACAGCTCTTGCTTCAGAGGAGCAGCACCTTTGAAGGGAATGTGCTCCATGCTGATGCCAGCTTCTTTTTTGTAGGCTTCACCCAAAACGTGCATGGTGGAGCCAGGCCCCGTAGAGCCGTAGTTGTATTGCAAAGACTTGTTGCTCTTTAAAAGGTTGGCCAGTTCTTTGAGGTCTTTGGCTGGCACTGAGGGGCTTGATGTCCAAATGAAGGGCACATAAACCGCAATGGAAACACCTGCAAAATCTGTGTCCACATTGAAGGGTGAGCGGTTTGCTAGCGCTTGTGCAACCGCCGCCAATGGGAAGGACAGGTTATGCATCATGATGGTGTAACCGTCGGGTGCTGCTTTGGCCATGAGGTCTGCGCCAATGTTGCCGCCAGCACCACCCTTGTTGTCAACCGTGACGGGCTGGCCCATCGACTCAGTCATCTTCTGCGCAATGATGCGCGCCACAATGTCAGTGGTACCGCCCGCTGGGAACGGCACAATCATTTTGATAGGCTTGGTGGGGTAGGCCTGCGCAAGAGCACCGAGGGGTAATGCCATAACCAACAGTGTGACTGTGCAAACTTGTTTGAACTTAGAAAAAATAGAACGCATTTTTATCTCCTTGATCACGAAATTTATTTTTTACCTAAGCCCAATCGTTTGGCGCCTTCGATGTACAAAGCGATGCGCTCTTTCATGAAGGCGTCCATTTGATCGGTGCCAATGTTGACCAACTCAAAACCACTCTTAGCTGCCAGCTCTTTCATTTCAGCATCGTTGTTCAAAGCCAGCCACATGTCAGACAATTTTTTGCGGGCCTCTGGTGAGGTTGACCTTGGCACACCCACGCCGCGGTAGGCGCCGTCAATCCAGTCGACGCCAAGTTCTCTGAAGGTGGGCACAGTTGGCATCAGAGGATGGCGCTTCTCCATGGCCACAGCCAAGGCGCGAACTTTGCCACGATTGGCAATGGCAAACGGGGTATAGGTCACGGCACCATCAATTTGTGCACCAACAACTGCCATGGACATATCGCCAGTGCCTTTGTAGGGCACGTAGGTGCTCTTAATGCCAAAGGCAGCATTCAAACGCTCGTGGGCAGCGTGATTGGCGGAGTTCAAGCCCGAGCCACCCAAATTCATTTTGCCCGGCGACTGTTTGGCCGCGGCAATGAACTCAGCGAAGTTTTTGATAGGACTGCTTTCAGGCACCACCAACACATCGGGGGTGTAATGGAACCAAAAAACGGGCGTGATGTCGGCCGTTTTGTATTGAACTTCACCTTCAATAGGCTGAAACACAATGTGTGGCAAATTGA
>Ga0315907_10002554_pt1 | contig 22656 bp, 25 predicted proteins | sample LakEriMetagenome_3_FD_203525 | JGI IMG/M metagenome (GOLD analysis project Ga0315907, IMG submission 203525) | Freshwater fungal communities from buoy surface, Lake Erie, Ohio, United States - Buoy 12 MA123 | ecosystem: Environmental > Aquatic > Freshwater > Lake > Lake biofilm | place: USA...
CGGTAACTTAATACATCATCATCCAACAAGAGGACAAAGAAAATTAACACGGAGCCGATTATACTGGCAAATAAAGTATGTTGAATGATTTTAAGTCGATACAGTCTTCGTACATTTAAGTAGGTTCCTTGTAAGTAGTAAAAGAGGATATAGGCAATTGGTACCAGGCTAATCCCTAAGTAAAACGTACTGTTGGGAATAAACATTTTGTGCTCGAGCCAAGTTGCCCTTGTCACGTAAAAAATGAACCACGCGAGCATCGCAGCAAGGACATCCAACACCAACAAACTCAACGCCCAATATCGCTTCATGGCATGTAGACAACCTTTATATTATCAATTCTAATTTCTGTATTCGGAAGTGAAGATTCTTTCCACGCTTCGAAGCCATGATCAAAATAGGCACTTGCTTCTGAAGCCCCAATGAGTTCGCGAAGTTCAATATACATTTTCTTCCATTTCACGGTTTCCGGGGTGGATTTATTCAACTGAATATTTGGATTCTTTTTAAGTCCACTTGGAGAAATCGCTAGAAGGCTGGTAACCACCCGATTGGTGGTATAATAATCAATTTCAAGGTAAACTTCCTTACCCCGGGGAAGGTAGGACCCAAAGGTCGTGTAGGCAACCCAAATTGAATCGCTTGTATTGAGATCGACTTTAGCATAGGTGTTCCCATTGAAGGGTTGTAAATCCGTATTATCTAACACAAAATTAGCCATGGAAGTATTTGGATCGTTCTCGAGCATCACATTTGCTCCTTCAAAGTCTTCAATGATGAATTGCGCATTTGACACATATTTTGTGAGCGGAGTAATCGATACCGTTTGATTTTGTATCAGGGTTATATTAGCATTATACACGGAGCAAAAGGGATAAATCTTCTTAGTTGCAGCGATCCCATTAACCCGAATTCCAGGATATACTTTTAGATCAACCGATCCATTAGTTAAAAGCGGAATTCTTACTGGAAGCTCATAAACACCCACGCAATTATCATTGATGTATACCCAGGCCTCCGTAATCGATTGACTCAGCTCCCCTTCTGCCCCACTCAACTCAGGGTTCGCGACCAAGGTCCATTTATCAATGTAGAGCCACGAGGGGTCCGGGTTATTTTTTACACACCCTTGAAGCAAGAGGATGGTGAGGGCAAAAACGAAGTTTTTGAAATTCATGCGCAACAACAACGTAAGAAAATCCATTTTATTTTAGTGAATTAAATCCAGGATTTGATACGCAATTTTTAAGGCCTCATGTCCTGCCTTCAAATCCACGGAAATCGGAGCTTGTTCGCTTATTCCAAGGGCAAATTCTTTCAATTCTTCCTCAATCGCATTGGTGGGAAAGACCTTGGGCGAGTCAATGGAAAGTTTCTTGGGTGGCTTACCGTTGCCTAAATCTAAGACCATATCGTACGGATCGGCAGGACCATCGAGCCCTTCGAGCCGGACTACTTCAATGCTTTTATTCAAGAAATCTATTCCTACGTACGCATCGCGTTGAAAAAACCTTGATTTACGCATGTTTTTAAGGGAAATTCTACTTGCGGTGAGGTTGGCAACCGTACCGTTTTCGAATTCGATCCGTGCATTCGTGATGTCGTGGCTATCGCTTACTACCGCTACACCGGATGCGGAGACATGTTTAACCGGAGAATTTACCACATGCAGTATGATATCGAGGTCGTGAATCATTAAGTCCAAGACCACCGGAACGTCGGTTCCTCGGGGATTAAATTGAGCTAATCGGTGTGTTTCAATGAAATCAGGTTTATTCAGTAAAGATTGAGCAGCTACAAACGCTGGATTAAATCGCTCCACGTGACCCACCTGAACGATAGATTTACTGCTGGGAGCCAATTCGAGTAACTGGGTACTTTCTGCTAAGGTCTGTGTAACTGGTTTTTCAATAAATACATGTTTATGCTGTTGCATGGCTTTTAACGCCAGTTCAAAATGAAATGGTGTTGGGGTTACAATATCCAGTGCATCAACCCTTGCAATCAGGTCTTCTACTCGATCATAGAAGGGAACATCGTATGCAGCCTGAAGGGCAAGACCTTCTTGTGTATCTATGTCGTGAATTCCCACCAATTCAAAAAATTGCGGCAGTCCCTTAATGATTTTAAGGTGAATTTTTCCAAGGTGGCCAATCCCGAACAAACCAATTTTTATCATAGTAAAAAATATTTGCTAAAATAAAAAAGCCACTAGAATTCTAATGGCTTTTGCTAATAGTTAAAAAGGATTATTTACTTTTTTACCGCATCAACCACTGCTTTAAAAGCCGCTGGATGATTCATTGCTAAGTCGGCAAGCACTTTTCTGTTCAGTGTCATGTCGCTTTTATTCACTAGTCCCATAAAATGAGAATAGCTCATTCCGTGCTGACGAGCACCAGCGTTGATACGCACGATCCAAAGAGATCGATAATTTCTTTTCTTTTGTTTCCGTCCAGAGTATGCATACAACAATCCTTTTTCGATTGCATTCTTTGCGACGGTCCATACATTTTTTCTACGGCCGTAGTACCCTTTGGCCAATTTCATCAAGTTCTTTCTTTTCGCTCTTGATGCTACGTGATTTACTGATCTAGGCATATTTTTTTAATTTTTTTGAGACACAGAGCCACGCTGTTTCAGTGGGCTTGGATTCTGGGTTTCGGGTTAAACATTAATTAAACCAACAACTATTTCATGCACAATTGCAATTTAATGTTTGCTGCATCGGATTCATGTACCAATCCAGCATGCGTTAAATTACGCTTGCGTTTCGTAGCCATTTTTGTCAAAATGTGGCTTTTAAACGCGTGCTTACGCTTAATTTTACCACTTCCAGTAATCGTGAATCGCTTCTTCGCACTGGATTTCGTTTTCATTTTAGGCATTGTTCTACAATTTAAACATTAACTATTAGCTTCTTTATTTCTTTTTCGAATTGATCATTAAAATCATTTTCTTTCCTTCCAATTTCGGCAATTGCTCAACAATTCCAACCTCTGCCAGCTCTTGAGCAAATTTCAATAACAAAATCTCACCACGGTCTTTAAACACGATAGTTCGACCTCTAAAAAAAACATAGGCCTTCACCTTGCTTCCTTCCTCTAAAAACTTTCGAGCATGCGCTAATTTGAAGTTGAAATCGTGGTCGTCGGTATTCGGACCAAACCGGATTTCCTTAACGACAATTTTACTTTGCTTTGCCTTTAGTTCTTTTTGTTTCCGTTTTTGTGTGTACATGAACTTCGTATAGTCCATGATTTTACACACAGGAGGCACCGCTTTCGGTGATATCTCCACTAAATCTAACTCCTGCTGATCTGCTAAGGCCAATGCTGCGGTTAGTTTCATGACTTGAGGCTCTTGTCCATCAATAACTAGTCGTATTTCAGCGGATGTAATTTTATCGTTGATGCGATGTTGTGCTTCTTCAACTCTTCTTACAGGCCTTACGTTTCTTCTCATTCAGTATGTTAAAATATGCTATTAATTCTTTGCTAATTCTCGCTCCATTTCACCTTGCACCAGTGCTGCAAATGCTTCTGGGCTCAGGGCCCCTAAGTCTCCTTTGCCTCGTTGACGAACAGAAATCGTATCAGATTCTGCTTCTTTTTCACCAACAATCAGCATAAATGGGTATTTGCTCAACTCCGCATCCCGTATTTTCTTCCCTACTTTTTCATTCCGCTCGTCTACGAGTCCGCGAATATCGGAATTATTTAGCAATTCTGAAACTTTTTGAGCATAGTCGTTATATTTCTCAGACACTGGCAGAATTACAAATTGGTCGGAAGTTAACCAGAGTGGAAAATCCCCAGCACAATGTTCAATTAAAACCGCAACAAATCGTTCCATAGATCCAAACGGTGCGCGATGAATCATTACGGGCCTATGTTTTTGATTGTCTGCTCCGATATATTCCAACTCGAAGCGCTCAGGAAGGTTGTAATCTACCTGAATGGTCCCTAATTGCCACTCTCTTCCCAAGGCATCTTGCACCATAAAATCTAGTTTTGGTCCATAAAAAGCGGCTTCTCCGTAGGCTACAAACGTTGAAAGGTTCATTTCTTCGGTGGCCTCTATGATGGCTTGTTCGGCGCGAATCCAATTCTCTTCACTGCCAATGTACTTTGAACGATTCTCCTGGTCACGAAGGGAAATCTGTGCTTTAAAGTTGTTAAAATCTAATGTTTTTAACACATACAGTACGATCTCAATCACTTTCTTAAACTCCTCTTTTACCTGTTCTGGCGTACAAAAAATGTGTGCATCATCTTGCGTAAATCCACGCACCCGCGTTAGTCCGTGTAATTCACCCGACTGCTCATAACGGTAAACGGTACCAAATTCAGCAAAACGTGTGGGTAATTCTTTATATGAGCGCGGTTTGGATTTAAATATCTCGCAATGGTGCGGGCAATTCATTGGTTTCAAATAGAATTCCTCATCCGGATCAGGTGTACGTATAGGCTGAAAGGAGTCTGCACCATATTTCTCGTAGTGTCCAGATGTAACATAGAGGGCCTTGTTTCCAATGTGCGGAGTAATCACCTGCTGATAGCCTGCCGCTTTTTGTGCTCGTTTTAAAAATTGCTCTAAACGGTCTCTTAAGGCCGCCCCTTTGGGTAACCACATGGGCAATCCTTGTCCAACTTTTTGAGAAAAGGTAAACAATTCCAATTCTTTCCCAAGCTTCCTGTGATCGCGTTTTTTCGCTTCTTCGAGCCGTTCTAGGTACTCTGTAAGTTCGGAGTTTTTAGGGAAGGTAATGCCATAAATGCGGGTCAGCTGCTTGTTCTTTTCATCTCCTCTCCAATATGCGCCGGCAATAGACAAAAGCTTAACCGCTTTGATGTGACCGGTGTCAGGAATGTGAGGACCGCGACATAGGTCGGTAAATTCACCTTGGGTGTAAAAGGTGATGGTTCCATCTTCCAATTCCGAAATCAGCTCAAGCTTGTACGGATCCTGTTTTTCGGTAAAATACGTCAGGGCCTCTTGTTTCGAAACCTCTTTCCGAATGAACGGATTCTTTTGCTTGGCTAGTTCCTTCATTTTTGACTCTACTTTCTCGAGGTCTTTCTCAGTGAAGGAATACTCCAAAAAATCAACGTCATAATAAAATCCATTCGCAATGGGCGGTCCGATGGCTAATTTCACCCCTGGAAAGTGAAATTCTAAAGCTTCAGCCATGAGGTGTGCTGAAGAGTGCCACAGGGTAGATTTACCATCAGCATCATTCCATGTTAATAATTGAAGTTGGCATTGAGCAGGTAAAACGCGCATGGCATCCTGTACCGAGTTGTTTACTTTCGCGGCCAACACGTTTCTAGCCAGGCCCTCAGAAATACTGCTTGCCACGTCTAATGCAGTGCTCCCAGCAGGATATTCACGCTGTGAACCATCGGGCAGAGTAACTTTAATAATTCCTTCCATAATTGACTACAAAAGTAGTGAAATCAGGGTGGAAATCAACCTTTAATGGACTTATTTCCTGTGCAACAATTGCTTCACGTCCATTTGGAGGGTACGAATCGAATGCAACAAGCTTTGATCATCCGGTACAATTTCTGGTAATTCTCTACTCACATAACAAACAAATTTCCACGCTTCTAAGAGTTCGGAAAACGGAATATCGTAGGGCTGATAATTTAAATTCGAGGAAATTAAGGTCAAAAGTCCCGGTTTTTCTGGACTCAATCCAATCGATTTGAATACAATCCCCTCAGATTTAGTTACCAAAATAAACTGTTGGCCTGCCTTCATACTTGTCCAATCTTGAATGTACTCACCAACCACAATAGAGCCTTGACTTACCGGGGGCATTGAATCGCCTTGAACGGGAAATGCGCGATACTTTTTATTCTTTGAAAGAAAGGGCAAGCTCAGGGTTGGGAAATCCGTGAAATATTCCGGATCAGAAAATCCTGCAGTATAGCCCGCACTGGCTTTTTCCGGAATGACCTCGATGAGTTCATCATTGGTAAGACTAACCACGGAGGCTAAAATCCGCAATTCCGAACCTTTCATCCGATGGGTTGCCCGATCGGTCATGATTCGCCAATCCACCTCCTTGAATGTCGTAAAATCTTTCGTAATTAATTCCTCAATGGACAAGCCATAATATTTGCTGATTTGCAATATATTTTCAAGGTTAGGCTGAGCGATATTATTTTCATAACCGCTGTAGGTTGAACGGTTTAACCCAAGCGCCGTGGCTACTTCTTCTTGTGACTTGCCTTTTCTTTTTCGTAAAATCTTAATGTTCTCTCCAATAAACATACCTTTGTTTTACACAAAGTTAAAAAATAATCAAACAGATTGATTAAAATTTAATCTTTTTTATTGGGCCACGAATTTATAAATGATGGTACCGCTTTGTTGGGCAGGAGCTGAATCCTTGAAATTGAATTTCGACTTTTTGGCATATCGCACCGATTGCTCAATCATACACTGGTTTGCGCCACTACTTTTCGCAGCATCATAGGTGGCATCCACCACTTTCCCTCCTTTATCAACCCTAATCGATACCACTACTCTTCCTGAAGAACCATATCCACAGGTATACCCGGGATTGCGCACATACCAATTGTTATTCTCAAATGCCGTTCGGCCATCCAGTTGAAATTCCACCATAACGTCACCCGAGTATTGATTTGACGAACTGGACTCCGTTTTGCCGGGATTTTTATTCGCATTGGTATTATTGGCTTGATTCTGCTTGCGTTGGTCCATTTCTGAGCGCAGTTTTGTTCGCTCTTTATCTCCCCCTGATTCATCGAATAGGGATTGTTCGAAGTCTTTGATTCGTTGATATGGATCTCCTGAAGGCTGATTCTGTGAGTATTCCTCGTATGAATGCTGACGATTATCGTTTTGATTTCGCACCAAACTCTTCGGGTCATCAGCTTGTTGATTGACAAAAATCTCTGAGGGATCAATTAAAATCTCACGCTCGGGCTCAGCCAAGTCTATTTCTGGAGTAAAAAAGGGTTCCACATGTACATAGCGGTCGTTACTCACAATAACAACAGCCATTATTGGAAAAATAATGGACGCCATAGAGAGTATAAAAGACAATAATATGCGTTCTCTATTTGACATTCGCTAACCTTTACGCTTAATCCATTGTTTAGTTTCCGGGAAATAGTAGCATAGCTCTCCTCCGTTATTCAACATCCAACAGTGTTCGTTAAATTTCTTAATCCAATCATACGTTACGGGAAGTACTTCCTTCCCATCCAAGGTAAAAATACCTTTTTTCGTTCCGATTTGCACCATATAGTAGCTATTTTCCTGCCACGAAACGATATCATCGAAACTGCAAGGGATTATTGGCACCCCAAGTGTTGAATAAATCCCACTTACACCGGCCCGACTCACCAGATACTGTCCGTTACTGAGGGGTTCAACGTATTCAAAATGAAAAGGTGACAATTCCAGCCCATTTCGATCCCAAAACCCGTATTGCCCCGCTTTTGATTTTTTTCCCGAAAGCACTTCTCCCACAGAATTCAGTTGATCAAAGGCAAAGAGCTTCGTGGATCGCTTGAGGGTATCCGTCCAATAATACGTTTTCTTTTTTTGAATTAGAAACTGTCCATTTACGAGTGTCGCCAACTTTAAATCGTTTTCATACCCGGTATACCAGGTTGAATTAATTCGCCAGGTTTGGCTATTGACGTGCGTAAACATTCCTCCTTTCTTGAGCACTAAAAATCCGCACTTAGACTCCCCGATGCCGTCATATTGCACTGCTAATACTTCTTTACCGATCACATCATAGATGCCTTTCAAGCCATTTTTTTCAACAAGAAATCCATGTGGAGCGCTCGTAATGCGATCAAATTGACACTTAATCACTTCGGTTAAGGAGGAGTTGATTACTCCTATTCTCCCTGCGATAGAAGCGATTGCCAACATTTCATTTACTGGATTTATTTCATCGAACATCGGTTGGCATATGCGTTCACCCGTTAGCTTCAGTACCCCTTTCTGTCCATCCACTTCGTAAACCAACAAATCCCCAAACACCCATTCTAGGTCAGTATATTGATTCTGAATGACGGTAATCCCAGCTCGATTTAAAACCCCAAACCTACCGTCTAACTCAAAAATTGCAAAGCCTTGTCTAAAATCTGAAATGAAATCGAACGCGATGGGGATGTTTAAACTCCCCTGCTTATTGATTACGCCATATTTCTCTCCTTTCATTACCACTGCCAAGCCCTCAAAAAATTCCCCGGCCCAATCATATGCCGCAGGAATCATCACTTCACCTTGGTCTCCCATGTACCCCAATATCCCGTCTTCAGACGCATACGGATAGAGCGCTCGTCCGAAACTCTCCAATTCACTTCTCACTAGCTCAATAAACGGATAATTTGGATTCCGATCAATAAAACTACACATGCGGCCTGGATCGTAATTTCCTGCACTTAATTGATAATATGCACGCCATATTCGGTCCACATTGCGATTCAAGGGATACAAGGCAAGGAAGGATTTAAATTGAATGGTGTCATTAGAAAGCAGGTATAATTGATACAACTCATCCTCTGCCAAGGTCGTGTAGGGGCTTCTTGGGTGATAGGTTATGTAACTCGAAAGTTCCAATTCCGATCCGTGAATGACCCATTGCTGAAATTCCAATTCATCGATTCTTTGCTGAATTGACGCTAAATATTGAGAATTCGGAGAAGACCATTGAAGTGTCATTAAACATGCCCGAGACGCAGCCCCACAGGAATTGAACCACAGGCTGTCTCTATACTGAAGCACCGAATCTCTGAACTCTGTAGGTGGTAATTTTACGAGGAGATCTGTCAAGCCAACCCACTCATTTTCCACCTTAAGGGTTTGGAATTTTTCTCGCAGTAAGAAGGTAAACCAAGCCTTCATATGCTCAGAATCCCACCCCAGCGCAACCAAGTTGCCTTGCTGCTTTCTGGGGCATTTGGAAAGCGACTCGGGATGCGTTTCAATGGCTGATTCTAGGTAAATCAATGCGGAGTCAAGGTCCTTAAATTCGCGAGTAGTACCATAGATGAGAGCTAATCCGTAGGAAGCAATGCTCGGATTTCGTTGATAGAGTGATCGAAATTCAGTCAATGCAATTCCGTAATTCTTTTGTTGCAGGGCATAAAAACCATTCATGCAATTCATCCGTTGACCGTGTGCACCAGCGGCGAAAACGAGGCATAGCAACAAGGAAAGTAAGGTGCACTTCATGTCCTCAAATTTACAACGCAATGTTCACTGAAAAAAATCTTAATTTTACATGAATGAAGGGCTCAAAAAATCCACAGTATTTCTACGAAAGCGATACCTTTCCGTTTCTGAACCCATTAATTCAATCCATTGATCTAATCACAAACGAACTAGAATCCTTGCGACAAATGCAGGCTCCTTTGGGATGGCTGGAGACCTTCCCCGACTATGTTAACAGTGAGCATCCCGAGGCATGGTCGGTTTTTACCCTCAAGTTTTTTGGGTTAAACCACATAAAAAATCAAGCCTTATGTCCAAAAACTACCCAGCTTATCCAGACGATTCCGGAACTAATATCGTGCGATTTTTCACGCATGAAACCGCACACCACCATTGAAGCCCATCACGGGTATTCCAGGATGATTTTAAGAGGTCATTTACCCTTGATTGCACCGCCAGGAAATCAATGTGGAATTCGGGTTGAGGACGAAATCAAGCATCATGTACAGGGCGAAATGATCATATTTGATGACTCGTTTGAGCACAGCGCTTGGAATCACAGCAACGAAGAACGAATCGTGCTCATGTTTGATTTTCCAAATCCGCGTTGGGGCTACAGCGCTGAAGAAATCAATCAGTATAAAATCAGGCATCTTGAAGACCCTTTTCTATTAAAATTAGCGAGTAAAAAAGCATGGTTAACTGCCCTAGAAACAGGGAACTTACCTCTTTAAATTCAACTGATTATTGATTAACTCAAGGTTGTTATCGGACGGAACCCCAAGCAATTGAATGGGTTCTTTCGGAAGTATCTGTAATAGTCTTTGAACATAACGCGACTCCCCGAAGCTGTCCGAAGTTAACACGAAGGTCAGTTCATTCCCCTGCACTGATTGTAACTGGTACCCTAACAATTTATTGTAGTTTATCGCCAGTTCATTTCCCTCCTTAATCCTTATTAATGAATACGTTAACCCCAACATATTAAAGCAAAAATACAACATTAACAAGGAAGCTCTTGCTGGAACATCGGAACTCAAAAAATGCGGATTTCCCACAAAAATCCCCCCTTCTCCAGCCAGGGAGGAAGGATCGACCTGTTTGGCATAAATAAGCCCTATCGGCGTTGCACCCGAATGGATCATAAAATAATAGTTAAACGGATTATTCACGCGTTCAAACCATGCCTCTTGTTGAATTTCTGAAATTAATTCCTGATGAAACATGTGTTGTCGGACCACATCCGAATTCCTCCATTCCCTGATTTGCTCAATATCCGAATGAACTACTCGCCGCAACTCAACTCCAAAGCCCGAGAGGATCATTCTGAAATCTCTTGAATGTGAAAAGTAGGAGCTTGATTGATACGCAGTAAAATCTGACGTAAATACGTAGCGAGGATACCCAAGCCAAAAAGTATTAATCCCGTAGAAAATAATATACTGACAATCAAGGATGTATACCCGGGAACCTCAATCTTATCAATCCACTTTTTATACAGAAAAAAAGTCCCGATCACCAGGTTCACCAATGCCATGAATCCACCTATTGAAGCCATTAATCTCAGAGGAAAATCTGTAGCATATAAGGATTTTACAAAACCCAAACGGAATAAATCACGGAGCGAATACCTCGACGTAGAGGCCGAAATGCTCATCTGCAACGGAACGAAGCTGATCTCATTGGTAAACCATCGAATCCGCTCGTCTAAAAACTGTACGCCTCCCGCACCTTGGATTAGCGGTTGAAATAAATCCCTTCGAATCAACCGAAATGCACTGCCCCTACCGTGATTCGCACCGATTAGACCAGATAATGCACGGTAACAACGCGTTAACACCGTCCTAAAAACACCCCGCTTTGAAGTAAACATACCATAAATTACGGCACGATTATCCCGAGATGCAGCCTCAAGCAAGGAAGGAATGTGTGGTATCAATTCCCGATGATCATCGTCCATGGTTAGTGCATACGTAGTATTTACATGTGCTAAACCGGCATAGAGAGCCGCGTGTTGACCGAAGTTTTTTGACAATCGAATTTTCTTAACATTCGGAGTCTGCGGAAGCGTTAAGAGGTGCTTCCAGTGATTTTCATCGCTCCCGTCGTCCACGATGACGATATGAAAAGACGGAAAATGAAGCATCAGCAGGCGCGCTAATTCAAGCGCTCCATCGGAATTATTATACGTTGGAATTACCGCAGTAACTTGTTCGTTCATTCGTTAAAATTACGCATTCAACATTAACCCGCCATCAAGGAGCAATTGAGATCCTGTCATCCAACGGGAATCATCGCTTAACAGAAAGATACAGGGCATAGACACAGCAGTAGGCTCTCCAATTCCCAAGGGATACTTTTCCTCCATACGCTGAACCTCGGCAGGCGAATGTGCAGCAACAGAGGCCTGATAAATTGGGGTATTAACCAACCCACAAACCAAGGTATTCACTCGGATTTTCTTCGCGCTAAGCTCCAAGGCTAGGGCTTTTGCAAAGGTTTCCAAAGCCGCTTTTGAGGCCGCGTAAGTAGCGCCACCCCGATATGGATAATGGCTAGAAACGGAGGAAATGAATACGACGGAGGCCCCGGGTTTTAATAAATTCTGAGAAACCAATGCTGTAGCCATATGGGTTGCGGAGAAATAATTCACCTGAAACAATCGCTCGTTGCCGATTTCATTCATATACTTGATGGGTTGAGGATGTATCGTTCCAACGCAGTGTACCCACCCATCAAAAGGACTCGATAGCTCCAAAAAATCAGGCGCATTGAGCGCATCCCAACAAACAGATTCAAAGGAATCCTCGGTAGAAAACTGTTCAAGTTGCTTAGCAGGTGTGGTTCTGTAAGTTCCAAGAACCTTTCCGCCCTGATCTATAATATCGCGTGCAATTTGAGCGCCAATGGCGGAAGAAGCACCCGTTACTAAAATCCGTTTGTTCGCCAGGCTATGCATACGTGAGGAGTTTTGTTTTAGGAAAATCGATTGTTAAACATATGGAAGCCCAAGAAAAGCCTACCCCAAAACCTGATAGAATGAACGACAGATTTTGACGTGATGCTAATTCTGAACCGTGAAACGCCAAAGTAAGCGGGATCGATGCAGAACTGGTATTACCAAACTGTTCAATGGAGGTCAAGCATTGTTCCATGGGAAGGGATAATTTCCGCGCTAGAGATTTAGTGATTAAGCCATTGGCTTGATGCAATACCAAAAAGTCTAGATCTTTTACGGATTTCTGCGCAAGAGAGAGCGCCTCCTCAATGGACAAAGGCACCTGACTTAAGGCGAAATTAAAGACGTCCAAGCCGTCTAGATGCAAGTGGCTTTTCGAATGTTGATTCCCATTGAAATCCATAAGTTCTTCAGAATAAGTTCCGTAGGGGTTTCGAGAATGCCCCCCTTCAATAATGATGGATTGTTTACCCGAACCATCAGAACCGCTATTAAAAAACCACGGAGTGGCATTTTCGGAAAACGACAACAAGGTAGCAGTGCCTGCATCACCAAACAAGGGGTACGTACTTTTATCCTGAAAGGCAGTAGAGATCGTCGATTTATCACCAACCAATAGCAGCGCCTTACGCACCGCCCCCGATTGAATGAATTGTCCAACAATCTGCAATCCGTAAACATACCCTGAACATCCTAAATTAACATCAAACGCCATGCAGTCTGTTTTCAAGCGAAGTTTTTCTTGAAGTAAAATAGCGGTAGCAGGCAAAAAATAATCAGGAGATTGCGAAACGAAAACAAGCAAATCTATTTCTTCTCTGATTTCCATATCCAATAAAAGTTGCTCTGCAGCAAGGGCACACAAATCAGAACAGGTCACCCCATCTGGAGCTACACGTCGCGCATGGATGCCTGTATTTTTTGTGAATGAGCGCGCTTCTTCTAGCGAAAACAAGGGATAATCGGCAGTGAACACCTCTTGTGCAGGAACACTGGCGTATATCGCATCAATTCGGGTATGTTGAATTTTAGTGTTCATGTTGTTTTTGCTCCACCAAGTCAAACAAATCATTTACGGTGATTACAGCTTTCAGGTGTTCGCCCGACAAGAGCACTTGATACCGAAAATCAATCATGGCGACCAGCAATAAGATGTGCATACTATTCCAACCCGGGATATCGCGCAGCACGGTTGAAGGACTCAGCTCGAACACGCCCAAATCCTCAAATTCTTCGCTCAGATGCGCTATAAATGCATTAATTTCCATAGTCAAAGATAATTAACCTAAGTGGATTGATAGGTCAAAACAGTTCCACACCAAGAAAAACCAACACCGAAGCCCATTATTAAAATGAGATCCCCCTGCTTGAATCGTTTATTCTCCTCGGCTTTAGCCCATGCAATTGGTATGCTGCAAGAAATGGTATTCCCTCCCTCCGCAAGGTAATTAATCACTTTATGATTGGGTATGTTCAATTTTCGTTGCAAGGCATCAATAACAATGGTGCTGGCCTGATGAAAAATCACATGATCTATTTGAGATAAGGTCAAGTTAAATTTATCCAAAAGCGAAAAAACAGCCGATGGAATATGAGACAAGGTTAATTTTAATATGCCGTGGCCATCCATGGAAAGTTGTCCGAATTGATTCAGCCACGGGAATGCGGCATTTGATTCGAGGTAGGCCACATCCATTGGAAATCGCGCACCACCTCGCAGCACATTCAGGCTTGAAAACCCGTTGCCATCATTCCCAAATTCAAAGCTTAACGCTGCATTTGAAGGCTTTAGTAAAACCGCGGAACCGGCATCACCAAACACAAAATTCACCGCCGGATCATTCGGATGAACCGATCGAGTTGGCACCTCCCCCAACAAAATCAAGATTCGATTTAGGTCTATGGTATTAAATAAGCCCTTGGCTGACATTAAGGCCATTGGAAATCCAGCACAACCGATGGGTAAATCCATTACTCCACATGAGGCTTTGAGACCGAGCTTGTGATGCAACACACTTGCCGTGGACGGTGCATGGTAATCCAAGGTCAAGGATGAGAATATTAAAAAATCTATGGTGCTTAGATCCACCTCACGCAATAAAATCAAGGCGGCATTCATGGCTAAATCGCTTGCTGTTTGATCGCGTGCGGCCTGATATATCACCGACGTACCTACATACGATTGGTGCAGGGCGAACTGCTGCTCATTCTCAAAACACGCTTCCGTAACATGGATTGAACGTTCAGGAAAGTAATATGCCGTTTTTTCTATGAACAATCTGTTAAGATATTAAAAGATTCATGTTAACTACTAAGCCGTGCTCGACGTTTAATATTCGTCAAAGATGGCAACTTTTGATTATATTTGACGTCAGAGAAGACAAATGAAATTCAAAATAGCTACACTTTTCATACTCATGTTTACATTTTCGAATGTCATGGGGCAAGAAGTCTACCAACAAAAGGGATTTAACACTCCCATTCACCCCATAAATCCAACTCCGCAAGTTCAACCGGAAATTCCGGTGCTGTTTGGCGCCCAAGGCGAACGAACACCGGCCGCGGATCAATACATTTTAGACATCAAATCGCTGCGCGCTTATTTTAAAACCGGAAAAATCCCTGCTACGTTCCCACTATACGACACCGAGCTTAGTTTTGATGTAAATAAACAACGTGCGTTAACGTGGACAAAACGACATAAGTGGATGCTGACCAAAGAGAAACGTGATTGGTTAACCAAAAAATCCAAGGTTTGAAGAAGCTCCTACTCATCATCTTTCTTTTCGGATTAGTCCTTAATTCAAAGGCCCAGTGCAACCAGGCCAATCCCTTTTGCACCGGGACCAATTATTCGTTCCCGAACAGCACTAACGTCCAAGATTTAGGTTCTGTGGGATGCTTAGGCACCTCACCAAACCCTGTATGGTATTTCATGGAGATTGACCAAAATGGACCTATGACTATTTCCATTAGTCAGCAAACCGCAGGAGGTTCGGGAATTGATGTTGACTTTGCTTTGTGGGGTCCCTATAATTCCTTAGCGGCAGGATGTGGAGGAGGAACGTTCCCGGTTGGGTCACCCATTGATTGCAGTTATTCTACGGCAGCTCAAGAGACGGCGGTTATTCCCAACGCACAAATCGGGCAATTTTATATATTATTACTTACCAATTTTGCGAATCAACCAGGCACCATTAGCTTTTCACAAACAGGTGGTACGGGCTCTGCGGATTGTTCTTTTGTATGTGGTGTTACCGGATTTACCGCAAATCCTGGACCCTGTAATAACAACACCTATTCTGTGAGTGGTACGCTGAACATCAATAACCCGCCAAACTCCGGAACCTTAACCATTACAAGTAATTGCGGTGGTGCACCGCAAGTTTTCAATGCACCTTTCGGCACGGTGATTAATTATAACCTGACTGGATTGAATGCCAATGGTGCCAATTGTTTGGTCACTGCGGTATTTTCTGCCAATGCCAATTGCAACACCTCACAAAACTACACGGCACCGGCACCTTGTAATGCAAGCCCTTGTTCTTTTGGCAACTTTACAGGAAATATCACTAACTGTGATCCCGCCACGAACCAATACACCATCACCGGAACCATTAATTTCACGAACGCTCCTGCGTCAGGAACACTTACACTAAGCAATTCTTGCGGTGGATCTCAAGTCTTTAATGCTCCGTTTGGTAGCTCCGCCAATTTCAGCTTGTCGGGAACGGCGAACGGAAGTACCTGTGTTGTTACCGCTACCTTTTCTGCGGACCCCAGCTGTACAGCGACCCTAACCTATCCAACACCCCCACAGTGTAATTGCAACGCAATCATGGGTACCTTTACCACTACCCTTCAAGGACTACCTGCCATCAATAAGATTTGTTATGGCGATCAATTCAGCATTACAACGAACAATAACTTTAGCGTTCCGGCAGAGATTCCTGGCGCCACAAATCCCAATGATCCAAATTACGACCCAACCGCCCCACCTTATGACCCCGGAATTGTATGGCTTGCCTATTCTTGTCCGCCAACGGTGGCCCTAACTCCAATTTTAGCGAATACGCAAGGCTTAGATGTTCCTGATGACCCATGTTTTGTTGGCGTAGTCACCAACGATGGGAATTTAACAGATGTGAACGACCTATCCTTCATCAACTCATTCCCTGCAGGTACCTTTACTGATAATACCGTTTATTTTGTTCCTATTACGATGTATAGTATTCAAAATGGAGTATATAGTTACGTAACATTACCTGCCTTACAATGTTATGATTTAGGGGATCCAATTGCGATTCAATACTTACCGGATGTAACCACATCCTACACTTCGAATTGTGCAAATACCACAGCAACAATTACGGTTAGTGGGGGCTCTCCATCGATAAACGGTACTCAATTTACGGCATCAAACCCCATTCCTGCAAGTGCTGGATTTGCGGTGAACACAACCACCAATGGCGGAAATATTATTATGAATAACCTGACGGCTTCTGGTCCATTTGGATTTACGATAACGGACGATGCTGGATGCACGTATCCTTTCACGGGTAATTATACAGGTCCCGAACCTGCCACTATTTCTTACCCAGATTCCGTATATTGTTTATCAGATCCAAATCCCATTGCAACCATCGGAGGAACGTTGGGCGGTACTGTTAGTTCAGGTCCTGGCATCACGGTAGATCCAGTGACAGGAAATATAGATTTATCGAGTTCATCTGTAGGAAGCTACCTCATTACTTATACCTCACCCGCTGCGGTTTGTCCAGGAATTGATAATGTGTTAATTACCATCTCACAAAGTCCAGCTGTGGATGCAGGATTAGACAAGGTGGTTTGTTTTGGAAATGCAGTACAATTAAATGCAACGGGTGCAAACACCTATGTTTGGAATGTTCCGGTTGGAAATGGAATGGCCTACATGCCTTCTCCGGGAACGAACGAGTTGATTGTTACAGGTTACAATGATGCCGGATGTCAAGGGACAGACACCTTATTGATTGATGTACTCGAAGATTGTACTGGCGAAGAATTAATTTATTGGGTACCAAACACCTTTACCCCAGATGGAGATCAATTCAATCAATCCTTCAAACCTGTATTTTTCTCAGGATACGATCCATATGAGTACGTGATGTACATTTTCAACCGTTGGGGAGAACTTGTCTATGAAACGCGTAATGTCAAATTCGGATGGGATGGTTCTACCGGTAAAACAGGCGGTCGTGCTCCGGACGGAGTCTACACCTGGAAGATTATTTTCAAGACCATTAACAACGATGAGAAAATCATGGAAGTAGGTCACGTGACCTTGATTCGTTAATGATTTTTTAACTTTTCCTTGAAAATTTTTCGGAATTTTTCAACCTTCGGTTTTACCACAAATTGACAATATTGATTTTCAGGGTGCTGTGCGAAGTAATCGTGATGGTATTGTTCTGCACGGTAAAAATTGTTCAATTCGGTAAGTTCTGTAACAATAGGTTTATCCCATACCTTTTCCTTTTCCAACTTCGTTAAATAGGCAGAGGCAATTTCTTTTTGGGCTTCGTTATGGTAAAAAATAACGCTTCTGTATTGCGTACCCACATCATTTCCCTGACGATTTAATTGCGTTGGGTCGTGAATCCACCAAAACAACTCAAGCAATTCGTTTACAGAGATAATTTTAGGATCAAAAACAATGCGGGCAACTTCCGCATGACCGGTTGTTCCACTGCACACTTGCTCATAGGTTGGATTAAGCGTTTTTCCTCCTGCATACCCAGGATACACCTCTATCACTCCTTCTAATTCTTTAAAACAGGTTTCTACGCACCAAAAACATCCTGCACCAAGGGTTATTTCTTCGTTGCCCCCCTCTTCCTCAGCAGCCTTGAAATCCAAGGAAACCGAATTTACACAATACCTTAGGCCTGTTGGCTTTGGACCATCCTCAAATACATGTCCGAGGTGTGCGTCGCATTTCGCGCAGCGAATTTCAATCCGTTCCATTCCATAGGACATATCCTTGACTTCTTTGATTGCACCGCTTGCGATGACATCATAAAAACTTGGCCAGCCGGATCCTGATTCAAATTTTGTGGTGCTGGAGAATAAGGGTGCATCACAACCGATACAACAGTAATTACCATTGGCTTTGTGGTACACATATTTTCCTGTAAAAGGACGTTCAGTACCTCCTTCTTTAATGACATGACACACATTCTTTGGGAGCATTTTATCTCCAAATTTTTCTAGATCTTGAGTTGAATCCATCGGGTTATTAGATTGAGAGTATGAGCAAGCAGTTAACAGTAAGACCCATGCAAAAAAAGCGCTGGACTTAGCCTTTTGAAAGATATTTACGAACTGAAAAATGACCTGCATAAATAAGTGGTGTGAGTGCTACTCCTATCAACAACTTCAGGATATAATTTGTTGGAGCAATGAATAAATAATCATGAAAACTCATGTTACCGGTAATCACAAATCCAATAAAGAGCACGACGTATGAATCCACCAATTGAGACAGTACCGTACTCCCGGTGCTTCGCAGCCAAATGTACTTGTCTCCTGTTTTTGATTTAATCCACTTGAAAACATAGGCATCCATGAGTTGAGAAAGCAAAAAAGCGACGATACTCCCAATAATAACCATTTGAGCCTGTCCAAACACGAGCGTATAAGACTTATTATCGGCCAGAGAAGATCCTGGCAGTTCAAGCGCAGGAATTTTCAAAGAAATACCCACGATTAAAAAGCAGTATAAAATCAAGCCTGCGGTAATCCAAGAGAGTTTTCTAACTGTTTTGTACCCATAAAATTCATTCAGTAAATCGGTAAGCAAGAACACGAAAGGCCACGGTAAAATACCAATAACGGTCACGAAAGGACCGAATTTTACACCGAAAATATTTCCTTCAATTGGAATTGAAATGAGCTTATTACTGATCAGTTCTGCAGTCACTGCGTTGGTGATAAACAACCCTGCCAAGATAATAAATAGCCAAGTTTTCCGATCAAAATGCATACTAGTTCTTTTTTACTTGTTTCGAAACCCCATAATCCAAGCGTTTCGTTTTCACATAATGGGAAATATAGTACTTACTCGTTTTAAAATTATTTATGGTTACGCCTTTATTGGTGGAGGAATGAATAAAGTTGATTGCATCTGGCGTCACTTCAATGACCATTCCAACATGCCCTACTCCTCCTGAATTGCTACTCCCTCTAAAGAACATCAAGTCGCCTGGTTGGATGGTACTTAGAGACACTGTTTCACCCAATTCAGCGAGGTTATAACTGGTTCGCACCAACGAAAACCCAAAGGATCCGAAAATGTAATTAATAAATCCGGAACAATCAAAACCGGATGGCGTGGTGCCTCCCCAATGATAAGGGGTCCCTAAAAATGTTTTAGCAAATGAGATTATGGATGCCACCTTATCATTCACCACCGTGGTATCTTTCTTGGGTTGCACTAGGGTGTCCAAGGTAATGGCCGAGCTATCCTTAATCACCTGACCGAACCCAACCGAAAAGCAAGCAAAGACAAAGAAGCAAAAAATAAGCGAAACTCGCATCTTACGAAATTATAACTATTTTTGAAAACACCTTACCAAAAGCCATGGCAGAAATCGATATTTCAAAACTCACCAAACTTTATTACTCTATTGGAGAGCTTGCTGCAATGCTTGAGGTAAATTCTTCCCTGCTGCGTTTTTGGGAGAAAGAATTTGAATTTCAAGTAGGTAAAAAAAATGCCAAGGGCAACCGGATGTACGGAATCAAAGAAATCGCATTCATCAACCACGTCTATCAATTGGTAAAGATTCAGGGCTTTACCCTTGACGGTGCAAAGCAACAGCTAAAGGCCTACAAACCCAACGCTGAACTTCAGAAACACAAGAAACAACAAGAAATAATCGAGCGCCTTGAATCCATCAAGCAGCGATTACTTTCCCTTAAAACTTGGTGAACGGAATAAAACGAGGTACCTTTTTTTGATATTCTTTATATTCAGGATATTTTTCCGCGGATATTTCCTCAGAGAAGTCTGAACTCCCTTTGAATAGAATAACCAAGAGCACACAACCTGCAATGGACCAATTGATCCATTCTCCGGTAGCGACCACCGAAAAGAAATAGAAAACAATCCAAATGCTTTGCTCCATGGCATAGTTCGGGTGACGTACCAAGCCCCATAATCCGGTACGAACAAATCCATGCGCATATTCTCCAAGGGGTTCCCCCGCATTAATTCTTCTGTATTTTTCTTGTTGAAATGTCCATTGCTGCTGATCTGCAATGAATTCTATCACGACAAATGATACATAAATTAACGAGAGTAACACATCCCAAATACCGAGTGGTTTATCGCCAACAGCTGTTACAATCGGGACTGTAAAAAGGAAGATAAGTACATTTTGATAGGCGCTTATAAAAAATAGGTTGAATAATGCCCAAATTACCTTGTTTGAGAATCCTGGTCGCTTTCGAAGAATTTCCCATCGATAATCTTCTTCCCCTGCCCAAAACTTCCAGGTATACGCTCCACGACGGGCAAAGTTGTAGGTAAGCCTCACGCCCCAGATGGTAACAAGAACCGCCATGAGTACCATTCGATCCGTAAAACCGCCAACAGCAGCCATGTGCCAAACGTAGTAAATAGGAACAATACTCCATAATTTATCAACCTGTGAATTGTTACGTGTGAGTTCACCCACAATAAAACAATAGGCCACCACAGCCCCCACGACATAGGTCATGTGGTCTACCAAAATACTGTACTGAAGCTCCGTTAATGGGGTGCCAACATAAAAGGAAACAAGGGGTAAAACAATTACTGTGAAAATTAATAAAAGGATCGTGATAAGCATAGTCCGTTCATTTAGTTAGTTAATAAATATCCAGCGGTTTGCGCAGTAAAGGGGTAAAAGGATCCGTTTGCAATGGCAATTAAATGGTCTTGCTCGTTTCTGACCTCCGCCTGCATAAAGATAACTTTTTTCCCTTTACGAACTACCTTTGAAGTAGCGATTAACTGATTGTTAATTTTTCCTGAAGCAATGAAATTAGTTTGCATTTCAATGGTGGAAACCACCTGTCCTTCATCTGCCACGAGGGTCAATGCACCTGCTCCCATGGTTGCATCGAGTAAGGTGGTTAATACACCGCCGTGAACAAAACCGGGAGTAGCGAGATGGCTTGGAGTTACAGTAAGTGCGTAGGAGACCACTCCTTCATCGTGAATCGTAAGGGTCATTCCTAGAGCCTTTACAAAGGCATTTTGTGCTATGTGAAGTTGAATTAATGCTAATCCGCTATCGGTTCGAGCCATTGGAAAAATTCGTTAGTTAAGGCGCGATGAACGGTGGCATAATCGGATGTTTCAACCCAACAATTCACATTTAATTTTCCTGAATTCGCTTCCAGCTCAGAAAAATATACTGCCGGGCTTGGGTCTTTAAGGATCTTCGGGTGCGCACCCAGGACCTCTTGAATTTTAGCCATTACCGCAGATAGGTCAGTACCGTATTTAACAGGAAAAATAACATCCACTCTTCTTCGACCTTCTTTTGTGAAATTCACTATGGTCCCGTTAATTAAGGGTCCATTGGGAAGAATGATGGTTTTATTGTCCGGTGTTTTAATATAGGTATTGAAAATCTGAATATCAGTAACTTCACCCGTGACCAATAAGGCACTTATGGTATCATGAAGCTTAAATGGCTTAATCACCAAAATTAAAATCCCACCCGCGAAATTACTTAAGGTGCCCGAAAATGCCATACCAATGGCAATCCCTGCTGCTCCCAACACCGTAACAAAAGAAGTCATGGCGATTCCCATTTGACTGATAGCTGTAAGGACAACTAATATTTTTGATGCAATCACAGAAAAACTTGATAAAAAAGAGGTTAAACCCTCATCAGCCTTTCGTCTGACCATGAGTTGCGAGACTATCCGGCCGATTCTGTTTGAGAGCCAAAACCCGACAACAAGGATGATTAACGCAAGTAAGATATTGAGTCCCACATTCGCTACATAGTGCAACAAATCCACGTATTTGTATCCAAGAATTGTATCGTCTTTACTCATTGCTTTCGCTTGTTCGCTCAAAAGTAGTAATTTTCCTTTGCAAAGAGCCTTAAAACACGCTGATGAAAATAATGGAAGATGTTTCGTACTGGAACGGGGTATTTAGTGAAGAGGAGTCGCTCATGCATTTCGATCACCTCTCAACACTCCCATCCCTTGCGCAGGGAAGTTTTCACCTCTTTGGAAAACCTGTGAAGACCCCTCGGCTTGAATCCTTTCATGGAATTTCTCCAATTCCCTATCGGTACTCAGGTCAAACACTTCATTCAATGCCATTTACAGCCCCGATGCATGATATTTTAGCACGAATCACCGAACTTACAGGGTGTACGTTTAATGCAGTACTAATCAATGTTTATAGAAACGGAATGGATTCCAACGGGTGGCATGCT
>Ga0315907_10002556_pt1 | contig 22629 bp, 22 predicted proteins | sample LakEriMetagenome_3_FD_203525 | JGI IMG/M metagenome (GOLD analysis project Ga0315907, IMG submission 203525) | Freshwater fungal communities from buoy surface, Lake Erie, Ohio, United States - Buoy 12 MA123 | ecosystem: Environmental > Aquatic > Freshwater > Lake > Lake biofilm | place: USA...
TCACGCAAGTCCTTCGAATAGGCTACCCGCATCCATGCTGGCCTCCAATCCAGTACCAAGCTTGAATCAGAATTCGCAGCCTTTGGGAATCCCCTATCGATTCAAAACCAAACAATCACGCTCTAGCCGCCCGCGCGCGCCAAGGCGCGGTCGAGATCGCGTATCAGATCGTCGCTGCCCTCAAGCCCGACCGACAGGCGGATCGTGTCGGGACCGGCGCCTGCGGCAATCTGCTGGGCTTGCGTGAGTTGGCGATGCGTGGTCGAAGCGGGGTGGATGATAAGTGAGCGCGTGTCGCCGACATTGGCAAGATGGCTGAATAACTCGACGCCTTCGACGATGCGCACGCCTGCATCAAAGCCGCCTTTGACGCCGAAGGTGAACACGGCCCCGGGCCCCTTCGGCAGATATTTTTTGGCAAGCGCGTGGTAGGGGCTTGTTTTGAGGCCCGCATACGAGACCCACGCGACGGCAGGATGGGCCGCCAGATATTCGGCGACTGCTTGTGCGTTTTCCACGTGCCGCGCCATGCGCAGATGCAGCGTTTCGATGCCGGTGATGGTCAAAAATGCATTGAGCGGTGCCATGGTAGGGCCGAGATCGCGCAAGCCCACCGCGCGCGTTTTCATTGAATAGCCGAAGTCGCCGAACGTCTCGGCAAATTTGAGGCCGTGATAGGCCGGGTCCGGTTCGGTCATCGACGGGAATTTGCCGTTCGCACCGAGCCAGTCGAAGCGGCCGCTTTCGATCACCGCACCGCCCATCGCGTTGCCGTGCCCAGCAAGGAACTTGGTGGTCGAATGGAGCACAATGTCGGCGCCCCATTCGAAGGGCCGGCACAAAAACGGCGTGGCGAGCGTGTTGTCGACCATCAGCGGAATGTGGGCGGCATTGGCGATCGCGGCGATCGGTTCGAGATCGACGACGGAACCGCCGGGATTGGCGAGCGCCTCGCAGAAAATCGCTTTGGTCTTGGGCGTGAGGGCGGCCGCAAAATTCTGCGGATCGGCCGGATCGACGAAATGGCAGATCCAGCCGAATTTCTTGAAGGCATGCGCAAACTGCGTGATCGAACCGCCATAAAGATTGCGGCTGGCGAGGAACTCGTCGCCCGGCTCCATCAGCGAGAAAAACGCGAGTAGCTGGGCGGCATGGCCCGATGCCGCGCATACGGCAGCTCGCCCGCCTTCGAGGCTCGCCAGCCGTTCTTCCAGGACTGCGACCGTCGGATTGGTCAGGCGCGAATAGATGTAGCCGAAGGTCTGCAGGTTGAACAAAGACGCGGCATGGTCCACGTCGTCGAAGACGTAGGCCGTGGTCTGGTAGATCGGCGTGCTGCGCGCACCCGTCGTGGGATCGGGTGCGGCACCTGCATGGATCGCGCGCGTCGCAAAATCGTAGGGGTCATTGGCCATTGCAGTCCCTCGTCTGTTTAGGGCCGCATGGTGCCGCATCGACGCGCGTTTTGAAAGCGCTAGCGGGTTGGTGCTGGCCGCATCGCGCCGCCGCTACGCAGTGCGGCGCGCAACCATCGGCGAATATCCGCCAGAATAGCAGCAAGCGCTTCGGCGCGAAGTTTGTGGGCCTTCTGGACATAGGCCGGATAGTCGATCGGGTTGCGGGCGGGGGGCGTCATGGCGATCTCCGGGACCGGTGTTTGCGACGTCCCCACTGTCGGCGCGATCTTCGCTGGCGATAATCGGGTGATTCGGACTATCGTTTGTGAAATTCCATCACGAATAGACGTTAGCGTCGGGGGGAGGGGCGGTGGATTCGGCGGGCGAGATGGCGGCTTTTGTCGAGACGGCCGAACGCGCCAGTTTTTCGGCGGCCGCGCGCGCGCTCAAACTCACCCCGTCGGCACTGTCCAAACTCGTGGCGCGGCTCGAGGCGCGGTTGGGCGTGCGCCTCCTGCAGCGCACCACGCGGCGCGTGACGCTCACGCCGGAGGGCGACGTGTTTTTCCGCCGTGCGCAGCGCATCGTCGCGGATATTCGCGAGGCGGAAAACGAAGCGGCATCGTTTCGCCAGCGCCCGCGCGGGCTGCTGCGCATCAATGTCGGCAATTCCTTCGGCATCCAGCAACTTGCACCGGCCTTGCCGGAGTTTCTGGCGCGACATCCCGAGTTGAAGGTCGAGATGGCGTTGATCGATGCGCATGTCGATCTGGTGGCCGTCGGTGCGGATCTTGCCGTGCGCGTCGGGCCGATCGGCGACGAGCGCATGATCGCGCGCAAGATCTGCGATGCGCATCGCATCGTCTGTGCGGCCCCTTCTTATCTTGCCGAGCGCGGCCGACCGCTTCTGCCGGGCGACCTGCTCGCGCACGACTGCATTGTGATGGCGGGCATGCCCGCTTTGGCGCGCTGGCCGTTTCGCGATGGCAGCATTACGGTTTCGGGCCCTGCGACCTCCGACAGCGCTTCGGGGGTGCTCGAACTCGGCGTGCGCGGGCTGGGACTTGTGCGGCTTGCGGATTTCGCCTTGGCGAATTTTGTGCGCGACGGGCGCCTGGTGCCGGTGCTCGAAGAACACAACATCGTCGAGAGCCTGCCGATTTCGGTGCTGTATCCGCCCGCGCGGCATCGCACGCCTAAGATTGCCGCCTTCGTCGATTTTATGATGCGCCGCTTTGCCCATCGCCCTTGGCGGCTCGACTCGGCACCCAAGCCGCCGAGGAAAGCGCGATGATCCGGTCGGCCCGCGCGCGCGCTTTCTCGCTGCTCGAGAACGACGGCATTCCCTCTCGTCTGCGCCGGAGTTGCGACGCGCTGTTCACGCTCGCGATATTCGCGTGGTTGGCAGAAGGCGTGTTCCGCACGGTGCCGACCTTCGGGCGCGACGTTCTCGGTACCTTTGGATGGCTCGAACTGTCGATCGGGCTGCTGTTTGCATGCGAGTGGGGATTGCGCCTCTGGATAGCACCCGAGCAGTACCACGAAGGTGCGATGACGGCGTCGAACGCGCGCCGCCTATATCTTCATTCGCCGCTCGGCCTGCTCGATGCGGCGATCCCGCTGGTGTATTTCTTCGGCGACCGCGTGTTGGGGCTCGGCGGCGCTGTGATCGAGATCGTCGAGCTGCTTGCGGTCTTCAAACTCACGCGCTATTTCCCGGGGCTCGATCTCGTTTTCTCCGTGCTGCGCACCGAGATTCGCCCGCTCGGCGCCGCCCTTGCGGCGATGCTTACGTTGCTGCTGCTTGCCTCGAGCGTGATGTACTATCTCGAACGCGACGCCCAACCCGACATGTTTGCCTCGATCCCGGCGTCGATGTGGTGGGGCATCGTCACGATTGCGACGGTCGGCTACGGCGGCATGGCGCCGGTGACACCCTTCGGGCGGCTTGCGACCGGCGTGGTCATGCTTATCGGCATTGCGCTGTTCGCACTCTCCGCCGGCATTCTCGCCAACGGCTTTGCGGTCGAACTCAAGCGCCGCGATTTTCTCGTGACCTGGCGCTTGGTCGCGAAGCTACCGATTTTCGCCGATCTCGATGCGGCCGTGATCGCGTCGATCGCGCGCCTGCTGCAGCCGCGCGCGATGCCCAAGGAGAGCGTGGTGATCCGCAAGGGCGAGCCCGCGCACGGCATGTATTTCGTGCTGAGCGGCGAGCTCGAAGTGCATGTGCCGGGCCGCACCGTGCGGCTGGGGCAGGGCAGCTACTTCGGCGAAATGGCGCTGCTCTCGGATCGGCCGCGCTCCGCGACGGTCGTTGCCAATGTCGATTGCGAGCTGCTCGAGCTTGGATCGGCAGAATTCAAACGCGTCTGCGCCGAGTATCCGCTGCTCAAAGAGCGGGTCGAAGCAGAAGCGGCGCGCCGGTTGGCGGCATCGGCCCAATCGTGAGCGTTTGGCGTTCCGACAATATCCGTGCCGCAGGTGCGATGACGATTGCATCGGCCGTGTTCGTGTTCAACGACGCGGCGATGAAGCACGTAGCCGAGAGCGTGCCGATGATGCAGGCGATGTCGGTGCGCGGGCTCGCGGTTTCCTTCGTGCTGGCCGTTCTCGCCTACGCGACGGGGGCTTTCAAGCGGGTCGGCATGCTCGCAAGCCCGCTCGTCTGGGCGCGCGCGCTGAGCGAGACGATCGGCTCGCTCGGCTTCATGTCGGCGCTACCGCACGTTCCGCTAGCGATCGCGACGGCACTCGGCATGGCCACACCTTTGCTGCTGCTGCCGCTGGCATGGATCTTCCTTGGCCAGAAGATCGGCATAAGGCGCGTGGGCGCCATCTTTGCGGGCTTTGTGGGCGTGCTGCTGATCGTGCGGCCGACCGCCGACGGCGTGGATCTATGGCTGCTGCTCGCGGCGTCCTCGGTGCTTTTTTTCGCCCTTCGCGACGTGGCCACGCGCCGCCTGCCGCCCGAATTGCCGGCCTTGCTGATCGCCCTCGTGATGTCCTTGACTGTGACGGCGGCCACGAGCGTGCTTGCTTTGTCGGCGGGCTGGCAGCCAATGGGGCCGAGCGCGTGGATCGGCGTGTCTGCGGCGGCCCTGCTCGTCGGCACCGGGTATCTGCTGATGGTGCAGGCGATGCGCATCGGGGACATCGCGATGACCGGTAGCTTCCGCTACACGGCGATGGTATTCGCGGTGGCTCTCGGCTGGTGGGTGTGGGGCGAACTGCCCGATTTTGCGGCGTGGTGCGGCATTGGGCTCATTCTGGCGTCGGGGCTGTATGCGCTGCATCGCGAGCGCGTGCGCGCCCTCAGCGCCACAGTCCGCGCGCCGCAAGCCAGCGATTGATGATCTCGGCGACGGCCGCGTTGTTCTTGTCCATCATCGGCAGATGGCTGTTGCCGAGGATGCCGAGCTGCGGCAGGTCGATCGCCTCGGCAGCGCCGCCGGCGGCCCGCAGCGCTTCGAGATAGCGCAGGCCGTTGCCCTTGATGGCGGGCCAGCGGGCATCCTGGTCGATGAAATCGCCGTAGACGGAAGCGACCGGCACGCCAGCGAGGCTCGCGGCCTTGGCCGGATCGCCGAAGCCTGCGGGCTCGATCGCGACGATCGCGCGCACCTTTGTGGGCAGCGTTTCGGCGACGCGGAAGGCGAATTGCGCGCCTTGCGCATGGGCCAGCAGCACGCACGGGCATATGCGCTCGGCCAGCGCCACATAAGCCGCGAGTACGGCGGCGTCGGTCGTGGTCCAGCGGGGCACGAATTGTTTGGCGAACGCGTCGTAATATTCGACCGGGAATTGCGTGCCTTCGAGCGCTTCGCGCTTCGCGTAGGTGCCGGGGCCGCCGCCGATGCGGAAGCGCTCGAACGGCTCGGGCTTGGCGAGAAACACGGGCTCGCCCGCGAACACCAGCGGCGACTGCGCGAAGCCCGCCCGACCGCGCTCGACCGCGTCGGCGTTGTAGACGGGCCAGCCCCGGCGCAGAAAGAAATTGAGCCAGCCCTCGCGCCCGTCGGGCGTGGTTTCGAAGGCAACGCCGGTCATGCCGCCGCCATGCATCAGCAGCAAGGGCACGTCGCTGCGCACGGCGGCGGGCACGAAATACTGCACATAGGCATGTTCGACCGCGAACACGCCGTTGGGATCGATGCGCGCGACGGGTCCTCCAGGTGCGACCGGCGTTTCGCGCACCGGCTGGCCTGAAATCGCGACATCGCGCCCGCCGACATGGAACGAGCCCATCTCTGCCAACCGGATCGGTCCGTCGATGCTGGGGGCAGGGGCGCCGCCGCAGGCCGCAAGGAGAGCGGTCAGTGCGATCACGGCGAGTGTCGAAAAACTGCGCATGGCCTCAGCCCTTCGTTTCGGGCGGATCGAACGCATCGCCCCACGCGGCGCGCAGCTCGTCCTGGCGCGTCTGCAGCTGGGTGAAATTGTCGACCTGGCTGCGCGCGCGCAGCAGCTGCACGATCAATGGGCTAATGAACGCGATCGACATGCCGAAGCCTCCCGCCAGGATCGGCACGAGCCACGCCGATGGCTCGGCGACCGGATTGCGCGTGGGATCGAGTAGGCCTGCAAGGATAACCGGCCCTGCGGCGGCGAAGGTCATGGTTGCACAGCCCAGCGACACGAAGCGATTGCCGCTCGATTCGAGGGCGAGCACCGCACCTGCCGGCGCGAATACGCCGACCACGTAGATCAGCATCGTCGGCCGGAAGATGAACACGCCCACCAGCAGAATCGAAACCGCGAGAATGGCGAACGCATTGTAGGCTGTGCTGAGCTGCATGGGATCACCCGCTGCGAACGAGTTGGAAGAAAAGTTGCACGAGAACGGTGATCACCGCCGCTGCCGACAGAATCAGCAGCGCGATTTCCTGGCCCTTGTCCCGCGCCATGCGCCGGTTGGCGTCTTCGATCGATTCACGCATGTCGAGGATGCGTTGGTTGGCATCCCATTCGTGTTTGGCGCGCATGAACTCCGCACCGTCGCCGCCGAACACGACCGGGTCGGTCGCGAGGTCGGCGAGCGTCTGGATGTCGTTGGCGCTTGCCGCTGCATCGGCCTTCTGCATCTGCTCTTCGCGCACATGCGGCTGGCGCAGCCGCCCGATAAGCGCCTGTGCGGCCTTGAGGCAGAGCCGGCACAGATTGGGGAGCTGGCGGCCGGCCGCTTCGATCTGCAGCTTCACGCCGAGCTTCAGCACCGTTGCCGCCGCGCGCGGATCCTTGCCGTCGAAAGTCTTGAGCGCCATGAGGTCGGCGGGCTTGATGCCGCCGCGCGCACTCAAGAATGCCACGATATGCGGATCGGGATCGAAGCTGCCGTTCTGCAACTGGTGCTCGATGACCGGCAAGAGATCGCCTACCGCATCGACCCAGGTGCCCGAGACCGCCGGCGAAAGGCAGGGCGCATCGGGATTGAGGATGTAGAGGGCGCTCTCGATCTTCTCGAGCCCGTGCGAGATGCGGTCTTCGACATCGAGCAGCATCTTGGCTTGCTCGTCGACGAGGCCGAGCGGTGTGGCGGCCTTCGCCCACAGATGCACGAGGCGCGCGCCGAACAGCTCCTGCATCTGGTCCCGCTTGCCCGGATCGAGCAGGGCCGCGTACATGACGGCCCCGGCCCCATTCGGGAAAAACGACAGATCGCGATAGCGCACGGGGCCCATCGGATCGCAGCGCACCGCCTCGCGGCCGAGCTGCACGGCATCGCTCGCGAGCAGTTCCTGCGCTTCCTTCTTGCCGGTTTCGTCGATGGCAAGGGCAAGCACACGCTGCACATCGTTGGCCTTGAGCCACACGGCGATGTCGCCGCGATGCAAGGCCGCCGCGACCGGACCCGGATAGCGGGTGATCGCGTAGGAGAGTTCGCGCGGCTCCAGGCACGCGACCGGGCCGATCTGGATGGTGGTGCCGCGCCGTGCAGCCGGCCGCCGGTTCGACAGTTCGGGACGGCGACCGTCGCACCAATCGGTGAGGGCGGCGAGCGACCAGCGTTCTTTGATGTCGTCGTCGAGCAGCGAGACGACGGCGTCCAGGAGCTCGCTTGGCACCTGCGAGGTATCGACCATGGCGCTGATCGAGCCGTAGGCGAGGCGCCGTGCCATCAGCGCGTCGGGGTCCTGGCCTTCGCCCGGGTATTTGCCGGTAGCAAAACAATAGAGCGTCATGCCGAGGCCGAACATGTCGTCGATGCTGCCGCCGGCACCTTTGCCGTCGGGGGTGGCGAGGGACCGCTCGATCGTTTCGAAAGTGGCTGGTTGGTCGAAGCCGGGCGGGCCCAGCACGCAAGGACCCAGTGCAAACATCTGGCCCTTGGTGTCCTGGTGGAAGACGTTGTTGGGCCGGATCGAGCCGTGGATCGCATCGCGCTCGGCAAGTTCGGCCAAAGCAGCGCATGCCGGCTTCAGGAAGTTGTTGATGAGCACCTTGGGCGTCCAGCCGCCCCAGGCACGGCGGGCGGGCGTCAGGCCGACCGGCTTTTCGAACACGAAGCCGTAGGCATCGCGCCCGCTCGGCCGCCGCAGAACCCCGGAATCGAGCAGATTTAGCAGGCCTGACCGGTTGAAGCCGCGCAGGCGCTGGGCCGTGCGAATGCGCACCGAGCGGTCCGGCTCGCACACATAGGCCACGTGCTCGGCGTCGGCGAAGCGCTTGTCGATCGCGGAAAACGCTTCCGCACCGGGCCGATTGAACGCCGTGAGCGGCTTGGCGAGGTCGATCAGAATATGATCGCCGAGGGCGACATTGCTGCCCGAGCCGCCGCCGGCGCCATCGTCGGCAGCGCGCACGGCGCGCCGGTATCGGGACATGGAATCCGACATCGGCGCGCCGTCTTAGGCTTGCTGCGCAGCGCTGCGCATTGCGGTCAGTTCATCGCCTTGACGAGGTTCTCGTCGATCTTGGCGAGAAACGCGTTGGTCGACAGGTACGGCGCGTTGGGGCCGATCAGCACGGCGAGGTCCTTGGTCATGAAACCCTGCTCGACCGTTTCGACGCACACGCGCTCGAGCGTCTTGGCAAAGAGGCAGACCTCGGGCGTCTGGTCGAACTGCCCGCGATACCAGATGCCGCGCGACCAGGCGAAGATCGACGCGATCGGGTTGGTCGAAGTTTCCTTGCCCTTCTGGTGCTCGCGATAGTGGCGCGTGACGGTGCCGTGGGCGGCTTCCGATTCCACGCACTGGCCATCGGGCGTGGTTAGCACCGAGGTCATGAGGCCGAGCGAGCCGTAGCCTTGCGCGACCGTATCGGACTGCACGTCGCCGTCGTAGTTCTTGGTCGCCCACAGGAAGCCGCCGGGCCATTTGAGGGCCGAGGCCACCATGTCGTCGATCAGGCGATGTTCGTAGGTGAGGCCCTTTTCCTTGAACTTGGCCGCGAACTCGGCGTCGAACACTTCCTGGAACAGATCCTTGAAGCGCCCGTCGTACGCCTTGAGGATCGTGTTCTTGGTCGACAGATACACAGGGTACCCGCGGTTCAAACCGTAATTGAACGAAGCGCGGGCGAAGCCGCGGATCGATTCGTCGACGTTGAACATCGCCATGGCCACACCCGGACCGGGGAAGTCGAACACCTGGTGGCGGATGTTGGTCTCGCCGTCCTTCGAGGTGAAGGTGATCGAAAGCTTGCCCGCCGACGGGATCGTGAAGTCGGTGGCGCGGTACTGGTCGCCGAACGAATGGCGGCCGATCACGATGGGCTTGGTCCAGCCCGGGATCAGGCGCGGCACGTTCTTGCAGATGATCGGTTCGCGGAAGATCGTGCCGTCGAGGATGTTGCGGATCGTGCCGTTGGGCGAGCGCCACATCTGCTTGAGGCCGAACTCCTTCACGCGCGCTTCGTCGGCCGTGATCGTCGCGCACTTGACGCCGACGCGGTACTTTTTGATCGCGTTGGCGGCATCGACTGTGACCTGGTCATCGGTGGCGTCGCGATGCTCGATGCCGAGATCGAAGTATTTGAGATCGATATCGAGATAGGGAAGGATCAGACGCTCGCGGATCATCTTCCAGATGATGCGGGTCATTTCGTCGCCGTCGAGCTCGACAACCGGATTTGCGACCTTGATCTTCTGCATTGGAACGGAGCTCCCCCTGGGGCACGTCTGTGGTCTGGAACGGCACGGGGATACACCGTTGCCGCGCGGAGTTCCAGGGGCTTAACGGCGCATCTGCGCGTCACTTGCCGCGATCCCAGAAAACGCGCGGCCGGTCGATCCGCCCACGGCCGCAAAGAATAGGTTACCAAACGCGACAACCTGCGACGGTCGCCTGTTTAAGTTTTTGAAAAACAAAAGATGTAACCGCCGCGACGATTTTCGGTTACCGATTTTGGCGCGCGCAGTGCGGCGCTTCGCCGTGCTAAAAATTATTCACATGTCAAACAGCGCCCGCCGCCGAGCAGAACCCGACGCCGATTGCCGATTCGATCACACTGAAAGGAATTCTTCAAGAACGGAAAATTTAGCAGAAGTAGGTAAATAGAAGCTACTCAGAGCCGTCGCTGCATTGGCAGGGCGGAGGGGTAGATGTGGTTGGCCGCATCGCCGGCCCAACTCGCAAGCCGGGCTTTGTATTTGTCCCATGCGATCTGGGCACGGTGCATCAATTCGGCCTCGTCGAGGCCGGGGATCTTGCCGCCCTTCAGCACTTCGCGGCCCGCGACGATCACCGTGTCGCAATCGCGCCCGCTGCCGAAATGCACAAGGCTGCGCATCGGATCGTCGCTCGGGCCGTGGCGAAAGTCGGAAATGTTCCAGATGCAGATGTCGGCGGCGGCTCCGGCCGCGAGCCGCCCCAAATCGGGCCGGGCGAGGGCGGTCGCACCGCCGACCGTTGCGGCATGGAACAACGCGGCCACACTGCCCGCACCGCGCTTTTTGTCCGCGACCTTGCATAGCAGCGAGCCGATGCGCATTTCTTCGATCAAGTCCGGCGGAAACGTATCGGTGCCGATGCCGAGATTGAGGCCAGCCGCACGGTAGCGGTCGAACGAGGCAAGCAGATCGCCTTCGCGTGCATTGACGAGCGGGCAATGGCACACGCTCGTCCCCGTCTGTGCCAGCGCTTCGACCTCCGCAAAATCGCGCGTGTAGATCGCGTGGGTAAGGCACACATTGGGGCCCACCATGCCGGTGTCGATAAGCCATTCGAGCGGCGCTTTGCCGGTGCGCGCGAGCGACGCGGCCAGATCGTCGGCATATTCGGCGATATGCGTTCGGATATGCACGCCGCCCAACGCGCGCGCTTGGCGCATCGTTTCGCGCAGCAAATCGGCCGAACAATTGCCGGCCTGGTACGGGAACAAGAAGCCCGTCAAACGCGGATTGCCGCGTGCACGCAGGCGCTGGATCAGGGCGACGTTGCGCTCGAGCCCGGCATAAGCGCGTTTTTCGTCCCACAATTTCGTGCGCGTGCCGTCGGGTTCGATCGCATCGACCGCTTCGCGATAGAAATGCGCCAACCATGCGCGCACGCCGAAACGGTCGGCGGCGTCGGCGATCGCGTCGGGTTCGCCTACGTGTTCGTCCCACAGCTTGGCGGCCCCGCCCGTGACCATGGCAAAACTTGTGGTGCCGTTTTTGAGCAAGGTTGCCATCGCGTATTCGGCACTCGCGAGTAGATCGTCGGTGTCCCAATAATGGCGGGCATCAACATCGCGCAGCAATGCGAGCGGCTTCGGCACGCCTGGAACGTTTGCATCGCTGCGGAAGACCTGCGCATCGAGATTGGCGATGCAATGCAGATTGACAAGACCCGGCGTTACGAGCCGGTCGCCTGCATCGATCGTGCGGTCGGCGGCTGGGCAGGCAGCGTCGCGCGGATCGCCCGCAAACAGGATCGTCCCGTCGCAATAGACGAGCCTGCCGCCCTCGATCGCGACATGCCGCGTGCCGTCCCATGCGACGAGCCAGCCTGCATCGATCGCAACCCGCTCGGTGGATGCTGCCGCCATGTTTGTGCTCCGGGTGGATAGCCGTGTTCAGACTACTTTATCGACACACGGTTTCCCAACGCCAAGGACATGGGGGCAATCGCTTCGGCGTTTCACCCGCGATGGTTCAGGCGGAACACGTTGCCTTCGGGATCTTCCGCGACGATCTGCCAAGCGCCGTAATAGGTGCGGTAGGGGCCCTTGATTACGCGACCGCCGGCTGCGGCCACGCGTGCAGCGACGGTTTCGATTTCTTCGGCGCGCGCGAAGACGAAAGTGGCATAGGCGCGTATGCCCTTGTCGCCGGGCACGCGGTCTGCCAGATCGAGCAGCGCGTACGCGTCGGTCTTGTTGAAGCCAAGTTCGGCTTCGCCCAAACGCAAGGCGCGGTAGATGGGCGAGCGCGCCGCTTCATTCTCGGGCAGGCCCAGCACCGTGCGGTAAAACGCCACCAGCGCCACCGGATCGGCGCAGAAAAGGTTGACGTCAAGGCAGACGGGCATGTCGCTCATGCGGCTTTCGCGTAGGTCTTGCGGTACATCTCGGCCATATGTTCGCCCGCCGTGCAGGAATCGTAGGCGGGCGCTTGGCCGGGGGCCACACTGCCGGGTACGGGCTCGATGCGCGCATCGTAGTTCGGCGAATAGAAAAACGGGATCGAATAGCGGTCGCGGCCCGATGTGTTGGCATTGACCACGCGATGCGGGTTCGAGCGGTAGCGCCCGTTGGTCCAGCGCGGGATCATGTCGCCGAAATTGACGACGAAGCTGCCCTTGATCGGCGTTGCGTCGATCCAGCTGCCGTCGGCAGCCTGCACCTGCAGCCCGCCGAGATCGTCTTGCGCAAGGATCGTGATCGAGCCCCAATCCGTATGCGCGCCGGCACCGAACAGATCGGCGGGGGCTTGCGCCGGATGCGGCGGATAGCGCAAGAGACGCAGTGTCACCATCGGATCGGCCATCGTGCGGTCGAACCAATCGGGTGCCAATCCGAGCGAACGTGCGAGATCGCGCATCAGGCGTTCGGCGAGTTTCTGCATCGCGTCGATGTAGCGGGCCGTGTGCGCCGCCATGTCGGGCAGTGCCGCGGGCCATTGGTTTTCGCCGTAGAAGGCGATGCCGGCTTTCACGTAAGGATGCTCGGGCGCGTAGGGCACGCCGCAATAGAAACTTTCTTTCTGGTCGGGCTTGGCCGCGAGATCGAGCGTCTGGTCGCCGATCGACTCGTAGCCGCGCCGTGTGGGCGAGTTGAACATCGAGATGGAGAGTTTTTCTTCGTGCGGCAGGGCGAAGAGTTTGGCGGCCCAATCGTATTGCCCGGCCACGAGAGCCTCGGGCACGCCGTGGTCGACCGCGTAGAAAAACCCGTGCGCTTCGCCGGCCGCGCGGATGGCGGCAGCGACATCGTCCGGGCTCTGGGCAAGACTGATGACCGGGATCGCCATGGTGCAAGCAACCCTAGCTGCGCAAGCCGCGCAGCGTGCGGTCGGCCACCGGGGCAAGGAAGCGGTCGGAATAGACGTCGGCCGGCGAAAGCGTGCCCTGGAGGCCGAAAGTCTGCACGGTTTCAGCAATCGACGCAGCCAGGCGCGCTTCGGTGGCCGCCCCCCAGCCGCGCGCGCGCGTGTCGGCTGTGGTCATGCAGCCCTCGGTCACCATCTTGAGACGGTCGGTTTCGATCGCGAGATCGACCAGCGGATCGCGCGCCTTGACGGCGCGACCGCCGGCCTCCGGATCGGCGATGCAGTCGATCCAGCCGCGCGTGATGCCGCGGATGAAGCCCTGTACGAGGCGCGGATTTTCGGCCGCGAGACGCGCGGAGACGACGAGCGCGTTGCCGTAGCTCTGCCGGCCGTAGTCGGAATAGCGGAAGGTGCGCGTCTGCTCGAGCGGCATGCCGGCCGCCTTGAGGCTCATGAGGCCGCTCATGAAGAAGAACGCCAGCGCGTCCATCTCGCCGCGCACGAAAAGCTGGATGCCGATGCCCGGATCGACCGACTGCCATTGCACGGAATCGACCGGGATGTTGTTGGCCTTGGCGAAGATCGGGAACAATGCACGCGAGGCGTTGGCGGGCTGGCCCGCAATGCGCTTGCCGATGAAGTCGCGCGGCTCGCGGATGGTCGAGTTGGCGCGCACGATCAGCGAATTGGCGTTGGTGTCGTACATGATGGCGGCGGCGATCAGGCGCCGGTCGGGGGTCGCGACATTGTGTTGGATCATCGACGCGAAATCGGCCGACGCCGCTTCATAGGCGCCACTGGCCACAGCCGTGATCGCGCCGGTCGAGCCGTTGCCGGCATCGACCACGATGTCGATGCCTTCTTCGCGGAAATAGCCGCGTTCCGCCGCCAGGAGAACGCCTGCCGCACCGGCATCGACGCGCCAGCCCAGATTGAAGCGAAAGCGTGCACCTTGCGCATTTGCGCGCCCGCTGCCGAGCGTCAGGGCAACGGCCGGGGCGGCGAGCAACAGCGAGCGGCGCGAGACGGGAAGGGCGCTGCGGGTCGGCGGCAGGGGCGAAGAACGCGACATGGGATTTTCCTTTCGGCGGCCGAGACGGGAAATCGGATGTGCCGAAAATGTGCAAACGCCATGCCGCGTGCGGCACTTATTTTACGCATTTCATATGTATATCTTTTGTTAGAACTTTGCAGGCTGGGCTTCGATGCGCGCAGCAGGGGCGGCGCGCAGGGCGGGCAGCAGGGCGTCGATCGTGTCGACCACACGGTAGAAGTCGCGAAAGCTAGGCTTTGCGTAGCGGCTCTCGATGATGCCGTCGATCGCCCCCAAGAGCTTGCCCCAGTAATTGTCGAGATTGCACACGACCAAGGGCTTGTCGTGCAGGCTCAATTGCCGCCAGGTCAGGATCTCGAACATTTCGTCGAGCGTGCCGGGCCCGCCGGGCAGAACCGCAAACCCGTCCGACCGCGCGAACATCATCTCCTTGCGCACATGCATCGAAGGCACCACGTGCAACTCCGAGACTTGGCCGTGGCCGACTTCGGCGCGCATCAGATGCTCCGGGATGATGCCGACCACGCGGCCGCCTGCCGAGATGGCACCGTCCGCGACCGCGCCCATGAGGCCCACGCGCCCGCCGCCATAGACGAGGTCGATGCCTTCGGACGCGAGCTGGGTGCCGAATGTGAAGGCCGCTTCGCGGTGGCTGGGCGGGCCGTCGTTCGAAGAGCCGCAATAAACGCAGACTGCGCGAAGAGGGGGGGCTGCACGAGGCGGAGTAGTCATTGATTGTTGCCGATCCTTGAACGGTCTATTCACAAACGGTGGATTGTTCGTTGCCTTGTTCTTAATCGCAGGACAATGTTTAAGTCGCTTCGCGTTTTGCAGACTCGCCGTTTGCGAAAAGCCAACAATCTCGAAACCTTCCCCCATAAAGCAGAGGCTGCCCCGATGAAAATGTCCATGCGTTCGACAAGCTTTGCATTCGCCCTTGGTGTTGCCCTGCTTGGCGCCGTCGCCGGCGCTTCCGCTCAGGCGCCCGAAATCGCCGCGCGCCAGGATTTGATGAAGGCCAACGGTGCGGCCTTGCGCGTGCTGGTGCCGATGGTTCGCGGCGAAGCGCCGTGGAACGCCGCGGCCGCAGGCCAAGCGGCGGCAACCGTACAAAGCGATGCCGCAAAGGGCAAGGGCCTGTTCCCGGCCGGCTCGACGGCGGCGAACTCGGCGGCACTGCCCGCGATTTGGGAGCGCAAGGCCGAATTCGACGCAATCTTCGACCGCCGGCGCGATGCTGCCGCCAATCTCGTGCGTCTGGCTGTGGCCGGCGACGAGGCGGGCTTCAAGGCCGCATTCCCGGCATTGGGCCAGACCTGCGGTGCCTGCCACACGCCGTTCCGCCGCCCGGCCAACTGAGGATAACGCCGCTATGCATGCAAGCGCCCGCCTGGGCTTCATCGTCGCCCTGGCGGGCGTTTTGTTTTTGGCAGCACGCCCGGCGGCAGCGGCGGGCGACGCCAAACGCGGCGAATACATATTTGCTGCCGGCGGTTGTGCGGGCTGCCACACCGACGTCAAGAATAGCGGTCAGCTTTTGGCCGGCGGGCGTGAGCTCAAAACGCCGTTCGGCAGTTTCTACGGCCCCAACATCACGGCCCACCCGACGGCCGGCATCGGCCGCTGGTCGGACGATGATTTCGTGCGCGCGCTGCGCCTCGGTCGTCGCCCCGACGGGGCGCATTACTTCCCGGTGTTTCCGTACACGTCGTTTACGAAAATGACCGATCAGGACATGGTCGATCTCAAAGCCTACATCTTCACGCTGCCGGTGTCGGACAAGCCGAGCCGGCCGCACGATGTGGGCTTTCCTTTCAATCTGCGGCCGCTGCAATTCGGCTGGAAGCTGCTGAATTTCACGCCCGGCGCCTTCGTCGCCGATCCGGCCAAATCGGCCGAAATCAATCGCGGCGCCTATCTTGCCCAAGCCCTCGGCCATTGCGCCGAATGCCATTCGCCGCGCAATGCGATGGGCGGGCTCAAGCGCGACATGCTCTATGCGGGCGATCGCGCGCATCCGGGCGGCGGGCGCGTGCCCAACATCACGCCCGACCGCGACACCGGCATCGGCAAATGGTCGCTGGCCGATTACCAAGATCTTCTGTCGATGGGCATGACGCCGGTGGGCGATTTTGTGGGCGGCGACATGGGCGAAGTCGTCAAGAACAGCACGGGGCCGCTGACGCCGGCCGACCGATCGGCAATGGCTGCGTATCTGCGCCAATTGCCCGCCATCGCCAATCGCGTTTCGGGTCCCGCCCCCTAAAATGGGGCGGCGATTGCGGGGGCAGGCGAAAGGGGCCTAAGCTGAGGTCTCGTTTGCCAAATTCGTTTCGAGTCGCCCGGGTAATACACGCGCATGAATCGCACCACGTTCTTGGCATTGTTCGGCGTCGCAGCCCTTATTGCGGCAGTAATATTCGGCCTGCGCAGCTGGCAGCCCGATCCGCCGCCGCGCGCGATCGCACCGACGTCGGCGCCCACGGCTGCGGCTACGGCACCTGCGCAAGCGCCGGCACCGGCGGCGACGCGCACGCGGCCGAGTTTCGACGTCGTGCGCGTGAGCCCGTCGGGCGATGCGGTGATCGCCGGGCGTGCGGCCCCGAACTCAAGCGTTTCAATCCTCGACGGCGGCAAGGAAATCGGCCGCGTGACCGCAGACGGACGCGGCGAATGGGTATTCGTCACCGTCGAACCGTTGGCCGAGGGGGCGCACGATCTCACGCTGTCCGCGCGCGACAGCGACGGCACCGAGGCGACCAGCGAGCGCAGCGTTGCGATCGTCGTGCCGCCGCGCGGCGCGATTGCGGGCAGCGGCGGTGGGCCACTTGCGGCTTTGCTGCCGACCGAGCCGGGGCGGGCAGGGCCGAACTTGCTGCAAACGCCCGGCGGCGGGGTGGCGTCGCTGGGCGCTGGCGGGCCGCGCGTGACGATCGACGCGATCGACTATGGCGAGAAGGGCGAGGTTACGATTGCCGGGCGCGGCACGCCGGGGGCTGCCTTGCGCCTCTATCTCGACAATCGCCCGGTGGGCGAATCACGTATCGATGCCGACGGCAAATGGGTCGTGCGCATCCCGGAACTCGCACCTGGCTTCTACATGATGCGCGCCGACGAACTCGGCGGCGACGGCAAGGTTGCCGCACGCGCCGAAACGCGTTTCCAGCGCGATTCCATGGTCGCGTTTGCACCCGGCCAAAACATCGTCGTGGTGCAGCCCGGCAATTCGCTGTGGCGCATTGCGCGCCGCGTCTATGGCGACGGCGTGCGCTTCACCACGATTTACGACGCCAATCGCGACCAGATCGGCGACCCGGATTTGATCTTCCCCGGCCAAGTCTTCGCGGTGCCGAAGACCAACTGAACTGGCGTCTTTGACGGCTTGGCGCTAAACTCTTCGGCCGAAGTCAAAGTTTTGCCTTAAGAGTGGTGTACAAGTCTATGAGCGATATGTGGAAATCGGTTTCAGCGCCGATTCATCGGGCTGGCGTGCCGTTTGTTGCCGGCGGTGTTGTTGCGACGTTTTTGGCCGCATTTGCCTGGGCGCCCTTGGCGGCCGTGCTGGCGCTTGTCACGGCCTGGATGATCTATTTCTTCCGCGATCCCGATCGCGTGGTGCCGACAAGGCCGGGCCTCATCGTGAGCCCGGCCGACGGCATGGTGCAATTGATCGTCCCGGCCGTCCCGCCGCCCGAGCTCGAGATGGGCGACCAGCCGCTGACGCGCATCTCGGTGTTCCTCAATGTGTTCAACGTGCATGTGAACCGCGTACCCGTCGCAGGGCGCGTGGTGAAGGCGCGTTACATGGCGGGCAAGTTCCTGAATGCGGCCCTCGACAAAGCGTCCGACGAGAACGAGCGTATGTCGGTGCGGCTTGCGATGGCCGACGGCCGCGAGATCGCGTTTGTTCAGATCGCGGGCCTCGTCGCACGGCGCATCCTTTACGACATCAAAGACGACCAGCAGGTCAAAACCGGCGAGCGCTACGGGCTGATCCGCTTCGGCAGCCGCTGCGACGTGTATCTGCCCGCGGGCGTGGTTCCGCTCGTATGCGTGGGCCAAAGCACGATCGGCGGCGAAACGGTGTTGGCGGATCTCGCCGCATCCGAGCCGCAACGCACGGGGGAGACGATCTGATGTTCGGGCGCAATCGCGAAAAACGCGCGCGGTTGCGTGCGCAAAGGGTCGGCGGCGGCAACATGAACCGCCTGATCCCGAACGCGATCACGGTCGGCGCTTTGTGCGCCGGCCTCTCGGGCATTCGCTTTGCGATCGACGGCCGCTTCGAGATGGCGGTGGCGGCGATCATGGTCGCAGCCGTGCTCGACGGGCTCGACGGGCGCATGGCGCGCCTGCTCAACGGCACCTCTAAATTCGGCGCCGAGCTCGACTCGCTGTCCGATTTTTTGAGCTTCGGCGTGGCCCCGGCGGTGATCGTGTATCTTTGGGTGCTCAGCGCTTGGGGCGGCTTGGGCTGGATCGTCGCCCTCGCCTACGCGGTGTGTTGTGCGCTGCGCTTGGCGCGCTTCAACACGATGCTGTCCGAGCCCAACCAGCCGAGCTGGGCAGGCCACTTCTTTACGGGCGTGCCGGCCCCCGCCGGTGCGGGGCTTGCGTTGATGCCGATGATGGCGCATTTCGAATTCGGCGCCGGCGTTGCCGATCGCGCGTGGCTGGGGGCCGTCGTGCTCGCCCTCGTCGCGTTCTTGATGGTAAGCCGCCTGCCGACTTTCTCGGGCAAGAAGCTGCATGTGCCGCGCGGCTGGCTCGTACCGGCACTTGTCGGCGTCGGGCTGTTCTTCGCAGCACTTGCGAACGCGCCGTGGGCGACGCTGCTGGCGTTCGGCCTGTTCTATCTGGCGCTGATCCCGCTTGCGTATTTGCGCCAGCAGAAGCTGCGCCTGGCCGAACCGGCCCCGGTCGCACCGTCGAAGAATCCGGCGCAGACGCCCAAGCCCACTTTAAGCATCGTGCCCGAGCGCAGCGACAGCGCCTAAGTACGCACGTCGCAACGCGTTGGAATGGCAGTTGAATTCGCCAACGTTACCAAATGTTAACTGTCGTGCCATAGTATGAGGCATTGAGATTCGTATCCCGTGGGTCCCAGGGAGGGCCGAATGTTTGCGATCATTGGCTTGCTGCTGGTGCTGTTTTGCGTGTTCGGCGGCTACATCATCGCCGGCGGCAAAATCGGCATCATCCTGAAAGCGCTGCCGTTCGAGTTTCTGATCATCGGCGGCTCGGCGGCGGGTTCGTTCCTCGTCGGCAACTCCGGCAGCGTCATCAGCCACGCGATCAAGGATTTCGGCCGCGTGTTCAGCGGCCCCAAATACAAGCGCGAAGACTATATCGATCTTTTGTGCCTGATCTTCACGATCCTCAAGCTCGCGCGCTCGAAGGGCACGCTCGCGGTCGAACCGCACATCGAGAAGCCGGACGAGTCCAATATCTTCATGGCTTATCCGAAGGTGCTGGCCAACAAATACGCGATCCTGCTGATCTGCGACCATATGCGCATGCTCTCCATGGGCGTGGAAGACGCGCACCAGCTCGAAGAAATCTTCAACAAAGAGCTCGAGAAGCACCATCACGAGGTCATGCGCGGCTCGGGCGCCTTGGCGACCACGGCCGATGCGTGCCCGGCCCTCGGCATCGTCGCGGCCGTCATGGGCGTCATCAAGACCATGTCGTCGATCGACCAGCCGCCGATCGTGCTGGGCGGCCTGATCGGTTCGGCCCTCGTCGGCACGTTCTTGGGCGTGTTGCTGTCCTACGGGATTTTGGGGCCGATGGCCGGCCGCTTGAAGCAGGTCTACGAGGACGAGTTCAAATTCTACGAGATCATCCGCGACACGTTCGTGGCCCATCTCCAGGGCAACGCGCCGCAGATCTCGACCGAGATCGGCCGCAAGAGCGTGCCCTCTGAACTGCAGCCGACCTTCTACGAACTCGAAGAGGCGATCGCCTCCAAGCCTGCCGCGTGAGTGCAAAGCTGGCGGCCCTGGCGCAAGCCGGGGCCTGGGACGAGGCGCTGCGTCTGGCGCGCTCGCTCGACGCGGATCCCGCGAATGAAGCCGACGGCCAGGTCCAATTCGGCTGCGCGCAAGTTTTTCTCGCCATGGACGACAAGGCGCGTGCGGCCGTTTGTGCTGCGCGCGCCGTCGCCTTGCTGCCGGGGCAGGCGGGCCCTTTGATGGTGCGCGCGAGGCTGCATGCGGCCTCGGGCAATGCCGATGCTTCCTTGGCCGATCTGGCCGCCGCCGCCCGCATCGCCCCCGCCAATGCCGACATACGCGCCCTGCAGGTCGAAATCCTGCACCGCCGCGACCGCTACGCCGAAGCCGCCCGCATCCTCGACGACGCGGCGGCCGCAGGGGCATCGTCGCCGGCTTTGTTCCATTTCCGCTCGGTGACCGACCTTGCCTTCGGCGACATCACGAAGGCCGAGATTGCCGCGCGCCAAGCGCTCGTGAGCGCCGCCGATCCGGCGGCCGCACAACGCTGGCTCGGCACCGTGCTGCTGCAAGACGGCCGCGTCGCCGAGGCGCGCGCGGCTTTTGCCGCCGCCATCGCCGCCAATCCCAACGACGAGCAGGCCTGGACCGACGATCTGTTCGCCGCCAATTACGATCCCACGCTCGACGAAGCAGCACTCAAAGCCTGCTACGTCGCGTGGGGGCAGCGCTTCGTGCCGGTGCGCGCGACAAAGCTCGCAGCACCGGCGCTCGGCGGCCGGCGCCTGCGCGTGGGCTACGTGTCGCAGGATCTGCGGCTGCACTCGATCCGCCATTTCCTGAGCCCCGTCGTTCCCCACCACGACCGCGCGAAGGTCGAGACCTTTGCTTATGCCTCGGTCGCGCGCCCCGATGCAGGCACGGCCGCACTGCGCCCGCTGTTCCAAAACTGGCGCGATGCTTCAGCACTCGACGATGCGGCGCTGCTCGATGCAATCCGCCGCGACGGCATCGACGTGCTCGTCGATCTTGCGGGCCACACGGCGGCCACGCGTTTGAAACTGTTTGCGCGGCGTGCCGCACCCGTGCAGGTCACATGGCTCGGCTATGGCGGTACGACGGGCGTGCCGGAGATGGACTATTATCTCGGCGATGCGCAGATGCTGCCGCCCGGTGCCGAAGCCGCACTCACCGAGAAACCCTGGCGCTTGCCGCGCGCGTGCTTCGCCTACGACCCGCCGACGGACATGCCAGATCCCGGGCCGCTGCCCGCTTTGGCCGCAGGCTACGTGACCTTCGCAAGCTTTTCGCGCCTCGTGCGTCTCAACGACGATGTGATCGCCGCATGGGCGCGCATCCTTGGCGCCGTGCCGAGATCGCGCCTGTTCCTGAACGCTTTGGCTTTCGTCGATGTGGGTGCGGTTGCGCGCATGCAAGCACGCTTTGCCAGGTATGGGATCGCACCCGAACGCCTCGAACTGCGCTACACGCGCCCACAACCCAAAACGTGGGATGCGTATCGAACCGTGGACATCGCGCTCGACCCGTTTGCGCATAATGGCGGCGTCACAAGTTTCGAAGCCTTGTGGATGGGCGCACCCTTGGTGAGCCTGCGTGCTCGTCCGCCTTTGGGCCGCTACGGCGATTGCCTTCTGTCGGCCCTCAACCTCGCCGACTGGTGCACCGACACCCTGGACGCATATGTCGCCCGCGCAATTGCCGCTGCACACGATCTCGACAGGCTGGCGGCCTTGCGCGAAGGCATGCGCATCCGCATGCGTGCGAGCGCACTTTGCGACGGCCCCGGCCTCGCCGCCGCCATGGACGCGGCGTTTCTGAAAATGCGGGAGACTGAATAGAGTTTGTTCGTGTATTTTCAATGCGGAACCCATGCAGAGATTTTTCGGTATTGCCGTATTGCATCCGATACAATTCGAGTTGGCGCTCGCCTTGTCGGGGGCTAAGCGGTATAAATGGGGGTGGTAGGAAAAGCTAAAGAGGGTATGCTGTGACAACCACAAGAAACAAATCTGAGAGCTTCTCGATATCTGAGGTCAAGGCTGCGGAAGCTCAGATATTGGAGCAAAACAAACGTATAGAATTTTATTTGACTGAGTACTCAATCGAGATACTTGCCAACAAAATGCAGAATGGTGATTTTTTCGTCCCTGCATATCAACGCGCCGATACATGGGAGCCTCAGCGAAAATCTCGATTTATTGAGTCCCTTTTAATGGGGCTCCCAATACCGTTTCTTTTTTTCTGGGAGATGAAAGACGGCAAGTTGGAGATTGTAGATGGTTCTCAACGGTTGCGGACCATTAAGGAGTTCATTCTGGGTGATCTAAAGTTAGGAGATCTCGATGTATTGACGCATTGTGTTGGGTTTAGTTTTTCAGATCTCCCAGAGGCTAGACAGCGCAAGATCCGGAATCGTTCTATTCGAGGGATCATTCTCAACGAGCATGCAGATGAACAGGCTCGTTTTGACATGTTTGATCGCATCAATACTGGATCAAAAGTAGCAAATACTGCGGAAGTTCGTCGTGGTGCCCTAGCTGGGCCATTTATGAAAATGGTAATTGAGCTAGCCAAAGATAAGCTTTTTTCTAAACTGGCACCTGTGTCAGACAAGCTCGTGAAAGAGCGCATGCGTGAGGAACTCGTTACTAGATTTTTCGCATATTGGCCTGCCCCGGGTTCCGTGGACACGTAGTTAAGCTACCCTCATCTTCGCCTCGAAGGCTATCGGGCTCTCGTAGCCGAGCGTCGAGTGCCTGCGATGCGGGTTGTAGAAGCGCTCGATATAGT
>Ga0315907_10002557_pt1 | contig 22621 bp, 17 predicted proteins | sample LakEriMetagenome_3_FD_203525 | JGI IMG/M metagenome (GOLD analysis project Ga0315907, IMG submission 203525) | Freshwater fungal communities from buoy surface, Lake Erie, Ohio, United States - Buoy 12 MA123 | ecosystem: Environmental > Aquatic > Freshwater > Lake > Lake biofilm | place: USA...
AACGGTACGATTTCCACCGCGTCGCATCCAAGCTCGCGGGTCACTTCGCACAGGCGGTCCATGGACCACATGTCACCACCGGCTTGGTAGCACCAGCCAACGATCGATTGCCGAATATTTTTTTTCAGTGACAACATAGGAGTTCCGTATTACTTATCTCAGGGGCTGAAACGAGAGGGGTCAGGTGCAGCGGGAGCGCCCAGCGATTTGGATTTTTCGAGCGACTCGGTTCGCACGAAAGACCATTATTCATATTGGCCGCGAGTTTGCTAGCATGGGTCCCGGGGGATCCTAACTAGGGTTTGTGGTTTGCCTGCTGGTCGATCATCCAATCGAGTACAGCCGCCGAGGTTGCGATTCGAGTACGATCTTTGCGAGAAAAGCCCCGCTGGCTCACCCCGATGGTTTGGCCGAGTCGGAAAAGGCCGATTTCCTTTTGGGAATCCTCGGAACTTGAGGAAGTTGAGCGATTGGAATCGGCATGTTTCATCACGAATTCGACGGCCCATAGGGCTGCGGACTGCTGGCATTGACGAACCACAACGCCACGAAACGAACCACTCTGCACGTAGTATTTTGGCATCCTTAGAAGACTTTCCAACTCTGCGAGTATCCGAACCGACGCGGCAACTTGCCGCCCTGCTAAGGAATTTCGGCAATCGCTGTGACACCTTGGGTCAAAGCCCCAGAGGAATTCGGCTGGGAAACGAGATTCCCGCCGGTTTTTCGGTAGCCACCGTGTCGTTGGCTTTCTTCGACTGGCTCGGAGGAAATTGTGGCGGTTTCTCTGAAATCCCTTCCAAATGCCTGAAATTGACTTTGCATCGCATCGAGAAGTTCGGTCAACTGGGCGAGGGCCAAAAGAGTTTCGGATTCTTGTTGTTTTCCTATAAACTCCAAACCACCAAAGCTTTCCCCGTCGAGCATCAAGGGAAATTTTAGAATCCAACGCTCGGGCAACTCAGGTAGTTCGGATTTTTGCCACTCAGCGTGGTAGCCTTCGTGTAGCCAAGGCATATTCAGGTCCATCTGGACACGGTAGAGTTCGTGCTTTTCGGCAAATTCGACCAAGGTTTGCCAAAGAATCGTCCAGTCTCTGGTTCCTTGAAGCTGAACGACCTGTTCGTGCACTTTGGACTCGGCCCGGTCCGGGCGGATCAGCAGCGAGGTCACCAAACGCTCTAAGCGTTTGTAGAGAAGTTTGAACTCCCCAAAACCAAAGAGCCTCGAGACGACCAGCGAACCGATCGCAAAGGCCATGGTCGCAAGAGATATCCACTCGGATTTGAGCATCACACCGGCAACGGCTCCGCTGGCGGTAATTGTAGAGAGCAAAGCGATGATCCCTACCAAGGCTCGGTCTTGAAATCCATGCCTCATCAAATGATGGTGCAGATGCCCTCGGTCGACAGAGAACAGACTTCTGCCGGTCAGTTTCCGTCGCACGATCGCCATGGCCGAATCGAATAGAGGAATGGCCATCAAAACGATGGGGATAGTAATCGACATCGAGGAGTCCTTGGAAAACCAAGATCGCATCGTCAGGACCCCAAGAAATAGCCCGATGAGCATGCTGCCGTTGTCACCGAGAAAGACGCTTGCAGGGGGCAAATTGTAGAACAGGAATCCCAGCAGCGCACCTGCCAGAGCGGCCGAGATGATCGCTTCCATGTGGTTTCCTGTAAAGGAACTGATTGCCGCTACGGCTGCAAACGCGATCCAGCCTACCGTAGCGCACATGCCATCGGCACCATCGATCAGATTGATCGAATTGATGCATAGCAAAAGCCATCCCAGGGTGATTGGCCAAGCCATCAGTCCGAAATCGATGGGGTAACCGAAGACTTGGACGGTGTCGATTGAAAACCCAAAGGAAATAATTCCTAGGCAAATCACGATTTGCATGGCGAGTTTTTGCCTACCGAGCATTCCGAATCGGTCATCGACGAGCCCGAGCGTCGTAATGGCCAACGCCCCTATTCCTAAGGAGATGGCTTGCGAGGACTGTTGAACCAAATGGATCGATTGTCCGGGGAAAATCAAAAAAGCCAAAAGGACGCTGATCATCAGGGTCAAGAGCAAGACCACGCCGCCGCATCGGGCAACGGGTTGCGCGTGGAGTTTGCGTCGTTTATCGGGATAATCGACGAGTCCAAAACGCAATGCGTAATGGCGTACAAACGGAGTCAATGCGATCGACAGCCCTAGGCCAATGAGGGTTGCGACAAGTGGTAGAACTATCGGCGGAACGTTGGGGGGCACGGTAGGCTTGAATCCGCGGCGTTGAATGTTTCTTTGACGATCCATCTTGCACTGTTGTAATATCGTGGTTCAAGCTTCAGTGCTTGGCTAGTCGCATCCGGCGACTTTGACGATAAAATCCCTCCGTCCTAATGCGCAGCCGACTAACGCATAGCCGAATGCACGGAAAAACCACCAACGAATCGGACCCTCGAATGGACTCTGGACTTTGTAAGCTCACCGACCTATTTGCAACCCAACGGAACCTGCGCCACATGGTGTGGATTGTAGCGATTTTGTCGGTCCTTTCGACCAAGTCGCAGGTTCAGGCGGCCGACCCGATGCTCGTGAAACTAAGTCCCCGATGGATCGATGGCTCAAGTTTCTGGTACTCCAAACCAACCGAAAAAGGGCGCAAGGAGTTCGTTTGGGTCTCTCCGAGCGAAAAGAGAATCCTGCGTGCTGCTTCGCTTGAGGAACTCGAAAAGCAGGCTGGCATTTCGCTCCTGAACCGATCTGCCACAGGCAGAATCGAACCCTCGGAAACGTTGGACGAAGCCCGAATCGATATCGCCATCAAAAATGCCATGCTTCAACCCGTCGAGCTGTTTTGGATCGACTTCCAGGGAGTCCCGAAACCCTATGGGACCCTTGTTCCCGGGGAATCGCGAGGGCAATCGACTTTCGCCGGTCATTCCTGGGCCGCCTCGCTCGACGGTAAAAAACCCATTTGGACCGGCCAAGCGACCGAAAAGGGGCAGGTTCTAGAAATTCAGGCGATGGAAATGGAAGCCGAGTCGCTCTTTCCAAGACGCGAAGCTCGCCGACGATCCCAAGCAAGGGCACCGCGCGATTCGGATGCGAATCGAAAAGCCGAGAATCGGTGGAAGGTCCAGAGGAGCGATCATCAACTCCGCTTCATTTCCCAAGCGGGGAAAACCGTACTCGATACGGCGGATCTAGGGGAGGCTCAAGGAACCGAAACGAACCGATACGACCAGCCAATCTTCTGGTCGACCAACCAGCAGTTCGCATTCACCCTCCAAATCGAACAAGGAGATCGTCGCGAGATCGTGCTTGTGGAATCTTCTCCAAAAGACCAATTGCAACCCAAGAGCAGGACGATCCGTTACGACAAACCGGGAGACAAGCTCGATCGACCGCATCCGAGACTATTCGACCTTGAGTCGGGGAAATTGGTCCACTTGGATTCCACGCTTTTTGAAAATCCCTGGTCCATCGATCAAATCCGATGGGATCAAGATGGGAATAGGCTACTGTTCGTCTACAACCAGCGTGGACACCAAGTTATCCGGCTATTGGCCGTCGATCCTCGGACCGGTCAAGTCACCTCGCTGATTGAAGAGGCCAGCCCAACGTACATCGATTATGCCGCCAAGGCTTACCGTGAGTGGATCCAGGATGAGCGAGAAATCCTATGGGGGAGCGAACGCGACGGTTGGTACCACCTGTACCGCTATTCGGCCGAAGACGGAGAGTTGATCAACCAAGTCACCCAAGGGTCTTGGGTGGTCCGCTCGATCGATCGGATCGACCAAGAAAAACAAAAGCTTTGGTTCTACGCTGGAGGAATCGCCCCCCATCAGGACCCTTACCATCGCCACTACTGCCGTGTGGATCTCGACGGCCAAAATCTTACTCAACTGACCCAAGGTGACGGCGATCATAGCGTCGAACGATCGCCAGATGGACAATGGCTCATCGACACCTATTCTCGCGTCGATATGCCTCCGGTCCACGAGCTTCGTTCCTCGAGCACCGGCGAATTGATCCTCGAACTCGAACGCAGCGATCCCCAAGGTCAGTGGACCGAGAGCAACAAGCCCATACGGTTCACGGCCAAGGGACGCGATGGCACGACCGACATTTACGGATTGATCGTCCGTCCGAAAGTCGTTGAACCTGGCAAGAAATACCCTGTCATCGAGAATATCTATGCCGGTCCCCAAGATTCCTTCGTCCCGAAGACTTACTCCGCCCTTTGGGAATATCACGATTTGGCCGACCAAGGCTTCGTCGTGGTGAAAATCGATGGTATGGGTACCTCGAACCGCAGCAAAGCATTCCATGACGTCAGTTATCGAAATCTGAGCGATGGAGGATTTCCCGACCGAATTTTATGGATGCAAGCCGCCGCGAAGGTTTATCCTGAGATGGATCTAGAGAAAGTAGGGATCTATGGTGGATCGGCTGGCGGTCAAAACGCTCTGGCTGCTTTGTTGTTCTTTGGCGAATTTTACGATGCGGCCGTAGCCGACTGCGGCTGCCACGATAATCGGATGGACAAAGTCTGGTGGAACGAACTCTACATGGGATGGCCTGTTGGACCCCACTACGAAGCGAACTCGAACGTAACGAACGCCCATCGACTCCAAGGAAAACTTCAGTTGGTCGTCGGTGAACTCGACACCAATGTCGACCCAGCGTCGACCATGCAGGTCGTGGATGCCTTGGTACGAGCCGACAAGGATTTCGAGTTGCTCTATATCCCCGGCGGAGGTCACGGGGTCGGCTCGTCCCCTTACTGCAAACGACGACGCGACGCGTTCTTCCGCCGTCATTTGCAATGATCTTACGGTTCGGTCTGCGACCCGCCAGATTTCGAATCGTTGGATCCCGAGGCGCTAGAGCTTGACCCACCCATGGGTGGGTCAAGCGAATTCCGGTTGACCCATTGCGTTTTCTGGTCGCCTCGCACGATCCGGAAGTATTTGGAGATCGCGTCGATTGCATACTCCCGGCCCTTGGTCGCTCGGAGCAGTTCCCCGACCGACTCGACATGTTCGCCGAAGTTTGCTGTCGAAATCCGAGGAGAGGACTTCGGCCGACCGAAAATAGGGAATGCTGCAATGATGGCTACCATAGCGAGGAGGGCCGCGTGGATGGTCATCACGTTGAAAGGCCAAACCGTCAGCATTTCGAAGCCTTTGAAGTCTTCCTGGGGAGTTCCTTGGCGAATCGTCGGCTCTTCATCGCCCGAAAGGAAGCCGACTCGGCCCGCCGAGAAGGACTCGATCAATCGATCCGTCAATCGACGATTCCCAACATCGAGTAGTCCCAGGTTCGAGACGATCGAACTGTTCGATAAGATGATTACTCTGCTCAGTGAACTTGTGTAGCGAAGTTCGCTCACCAGAGGCGTACCATCATCGGCCGCTAGGAGCACTCGAGCCGTATCGTAATCGATCGCATGGATCCCACCGGCAATCGCCAATAGCTCTTCATCGTCGGTATTCCAGGTCTTTAAATCCATGTTGGGACCCTTTAGGATGGGAAACCGGAACATGCGATCAGATTTGCGCGGAGGCGGAGGCGTGGTTCCCGGTGGAATTTGATTTGCTGTAGCTTTTCTTTTCGGTTTTGCCGGTGCAGGAGTTGCGGCCGGTGCAGGAGCCCCTGCCGGTGCTGGAGCTGCTGCCGTTGTGTTCCAATCGAGTTCTTTGCGGAGCGCATCGAGCTCGAGTCTGTCGAATGGATCGAGGGAAGAACGGACTTGGATCCGGCTCTTTGCAATCGAAGGATCATCTGCCCATTCCCCGAGAAATCCCTGAACCTTGCGGAATGGGCCAGGAACATACCTCCAGGTAAACCAAGGAGTAACGAGCAGCTCTCGCTGGGAATCACGGAGGGAATCCAATTGGCTCGATGCGAGGGCTCCTTGGATCAGTCCGCGCGCTCTTTGCGTGGGATCCAAATCGGAGTTTGGGTTGCTGGCGACTCGGTCCCAGTAGTCGGCATGCGGCGAGTAATCGCGACCGACGTAGACTAAGGTTTTTCTGCCGGTGCGAAGCCAGCGGTCGAGGCAGTCCAAATTGGCCTTGGTGTGGAATGGAAAGTAATTCGGAGTCCAGATGATGGTTTGATATTTTTCTTCCATCGAAGGGCTCAGCGACAAGACCGTTTCGGTCGGTAGGTCATGGGCTTTTACCATTTCACGCAGGACGCTCATTCCCCCCGGACTCGCTTCGGCACTTTGCGATTCGCTCGTTCCGTAGGCATTGGATAGGTCCGATTTGCATCCGCTGAGACTTGGAATCCCAAGGACCACGAGCATTAGCAGTGCAGCCCCAACCAAGGGTTGGTTCTCTCGATGAGGCGAATTTTTGATCGTTTCCTCAACCTTGGCAAGATCGAGCCAAACTGTATCGAACTGCTCCTTAGTCAGTGTTCGCCGACCGAAATAGGCAGCTTCAAATAGGCTCACTACGTCGCGCAAGCGGGATTGAAGATGGCGGTGGGGATTGAGTTCCCGAAGGTAGCGGTAGTTGGTTTTGCCTTTTGCAAGGGCGATGAGTTGCGCTTGGTCGAGTTCGACCAAAAGGTAGCTAAACAAAAAGACGATGGCTCGGGAGTAATCGCCTTGATCCCTATACTCTGCGGCTTGGGCTCGCAGTCCTAACATTCCCTTCTCAATCTCTACGGGCAGATCGGAGTATTTGGCTTGCTGAGCAAGAATATCTTCGGTGTTGCGAGTTGTTTTTTTCCGGCGGTTGAACCACACGGCAAGTTCTTGGTTTTTCAAGAGCCAAACGAAGCACCAGAGGGCAACGATGGCTAGAGTTGTCCAAAGCAGAAAGGAAAAAATCCTGCTGATCACCCACCAAAAATCGGCCCAAGAGGTGCTATTCGTGTTTGTAGTAGCGCTTCCGTTGTTTGGGGATCTTGTTGAATTGTTCCCAAATAACCACGACCAAAAGCTGTTGCTCGATTCGTTTTGAGTCCAGCCGTTTCGAGATACCAAGTTATCCCGACTCAGTGGAGACGCTCCGAATTGAACATCCTGCTCTTGGACATCGACCCATTGGGAGTTGGTGCCGCGTTGCAAGACGTCTTGGTCATTGAGGCGACCGATCTGGGGGAAAGCCGACGGGGCGTTCCAAACGAGCCAGAGAAACGCAAATCCGATTCGTATGCTATTCCACACGGTTCCTTGCCTCCGCATCTTGAATCCTATTTGCTTCCGCCTTGAGCTTCAATTCCAACTCCCAGCCCTCGCCCCCGATGCGCGTATTCATATAGACCAGGAACCGAAGGATCGTTCCCCATAGGGCGATAGCCCAAAGGGCCAGGGGGTAGAAAAACAGGTCCATCCACCAGCCCCATTCCCAAGCTCCAGCGAGCGAGCCGACTAAAAAGACAAACGTGAGATTCAGAATTAGCAGGAAGGCTACCGAGACGATGCCTGCGAAAAAGCAAGCTTGGAACAACTCTCCTCCGGCTTGATGCAATCGTTTCGATCGTTGCCAGAAAAGCAACTGATTTCCTGGTTTTTTGCGTTTGAGAGAAAATATCGGACACTTCTCGAGGAATAAAATCTCTGGTGCAAAGGGGCGAACGCTGCGGATCGCGGCGATCATCAAAGCCAAAATCATGATCCACGGGGTTCCGACATAGTTGGCAAACCCGCGGTTGATACTGAAGAATTCGATCCCACCAATCAACGCAATCATGGGAAAGATACCCCGCAGGATTGCAAGAACACCGAAGACTGAAAACCATTGCTTACCGATTGCAGTCAGGGTTTGTCGTTTGGAATTTTGGATGCCAAACATAAGGTTCCCCAGCTTGATCGTCACTCCTGCCATCGCTAAGGGGGCTTGGGTATAGACCAGCACCGCCATGCACAGGAGGAAACGAAAGCGAAGCCAGCCGTCTTGATCGAAAAGGTATCCCCTCATGACCATTGACGAAGACAGGAGCAATCCGTTGAGGATAGCAAACGGTAAAGCTCCCAGCAGGGCAACCTGAAGAAGTGCTGGCCCGAATCGACGCAGGACCGCTAAGCTCAGGTCGAGAAGCTCATCGAGGTTCCGTTGTTTGATGGCGATCGCCGTTTTGTCCAATTGCATCGCGCTATCTTTCAATCCTTGGATACGGCTCGGAAAGTGTCGAATCCGTGGGATATCCCAGAACGCAAAAGTAGAACATTAGGAGCGAGGCGCTGCCAACGGAACAGAGGATTTTGACATAGTAAGGCAAGGGCGAGGGGGAAATGAAGCCTTCGGTAAATGCAGCAAGGAAAAAAAGTAGTACCGAGACTAGGATCAAGGGAAGTGCTTTCTCAGCATTTTTTTTAAAGGAATCCAGGCGTGTTAAACCGTCGGTGGCGATCCATCCGAGTCCGAGCCGAAGTCCTGCCGCTGCTGATAAAGCGATTGCGGTCAGTTCAAAAACTCCGTGTGCTGTGACAAACTGAAAAAAATTATCCCCTTGACTTACCCCTGGTCTGGCCATGTACCCGAAGGTCGCTCCTAAGGAGAGGGCGTTGTAAGCAAGTTTTAGAATGGTCGGCAGGATCAATGGACCTAGTGCAAAGCATTGCAGTCCAATGCTCGTATTGTGCTGAATGTAGAAGGCAGCGGAGCTGATGTAAGATTCGTAATTCCCTTTCAGTGGCTGCGAGTACATGCGTTCGATCGACTCGATCTGCTCTGCACCAACGATATTCTCAGCAAAGTTTGGAAAAAGGCCTTCGGCCCAACCCATGAAAGCCGCGATGCTGAACATCCCAAAAAAGACGCTAAAGGCAATCCTTACACAGATGTCTTTGAAGACCGCTTGGGGGGCCGTTTTAAAAAGGAATTGGCTCCAGCGCGACACCGGAAAGCTATTCGAGCTATAGAATCGACTGTGAGATCTGGCCACGAGCCGTTGAAGATATTCGATGGTCGCCGGTGGCAATTTGAGTTGATCTGCCATGGCAAGATCCGAACAAGCATCCCGGTACAATGCGCTGAAGTGCATTGCATCTTGAGGCGTCCAATTCGAGATCGGGGTATCGCACATTCCGTCTAAGGAAAGCCAAGCCCTGCGTCGCTGCTCGACCAATTCGGCAGTTCTCATCGATCACTCCTCGGCGAACTTAGCATGGGTCTTTTTGCTTTCTCATTTGCGGGACTACGATTTTTTTCATGGATCTTCCACTGAGCGTCGTATTCCCGCTTGTACAAGGCACAGAGCAAAAGGTCAGGGTCGCTCGCAGGAGGAACCCCGACCTTGTCGATGATCTCTTTGGTCAGTATCGCTGCGAGCTCACGTCTTCGTTGGGGAAGGACTCGGTTGCGTCGCTCGACGTACATCGCCACGGTTCGGAGCATGGTTCGCGACATTCGAAAATTTGGAGCAATCGCTGGGAGCAACGCATTGATCCCAGGATCCTCGAGCCTCAATTTTGGCGGGACCCACTTGCGCTCGTCGAGGACCACCATCGTGCTGGCAGCAAGATCCCCGAGTCGTTGAAGGCGTGAGGTCAACAGCATGCACAAAATAGCCACCCCAGCCGTGGGGACCCAATAAATCGGAGGAGCATCGGCAACCACCATCTGCAATGAGGCAAACGGCGTAAAATCACCCAAACGCAGAAAGTTACGAATTGTCGCTTGGTAGGCGCTGATCGGACGTCCATCGGTCGAGATCACCCGAAGCCCGCTTACCCGTTTGCCAGGTGTTTGTCCGTTCCAGATCGTTTCGAAAAACAGACCGTAGAACCAATCGAAAAAGAAGTAACTCAGCACTAATAGAATCCCGCTGAGCAGGTTCAAACTAGGCAGTAAGCGCGTGATCCCCGAGCATGTCAGGAAAACCGCTAGGGCAATAAGAACTGCTGCTCGGATGGAAAGGTCGAGAAAAAATGCAGGAAACCGTCGAAAAGGGCCCGCAAGTCGGTACTCGAACTGGATGTTCTCTGGCGTGATGACATTGGCGGTTAAATCCAGTGCAGCCTCAGCACTCATTTCTCTACTTTCACAAAGCGGGCGATCAGCGATCCGAACCCATTGTACCATAACCAAACCTACGAAACGCTATCGAGTTTTAGCCTTCAATTACGTTTTTCGCTTCGAGGGCCCTTTGGTCTGGCGTCGCTCTGGCGTCGGACCCGATTCTTCTCGAGCTGTTCCTCTGGAATTTCAGCAGCCCCGTTTTTTTGATAGACTAATCAACGTGCGGGTGAACCGTATCCGTTTGTTCCTCCCTTCAAGCCATCCTAGGTGCTTCGATGAATTCCCAATCCAAAGATAGCGTCAACCGCCGCGATTTCCTATCCACCACTGGTCTGATCGCCGCATCTGGCCTGACGGCAACCGGTTTTTTGGGAGGCGCCAATGCGTCGGCGTCCCCGTTGGTCCGACCGGTATCCACCCCTGAAACACTCGTGAAAACACTCTTTGATTCGTTATCCGAGAGCCAGCGTCGAGCCGTTTGTTTCGATTGGGACTATAGCACCAAGGATCGAGGATTGCTCCGCACCCGAGTGGCCAACAATTGGAACATTACCAAACCTACGATTCTGAGCGATTTCTATACCAAGGACCAAAAGGACTTGGTCCAAGCGATTTTTGAGGGGATCATCGATCCGAGTTGGCACGATCGCTTCTATCGCCAATTCAAGGACGACATGGGAGGATGGGGAAAAGGACAGAGTCTTGCGATCTTCGGAACCCCAGGTTCGGAGCGGTTCGAATTCGTGCTGACCGGGCGTCATTCGACTCTCCGATGCGATGGCAATACACAGGAGCACGTAGCCTTCGGTGGACCGATTTTCTACGGTCATGCGGCCAATTCCGATGATGAGGGGACAGATCACCCAGGCAACGTGTTTTGGGAGCAAGCTCTCGCGGCCAATGGCGTTTACCAAATGCTCGATGGCAAGCAACGCAAGTTGGCTGAGGTACCGGAGTCACCAAGCGAAAGCGCAGTGGCTTTTCGGGGGTCGAACGCAATTGCAGGGATCCCCGTCAGTGAACTTGCACGCGACCAGCGCGAAGCGCTCGAGAAAGTCTTGGGCAAACTTCTCGAACCCTTCCGCGCGATCGATCGCCAAGAAGCTCTCGCGTGTTTGAAGGCTCAAGGTGGATTGGAAAAACTCCACCTCGCGTTCTACACCGATGAAGACTCCGGGGGGGACAAAACTTGGGACAACTGGCGACTCGAAGGCCCCAGCTTCGTATGGCATTTCCGAGGCTATCCCCACGTTCACGTGTGGGTCAACATCGCCGACCAGCCCACTGTGGCTCTGAACGCCTAATCGACTCGTCCCTTTTCGTTCCAACACTCGATCTTCTCGTTGTGTCCTATCATTCCTCTCGTTTCATTCACTAAAATCGATGAACAAGCAACCGGCTGTTGTCAACTTTGCCCAAGAACCGATGTCCGTCGAACTCAGGGAAATCGATATCCCGGAGATCGGCCCGAACGATACGCTCATGGAAGTCGCTGCGGTGGGAGTATGCGGTAGCGATCTGCACCAATGGGCTGGACTCCATAGTTGGCCGGTGAATTATCCAGTCACCTTAGGCCATGAATTCGCAGGCCGAATCGTCAAGACCGGCGCAGCGGTGACAGCCTTTCGCGAAGGGGATCGCGTTTGTTCGGAGACCGCTGCGATCATCGATCCGAATTCTCCAATGACTCGCGTCGGAAAATACAACCTCGACCCGAGTCGCAAGGGGTTCGGGTACGGCACTCACGGAGCGATGACTCGGTACGTCAAAGTCCCCGAACGTTGCTTGCACAGAGTCCCTGATAATCTCCCTTTACGCTACGCGGCGCTGACCGAACCTTGTTGCGTGGCATTTAGCGCGGTGGTCGCCAATGCGAACATTCTCCCCGGTGATCGCATCGCAGTCCTAGGTCCCGGGCCGATCGGATTGCTTTGCGGTGCATTGGCAAGAATGCGTGGCGCTGAGGTTGCCGTCGTCGGGTTGCCCCAAGACCAATCGCGACTTGCGATCGCCAAAGAGTTCGGTTGCATCCCTTTGTTCAGCGATCAGCTAAAGCACTGGGCCACCGAACGCGATGGACTCGGCTGCGAAGGGGTGGTCGATGCGGCCGGTGTTTCTGCGACCCTCAAAACGGCGATCGATGTGGTCCGCCCAGCGGGTTGGATCAGCAAGGTCGGTTGGGGCCGAGACCCACTAGGATTCTCGATCGATCCACTGGTCCAAAAAAATATCACCCTTCAAGGCAGTTTCTCTCATACCTGGGCTATTTGGGAAAGAGTCCTGCTGCTCTTGGCCAATGGCTCGCTCGACGTTTCGAAAATCGTCGGTGGCTCCTGGAGTTTGGACCATTGGCATGAAGCATTCGAAACCATGCACTCTGGAAAAATCGCCAAAGCGGTCCTCGAGGTCCAACCCGATCTAGCTACCTTCATCCACACGAAAGTTCCGCAATGAGTAAAAGCAGGATCCTCATCCAGCTCGATACCGATCCCCAAGCCAGCGTATTCGATGCGGTTGTCGCGATCGACGCAGGTGCAGAGCGATTATTGCAATACGCAAATATCAAACCTGAGCAGGTTCGGGATTTGGTTCATGGGGCAATGTACACACGCGGACCTGCGGATCTAAAGCACACGGCGATTTTTGTCGGTGGGAGCAATGTTGCGCACGGCGAACAGGTTTTCCGCAACGCTGTCGATACGATGTTCGAGCCGTTTAAGGTCTCGGTGATGATCGACTGCAACGGTTCCAACAGCACGGCAGCCGCGGCAGTCATCAGCGCATCGAGGCACCTAGTGCTCGAGGGAAGCACGGCCTTGGTGCTCGCTGCCACCGGTCCGGTAGGTCAACGGGTAGCCAAAATCCTAGCGAACGAAAAATGCACGGTGTACCTCCAGTCGCGATCGCTCGAGCGCTCCGAGGAATGCGTCGCTCAACTCGTGGCCCAAGGTGTCCCGCAGAATCGACTCATCGCGATCTCCAGCGCCGACCAAACCTGGACCGATAAAGCCATTCGCGAATCGCACATGGTCTTTGCTTGCGGGGCGGCCGGGGTGCGACTGATGACCGCCGAGCAGCTTGAACAAGCCGCTCAGCTCAAGGTCGCGATCGACTTGAATGCAGTCCCACCGTTGGGGATCGATGGTATCGGGTTGACCGACAAGGGATCTTCGCGGGGCGGAAGGATCGAATACGGCGCTCTGGGCGTCGGTGGTCTAAAGATGAAGATCCATAAAGCATCGGTCGCCAGCCTATTCGAATCCAACGCCAAGACGATCGATTGCCAAGAAATGATGTCCATCGGCCGCGATATTCTGGCATTAGAAAAACCGCTGAGTTGAATCGGATTCTCTCAACCGGAGCCTAGACCCACGTGCGGCAGCAGAACATCGCAAGCATTCCTTTATAGAGAACCTTTTCAATGATCCAATCTAGGCAGATTTCTTCCATCCAGGGATGGAAAAACCATCATGGATTTTGGCTAGGACTCCGAATCGTGATCGCCTTGTTAGGCTTCCAAGGCATCGTCTCGGGGAGCGAACCTAAGCCGACGAATTTCGTCGTCATCCTGAGCGACGACATGGGGATCTCGGATCTTGGGTGCTATGGAGGAGAGATTCGAACCGAGAATCTCGATCGCCTGGCGCGCGACGGTTTGCGGTTCTCTCAGTTCTACAATACCGCGCGGTGCTGCCCAACCCGTGCAAGTCTTTTGACTGGCCTCTATCCGCACCAAGCCGGCGTTGGACACATGATGGACAAAAAGCCGCTCGAGGGCTACCAAGGGGATCTCAACGGAACCTGCCGCACGATCGCTCAAGTCCTCAAATCCGCTGATTATCGAAACTATGCGGTTGGCAAATGGCATGTGACGCGTCACACGGATCCCAACGGCCCGAAACACAATTGGCCCCTTCAACGGGGCTTTGATCGTTTCTACGGGACGATCCACGGCGCGGGGTCTTTTTACGATCCCTCGTCGTTGACCCGCGACAATTCCCAGATTTCCGCTTATGCAGATCCCGACTACACTCCCGAGACCTACTACTACACCGATGCGATCAGCGATCATGCAACCCGTTTCTTAAGCGAGCATGCGCAGGAGCACCCGCAAAAACCCTTTTTCCTGTACATCGCCTACACCGCTGCACATTGGCCGATGCATGCGCTCCCCGAGGATATCGCGCGCTATCGAGGTCGTTATGATGCCGGTTACGAACCGATTCGAAAGGCTCGATTCGAAAAGGGAGTCGAATTGGGGCTCTATTCAAAGAGCATGGTCTTGCCCGAAGGAATCGGCAATTGGGAACGTGTCGAGGACAAAGCTTGGGAATCGGCGTGCATGGAAGTCTACGCCGCGATGGTCGATCGGATGGATCAAGGGATCGGGCGGATCGTCGAGCAACTCAAACGCCAGGGTGCCTTCGAGAACACGTTGATCCTCTACATGCAAGACAACGGCGGATGTGCTGAAGGGATGGGTAGGACTGGGAATAAGGAGCATCCGAACATTCCGCGACCTCTTGCCCCGAGCCTCGCTCCGATGAAACCCGAGGATTTTGCAAAACGGGGAAGTGTTCCGGCCCAGACACGAGATGGTTATCCGGTTCGAATGGGCAAGCAGGTCATGCCCGGTCCCGCAGATACTTATGTTGCCTATGGAGAGAACTGGGCCAATGTCTCGAACACTCCCTTGAGGGAATACAAGCACTGGGTGCATGAGGGTGGGATCAGCAGCCCGTTGGTAGTCTCATGGCCGGCTGGAATCGGTTCGAGGGGTCAGTGGCGAGATCAGCCCAGCCATCTGATCGACATCGCAGCGACGATCTTTGAGATTGCGAAAGTCAACTATCCTCAGGAGGCCACTCCCCTAGAGGGAAGAAGTCTCCTAGGGGCTTTTGCGAATAATCCGATCGAGCGAGACGCGCTGTATTGGGAGCACGAGGGAAACCGAGCGGTGCGAGTTGGAAATTGGAAGCTCGTTGCCAAGCACAACCGACCTTGGGAACTCTACGATCTTTCTCAGGATCGAGCAGAGCAAGTCGACCAAGCGGCGCGTTATCCGGAGAAAGTTGCCGAGCTCAATGGCTTCTATGAGGCTTATGCGAAAAGAGCCAACGTCGCACCCTGGCCCTTACCCAAAAACGTACCTCCCGAGCCTTGAGCGCGATTTCTAACTGCAGGTCAGTCGGCCTTCCTTCGATACTAGGGCGTTTCGCGTTGGCCTTTGGAGAGACTACCCCCCATTTCAAACCGCAGTGATTGGGCTTGTCCAGCCGAGTTCCTTTGGAACTCAAGCAAACCGGCCGTGTACCGAAGTCCGAACTCTGTTGGGCTATGAGGGATCATTTCCAAGAGTGGGCCGCCAAGTGTGAAATACAGCTTGTTATCCTTGCGGAGAACTTCGTAATTCCCACCGCCTTCGCGTTGAAACTTTCCTAAGAGGCCTTCGATCTGACTTTCGGTAAGTTCGACGATTACTGGGTCATAGGCTTCTTTCGGTGGCTCGATGGTTTCGGGAGGGAGTTCTCGCACCCATATATTTCGGAACCGAACCGGATTTCCATGATCCTGCAAACCGATTGGAAGTTTGCCGGGTCGGTTGGTGTCGGTTCTTTTCGCGTAAGGGTGATGCTGAAGCCAGGAGGTTGGCCCGAGCGGCTTGACGTTGTCTTGGACGAACACACCATTGTGCATCACCGTCAGTCTCGCCGGTGAGGATAAGGTTCCGTCATCGTTGTACTTTGGCGCGCGGAAGAGAATGTCAAACGCTTGCCATTGGCCCGGCTTTCGACTTACATTAGCCATGGGTGGATACTGGCCGTAGATCGATGCGGCTTGGCCGTCTGCATACGTCACGTTGTCGAAGGAATCGAGGATTTGGACTTCGAATTGGCTTTGCAGGAACACTCCGCTGTTTCCTCGGTTCTGACTTTTGCCTTTGGGAACCTCGGGAGAGGCCCATTCGATGTGGAGTTGGCAATCCTCAAAGCCTTGGGCTGAATAAGCATAGCCACCCCCGTTGACCGGTTCCATGGCTCCATCGCGGACGATCCACTTGGCTGGTCCACCATCGCTGTTTCGCCATGCGTCGAGCGATTTGCCGTCAAAAAGAACCACTGCATCGGAAGGAGGTGGAGTGGGTAGATGGCTCTCACCGGGCTGAACCGTAGGGGGTAAGGGGCGGTTCATGTCGTGCTGCTTCCATCCGGTGGAAAGCTGTGCGGAGGCATGTTCGGAAATCGCAAGCAAGGTTAGGTCGATGCATAGGGTTTGGAAGATCATCGCCAGTAGTTTTGGTTTTTGCAGGCAGTAGATTCGCATAGTGATCTTTGGTTGCTTTTTAGCAGAGCCGGAAAGGAGGAGTTCTAAGTTTCGAATTCAATACTGGAGACCGGACAAGGATGGGATCGGGTAAAGATGCGACTAGGGTAGTTCCTTGATGGTCAGTTTTCGGTATCGGGCGATTGCGGTCGCCCCGCCGTGGATCTGGACTGCGATGATCCCGCGAGAGGCGATATCGGGATCGGTTTCGGTGTAGTCGACAGTTTTGGTTCCGTTAAGCCACAGCTCGATGCGATCGCCTTGGGCTCGGATCCGATAGTGATTCCACTGGCCCAGGGGTTTAACGGCTTTCTTGAGGGTTTCTTCGTCGGGTTTGGCTAAGATTTTGTTCCTTCGACTCTCATCGTAAAGTGCGCCATCGAAACCGGCTCCAAGGTCGGCTTGGTAACCGGATACTTCATGATGATTTGGAATCCGCTTGGTCCGGAACTGAACGCCCCCATTGATGAAACCTTCGGTTCCTTCGAGTTTCCATTCGAGTTCGAGTTCAAAGTTCTGGTACTCCGAGACAGTGGCGAGGAAGTCGTTATCTTTTTGGCGTTCTTTCAAAGAGCCTGCTGTCAGAGCCCCGTCCTCAATTCTCCAAACCGTTTTGGTGTTCCCTTCCCATCCCTCGAAGGTCTTGCCATCGAAGAGCGGTTTCGCATCCTGTGCAATTAAGGCCATAGGCCCGGCGGCCGAGGTCAGCAGGCCTATGGCCCAGGAGATCGCACTCAAGGCGTGGGGAATCAGACGCAGGACTCGATTGCGGTTGTTTGGGTTTCTAGGGCTGACCATGCGCATTTGTCTCCATGCTTGCGTGTTGAAAATCAGGTACAGGTTCGCATCGCGTTTTCGGATGTGATATCTTAGTCCGGATGAATTCACCAACACCATCGGCGACATCGGTTCGTTTGCAAATTGTTTGGGTCAGTGTGCTGATGGCACTCGGATTGTACCTGACGCGAAACTCACTGGGTGAGATCGTCAAATCGGAGTCCTTTTTGCAGGATTCAGCGTTGGTGCAAGCTTCTTCGACACGATTTTCCGTGGAATTGACCGATGGAATCGAGAATGACCAAGTCCGGTCTTGGCTCCGATCGAGGCAGACACCTAGCGACAATCCATTGGACTTTGAGAGGATCAAATTGCCTTACATGGTCGCCGATCAATTGAGATCTGACCAAGCCGATGCGTTGGTTTCGGAACTCGAATCTCAGGGGGCAAAAGGTTTTCGGAGGATATCGAAAAATCAGATAGGGAGTATTCTTGGGGCATTCTTCTTTTCCTACGCACTTTTTCAGGTACCTGCCGGATGGTTTAGCGATCGGCTCGGTGCTCGACGAATGCTGACACTGTATATTCTCGTGTGGTCGCTCTTGACGTGGATGACCGGCTGGGTCGGTAGTCTTTATGGATTGATGTTCGCAAGGTTCTTTTTTGGTTTTGCCCAGTCGGGGGCTTATCCGACTAGCAGTGCGATTGTGCGACGATGGTTTCCGGTCTCAAGCCGTGGTCGCGCCAGTGGGTTGATTGCATTCGGTGGTCGGTTAGGAGGAGCTTTGGCCCCATTCTTGACGACGCTGCTGATCCTACAAGTAGGTTCATGGCGAACGGTGTTATCGGTCTACGGATTGCTTGGAATCGCCATCGCTGGGGCTTATTATTGGATCGTCAGGGATCGACCCTCGGAGCATCCGGCTTGCAATCGATCCGAGCAGGAGATGATTGGCAAGATTCCTGACGATACGAAACCCGAATTGCGTGACATCGCCAAGATGATTGGATTGTACTGTGGCAGTCGGAGTCTATGGCTCAACTCGCTAGGTCAGTTTTGCGTCAACATCGGTTGGGCATTTCTGGTCACTTGGTTACCCACCTACCTCAAGGAGACCCATAAGGTTTCCGAGCAACAGGGTGCATTCATGGTCACTCTCGTATTGGCAACCGGGATGCTCGGTCAGTTGCTCGGTGGGCGGGCCACCGATTGGAGTGTCAAGCAATTTGGGTTGCGCAGAGGGCGAGTCTTTCCGATTGCCCTGGCCAATTGCATTGCAGGTTGCTCTTACCTGGGGTGCTTGATGATCGATTCGGTATGGGGAGTGGTGGTATGCTGCGCGATCGTTTCGCTGATGACCGATTTTGCTAATCCCTCGATTTGGGCGTTCATGCAGGATGTGGGAGGTCGCAATACCGGTGCGATCTTTGGGTGGGCCAATATGTGGGGGAACTTTGGCGCATCGGTTAGTTCGAAAGTGGTACCTCTTTTGCTCGCTTACGGTTCGAGTTCTGGTTCTGGGCAAAGTTTGGTATTCATCACCTGTGCATGTGCTTTTTTCATTGCAGGCTGCGCGGCTTTAGGAATGGATGCGACCAAGCCGCTACAGACATCCTCAAGCCCTGCGGCTTAGTCACCTTTAGCGATCGGTTGGACATGATGCGACTTGCCACGGTACTCACTCCAGTTTCGGATGAAAACCTACAGCTTGCGGCCCAGTGTGGGGTGAATGATCTGGTGATTCGTTATCCAGGTAACCAACCCGGTGCCATCGCCCAATGGGTCCAGCGCGCCGGGTTGCACGGGTTGGAGGTCGGGGTCGTGGAGGGCTATTTGCCGATCGAGAGGCTCAAGCTCGGGATCGACGACGGATCGGAGCTGCGTGCCATGAAGGATCTGCTCCGTTCGATGAGCGACAACTCGGTGGGATTGCTCTGCTACAACTTTATGGCAGGTACCGATTGGGCCCGTACGAGGCTCGACGCACCGGAGCGAGGTGGTGCCAAGGTTACGGCGTTTTACCTCAAGGATGTCGAGGCTTCGGTCATGCTCGGTGCTCGGCCTAGCGATGAGCAGCATGAGCAAATCGCCAGATCTCAGACACCCCAGAAGCTCTGGGAGCATCTGGATCGGATGCTCGATCAGCTTTTGCCGATTGCAGAGTCTTGTGGAGTTACGATGGCGATGCATCCGGACGATCCGCCCTTGGCTTCTTTATTGGAAAAGCCACGGATCATGCACAGTGTCGAGTGTTTTGATCGGTTGCTTCAAAGGTACGATTCGCCCAGCAATGCGATTTGTTTTTGCCAGGGGACGTTTGCGACCATGGGATGCGATATACCCTCGACGATCCATCGCTTTGGAAGTCGGATTCGATATGTGCATTTCCGAGATGTAAGAGGAACTCCCGAAGCGTTCGAGGAGACCTTCCACGACAATGGGCCGACCGACATGGTCGCGGCGATGCGGGCCCTCAGGGAGGTAGGTTTCGAGGGTCCCATGCGCCCGGATCATGTGCCGCAGATGGTCGGCGAGGAGGATGGCGAACCGGGCTACACGATGCTCGGACGGCTATTTGCCTATGGTTATATGCGCGGTTTGATGCAAGCGACCCAGGCAAGTCGTTAGTCGGTAGGGCAGGGGAGGGGGATTAGAAAAAGGGGTTGTCTCGGGTTCGGGCCGGAGACTTTAGGATCCCTTCGACGGTCCTCAAGTCCTCCTTGGTGGTGATCTTGATATTGCTTTCGTGGCCTTCGACGATTCGGATAGCAATCCCCAACTTTTCGATGACCTGAGCGTCATCGGTAGGGTTTCCGATCGCATTTGCGTACCCGCGCTGGAGATCTTCGGTTCGGAAGACCTGAGGCGTTTGAGCTTGCCAAAGCCCGTCGCGGGGGACTGTTTCGATGATTTGGTGTGTGTTCGGATCGACCCTTTTGACCGTAGCTCGGATGGGCGAGGCGAGAATCGCAGCGCGGTGTTTGCTGGCCTCTTCGATGACTTGATTGAGGCTCTGGCGTGAGAGACACGGGCGTGCCGCGTCGTGGATGGCGACCAAGGCGATCCCTGGTCGGATCCGTTGGAGCGCATTGCGAACGCTCTGGGAACGTTCCTCTCCGCCCAGGACGACCTCGACCCCGAACAGGGTAAGGTTTCCGGCAAATTTCTCTTGCACCATCGCTTGGTCCTCCATCGCGATGGTCATGATGATTTGTCCGATGCGGGGGTGGTCGGCAAACAGTTGGGCGCTGTATTGCCAGACGGGTTTTCCGTGGACGGTGGCGTAGACCTTTTTTTGATAAGGGTCTTTAAAGCGGGTGCTCCGTCCGGCGGCGGCCAGGATGACAGCGACGTCTTTCATCGGGGATTGCTCGGGTGGTTTTCAGGAAGCTAGTTTTTGGGAGCTGCGTTTCGGGGCATAAAACCGTACACGAAACAGGCGAGCATGGTCAACCAAAACGCGATGCACTCTGGCCTTCTTAGGTCATGGAAATCCAAAAGGTGGGGGATGTGTTCGATACCGTCGATGTGCTGCTCGGCGGCCCTTCCTAAGAACCAAGAGGCGTCGATCCAGTTCAGGTAGCCTTCGGTCACAGCCCGACGGTGGCTCTCGATCGCGGAGAATGTTTCTTGCCAAGAGCCTAGGACATTCCAACCACGGAAACTCCAATCGCTGTTGAAGGCCCAATCGGCCAGGAGTTTCAAGCCGATGACAATGACCAGGAGATAGGCGGATACTTCGAAGCGAGGGTAGCGTTCGAGGAGCCTTACGAAAATCGAAGCGGCAAAACGCATCAGGATCACGCCGAGAATGCCGCCAGCGACCACCACCCAGAGCTTATCGCTTTTCGAGCCCGCCAAGGCCATGGCAGCCAGGATCGAGTCGACAGCAAAGGCGATATCGGTCAGTTCGATAACCGCGACGGTTTTCCAAAACTTCCAATTGTTGTGAGATGGAACATCGCAGACTGCTTGTTCGGGCGGGGTGTTGGCCGCCGGCGTTTCAATGCTCTCTTCAGTAACAAGGCTTGCGGCGATCGGAACGCGTTGCTCGATTTCCGATTTGAGCCGCTGCTCGTTCAGTTCCTCGCCGGTGTAAGCATCGACGAGGCCCGGTTGGCCTTCTTTGTCCAGGACAACCAATTCCTCTTCGGCATCGTCCCAAAAAAGATGCTTGACGGCAATGTAGACCAAATACGCGCCGCCAATGAATTTGACGATCGTCCATTGGAGCAGGTAGGCCGACAAGCAAATCGCGATAACTCGAAAAACAAACGCTCCGATCAGCCCATAGGAAAGGGCCTTGGCCCGCTGGTGTTTGGGCAAACGCTTGACGAGCATTCCCAGCACCAAAGCGTTGTCGATCGATAAAAGACCTTCGAGGACGATGAGCAAGCCGATGACCACCAAGTCGGAGGTTTCGACGCTTTGTCCTAAAATATTGACCGCTAAGGGAAAAACCGAAAAAAAGTCTGTCATTTAGTTTATTGGACGGTTCGGTAGCTGGAATGAGGGATGTAGGGGGGAACTCGGGAAATCTCCGGTGCATGAGGATACCTAAGGATAACCGTTTCGGCACCAGGGTTGACCTAGAGTCACTGGAAACTTCGCGTTTCATTGATAAACTGGGGACTTCCGCAGTCGGCAACGGCCGAACTATTTTTTGACGTTCAATTTCCGGTATTTTACGGATCGATGGTATGGCTGAAAACGAAGAGCAAACCCCGGAGTCCCCGACGACCCATTCTGGGGCCCCAAATGGGCAAAAACAAGGCGCGGCAGGTCCCCTGAACCTTGAGGCGATTCGCCGAGCTAGGATGGCCCAGGAGCAATCCACTCGAAGTTCCCAACCCGAACCGAAGCGTCGCAAAGATGCCAACGGTCCGCAGGGCAATCAATCCGGGCGTTCTGGAACATCCACGAATAAGCTTTCAGAGGCGGCGATCGGTGGGCAAGCCCCAGCCAAGGGGACCTCGGAGGAAATCGTCGTTGACCGGCCCGACGCGATGGACCCTCAGACCATCGACGCAGCGAAAATCGACGCAGCGAAAATCGATGCAGAGTCGATGCCCGAGCGATATCGGTCCAACAAGGATTCAGCGCCCGCTGTAGCGGCCAAGGTTCCGGTTCCGACCTCTCGGCGTAGGGACCAACAAGAGGACTCGGAATTGGCCGAGGCGCTCGAAGGTGCCGATCTCGAGCACCTGATGATCGGGGAAAAGAACGCCGGCCGTGTCGGGGTCGCCTTGGAGATCGGCAATCGATACCAGGCCCGAGTGATCAAGGTCCATAATGCAAATGTTTTCGTGAGTTTGGGTGGCCCGAACGAAGGCGTTGTGCCCTTGTTGCAATTCCTGGACATGCCGACCGAGGGCCAGCAGATCGACGTCATGATCCGGTCTTTTAATGCCGAAGAGGGCCTCTATGAGTTGGGTTTGCCAGGCGAGGCAGTCACGGCCAACGACTGGGCCGATCTCGAAGAGGGTGCCATTGTCGAAGCGAAGATCGAGAGCGCAAATTCCGGTGGTGTCGAGTG
>Ga0315907_10002558_pt1 | contig 22619 bp, 30 predicted proteins | sample LakEriMetagenome_3_FD_203525 | JGI IMG/M metagenome (GOLD analysis project Ga0315907, IMG submission 203525) | Freshwater fungal communities from buoy surface, Lake Erie, Ohio, United States - Buoy 12 MA123 | ecosystem: Environmental > Aquatic > Freshwater > Lake > Lake biofilm | place: USA...
AGGCTATTTTTGTTTTATTGGCTGGAAATGAAGCTCAATCAGCAGGAATTCTTAAAATAACTGTAAGCAGTCCAGAATTATTTAGTGTAGATGTAAATAGTGGGTTGACAAGTGAATTTATAATAAACGGAACTTGTTTGTGTGTAGATAATGCACTCAACAGGATATTTTAGGGTTCACGGCTTGCATGAACCTAAGCTTTAGGCTTTAGTTGAAGTATTAAAAAACTTCTATGGCTAATGTCGCATATACCCAAGCTCAAATTGACGCAATTTCAAACTTTTCTATTGTAGCATACTACAATAACATCAATCTAGGTGTTTTACAACCCGGAGCTTTATCGGTTAAAATTGTAAAAAAAGTTGACCCATTTGGTTCTTCAGCAAGCGGAGACAACGGAGCTATTGGAATGATTAACGATGGTTCTCATGCCGTTGCCACTCTTTCTTTTAGAAATATTAACAAACATGTTTTAAAAGCTTTATCTGGTTATGATTTAACAGCAGGTTCTACAGCAACTAACATTTCCACCCCTTGGGTTGGTGCAGTTACTGGGGTTTCAAATCCAAGCATTGAAACAGGCTCACCTCTTGTTTTACGCCCTATTGCTACAAACAGAAATACAAACACAGCTTTACTTGATGATGTAAGCAACATTTTGACTTTACTATTCCCTAAAGCAGTTCTAAGTTCAGATATTGAAATTCCTTTCTCAACTTCCGAAGTTACCGATTATGATTTAGAATTTACTTGTCTAAACGACGCAACTCAAAACCCTTCAACTTTCATGTATTGGGATGACGGCATTACAAGCTCGGGAACCTATACAAGTTAATTAGCTTGACAAACATTTTAAACCCCACTAGGGGTTTATTATTATGAACGAAGTTGTAAGAACAGAATCAAACAATATATTAAACATTGTAAACTTAGTAGGCAGAGACCCTATTTATTTACAACTAGCTATTGGAAAAACAAGAGGCTTGAAATTAAGGGAAATGGTAAAAGAGATTGAAAAAGTACAAAAGACAAACGACGAAGAGGCTACATATCAAGCTATTTGTGAATGTATTGCAGAATTTAGCAATTTTAAAACAGGTGAAGAGGCAAGAGAAAACTTAACCGAACTTGAAATAATGGATTTGTATTTTGCAATTCGTGGAGATATTGAAAGTACAGGAAGGCTTTTTACTCTAGCTGGCAAGTCCAAGTAGAATATTATTATTTAAGGCTTAAAGGCTTTTCTAAGGAAGAAATAGAAAACTTTAGTTTACAGGACTTACAGGCAATACAGCAAGCCATTAACAAAATTGACCAAGAGCGAGCAGTGCCTATTTTCTTGGCTCAAGATTATCACTTACTTAAAAAAGCAAACCCTACCGATTCAAGGGGTAAGCCAAATCATATAGAAAAGAATAAATTAAACAGACAAGCCGAAAAGTTGTTTAATATTGCAACAACAGGAAAAGAAAGGATAGAAAAGCCAATTATAAAGCTGACAGCCGACCAAGAAGACCAGATTTTAAAGGACTTGGTTCATGGGTTGCCTAAATATAAGAAACCAGACTAGAATGGGTTTATGAAGGTTGGAGCAGTATTTGCAGAATTAACCGCAAAAACACAAGATTTTACCTCCCAGATGAATAGGGCTGGAAATACGCTTGACCAATTTGGGCTAAGAAGTAGAAAACTTGAAGACCAGCTTAGAAACTTAGAAAGACAGAAACAAACTGTAAATAAGCGTTTAGATGAGTTAACACAAAAAGGTAAAACAACATCTACAAGTTTTCAAACACTTAGTAATCGTGCAGCAAATTTAACTGATAGAATTAATACCCAAAACGTTGCAATTAGCCAGAACTCTGCCAGAATGCAACAAGTTTTAGATACAGCAAATCGTTTACCAAACCCTTTAGATGTTGCTGGCAAGGCTTTTACGAAATTAGGAAGTCTAGGGGTTAACGCAATGGGCAGTTTATTCAACTCAATTAAGAGGGTGGGAGAAGTTGCTTTAGGCAATATCCTAGCCAACGGATTTAGTACTGCTACAAATGCAATAACAAATTTTGCTAAGAGTGCTTTTGGTGCTACAACATCTTTGCAAGATACAAGAGGGGGTTTTGAAGCCATGTTAGGAAGTGCTGAAGAAGCACAGAAAGTTTTGATAGGTCTAAGCGATTACAACAAAAAGACACCTTTTCAATTGCCAGAATTACAAGAGCAAACAGCCAATTTAATTGCAGCACAAGTAGCTACAAAGGATATTATACCAACTTTAGATATGTTGGGTAAGATTTCAAGAGGCAACAGTAGAAGACTAGGTTTAGTTACACTTGCCTACACACAGGTTAGAGACGCCACTAGATTAACAGGTGCAGAATTAAGGCAATTTACTGAAAATGGAGTTCCTCTTTTAGACTTGTTAGCAAAACAATCAAACAAAACGATGGGTCAAATAAGAGAGGATATTTCAAACCAAGCAATTAGTTTCGAAATGGTAGACAAGGCTTTAAAAAGCACTGTTCAAGAAGGCGGTATATTTTACAATTATTTTGAAAGACAATCTGGAAACTTTAGCTTTGTTTCTTCAAACATACTTGATGAAATAGGAATTGTAGGTCGTTCTATTATGGGTATTACTGAAACTGGAGATATTGTGAAAGGTGGCATTTTTGAACAAATTTCAATTCAAGCTCAAAATTTGCTGGGCTTTATCAAAGAAAATAAACAAAGTATACAAGATTTTGGGTTGGCTTTGGGGGGTATTACTTTAGATATAATTAACAAATTGCCTAAATTATTCCAAGATGTTAAAGACGCAATAATACTGACTCAAACAGCCTTAAACGATTTATCAAACTGGTATAATGCAAATTCAAGTTGGATTTTGACACTTGGCATAGTTATTGGAAGTTTAGCAACTGGCTTTACTTTAGCTTATGGAGCCGTAGCCTTATTCAATGGGATAATGATATTGGCAACCACAATAGCGGGTGCCTTTGGGGTTGTAATGGCTGTAATAACAAGCCCTATTTTCTTAATTGGTTTGGCAATTGGGGCTTTGATTGCAGTTGGGGTTTTACTTTACCAGAACTGGGAAACAATAACACAAAAAGGCAAAGAATTTTGGAACTGGCTTACAAGTTCAATTTTAGGTGGAACAATGAAGGCTATAAATATTTTTGTAGATTTTAACAAAGATTTGTTTCAAAAATGGATGGATATTTTTGATTTTATAAGGAACATAGATGTTTTTAAAATTGGTGTAAATATTATTGAAGGGCTTATAAATGGTATAAAAAGCATGATAAGCAACCTAAATAATATGGTAAGCGGAGTTGCTAACGGCATTGCAGACGGATTTAAAAAAGCGTTAGGTATTCAATCCCCTTCTAAAGTCTTTGAAATGTTTGGTAAATACACCGCTCAAGGCTACCAGCAAGGGGTTGAAGGTCAAACAGTACAAACAGCACAAGCAACTGCTGGAATGGCTTCAAGTGCTACTGCAGGGGCTGTAAGTGTCAATCAATCTAATGCAATTAATATTAATGGCAGCCAAAACCCTAATTTAATTATGCAAGAAGTTAAAAAATTCTTAGCAACTCAAAACAATCTAGCTTTTAACGGAGTATTATAATCTTATGTCAGCATATTCAAACAATCACATTTTATACGGCAACCACGGCCTTTCAAATAAAAGAATACAAGTCAATGATTTGTCTTTCTTAGATAGCTCACCGCAAAGCTTACAAACCATGCCTTTGTCAAGGGGAAGTGGTTCGTCTGTTATTCGTACTAGAAACGAAGCTAAAAGCATTTCTTTGACTGGTGGGGTAACTTATACCTCTACAACACAAAAAGAGGACAGCGTGCTTTATATGACTTCAGAAGTCAATAGAATATTTAGTTATGATAACAGATATTTAAGAACAGTGCCAAAATCAAAAGTTACTGTATTAGACGATTGTCAAAATGCTACAGGCTGGACGGCTACAAATGACGGCGGAACGGTTACAAATGACACGCAAGATTTTCAGTGGGAGCAAGGAAGTGTTAAAAGCTTGGTTACAGTTGCAACAAGTGCTAATGATTATGCAACTTATACAAAAACACTAACAACACCAATTAACCTTTCCAGTTTTACAGATAGAGGCAACTTTGAATTTTGGGCATATATACAAGATGTCTATTATGTTACAAGTTTAGATTTAAGGGTTGGCAACACAAACAAAAACCTTTTAATTAACACAAATAATTTACCAACATCTAATTATTTATATGTAAATTGTACAAGGGCGGACGGAGCTAATGCAAGCCCTAACAGAGGAGCAGTTTCAGCCTTAGCAACTACAACAAGTTTAGTTCAGCCAACAGTAAGATTTCAAACAACAGGGCAAGACTTGACTTTAAGTGCTGGAACTTACACTTTTTCTATTTATGTAAGACCAACGGCCACTGGAAATTGTACCCATATTAGGCTTAGACATATTAATACAGTCAACGGAACTGGGGTAAGTACAATCTTCCAAATAACAGCAGGAACGGCCGTAGCCAATGGCTATTACAGACATTCTTATACAAGAACAATTTCAGCAGATACAACAAACCGCTGGGCTTTAGATTTTTACGCCGATGCGGTGGGTACAATTTGCAATATAGGGTCAACTTGTGAATTTGCAGAAGCCCAAGCCGAACTAAGTGCAACAGCTACTTATTATCAAGCACAAGGTGCTACAATTTTACCAGAATATTATTCAGCAAGTATTACTACTAATTATGAAGGTTTGCCTTTAGAGAACGGCTGGAACTATTTAAGCGTACCATGGGGAAACGATGTACAAGGAAAAATAATAACTGAAAGTGGAATTGTAGACGATACAGCGATTAATTATCTTTACACTCAAATAAATTATTCAGCTAGTGCAAGCAACTTTAATTTTAAATTAGGTGGTTTTTTCCATGTTCAAGAAGATTTTGTTAGAAATTACCCTTGCAACTTAGATGGTGGGGTAAGTTTTGAACCAGACTGGGCTTTCCAAACAGACAACTTAAAAAACAATTATAGTTGTAAGTTATTAAATTATACAGGGTACGGAATAGCAACCCATGCTATTAGATTGTTTAGTCAATCAAATATAACAACAACTTCAGCCACTCAAATTGTTGACCTGAAAGGCAATTTAGAACCAGCTTTAAATAATACTTTTACTTTAAATACAACAACAAATTTAACCGATTTAAGATTTGCTAATTTGAACACAAACGAGACTATTAAATGGACAAATACATGGGTAAATGGTGATGTAGTAAATTTTAACAAATTAACAACGCAAGTAACAAGAAATGGAGCTAATCAAGACTTTGTTGGTAAATTGCCTTCAGCACAGGTGGGGATTAACAGACTACAAATGTCTGTAGTTACTGGGGCAAATATTCTTATTAATCAAGAAACTGTAAACAATGCTTTGACCATTTATGAAGATAGTTTTAGTAAAATTGCAGGTTACCAAACTTTCTTGACTACATCTTCAGGAACTTTGACAAGCGTGGAAGTGCTTATCCAGTGGAATACAGGGGCTACAATATATATTACAGCAGATTCGGCATCAGAACCAAGCACAGTTTTGTATAGTCAAGTTTTGACAGGTGGTTCTTCTCAAGCTTGGGTTTCAGTACCTTGCAATGTAACTGTAACTAATGCTACAACTTACGGCATTTATATTGTAAATTCGCCAACATCAGATACAACAAAAGGCGTAACATGGCTTTACAATTCGGCTGGTGGTTATGGCTCAGGGGTAGGAAGAAGAAAAGACTTAAATGGCGGTTCGTGGTCAACTATTGGTGATTTTGCTTTTAGGGCAAATATTCAGCCAAACCCAGCGACAGATATAAACTGGACTTGTAATTATAAACCACTTTACTTATAGTATGGCAAAAGAAGTTTACATCAAAACATATCAGAAAGCAAAAAGCTATGCTTCAAGGCTTAGCTTTGACGGCGTAAATGATTATATAAGTATTGCCCATAATGCTAAATTTAATTTAACAGCAACATCAACAATAGAAATGTGGGTCTATATTTCTAGCTATACTAACTTGCACATGTTGGCTACAAAAACTACTGGGAGCGGAGCTACAAACAATACTTTTGAATTTAGGATTGCAAATACAACCGGTCAATTACAATATATTGGTTATGATACGGCAATTCGCAATATAACAAGTGGGAGTTTTGTAGTACCTTTAAATGAATACACCCATGTTTCAGCCGTTCATGATAGCGGAACAGTTACCTTATACATAAACGGAATAAATGTTGGAAGTGGTGCTTTGGGTACAACAACAACAAACACTGACAATGTATTATTGGGAATTAGAGGCGATTTAGCAACTTTTTGGTTTCAAGGTATTATGCAAGAAGTCAGATTTTGGAGTACGGCAAGAAGTCAATTAGAAATTAGCAATAACATGTTTAATACAATTCCAGTTACGACGGCTGGTTTGGTTGCTTATTACAAATTAAATGAAGGAACAGGAACAACAGCCACAGATTCAGCTTCAACCCCTATAAATGGTACTTTGACAAACTTTGGCGGTAGTTTCTGGACGGCAGTTTCAACAAGCCCAGTTTTTGACACTAACTACAAAGGCTTTTCAACCGATTATGCTTTTAATTCTATTTCCTCAAACTTAAATAGCGGTTATGGGGCTTTAGATTTTACTTTGCCTAGAAAGTTTGATGTTTTAGCTTCAAGCGACCCTCAAGATTTAACTAATTACCAATTAGATGTAATAGCCTATGATAACGAACAGCCGCTGGGAACAACCTTATTTAGCGGTGAAGTTATAAGCTCGACTAGAAGTTTAAGCGGAGATGGTGAAAGTGTAAGCTACACAGCCATTTCACCTTTAGAAAGAATTGAAAAAATAGATTTGGAAGATTTAGACAGCGTTGTTAGTTATTCAGCAGTAGAAATTGCAGATATTTTTAAGGATATTATTTTAAAATGTAATGCCAAAGCAAAACAAGAGATTCTTAAATATTCCAGCACTTCCTTAGCTACAACAGGAATAACTTTAACAACTACCTTTAAAAATGCTTTTGTAGGTGATGCTTTAAAGTCTGTTTTTCAAGCTACACCTTCAAACTTTGTTTGGTATGTGGACACAGATAGAACAGTTTATCTAAAAGCTATTTTAACAACCGCAACACACTATTTTTACAACACAAAAGATGTAGCAAGTATTGTAAGGGAAACAGACAAAAGTAAAATTGTTAATGTTTTGAAGTTATGGGATGGTGAAGCAAGCCCTACTGTTTTGCAAAAGTATGTAAATAATACAAGCATAGAAACTTACGGATATAGGGCAGAAGCCAAACAAGACGGAAGATACACAACAACGGCAGGAGCTTTAAATTATGGTACTAAGTTCATAACAGATAGTAAAAACCCAAACGACCAGTTTACAATAACTTTAATTGATTCAGCTGGTGGTGGTTATGATATAGACAGTGTCAAAGTGGGCGATACTTTCAAACTTTTGAATTTCGGAACCGAAACAAATATCCCAGATTTGTTAGTTGTAACTTCTAAAACAGATTACTTAGATTATTGCACAATTACAGCAAGCGACCGCAACGAATATGTAAGCCGTGAACTTTACAACATCAAAAAAGACCAGTTTCAAGTAAATAATACAGACCACCCAGCAACGGCTTATGCGGTCAACAATGTTTAGTATTTATGGCAATTTTATCACCTCACTTAATTATTTCAAACACTGGCGATATTTCAGTTACTAGAGGTGTTGATGTAGCTTTTTCAGTTACTTTCAAAGCCAACGATGTAGCCGTTGATTTAACAGGATACACAGTTTATTTCACAGTAAGAAAAAACCAAGATGTAACAGACGCAGACGACAGTGAGGCTATAATTAGTCAAGAATATACAAGCATAGCAAACCCAGCTACTGGAATTGTTACAATCAGCCTTTCTAAAACAGAACTGAAACAAAATGTAGGGGAATATTTTTATGGAATTGACTTTAAAAATGGAAGCGGAGCAGTTACCAAAGGCTTTGAAGGTAAGTTTAACATAACTTATAATTCAGCAAACAGAACTTCTTAATATGGCAGACATACAGATAGAAATAAACCCAACGCCAAATATTACAGTTGAACTTGCACCTGCTCAAAATATAACAGTATCACTAAACGCTTCAACTTCTGATTCTGCAAGTATTTTAAGCCAAGTTTTGACCGGATTAAACACTGCCTTGACTGGTGCGATAACTGCCAGCGATACTATTTTACAAGCCTTTGGCAGGGTTGCTTGGGCTTTAACTTGGAGAATGCCTAAGCATGCAATTACCATCGGTTATGATTCTAGTTGCGATATTGTTTACAATTCAACACAAGATTTCACTGTTAAAATGTTGGAGGCCATAGACCTTGCTTTAACAAGTTCAACTTTTGATACACCTAGAAAAATAATTGTAAAAAGAGGTACATATTTTCAAGATACTGTTTTAGATTTACCTTTTGACCCTAGACTTGCTATAGAGGGAATGCCTCGCTGGGAAACAGCCTTTGGAACCGCTGGGGTTTTAGTACAATGGCGTGGAACTGGTTATGCAGGAGTTGCACCTTACCAAGTTAGCTTGAAAGGAAATACACTTTTACCGATTGCCACTCAAACTTATAGCGGAAGTATTACAAAGGGAATACAAATAAGAAATATTGCTTTTAACGGTGGAAATACAGGAACAAGTACAATAAAAACAGCTTGGAACTTTTATGCCTTTAATTCAGATAGAATAGAGTTTGAATTTTGTAGGTTTGTTAATTCTTGCGGTGCTTGTTGGTATGATTCAGATATGCCAGATGTTGGCTTTGATAGTAGTAAAGAGGCAGGGGGCTTTTATTTTAATAGATGTAATTTTAACGCTTTGGGAGATGGAACGCCAAACAACTTCGCTTGGATTAAAGGCTCACACCAGACCCAATCTTGGGTTTCTAATTGTTGGTTTGCTAATTCAACAGGGGTAGATTATGGCTTCCATTTTGACACCATAGATAAGCTTAAAATGGCTAATTGTGAATTTAACAATGTCAAAACAAGTCTGTTTTATTTAGAAGATTCTAGCTTAGTACCTTTATCAGATATTACAGTAAGCGGTTGTGTTTATTTGCCCGGAAATAATGTTCCTTATGTTACAACCAATTTTGTAAATGCAAGTTCAACAAATATTTCTTTAACAGGTGCTTTTAGATTTAACAACGGTGTTGCAAATGTTCATTTAGGCTCAAACACTACAGGGGTAACAATGGGGCAAAGTTCAGGCTACCCATTGCCAAACTCAGATAATAACGAGTTAATCAGATATGTTTATGGCCGTGGTTTTGTACCAACCCAAACAACAATTACAGACAATGGAGCTTTAGCAAGTCAGCCAGCCACAGCAAATTCAACAGAATATTGGAGAATAAACGATTTGGCAGGTAATGAAGTTTTTACAATAAATACAACAAATAGAATTATAAGAGCCAACCAAAGAATACAAGTTGGAGATGGTTCACCAAGCACCCCTTCAGTTAGTTTTCTAAACCAAACAAATAAAGGACTTTATAATCCACTTTCTAATCAAGTTGGAATGGCGGTTGCTTCTGCTTTAGTTCAATTATGGACAGCTACAGGTTCAGCAATTACAGGCACTTTTTCAGCAACTGGAAACATTACAGGTGCTAACTTAAGTGGTACAAATACAGGAGACCAAGATTTGTCTGGCTATGCTTTGGCATCAAATACAGTTCAAAAGTCAGACTATACACCAGCACATAGTTTGTTAGTTCAACAATCAGGAACAGGCACGCCAACAGCTTTACAAATAGGAAATAACACTATAGTTGGTAGATTATCAGGCGGTGGTTCAAACATTAATGATTTATCTGCAAGTGATGTTAGAACCCTATTAAGTATAGACAATGTAGACAATACAACTGATTTAAACAAACCAATTTCAACAGCTACTCAAACCGCTTTAAACCTTAAACAAGATACTTTGGTTTCAGGAACAAACATTAAAACTATAAATGGTGCTTCAGTGCTTGGTTCTGGTGATTTAACTGTTGGCGGACTTACTGAAGCCCAAGCTAAAACCATTGCTCGCCGTTATGCGGTAGCATTATAAATTAAAAATTATTAATATGAAAAAAATTATACAAGACTATACATTCAATCCAGCAAGTCAAACAATAAAAGCCTCGGATTTTACTAAATTAGCAGAAATTGCCCTTATTACTAATGTAACAGATAATATAGTAATTTATGACGCTTTAGACTCAACTTTAGGAGGAACGCTTTCAGGGGATGTTCTTACTTTAGAATATGATACTACGGCAATGTCTAGTACAGACAGTTTACAAATTATAACTCATGCCGGCACTGATATAGATAGAATTGGCTTTGCTAAAACAATTTCTAACGGCGTAGATACCACAATGTTAACATTGTTACAAACAGGAGCTGGGATGACTGTAAATCAAACAGGAGGTAATTTAGTTATAACAGCAGGGACAACAGCGAGGTCTGAAACAATTATTAGAGGTATAAATTCTTATTCTGGTGGTATTAGAGCAAGGATTCAGTCTTTACTTTCTCAGCGTGTAGTAAATCAGCAATTTTTCTATGAACTTGTAGATGTTGTAGGTGATTCTCTTACATACACAATTAACTCTGCAACTTCTATTACAGTTACACTTCCTGCTTCTTTTGGACTTTCTGCTCAAAATATTGGGCAATCAATGACATTGCAAAGATTTGTTGGAACAGGCACATTTTTATCAGGCCGTTATCCTATCGCTTCTGTATCAGGTAATGATGCTACCTTTACAGTTTCAGGGTTTACAGTAGGTACAGGAACACTTTCAGCCGTTGGCTGGAACTTTTACAGGCTAGAATATTCAGGAACAACTGCAACTAACGCTTTATTTGATACTGGTAGAAATGGATATGCTTCAGGTAATACTACGGCTACAATTAACACCACAGCTGCTCCTGGCCACATGGCAATTATAAACTCTAATGATGGGCAAGCTTCACTTTTAGACCAATTAGTAGCTTCCACAGCATCAGTTCAAACAGCTAATCGTGCAAGCAGAGTAATAATGGTACCAGACGATGCACAAGTTTACATGCAAATTAGAATTGTAAATGGTGCTACAGCCCCAACAGCAACAACATGGACAATAGGCCAAGTGTCTGTAGGACATTTTGAAGCAGAAAGTGTAATTGTGCAAGACATGAGACCAGTCAATTTCCAAACAGCACTACCTGTTGAAATCGCTCGTTCAGCTTCTCTTGCCACAACAATATCCTCTGGAACTGTAACCACCCTTACAACTTTGACAACTCTTGCCAATGGCCAAACAGCCCATAGTTCAGCTTCTACAGGTTCACCTTTAAGAGTGGGCGGAAGAATTTTACCAACTACACCAGATACAACTTTAGTTGCTGGCGATGCTTCAGATTTGGGTATAACTACAGGTCAACAAACTTTGATTAAAACTTATTCAGCAGGCGAACAAGATTTTACATTTAATGGTACAATAGTTAACTCAGCTGCAGCAATACCTTTCAAAAATGCAGCAGGTGCAAGCATAAGAAATTGGCTAACTTCTCTTACTTTGACAAGTGATATTTTAGCTACAGCAACTGAAGTTGTTATCAGAGACGGAGATTTAGCAGGTTCTGGTGTGGCAAGTAATGTATTTACAACGGCAAGCCATGATTTTAAAATTGGAGACCAAGTTGTGTTTACAACTATTAATACATTTACAGGTGCTGTAATTAATACTCCTTACTATGTTTTGACCGTTCCTTTAGCTACAACCTTCACCTTGTCAGCCACGCCAAACGGCTCTGCATTGGCAATAACTGGAACTGGTACATTTACAATTCATAGAGTTTTATTTAGAACAAAATTACAAACAGCTTCATTAGCGCCAACAACAATAGATTTTACAACACCATTGAGAGGAAGCCCTAATGCTATAATGAGTATTCAAGGAATAACAGCAAGTGCAACAGGTGTTATCTATTACAATGCAAGAGGCTACGTAGGGGTTTAATTCTTGACATAAAAGCTAAAAACCCTTGACACTTTATTTGTGTTACCTAAAAAAGCTACTATAGCCGATTACTTACAGAACAAAGGGTTGTATAAACCTGTTCATCTTCCAATAATTAAATCAGACCAGAAATGGACAAAAAAAGAGGTGGAAGTAATGAAAAGATACTTACATTTAAAGAATGTTCAGATATGGGCTTATTTCCCTTATCGTTCGTATGCAAGCGTAAAGATAAAGGCAATAAGGTTAAGAAAGCTTGTTAATATTTGACAAAACTTATTTTTTAGCGTTGTTAATATTGCATGTTTAAATTACTTACCATTGCCACTATAATATTTATAATTTTCAATGCTTTTCCCAGCCTTCCTTATAATTCCAACGAAATACTGGAGGCTATAAATCAGGTAAGAATTGAAAACAATTTACCTGCCTTAATCAATTCAAGTATACTTGAAAATACGGCTAGCCAAAAAATAGATGAAATAGAAAAAGACCAGAATTTTAATCACGCTGACTGGAATAAAAAAATAAAAAATAAGCTTCCTACTTTTAAATTTATAGGTGAAAACTTAGCAAAAAATCAACCAGACCTAAAAACCTTAATTAAAGCTTGGCTTGAATCGCCTTTGCATAGACAAAATATAATGGATAAAGAATTTAAAAAGTCCGGAATTGCAGTAAGAAAGATAAACCTAGACGGAGTGGAGCAACTTATCGTCGTTCAGCATTTCTCGGATTAAACCCCCTTAGCCAAATCTTCTTTTCTTTTTTGTGTTGCTTGTAATTGCCCATCTAAGTAAGCTTTCTCTTTAGTTAAATCAAAAACTTGTGTTTCTAATTGCCTTATTTTTATATCTTTTTCTTTTGAATCATTTTCTAAGTTTGTAAGTCGTGATTGTAAATCTTTTATGAGCAAGTCTTTAGAATTTTCTTTATTCCCGAAATATAATTGGGCAAGTTGCAGTAACAACTGACAAACATTAGTTACAACTAAAAATATGATTATTCCTGTTTCAGTAGAAGGCATGCTATGATTGTTTTTGTTTTTTTTCAAGTATGTCAATTATGTACTGGTTGCTAGCCAATATTTCTTTTTTTGAATTAACGACATCTTTTTTAATATCTAAAGCTAATAAAAATAGTATATCCGATGTTTGACTTGTTAAGTATCCCATATAAATAACAGTGAAAGCAAAAATAAAAATACAGAAAATACTTAACATAATAGCCACTTTTATTTTAAATCTATTTTATTTTCTTTTAACTTTTCAATGTCTTTTTTCCATTCATAAACTCTGTATATATACATCGCGATAAAGCTTATAAATGATAAAACAGCAAGAAATAATCCATGTTCTTGCCCAAACAAATATTCAATTAAACCATAAATAAAGGTTGCAAACATGTGGATACTTGCCCCAAAAGTCTTTTTTATAAATGCTAAATATTTATTGTTTTCTATCTCCATACCCTATTTACTTAATTCTGTGATTCTTAGTGCTAAGCCTGCAAAGATAGGATTCTTTGCTAATTCTTCCAAAGGCAATCTTCCGTCAAGATAAGCTTCGGCACTGTTTTGATAATCAATTAAGATTTGACCAGTAACTTCAGCACCGCCTGCTCCTGCCTCTATTGCTTTGTTTTTAAGTTCGGTTGAAGAAAAGTTGCCGTTTGCAAATTCTTGTATAAGTTGTTTATCCATAGGGTTGTTAATTGTTGAATTGTTTAAAATTATTTCAGGGTTTTGTGATTTGCCATTTACAAAATAGCCAAAGTGAAGGTGTGGACCTGTACTCTGCCCTGTGTTTCCACTAAAACCTATTTCCTGCCCTTTCTTTACTTCCTGCCCTAATTGTACATTAATTTTATCTAAATGCAAATAACGGCACTTTATACCGACGTGTTGTAAATCAACAAACAAACCGCCAAATTGGTCTGCCCCTGCAAAGACTACTTTAGAATCATCAAAAGCTAAAACGGATGTTCCAGTGGGGCAAGCAAAATCAATGCCGTCGTGAAAGCCACCTGCTCTGTTCCCATAAGGGCTTGATATTGGATATTCTTGAGGTAAAGGGTAGCAGTACATAATTAATTATTCTTTCCTTTTCCGGTTATGTCTGTTAAATGTTGAATATATACACAATAGCAAGTTACTATTCCAATAATTGCACCCATAGCTACACTTAACAAAGTTAAAGGTACAGTAATAGTAATGTAAACAATTCCACCGATACCAAAACTTGATATTGTGGCTTTTTTTGCAAAGCTAGGTATGTTTAAGGTGTTCATACCCTAAGCAATTTCCTTTCTTGACAATTTGTCAAGTTTATGCACCTGTTTAGTTGCCGTTTGGCAAAGCTTCAAAACTCCGCAAGGGGTTTATTTTTATGGTTGCTAACTAAAATGTTCTTAAAATACATATTAAGAAAGCTTTGAGCTAATTCGTTGCTAAAATAAACAAGCAAAATATCATTTACTAGCAAAGTAATTTTGGAATCTACAGGTTTTTCTTCATAGTTATTTGACCAATCAATTAATTTGTTTAAAATAGTTGCTTTTTGTAGACTAGTTGTAAGTAAAGTATTATCCACAAAATCCATAATTTTTTGAGTTCTTATATTCATATTATTTCTTTACTATTAAATGATAGTGTTTCAATCCAACACTTTTTTTGTTTGGTGTATTTTCAAAAAAAGCAACCCAATTTACTTTACTCATAGTCAAAATTTCATCATCTAATTTAATTTGGTACAAAGTAGGTGTTTCAAAACCATAGCAACCTTTTGTGTTTGTTATCCAAACTAAATAATGTTCCAATCCTTCCCCTAAATCATAAGGAAATTCATTTAAAACCTTAGCTAGTTTCTTCCCTTCTAATTTATTCAAAATTACCTCTTCTGGTGTACTCCCAGCGTTTTTTATTACCTTTAATAGGCTCTGGTATTCGGCTTCAACCTCTGGCTTTCTTTTAAGTGTAGTGAGGTCAAGGGTATTGTCGGTGTAGATTATGTTCATATTAATTGATATTTAATAATTTTAGCACTTTTCCCCAGCCTTCTTCTTCGTTGCAGTTCCAAAGCCATTCTGAGCATTTGGCAGGGTCGTCAAAGAAAGAACCAATTATCTTTGACTTAAAATTTCCACTGCAAACGCCAATAACTCCATCGCTATATTGTATATTAACAAGCCCGTCTATACTTTCAATATTAAAATAAACTATACCCCCGTCTTTTGAAACATCACCCTCCGTCCATTCTTTCCCTTCAATTTCTACAGTCAACAACGGCCTACAGTCTTCTTTTTTAATAATGTTGTTCCAATCGCTTAATTCTAAAACTTCCCAATCTTTATATAAAAGTTTGCTGTTTTCATATTCATAATCCACCCCCTCCGTCAAAACTCTAGGCTTGCCGTCTGGTGTGTTTTTATATTGTAAGTATTTTTTAATTGTAAACATATTATTTAATTATTGTAATTTCTAACCCTGCTTTTTCTTTATCTACATGATAGCCTAAAAATACAGGTATTACTTCATCCATATTGTCATCGTCAATCCAGCCATACTTTACCATTAAATCAAGCGGTAATTGTGCTAAGTTTACAAAATCCGCCTTCCTTTTACTATCACGAATGAAATAAAAGCCTATTTTATAGGGTTTAGGTAGGTCTTTTACCATTTCCTTGAATCTCCAGTTATAAAGGAAATAAAAGCTTCTTGTGGCCTTAATATAAGCTTGGGTTGTCTTTGAACTTACTAAGAATTTTCCAGTCCATTGTTTGGAATTTTTAGAACTGGCTACATTTACTGGAATAAATATTTTGGACATACCTATAAACTAAATACTTCAATAAATGCTTTAAAATCTTCGTCTGAAACATCATCAGACATCAGAATATCTTTGGCGTTGGTTGAGACGCAAAGCACATTTGAACCTATAGCTTGATAGTTGTAAACTTTTTTTACATCATAAGAAACATAGCAATACTCTAAATACTCATCTTGACTTTCGCTTTCAACAATCCTCTGTTTCAAAGCATAAGCAACTTTTAGCTTATCCGCCCAAAGTTGGCAGGCTTCTTTGTTGTCAAAGATTAAGCCTTGTTGTAGTAAGCTTACTGGAAAGTTTAAATTAAAATTCTCTTCAGATGAAAAGGTTTCATCATAGACTTCAAAAGTTTCTTTATCTATTGAATAACATTCTTCATTATATTTGGGTGCAAAAACCAAAGCTCCATTTTTTCGGTATTTTGTTTGTGGTTTTTCTTTTGTAGCCTCCTGAGCAGAAGGGACGGGCACAAGATTATACTCTACGCCGTCAATGTTAATTGTTTTGTTCATATTAAATATTATTTATAATTGTTGTTAATTCCTCCAGCACTTTAACTGGTTCTCGGTCGGTTTGTTGTGTATTCATATTTCCTTGTTAAATTTAAACTAAACTAATTACAAAGTTATGTCAAATCTTCCTAACTGTTTGCAACCCACAAAGCCCATAGAATAAACAATAACAAGGCGTAAAAGCTTATACAAGAAAGGGCAATTATTATTAGTAAAATTGTTAGTTCGGTGTAAAAAGAGTTCATATTAAAGTTTGGTATTAGCAATATGACTTTCTATTTTTGATAAAAGTTCTTGCATTGAATACGCTTGAAAAACTTTAAGTTGGTTGTCTACAGTTTCAAAAGATAAATTACCGGGGAAAGAATGCCTTGTAGTTCCAAACTTTGTTTTGAAAATGTGAACTGTATAAACAGTTTTGTTTAGGCTAAAGTCAAAACTTGTTGTAATGTTTATTGTAAATTGGTTCATATACTTTTAAATTCTGGTTTCTTAAAGGGCAAGGGGGTTGTGTTTAATAATCTTCCAAACAACTTTTAGCTTGTCTTGCCAAGTAAAGCCTTTCATTTTTGGAATTGTCCAAATTATTCTTTGGAGTTTGTTTTTTCTAAGCATAAGTTTCAAATTTTCCTTTTGTTTTATCCCATTTAAGATAGGATTGACCGCCTTGCTGGTGTCTTGAAATAATAGTTGTATATCTTGTTTCATCATCTTTTTCGTTGTTTCTAGCAAACATTATAAGCAAATCAGAGACTTCTTCAATTCTTCCGCAATCTTTTATATCTGAAGTTATAGGGAACGGTCTCGGCTCATTTCGGCGTTCAATGTCTCTATTCAACTGGTGGGCTACAAAAACCATTGTGCTTGTCTCTAGGGCAAGTTGTTTTAGCTTCTTAATTATAAAATCATATTCATAAATTCTACTATCAAACTTTTGCCCTGAACTTATAAACTGTAACTGGTCAATTAGCACCGCTCCGCTTGGGTGTTCTTTTTTAAATTGCTTAACCCAGTTTACAATTTGGTTAATGCTACAATTTGCATTGTGTTGCATTTGTAAGGGCTGGTTTTCTAATTCACCCATTGTTTTAAGAATAGCTTGTTGGTTAAAATCACTTTGCCCTTCCTTCCCAAAGTTCTGAACAGCCAAAGGGTTTACATTTGCCTTATAAGCAATTATTTTATCCATAAGTTCGTCTGGTTTAATTTCCAAAGTTACAAATAAAACTGGTATATTTTTCTTTAATAAATCTAAAGCAATTTGACTTAAAAATGTTGTCTTCCCTGATTTAGTTCTGGCAACTACACTTACAAGGTGTCCTTGCTTAACAAAAATGGTGTTTTCTGAGGTTTCTTTGCCTAATCCGATAAAAGGTAGCTTGTAGGTATCCAAACCGCTAGAAAGGGCATTAGCTTTATTTTCTAACCAACCATTCAAAAGGTCAAATGCTTTGTAGCTTTTTGTTTCTGATTCTGCTAAAACTTGATTGTAGTTTTCCATTTCCACTTCTAAAAGTTTTGGGTAGTTTCCAGTTTCCCAGTGGTTTTTAGAAATTTCAGTTATGTTTTTGCCTAGCTTAAAGGCTTGTCTTGCTAAGTTAAACTCTGCTAACACGACAAGTAAGTTTTCCGGTGTATCTGACAACCCAGTTCTTTGTGTAGCTTCTAAAATCAGTTCTTTATCCTCCTCATTATTGCTTCGGTACATAGAAACTAAGTCTAGGTTTTCATAGTTTTTGTAGCCTTCTTTTATAAGTTTATAGGCTCTTTTGGGTTGCTCACAATAAAAATATTCGTCTTTTAGCTGGTCTAAAATATCTGTTCTTTTGGTTATAAGTAGTTTCCCTAAAATAGCAAATTCAGCGTCAATGTGGTATAAGTGGTTTGGTATTGTGGACATATTAGAAAGTTAGTAAGTTTGGGTCTTTAGATTGTTTGGTTTGTTTAGATTTGTTTGTATTTTCATTTACAAGCCAGTTGATAGCATTAGTAAAAATAAATGTCTTGCCTTCTAGTGTATGTTTTTGAATTGCAGTATCCAAAGTTAAACTAATTTCTTTTTCATTTAAAAGTGGAAACTTAGTTTCTTGGTGTTGTAGAAATAGTGGGTTAGCTAAAATTTCTTCTTTAGTTGTAATATTTATTTTACTTTCATTTAATTTATTTTTATTTTCTTTTATTTCTTTTTCTTTTATTGTATTACTTTCGTTATTCGTTGGTAATACGTCCGTATGTTCTTTTGAATTACTTTTGTTATTTTTCCACCTTGAAAGTATAGCTTTCCTAGCTTTTTGGCTTTTTTCTTTAGAGGCTAAAACTCTAACTGTTACCCAGTCGCAACTATAAAAATTATTCTTAAAAATAAACAATTCTGGAAACTCTAAAACTTGTTTAATTGTTTCTTCTTGTATAAAAAACTCACGGCTTAAAATGGCTAAATCATCTAAATATAATTTGCCTTCTGTTTCTGCTAATTTTAAGCATATTTGCAAGTATAAAGCTACTCCAGCTTTTCCTAGTTTTAATTCTAGTCTTTGGATTTTGGGTTGCCTGAATAAGTCTAGGTCAACTCCAATATAATTGTTGTTCATAGTACGTTTGTTTAAGGCTAATTGCCTTAAAAGAGGCTACAAATAAGGCCAACGTACTAAAGCCACCTTACTTGCATACTCTTTTAAGAAAACTAATCTTCTCCCCCTAACTTAACCACAACAAAGTTATTTTGTCAAAAACTATTATGCAACTTTTGACAAAAGCTAAAACATAAACCAAGAATAAAAAGCTGGGAGTTTGTAGCCTTAGCAGAATTTTAGCAAATCTAACATATTGCTGGTAAAATTCTTAATAAATAAACATTTGTTTGAATCTGCCGTTTGGCAGGTTTTTTAATTGACAAAATAGTTTTTAGGGTTAAAGTTTAAGTATTAATTTTCTCGAATTAATTTTATTGCTTTTGTAATAATACTGCCAGCTACCAAGCTGGTCTTTTTTATGTTCAAAATTGACAAAACTTAGTTTGTAGCAAATAAACAAAGAAATGACTAAAATCATTAAATTAGTGTTAATACCGCCAATTTACATTTTAAAGCAAATTTTTATGTATATTGCAGTAATTGCTTTATACCCATATTTAATTTGTTTTGGAATTTATAATAATTTAAAGAAATAATATGAATAAAATTATACAATACTTAAAAAGACTATTTAAAAAGCCAAAAGTTGTTAAACAAAAAGATTTGTTTAAATGGTTTGGTAAATTTGAATACACAGATGAAATAAAAGCAATAAATAAAAATTTAGAAAAATCAAAAGACAATTATTAGTATGAAAACAACAACCGAAGAATTAATTTTAAAATTATACAACGAAGGTGTAGAAAAAAAACTTATTCAAAAGAAAGTCAAAAAGACAAGGCAATATGTTATGTATATCCTGAAAAAGCATGGCTTAACATCTAAAAAACAAGTAGATAAAATTAAAATAGCCGAAGATTTAAAGAAAGGTTTTACAACTCAAGAAGTTGCAAGTATGAATAACTGCCATATTGATACTGTGTACAAAGTTATAAGACATTATGATTTAAAAAAGTACAAAGTTGTTGCCTTTTCGCCCGCTATTCATGGGGCAAAAGAGTATTTGCAGAGATAGTAATATTTGACAAAACTAAAAAAATATTGTTATAATATAAGCATAGTTTGAAACTTCTAATGTGAAACCCTCTGTCTAGGACACGGACTTTAGAAAAAACAAAGCTAATACAAAACTAAAAACTGGGGTGGCGGAATAGTGAAACCGCTTGGCTAATAAGTATTAGCGACGAGTTCAATTCTCAATAGCGGAAACGGCTATCTTGGCGAGACCTGCAAGGTGCAAATCCTTGCCCCCAGCTTTTAGTTTTGTATTTAGTCTTTAGAACTACTTAATATTACAATATGTCCACAACTAAAACAATTTACGGCAGATTGATTGATTTTCAATCTCAAATGCCAGTGATAGAAAAAGGAGCTAAAAACCCTTTCTTTAAATCCAAATACGCAACACTTGATAGCATACAATTTGCAATACAACCAATTTTAAAAGAAGTAGGTTTAGGCTACACACAAACCATTTCAGAAGACAAGACTAGCTTAATAACTACTTTGTATGATGAAGAGGGAAAAAGCCTTGTAGCTGGCAATTATCCAGTCAATTTGTCTGGTAAAGCTCAAGATGTAGGCTCTGCAATTACTTATGCAAAAAGATATTCTTTAGTTGCATTTTTAGGTTTAATAGTTGCTGATGAAAGCGATGATGACGGCAACCAAGCCCAAGATACAAAAAAAGTGGAAGTCAAAAAACCAGCTTTTACACAAACTAACTTTGAACACGCTGTAAAATTAATTGGCGAAGGAAAAGTAGATGAAGCTAGAGCTTACGCTGGAGGTTTTGACTTTTCAAATGAATTTCAAGACGCACTTAAAGACGCAGTAGCAACTTATAATCAAACCCTAAAAACTAACTAAATATGAATCAAATAATTTTAATTGGTCGTCTCACAAAAGACGCTGAATCTAAAACAACAAACACAGGAAAGAAAGTAGCTAACTTTGGTTTAGCCGTTTCAAAGGGGAAAGACCAAGCCCAATTTTTTAACTGTATTGCATGGGAAAAAACCGCTGATATTATTATACAATACACAAATAAAGGCTCACAAATTGCAATTACAGGTGAATTACAAAACCGCTCATGGGATAAACCAGACGGCAGTAAAGGCTATGCAACTGATATTGTAGTTCGAGAAGTTGAATTATTAGGCAAGCCAAAACAAACAGACGGAATCGGAATTGACGATGTAGAAGTACAAGCACCTTTTTAGTATGGAAGATTTAGAAAAACTAGCTTTCATGCTTAAAGGTGAAGTTTTAAAGCACCCAGACAATCTTTTAAAAGTAATTGAAATTTTGTCTGGTGTGTTAGCAGACTTAGCCAAAAAAGCAAGCGAAAGCGATGACATGCAACTTGTAACTTCTGCTTTAGAATTGTTTTTAATATTTAAAGTTGGAGACAAACTAGAAGACAAAAAAGCATTATTACCAGTTGAAAAATTAGCAATGCAACAGCAAATCTTGTTTAAAGAATACTTAAACGGAGCTGAAAAAAAAGAATGGAACGGACAACTTATTTCCGCAGAATTGACAGAAAGGTTTGAGCTAGACAGTGCTAAATTACTTGACTACTTTGTAGGTCAAGGAAACATGACTGAGGCTGAAATGAAAAGCCTTTTGTATTCCCATAAATTTGTTGGAGGTAAACCAAAACTTAAAAAGCTAAAATAATATGCAAATACCAATCCAACAAATTGACAGCCCTATTTTTGAAATAAAAGTCAAAACAGTAAAAAAACAAAGCTATTTCCGACCGGACGGCAGGTTTAGCTTAATCCAAAAACATAACCCACAACACAATTTTTTAACCACTTTATGGACACTATTTATTTACTATTACTAGGCATATTTTTAGGAATAACCTTATCAATTTTATTCGTTGCTACTTTGCTTTTCGTAATGAAAGCTGGTAGTTTAGAACATGGAAAAAAATAAACAAAAACTAAGGCTAGCTTCTATTGAGTAAATGTCTATAATTCTATTGACTATATAAAAGGTTGTTTATTTGATACAATTAAGGTTTTTAAAAATCTATTGAGTAAATGTCTATAATTCTATTGAGTATATAAAAACTAAGGCTTAACCGCCTTTCACGCCCCCAACTAGCCTAAAGCTAGGGAAGGGCAAAACCAAAAAACTGGGTAAGTACATCAGCGGTAGAAGTTCTGTTACTGTCGTAGGTTCGAATCCTACCTTACCCACTTATGAAGTCTAAAAGCTAACTACTTGCAGACTTCACCAAAGCAAAAAAATTAAATTATATTGATATACCAAACCCTTCTTTTGGCGCCTCAGCTAGGCAAGCAAATGCCGGATAAATTCAAAATTGCTATAATTTAAAAGAAGGTTGCTTTTGACTTGGAAAATACCCTAAAGGTAAATTCTAAGACCAATCAAACCAAAGAGTAAAACATGGAAGAAGAAACCAAACTTGAAATTCAAAGAACATCTTGCACAACTTGCATTGTTAGAACAGAAGAAGCTTTAATTGTAGTTGAGAATA